>Ga0307510_10001072_pt1 | contig 29129 bp, 38 predicted proteins | sample 12_EM_MG_FD_207224 | JGI IMG/M metagenome (GOLD analysis project Ga0307510, IMG submission 207224) | Populus trichocarpa ectomycorrhiza microbial communities from riparian zone in the Pacific Northwest, United States - 12_EM | ecosystem: Host-associated > Plants > Roots > Unclassified | place... | reverse complement strand
CAGACCGTGCCTCTCGGAGAACATGGAGGGTATGGACATGTGATCTATCAAGCGTAATGTCAGCCCCAATAGGACAATCATGGGGACATAATCTCTCACCAAATCCCAACTCCTCGAAAGAAGCTAAGTGAACACGGATCATGGTTGGCGCATGCCCTGTCTCGAACTTTGTCCTCGAAGAGGTTTTGTTACTCTCGGGGTCACAAAGTTGACAGCATCCTTCCAAAATTCTTTGGGGACACGTACCCGCGCTTGTTCGTTTGCAAGCCAGATGTCTTTCCCCGACCACACCCGCCTTCCGAGCCGTTCTTTGATCCGGTGGATGGTGCGCCCAAGGACGGCCTCCACTTCCAAGCTCAGGTGCTCGAGCTGCTGGATATCGCGTCGTAAAAGGGATATGTGTACGTTGATATTAAAGACACGGGGCGGAGGAGTAGAAGGTGAATGGTCGGAATTGAGGTCTAGGTCGAAGATGGAGGAGTCAGGTTCGCCATTGGAGGGCTCAACAGACGGCGCGGTGCAAGGTGTGGGTAGTGAATCAGCGCTAGAAGTAGGGATTTGGGTAGGCGCCGCCGTTGAGGGTCCAGAGGGTGGTGCGGCTGGGGTCTCAAGGCCCAAAGAAGTAGATGAGATCGAGTCCGAAACTCCTTTCAACACGTCGCCATCAGAAGACGAACAAGACGATGGGATATCGATATTAGTCATACTGGAATGCGCGTCGATCTCCCCTGGCACACTCCCAAACCCTGAGCGTAACTCGGATGCACCGTCGCCCAGTGCCACCTCCCTCCGATTAGTATACCAACGCAGGTCTTCGCGCTTGCGACGCAGAGTGCGTTTGACCATCCTCAGTGTCCAACGCATGAGCCCCACCTGCTTTTCACGGTTACTGAGGCCAAATACAGGGAGGAGCATGCTCCTGTTCACCGCCAAGGGTGGTGGCGTGATCTGGTCGACCGGAAGGGTACATAACTCGTGCCTGAGACGTTGATTTTCCTCTCTGTCCATATGCATCGCATACACAAGATAATGTCGCGCAAAGACGGCATGACCGGCTCTTGAGGCATGCATGATGAGGTATTGGAAGGTTGTAGAGTTCGGTGAAGCGGACGGAAGGGGATATGTGGACTCTGGAATGGAAGGGGGGTTAATGGAGTAATCGTCTTCGTCTTCGTCGAAGGGTGACGTCGGTGATTGGCAAGAATTCGGAAGTGGCTGGGTAAGAACCTCAAACGCCTGCACCATCTTCGAAATTCGCCCAGAACGGCCCAACATGTCAATCACAACATTGAGTCCAGGTGTCGATAGCGGCTGCAACGGGAGAGAAGGCGGGTCCAGCACATCGGAGGATGCCGCCTTTGAGCCTGACTGCTGTTCTATAACTTCTAGTGGTAAACGGTCAGGATATGCTAGGTCTATGCCATAGCCGAACTTGATGAGATCATCGAAACTCTTCCCGTCGACGGTTTCGCGTAGTATCCGAATAGCGAGGTCCAAGTTGACGGAAGTAAACGGCACATTCCTTGCGTGCATGTCTCGAATAAGTTCCCTGGCCATCTTCGTCATTTCCCCAACTAAGACCGGATATCGTTCTTCAGAGCAAGGGAGTGTCAGTCGGTGTGCCAACGCTTGTAGACACAGGCTGTATGTTTTGGCGCGCGGCTCTACCCCTGCAAAGGTCATCTCTCGAAGCACTCCCTTAGAGCCAACGTAATGACCGACGGCGGCAAATTGCTCCAAAATGAAGTGATAATCGTCCAACTCGGCTTGCCACCCGGCGGAACGTATGTTTTTCATGACCGTCTGAAGGCGGTTCTCGTACGCGTGTGGGGCGCGCGGGTGATATCGAGCGCGGTGCTCCCGTGCGCTAGCTGCACGGATGATGCTGGCCGGAGGTACGCATTTCCTGAGGACAAGCCGGTGTACCTCGAGCGGGAGTCTCTCGAGACCCATGTAATTGAGCAAGTCGACATAGTGACCCCAAGGCCGCGAAGGATTCGGGTCATCCCTTTCGAGGCTGTTTAGGAGGTCCCGCGTCTTTGCTGCTACCAGCAATTCTGTCGGAGAGGGAGAGTGTGCGGTCGTGTATGCGGATGCATCGAAGGTGAGATTGGCTGTAATGGATCGGGAAGACAAAGGGATACGGTGGGCACGCGAGGGGGAAACGGAGGTGGTCAGCTGCGTGAGTCTAAGGCCATGGATGAAGCGCGGTGACATGAAGAAACGGGGTTGATGAAGCAAAGCCGAGCCCGACGTTGTCGGCGCTACCCAACATTTTCGGGTTTGGCGCCGTCACGTGTACAAAACACTCAGACTGCTGCAGCGCTGTAAAATCAAATTGACCCTGAGTGGACCCGGTACCCAGTACCTAACCTATTAGGGAAGGGGGTATACGCCACCTAATTGGTGGTCCTTGGACCCAACCTCCATCCCAAAAAAAGCAGTCAAACGGGTGCACATCCCTTTGAACCCCATTGCCATATATACACTGTGTGGATTTTACAATTTATTCCAATTCAGTTTCTGACGGGCAGTGAAAGCTGGCTAATCAGATTTCAATTTAACATGATATATTGTAAAACCCACACATTGTTAGTTGGAGGACCGGCCTCCAACCCTACCCGAAATTTCCAGGGGGCCCGGTCACATATGGCCCCATCCGTCCCAGCGCGTGGTGCTGCCCCCCTCGCGCTCCCTATACCTACAACACCGCCAATTTGAGTGAACCCCATCAATGAAGACAAGTATTCCGCTCCTTGCGCATCCAGCGTGCTCCTCCCCAACAAGCCAAGGACTGTAGGCCCCCCGCTGTGGTCGAAATGAAGAAGTTCTCCAGCGTCAATTCTCATCATCTTCAAAAAGTCAACTCGGTTGTCTCCTAATTTCATGGCGAGCGCCAGTACGATCAACGCTGGGAGATTTGACGGCGTCTTGGTCTGCTTGATCCTCCACGAGGACTCTGCCCAACCTTTCATGTGACTGCGCTCGGTGGATATGAATACAGTACTGTATGAAGCAATGAAGTATCGATGACCGGACGGGTTTTTCAGCGGCTAGGGGCTACCTGACAACAGACAGGAGGCTTGGTTATACAACACGTGTGACGTTCGCTCCGCGTGGTCACCTGGTCCCCTACAGTCCATCCCATTCGGTGCAAAATAACCGGCTACAGGCGCTGCCGATGTGTAAAAGTTGCTTATGGCTGCCCCGCCAGTACCTGCGATGTTTACCAACTGGACTATTCTCGGCTCTGATCGACCACATGGGTACCTATTCTATCTCTATCTACACTCCACGGCCGATGGTGGGGCGAATTTTTTTTGGGTGTGTTTGTGCAACGCCTTGCGTGTACGTACTGGAGAGACCCCCCTTCATTCCCGGTTTGCCCATGTTGGGTAGAGTGCTCCAAAGATCTGTCACGTTCAAATCAACTGCCCATACAGCCCGCGCCGCTGCTTGATGGGGGGGCTATCATTTCGGCAGCTGTGAGTCATTTCCCACACGTCCTTCTCTTTGATAAGTTTGCGGCAGCATTCAAGTCATGAGCCCATTGTCCGGGATCCCCGTCGTGGGCTATTTGACCCATGGGATTACGATTTGCCGCCATCCCTATACCATCGACGCCACATAGACGCATTCCTTCATAAGAAGTCCTATTCGTGACCGTGCCACCGCCTTCTCATTGGACGCAGGGCGATGCTGTTCTGTCGGCGAACTGTTTGAACTGGCTGACGGACTATCAAAAGTCAAGTTTACGGACAAGTGGTCTATATGAATGAACTATAGCAGCCAGTTCGGTAGATATACGGACACTTCCTTTTTAATGAGCACCCTTTCTTTCGTAGCCCCACCGGCCTGGCCAATCGCCGATCACTCCTAACAAGGACGGCGAACCAAGATCGTATTTGCAAGGCCCGTTAACATTGAAGGACGTGGTGATTGATGCACCATGAACACCCCACGGGCTGTGCGTCCGATATCGGCGTCCCGCCAGCATGGAAGCTGCTTCAAACGCATGGTGGTGGTGTTATTTGTACACATGTATTGTGCGCCTCAACCCCTCTCCCTCCCCCGAATCAGTGGAGGAGTTAAGGTTCGGACCACCACACAGAATTAGACCACAATTTCGCGCGGGATGAGCAGCTTGGCCTCCCCCGCCTATTGATACGCGGGCAAGGTACCGTATTGCTGGACGCCAACAAAAAAAATGCCCCAGTTTCATAACTCAATGTTTGCGGTGGACGGCTATGTACTCGCCTCATTCGCCTCGCGGACTCGGGGGGCCCAGAATAAACATACTACAGTACCAGTATCCTGGCGGTGGGATCTTATGGGTTGGCTTGGTACTGCCTTATTCGACAAAGTTTGAAATTTGCCAGCGCATAGCCTTCCTTGTCGGGGTTCACAGGGTCCTTGCTCAAAGAGACGCCCACATTCGGAGCACACAGCGGCAGCTCTCTGCGTCGAGGAGCGCCCCCCTCGTCAGAGGTCTAGCACTGGTCTAGCTCACTCAAGCTCCACAGCACAAATGTGATCTGACAGGGAGTGACAGGAAATCTCTCCAACTGTTTGTCAGGCATCGGAGGGAGGCTGCGGTTTTCTCATCTCCGCGGAGACGCTTGTTTCTCTCGATATCATCATCATAATCACTCATGATCCATGGTTCGCTCCACATGGTGGCACAATTGCTAACCCGCTCACACAAGGACACCAGTCCGATGATAGCACCCGGTACATGGGACGCCGCTTGTGTCCACAAATACCCAATTTAAACCCGTATATCTATTATCGAGGGGCTTGAGGTATCCCAAATCCCCATCTGGACGGACATCGGCACCGGTGGCGAAGGTCATGCCGAGTCGAGCCCTCGACGGCACGTACTAAGCAATAGCCTAAGTTCCTTCGAGGGGCGATAAGAACTCGAAAGGCTGGGGTTCTCCGAACAGTGGCGCTCATCTGGAGATCCTGTGGATGATAAGTACAGTAGACCATGGGTGGGAGGGAATTACCGCCGAGCGAGGTGAGGTGGCCGCAATTGAATGCCCAAATTGCTACCGTTTCCCAGGAGAGCCTGGAGAAAGTGTTCCCTAAAGAGGTATGTTCTGTTCATGGGGTTCTGATGGGATATTCAACTAGGGCACGCATTGACTTTACGTTAGAGACGGACGAGGAATGAGAGCGCGCCAACGAAAAATAACGCTCTAGCCCCATCTGAGGCGCGATAGTCCCGAGCTATTCAACTAGCAAAACTAGCGCGAAGACAGATGGGCGTGGGTACCGTTAGAGGCTTCTCACGCATCGCCGCATGCCGTGACAAGGAGCGCCACGACGTGGAACCCAAGGAGTGGCTTCGGCGGGAGAACGGACTACCCTGCGCAGCGGATCTAAGACGTACACAATACGAGAAGAAGAAACGAAACGAAACGATATGAATGTTCTTCATATCTATCTCTCGTAATCCTTCAGAAGCTGCAAACACACGGCGCCATGCAATCGGCAAACAGCGTGCAACAGAGAGACAAGCATAGCCCGCTATCAAAATAGCTTCATATGCGGCGGAGATTCGGGGCCATCTGTTGGACCGTGGACTGGTTCAAACGCACACAGCCTTGAGACAGCACTAGCATTAAACACCCATCATCCAGGAAAAAGCGGCGCGGAAATGGGGGGGTGCCAAGCTCAAATTACTGAAGCGCGGATATCCTGGAAGAATAAATTAACATCTGTGGGTATAGCATAATTGACACCTCGTTTGACGATTCGTGATGCACGCGTGATGGCCTATACAGTCCGCACGGCAAATGCGATACAAATACATATCAATGAATCCTACGTGGTGTCCGTAAGCCGACTGGCGAAGCCCAAAAGATACACGTACTACTTACGGTTACCAGTATCTCTCGTACGACTGCATCCGAATCTTCCCAGTGACATGCCATATCGGCTCTGAGAGAGGTCTTGTTTAGGGGACAAAAGTTGCGATATCAGGTCACGTGATTTGACTCACCGACCACCTTGTCCAACGTTCTCGTTAACTTGCGTTAGCACAATATATTTGCTTCGGGTATAGGTGTCAACGAGGTGGGCATTGGTCAGAGATAATGGCCACCCACAATCCTCTCGGCTCAATCTCTGCGAATCGTTCAGTTACCCGGGCCTTGGGCTTTGGGTCTTTGGGACGCGCGCACCTAACATCCTTTCTTTGACACGCTCTCCAACCTCTTTCACCAACGCACGCCCCCTTTCCTTTTCTCTGAATTCTGTCCAAGTCACATTTTGGAGCGTGGAAGCGAGGAGCTTGTTGATATATGTCTTCAACTGATCCGAGTCGAATTTCGTAGGTCGGGGAGATGTGGCGCCTGAGCGGGGGCTGGCGGGTGATCTGATGCCAGACAATGTTGAACTTGCCATGGTGAAAAAGAATGACCAAATCAGACGGAACGGAGCTCAGGACTAAAAACGTGGTGCCACTAAGTTGAGAGTCTGCGGGGTTGAGGTTGTTGTGCCTTGTTTGGGACCCCATGAGCTGTTCGCATTGACTCGTCGTTAGTTATTAGTTGTCCCTGCTGTCCTACGTTCCCACCGTCCTCAAAGCATTATGTCTGCCATTTCTTTTCCGGGTCAATCCTTATCGTCATCACCACATGATCCGTTGTACCCACTGTCATTTGATTCGGCGTCCACAAGTGGGTTCCAAATGAACCCTTTATCAGCCCATCCACCACGAACACCTCGGACTTCCGTGACAATGCCTTTCAGTTCCCAAGCGAGCGCTGAAAAAGAGGAGACGGATGGCCGCCCAAATGAGCTCGAGGTGGAGTCGGAGGAGGAGGAGGAAGACAGTCAGGAGAAGAGCGTAGCTAAGACTCAGGTCCGCGCTCAAGAAATTTGGCGAGATTTGCTCGTGACCAGTGCGGGGAGGGATAAGACTTTTGTACTCCACTTTACCTCTCCAGATATTACACCTACTGATTGTCTTTGGCATCGACGATATACAGAAAATAATACAATATTCTATGAAGGTCTACTTGCTGTTCCACCTTACTGTCTCGCGACGTGTGCCAGTACAAGGAGCCAGGAAAAGTGCGTTTGAAGTAGGGTTGTTACGCCGTCTGGAATCTACCGTCTCTGGACTTTCATTGACACGGTGCGTACCTGTTGCTCGTGGCCTGGACTAGGTTTACGTTTACATAGGAAGTGCCTTATCATGTTCAATTGGTTGACGCCTTTGACGTCCATCCTTGCCGAACATCACGCCTCCCCAGTGTATAAGGCAGGCGGTGCAAAGACCGCACCATCGCCCCGGAAGCCTCTGCTTCACACGTTTTTGCATGCACCACCCCCCGTGCTACTCGAGCTCGTGCACGCAATTGCCGACGATGTGGCCACGTGTTCCAAGCTAGGGTTGTTAGGAAAGCGAACAGGCCAACGCGCTGGGCGCTTCGCCGACTGGTGCTGGTTTGCCAGCACGTTGGTCGATCTGGTAGAGAACAGCGTGGAACTCGGCGTGATCAACAACTCGCAGCGTGACGGTGAGTTTGACACGTCTACGTTCTGGTGGGAACTGCGCATGGCTAAATTGGAAAACAGTCGAGTCACGTCTGTATACAGAGTCGATGTTGGGCGCCACCGCGAAATCTGCTCCCCGCAATACCAAGATCGATGATAGAGAATTGAAGTTGTTGCAAAAGCAAGCCTACTGGCTTCACGTTCAGCGCACAAAGTTGATCATGGATCTGATATTCGTATGTGAGTAACGTGACATGTGGTTGAGCCTTGACTGGGGCTGATGCGACGTCCCAAATTAGCCTACGATGCTTTCAGGTGGCAGCGAGGAAGAGAAGCCATCCAGGCGCTCAGTGGCCTCGCCTCGGCGCTTCTCAGGTACTCATTACGCACTGCGACTTCTGCCGCACGTTTTTCTGACACACCCCATTTAGCTCGTCTAAGCTGTACGATCGTCATAGGAACTCGCTCATCAAGGCGAAGGTATTAAGCTTCTGATTCCTTTAACTCACTTCCCTTGTGCCTTCGCCCTGCTTGATCTATGTAGATTTGGCTACGTTGGGATCTTTTTAACCGACCGATACCCTTTGTTTTTGGGCCTGAGACGTGCTGTCCCTATGTGCCAGATATCGAAGGCTGCTAAACATTTGGTGACCTTCTTGACTTGCAGTCTCTCAGCTATAAGCAGATGATGGACCACCTTTAAAGAATAAGGAACCATAGATAATCGAACAATCTGATGAGTAATATGCCATGAACCTGGCCCCAGCTCCCTTTTATCCACCCCTAAGCCACCTAGACCAGCCCCTTGTATTTGCAGTGTCCTTGGTGGTAATTGCAGGTAGGGGAGATGTGGACCTCCTTCCTCTCTCAAGTAACAGGGCATCGATCTCCTGCTCAAGTTCCTTGATACGAGCGTGTGCTTCGTCAAGGTATTTTTCATGTGACAAGTGTGTCTGCAGCAGCTGCATGCCCTAGAAGATCACAAATCACAAAAAATAAGTCAGGTTTGCACAAAATCGAAATACAGTCAGTGATGTGGACAAGAAGCATCACGCACCATATAAACGGCAGACCCAAGGAGAGCGACGGGTATCATGGCCGGGACAAGATCAGAATAGAACTGAGCATGACGGCTTGGCCGTGCAGGATGCTCGCTGTCGCCGTGTAGCCAACGACGGGACGTCTGTAGTCGGTAGTGCCCACGAGTGGACCGCGTGGCAATCGCTTGCCAGCGCAGCATGGGTCGTCAGCAACGAATCGAACGTGTCCGAATCGTATTTTGAGGGTACAGACGTGTTCTCCTTGGAAACAGAAGGGACAACCCGAGACGGGGTCAAAGCACAGCACAATGTACCGTGAGGGTCGTGGCCGGGGACAGGTGACCCGTGAGTGACGAATTCGGCCATTACTGCGCAGCCAGCGCTTATACAACCGTATGACCGTCGTCGTCTCTCACTGTCAGAAGTCCCAAGTTCCCTAGCTCGCTCGGTACTCGGCCAGGGATCATCACACCGTGCCATCCGAGCGCACCTTTCGTTATTCCCCTCAGCACTCCCTACTCATCAATAGAGGTTCCAGTTCTGTCGATCAAGATTTGTTTGCCGTTGCGCAGCTTGACACATCACATCGCCACCGTTCACTCTTTTACTCGCCCGCACCCATCGACGCAGCAAACCTAAACTGCGTAGAGCCCTCTCGACACCCTCGACAATTAACTCGCCATGGCATCTAGAAGTTTTGGTTCATCGCCCCGATCGTACCGCCACCAGGAAAGGTCACTCTCTCTGGAGCCTCTTCCTCGGAGTATACCTATTGGGGCACACTCACATACCCGTCCTTCCCATTTAAGATCCCCCTCCCCTTCTCGCTTTCCCAGGTTCGAAGAAAGCTCGTTAAACGAGAAGTCTAGATCGGATGGCGTCGCCCGGACGCCACCTACCAAAGCAGAGACGAACACATCATCCCAGGCTGCTACTCCCAGCTCTCACTCCTTCCATCACCAGCCGCGCCCATCGTCGGCGGCATCCCTTAGACATTTGACGTCCCACCACCATGGGAGCGCTTCTCCAGATTATTCACTGTCACCGATCCCGGACATCGCGACTTCTCATTTTGCTCTGCCAATACCTTCGTTACATTCCGGTTACCTTCATCCTCCCCGCAAGATCAGACTTTGTTCCATTGTCAAGCCGTGGTTACCTGTGCTCGCGTATCTATCGACGTCCCTAGGGTTCTTGGTCGCCATTGCGTTCTGGAAAACGGAGGTGTTTGAAGGTGCGCGCCATCATTCCCGTAATTCCCGCCTTAGATGCTATCTCCGTCCAATATCTGTCTAAACTGCATCAATTGGGAATGTCACCCCGCTTACGTTGATCTGTCTCCGTTTCTACAGGTTTGGACGAGCTGTCTAGCTGGCTCAAGGCCGACGAAAATTTTGGCTATGGCGTTCTCTTTTTCCTCATTTTCCTAACCACATTTCGTAAGTGACACTCTCGGCCCAACATCCGAAATTAATGAGACCGAACATCCCATCTGCTAGCCCCACTACCACTCTATTCCACGCTCATTGTCTTATCTGGATACACCTTCGGGGCCTGGACTGGGGCCGTTCTTTCGTACTGGGCCGCGCTTACCGGCGCGTTGGTCGTATTCGTGCTCTCACGTTACCTTTTTCGTGGGTTGATCACGCGCTGGCTCTCAAGCGCGACTTCTGTCAAACGAGTCGTTCGCGCCATCGAGAAGCGACCACAATTACTTTTCTTGATCCGCTTAGCCCCATATCCATACAACGTCATGAACTGTCTCCTCGGTGCATCTCCGACACTTACGTTGCGTACATACCTTGTATGCACCGCTCTGTCACTCTTCAAGGTCATCATCCACACCACCCTGGGTTCTTCCATTCACTCCTTTGCACGTTATCATGTATCTCACGAAATTGCTTCCGATGGAGAGCAAGGCTCTTCTCACCAATCGGACGGAGACGCGGGTGCAGGGGAAGAGAATCCCTTTGATTTCTACGTCAAGATCGCTGGCGTGACTCTGGCCCTCGGCGTCTTTGTCTACATCTCCGTCGTGGCGCGCAAAGCCATCAACGACGAACTTGGCGACGACGATGACGATGACTACGGCTTGCCGACCCACACCGACGAAGAAGCGGTATCATTCTTGTCACCAGGTGGCATCGCGCGTCATTCTGAAGACGAACGGGAACCATACGTCAACGCGAGAATGGGAGAGCCGATGTCAGAGGCGCCATTCTACACGCCCATCACCCCCACATCTACTACTTCCGCCGACGCCGCTGCCGCGGCCCCTCGCGTGCGGCCACCCACACCCGGACACTCCCGGATTGGCGGGGAGGATGGCGGCAGGAATGGTACAATACGTGGGGATGTGCGGCGGCATCAACCGCGAGAGGAACGCAGCGCGCTCTTTTGAGGAGAGACAGTGGGCTTATTTTATTTTTCTTTTCTGATTTATGGTTTCTTTCGATTTTTCTCTTGCTTTGCTAGCCCCCCACCCTGGACGGGCTCGCACGGACACTTTTAATGGGCTCTATTCTCCTTTGATGTTATTCCTGGCCCTTGTACTTACTTACATCTGCCACATGTGGGCAGGGGCATGTACTCAACTAACCGTGATTGTTCGGCTGGGAAGCGTAGCCCGCGGAGATCCGTTGAACGGATGATTCTGACGAACCTCGAACGCCACACAGATATAGAGTGTGTGTACATACGAGTAACTGTATAAATTGTACGAACAATACAATGAGGGGTGTGCCCAAAAAAATATTATTGCAGCCATCCCATCCAATGGATGGATTGGACGGACGGGAAAGCCAAAAAAAGCAAAGGACGCGCGCCCCACCCGTTTTCCGTGCTAACCGGTTTTGGGGGTTGCAGCGACCACCCACATGGGAACTTAAGGCCGTGTGCTGTATGGCGCCCCCCCGTTTAAACAATCCATTGCATATTGTGTCGTTCCTTTGACTCTTGGCGCCTGCCATCTAACGCTACGTTTATGTTTTAAGCGATCCAAAAAGAAAACGGGACATTCGTGCTGGCGTGAATCTAGACTAGCATGTCCTCTCCTCATCTCACACGCGCCGCCACTGCCGCCACCAATTCCTAGCAACCGGCTTTTTATTTTTTCTTTGCTCTTGTTTCCAAATCTCTCCCATCTCCCCAATCTCTTCAAAACAAACACACGCACACAACACGCCCCATCTCGCACACACACACGCACCGATTTTTTTTTCTCTCTTCACATGCCAATTTTTTTTTTCTCTCCCTGTCTTTATCTTTCACACCCATATACCATAGTCGTACGATACCGAAACGGGGACGGATTTGGAGCGCCGCCATATGGTCCGTAGTTGTCCATTTTTGTAACTTAACGCGTGGACGCGTGGGGTCGTGAAACCCTATCTTGGGCTTTTGCACATGCACACATGCCCGTTCAGTTTAGTCGTCAAAAAAAGGCAACTCTGCGCCGTGCGAACGGATAGATGGAACGGACGGGACTGAACGGACGGACTGACGGGAGGAAGGGGTGGGGTTAGGTGGGTGGAAATGGGTGATGAGGGGATTTAATCAATTGGGTGACGGCACTTTTTATGTCCCCTAAACAGACCCAACCAACCAAAAACAAACAGACGGTATGATAAAGGGTTTTCTGGAAACTTAATGGGACCGTGGGTGAGGACCGTATGCTGTACGTTCGGGGTATGTTGACGGCGAACGGCGAGATAAAGAGAGGGGGAAAGAGGGGAGGAGGCAGGGAGCGGAAATTCAGAGCAGAGAGAGGGGGGGAGGGGGCTTTGTTTGGTTGGGGCAGGGAAACGAGACGGCGGTGAGTTGGGCCCAGATTCCAGAAAAACTTTACTTGTGCCCAACTCGATTTTGCCAAACTGAGAACAACGACCCGCATTAATATGAACGAGCGGCTAACGCACGCTACGCGCGTGCGCGTGCAGCATGCGTACATGCGTGCGTACGTGCGTTGCTTGCATGCGTACGTGTGTACGTTGCATATGTACATAACTACATACAGTAGGGCGAGAAAGAAAGGGGGAACGAAAGGGGCGCATTATCGTGTGCGCTTCATGCGGTGAGAGTTATGAGTTTGGGATATGGTCCAAAACGTTTTACAGGCGCCGAAGTTTAAAAAAAACTCAACGAATCACAGAGAGAGATAGAGGCAAAAAAAAGAAACCAAAGAGTTCCCAGTGTATCGAGTGATACATACTCGTTTCGGGATACCCGTCGGGAACAGTTGCAACAAGTTGGGTGTGGATGGCGTTGGGTTAGAGGGATGGGTGCGGTGCACCGCACGCGCGGGGTGTCCGCTTTCGGGTGGACGAGGACCGATCAGACGTTCTGTTAGATCTTTCTGCCGCGGAGGACCGGCGCCTTTTGACGCCCGGAAACTGCGCGGGACCAATCAGATGCTTATCTGATGTTGATGGTCTTTCTCAACCAACAACAGCCAGTTGCGGCCTCCGTGCATCGCGCCATGTGCTCGTTTCACCGGCCAACTCCGTGATTGAGACCCCGGAGACTGCTTCGATCATCATCGCGCGATCGGCACCGCGGTCAAAGAGTCTTGAGCGCGGCTGACAGACTCGCCGATTAGCATCCGTAAAGTTACTGCTGTTACCAGTCATGCGAGACGGAACTTTCCGTCAGAACGGCTCACTTCCGATCGGCGATGGACGTTCTGAAAAATTTGTATTGCCCAACACATCAGTCCATGGAAAAGAGAAAAAATAATCTGGGAATGAAAGTGAGGGAGGGGATAGAGACAAAGCATTTCTGGGTTGGTATACGGCATCTTCAAGGTATCGAGCGCGGAATGCCAAGGACCGCGAGGCAATCGGGAGGGCTACAGCAAACAAAACATGATGGAGACAAAAGAGCAACGTGCAAGAAATCATATCAGAGCATGAGACGGGGAGATTTTAATATAATAAGTCTTCGACACAAAAGGACTGTGACAAGTGAAAACGAGGGAAAAAGAAGGTATCAGTGCATGGCACATCATACAGACCCCGTTTCCGCGGCGTAAACGTTTTCGGCTTTGCTGTCGTATTGCGTGATGTGCTCATTCATCGCGACATAACCAAGATCGGGCGTGACTGGTCATTCAGAACTGGAGTCAGTTATTTTGGAACGCGTCAAGAAAGGGGAGTTAGCACGTAAGAAGTACCATCTACAGAAGGGAACGTGAGATGAACTGGGAAGGAAGCAACTCACAGCGGTGGACGCCCGTTTCATCAAAATTGTCCGTCACCGGCGGGGTGTGCGCCTGTGAGGACGACGTTTGAGAGGCTGCCGACAGTGAACTTGCAGACGTCGAAGGTCGCACTGACCGACTATTCCAATCATCCATCGTCTGATCCAACGATGCAGTAGCACCACCACCAGCTCCCACGCTGGCCAATGGCCCAGCCGAGTACGCAAAGTCAGGTTGATGTTGACTTGATCCATAGTGGTTGTAAGTCTCGACCGTGGGCAACTGGATCATGCTGCGCGAACGATGCATTCCATGATCCTCCCCATTTCCGGGTTGTGGCGAGGATGACGGCCGATTGTCCATGTGTTGCTCATATGGCGTTGGATATGGGTTGACTGCTTGACTGTGGCGTCGCTGGCGGCGCACGCTTAGTGTCGACTGAGCATAACTAGACTTGGAAGATGGTGGCCGAGACGAGGTTGGGGTGATTGGACGGTGGTGACCAGAGCCAGGGCGAGAATAATCGTGAGGATAATGGTGGTTATCATCGTAAGGAAGGGACGATATGGACGAAACAGAGTAACCTGTAGCTGGTCGACTGTCAGGAGAGAGCGAAGATGCGCTATGCTGCATTGAAACAGAAGTGAGCGACGGCGGGTAAGAGGTATTGATGGTGGGGCGAGTGGGGGGGTAAGTAGAGCCATTAGAAGGGGGATTCAAGAGTGAGGTCAAGCTGCCAGAATGACTCGAGCTGCTACCACTGCTGATTGGAGAGAAAGACCAGTTGTTCTGCTCTTGATAAGGATAGGCCGAAGAAGGAACCATCACCTCGCGATTGGATGGATAATGGAGAGGGTTGAACGTATTGTGATCCTCTGCGGGAGAGACAGGATGCAAGGCGTGAGACGACGGGTACATGCCACCATGAGACAGAGGCGGATCGGAAGGTACAGTAAGTGGGGGGAGAGCGCGATTGTAGGTATTGCCCCATTGGCCAGCAGCTCCAGTTTGTGCCATCGGCTGATATGCACCAGGGGCAGAAAAGCCGCGAGCGCGTCCACCTTTGGGCGAGGATGTCAAACCCAGAGAAGAAGGTATTGTAAGGGGGACGCTACCAAGACCGGAAGCTGAACGTGGAGGGGGAATAGCGTGGTTTTGGTCGGCATCTGGGCGCTTCCTTGGCTTAGGGAGGCGCGGTGGGACTCTGCGTTTGAAATTAGCGACGACTTCGGGAGGAGAGTGGCGATTGAGCGTCGGGTGAGCTAAGAGTCATTTCTTTGTGAGCAACGAATGGCACTTGAGGTGAAAAGGCAACTAACACCAAGTGGACGCGTCAGGGTCATCGATGGCGGGGTCGACGTTGCGAAGATTGACTTTGCGCATGAAACCATAAATCTAAACAAGGTAGGCGATGAGGACGAAGGAGCCAGGACTTTGCGAAGATGAGAATCAACTGACGTTTAGTTGCCGGGAGAAGCTCGCGAATCTCGATTGACGGTAGATGCTTGGGAGGACGTTAAGAGCCAGTTGTTCTGGTCGTTCAACGATAATGTGCTCGCCCGCTGGATCCCAGCGAATCATATGGTGGTTTTCTGGACGCTCGAGGAGACTTTGTGGCGGACAGAGTGGGAGCGAGTGTGAGCGCGACACCAGTTTGGTGAAAAACGAACGGACAGACGGGGGGCACTTACGCATATAGTTTTGTCAGGAAGGTGGCCTGAGGTTTTGTGTCCGTTTTTGTCATGTTGTTGCTGTTTGGCTGTGACTGCTGAGGTGGCGGCTGACCCTGCTGGTGGTGCTGGTGTTGGAGCTGTGGAGAGTGGGTAGTAGAATCTGATTTTGGTGGCGAATTGTGATTCGCGGTATCATCCGGGGAGGAATGGGAGGAAGTGAGGAGGCGAGGAGGGTATACGACGGTTGGGGAGGAGAGGTGGTATTGCTGTTGAGGTTGTGAGTCTTGAGGACGGTGGTGATAGGAAGACGACTGAGGTTGATATGAAGTGGTTGGAGACTGATTGGGATAAAGGTCGGCCATGGGCTGGTCGAACTGAGCAGGACGTAGGGACGGAATGGTTGCGAAGAACGAGATTGTACGAAGAGAAGAAGTCGTCGAATGTGGAGTGACAGGGAAAGAGCCGCGCGGGGAGAGAGGAATGTTATACCGGGAGCGGGAGGCAGATCCAGCTTAAGGGTGGGTGACGCGGAGGCTAAATATAATGTGAAAAGAATAATGGATAGCCATGATCCCGACGGTGGAGAACTGTGTGAGTCCCGGACCCACGTAAACGGTCCCCCCTTCGAGGCCCCCGTGATCCTCACCTCGGCGCCGAGGTCCTCTTTCTTTTCGGTAACTCTCATCCAAACTCGCTACGCCACGCCACGCTCAATTCCTCTCCACCGGCCCGTCCTTGTCATTCCACACGTCCAATCCCCCAGAAACGACTGATCGAAACAACAAACTTCTCCCCCAAATCCATCTCAAGATCTCCAGATCCCCAGATCTTGCAACCCCCCCGTTATCAGCCTTTTCCCTTCCCACACACTCTTTTCCTCGCCTCTTCCCTCCCCTTCCCTCCCGGCTGGTCGGCCTCCCCTCTCTCTCTTCCTCCCTTCCCAGACAGACGACCTCCCACTTCACTTTGACCCCTCACTTTTGACTCGTCCCCCCAATTGCTTTTCCACTCTGGTCCCAGTATCCATATTTTTTAATTAACCCAACTAAACCTTACTCGGTCTACGGGACCCAAAAGGTCAAAACCCAGTTTTTAGAGTGCCATTTCATATGTTTTCCACGCGGTTTCTCACGCCTCCCCTCACGACCGCGATCCATCTTCCTTCCTGAGGTCCACACACGTCGCACTTGCAAATTCACTCGCGCTTGGGACCTCCTGACTCTGACTCAGCGAGCCCTCCCTCAAAAGTGACGCAATCTCCCTCCGTTCAGATTCCGATCACCTCTTCCTTTTTGCTTTGCCCGCCGTCGCCGCCCGCCCGTCGTTTCTCGTCATGGCCCCCTCCTTTTACCTCCTCCCGTCTGTCTATCTCTCGTATTTCCTTCGTTCCGTCCGCTCCCCCCGTTGACGTGTCTGGTATCTTGACGGGGACGGGCTCACGTAAGAAAGAAGGAACGATAGACAAAAAAAAAATCAGACAAAAGAGAAACTGAAAGCAACGCCGAAGCCATATAGTCAATTTGGTACCAGTGACCAGACACAATGAATTTCGGTGTAAAGTAGTCCTCCCTTTTTCTTTTTGTAGTGTAATGTAAATGGTAATCCAAAAGTCTCTAAATAGTTGTCGTATCGCTAGTCAAGGCATGCAATGTGGTATAAGGAAATGTGTAAATGCGCAACTCACAAATAATAAGAATGAATGAATGAATGCAATAGGCAGATATGGGAGGAATCAATGTTACATACGAAAGCGGTAAAAACGAGTGTTTGTATAGATGCACCAATGGAGGGAAGGAAGGTAAGGAATGGGGGGAGAGAAATTAACCTCCATGAGGAAAAAACATCGTGCATATACCCAGTACAATCAAGCACAGGGATCATCTGCAATGCATGATCAATGGCTATATGCACGACTCCCATTCCAACAGGTTATTGTAGGACGATTGAAAAAGATCAATAGAAGCGGTCGTTGAGGCGATAGAGCATACAAGACGCCTCCCAATCTAGCTGTCACCATCATGGTGCAGGGTGATGCTTGAAAAAGCGCCAAATAGGTCGCCCCCCGAAGTGGGCTCCAGGCCGTCGGGCGTACCAGGCGTTTGTGCGCCAAGTTGGCTTGTGTTCTGTTGGTTCTCGAGGTGGAGAGACGTAGATTCCTCCATTCGGCGGAAGTTGACAGTGTCTACTCCATTTGAAGACGAAGGAATGATCTGAATAAACATCCGAAAACACGAAGGTCAGTGCCCGATTAGCGATTCAGTCAAGGAATTGAGCGTGAAAAAGGAATGAGAAAAAGGCCACCTGCTACCAGATTGGCCAGAGGCTCGGGCCACATGTAGTGTGAAAATCGGTATGCAACCGTCGTCAACCGAGCACTCACCGGCGGCTCCGTGTTCCTCAGCAATCCCCAATTAATCTTGTTGAACCACTTGTGCTGCTTCACCTCGCTCGCGCCAGTCTTGCTCCCGAGACGGGAGTTTTCTTCTTTGTCTAATAACCGTGATACGATATCCCTACCCGCACTGTAACAACACAGTCGCGTTGGTTGATGGAACTGTCAGTCGACCAATATAATTCACTCACGGTGATGTTTTTGGCAGTTCTTTGAAGTGTACCGGGTTGCCAATAATGTTATTGAAAGTGTCGGTGCGCTCGCGACCTTTGAAGGGCGTTGTGGCGTACTACGCGACACAATGAATACTGATCATTAAAAAGGAACTAACACTCACGATCATCTCGTAAATGAGGATTCCCAGTGTCCACCAGTCCACCGCAGAGGTGTGACCAGAGTTTCGGATAACCTCAGGGGCGATATATTCTGGGCCCGACAAAGAGGTGTCATGAGATGGATTGAAGAGTGAAAGTGCGACAGTAACTAACCTTCGGTCCCTACAAATGAATTGGTCCGGAAATTAGCTGTGCATGATTTTGTGTCAACCAGAGGGAGCTGATAGGCAAAAAAATAAATGAGTATCCGCAAGCCATAATGGATAAAAGTGTCGATAATCACCCCATTGAGTTCTGACTGGTGAATCGTAGCAGGTCTCCCCCCAATGACGCCGGAATGTTTGGCAAGGTCAAAATCGGACAGCATGATGTGCCCAGAATGGTGCAACAAAATATCTAGAGGTGATAAGAACCTACCATCAATTATGTTGTTCACATAAACGAATGTGACGTACTTTCGGGCTTAAGATCACGATAGATGAAACCCATGAGGTGCAAGTATTCCAACGCAGCCACCACCTCAGCCGCGTAGAATCGTGCGGCATCTTCTGGAAGGCATTTCCCTGGTCGGCTTTGAAGCGCCCTGAAAAATTCACCTCCCATGCAGTACTCCATACAATGGTATAGGTAATCGTCCGACTGGAACGAATGGTGGAGAGTTACTATGAATGGGTGATTGGCGGTAGCCAGGATCTCCTGTTCGGTCAAGGCGCGCTTGATCTTTTTCCGTTGAATCATCTCCTTCTTGGAGAGTACTGTTATGCGCCTTCAGGATAAGAATAGTGAGCGTTGGCGAAGTCACATACCTTTCATGGCATAGAGTTTTCCCGTCTTCTTCTCACGCACGAGGAAAACTTTTCCAACATCACCCCTACCAAGTAGCTTGATCTTCTGGAAGCTCGCTGGACCGACTTCAACCTTATTGTTGGAGAGGGTAACGGGTGAAAAGTGCGTCATCAGGAGAAACAGACAAAAGCACTCACAGACCTGACCTTGATTGAATTGCTTGAGTATGTCCGACGGAAGGCCGCTTTATTTACCTCACGAATCGATGACTCATTTTCAGAGACTTTGGGCAAGGCGGGTGTACTGACGGCACGGGGGGCACGATTTGAGGATGATGCGGACGACACTGTCTCAATTGAGCTGGAGCCGTCCCCGGAAGTAGGATGAGATGTTGGGATTCCGCCCTTTGGGGTCACTGCAGGGGACATCACAGCCGGGGCCAAAAGGCCATTTTTTGTCACCACAGACGATTGGCGTGAACCAAGGTTAAAGAGTCCCTTGGCATTTGGCGCAGACGCCACACGCCTGATAAGGCGCGACGCAGTAGCGCCCATTGAACGGGAACTACGAGGACGGTGCCCAGATGGAAGGGGAGGATCAGGAAAGTAACAGCTGGGCACTGCTACTGTCGCTGTCGCTGGAGGACTACGTCGCTCACGAGCCATCAACTGTTGTTTTTCTCGTTTTGATCTCGGAGGGTGCTTCGCGTCAAACGACGCGTCGGGGGAGGGCGAGACGAGCACAGAGGCGGTAACGTGATCTGGTGGTGTCGTTGGAACTTTTTCATTGTTGGAATCAGTGGAATTATTAGAGGAATTAGACGAGTCGCGTTGAGAAGGGGGGACGAGCGAGGCGGGGGTCAGTAGTAGGTTAGGAGTTGGCGGACTTGGCGAGGAAAAATTCGTGTCGAGAGTCAGAGATGAACCAATCCCGTTGGGGGAGGACTTCCTGGATGACTGGCTTCCGATACGGAACATTGACTTCCACGGGCTGGTCGGTGTGGACGAACCACTACGGGTTACCCGTAGATTATCGGTTGATCTTGAGTGCGAAAAGAGACCGCGAGTTTGTAAGGCTGGAGTGGGCATGAGAGGCGTATGGAATGTTAGAGCTAAACTGACAGGTCGGGAGAGGGGGAGGCGAAGGTCGTGGACCGATTGGGGGGGGAGAAAGGGAGCGGGAGTCGTGAGCAAGAGCGGGAACAGGCGACCACTTCCAAGCATTTCTCATAACCATATTTGGTAAGTCAATAACAGGCCCTTCACCGGCATCACCCTAAAAATCATTTCTGACGTAATTCGCCGTCTCCGTGCCACAACTGCGGCCTTTCTGGTCACCTGAGCGTGCCAGTGAGGGCCTGGAGACAAGTTCTGGCACTGTACGGAATCTCGTCCTTCCCTCTCCCCCGGGTTCGGATGCAATACCGTCCAGATGTGCTCCCGAGTAGCAATATGACCATTAATCCCCAATTCCCCATCGAACTCTTAGGTGCAGGGAGTGAACCCGGCGATCCTGAGTTGCACTTTGTTCAACATCCAACTTTCACGGCTACACTAGTCCGACATTTGTACGGCACTGTCCCTACCAAAAATAAAACAAAGCCGCGGTACAGTATCGTCGACGCACGAATCAGAAATGTCGACGAGTCTTGAGTCCGTTACGAGCTGGAAATGACTTGACCACACATCGCGTAAAAAGTCTTGAATCATCATCGAGAAGGTCAAAGCGCCTGTGCATTGGCCTTGGCCCAAGATCGGCGGTCACGGTTGTCGTGTCATCCAAGAAGCCGAAGGATCTCCCTTTTTTTTTCGTAGTAAATCGTGCCACAGCCCTTCCGGGGGATTCGTGCCTACGAAGGTAAACCGCTGTGACTGGATGCAAGGACGTGCACGTCGCGAGCGAATCTTGCGCCAATGTGAATGCCGTCAACTGTTTCCACCGTCCAAGCTGAGAAATGGACCTGCCTCGGTCAGGGGACCATTGCTGAAAGGAGAAAGACGCGGATGCGCATATATACATTTTCAAACCTGCTGATTTTCGCGCGGGCGTAACCACTCCGGCGTGGACGGACACGGACGGCGCTGGATTGCCAATCATCACTTTTACGCCAGACGTTGGCGACTCGTGCAATCGAACAGCAGTGAGTGAAACATTCGCACCATGGCAAGGCAGCGAGCGTGCTGGACAGAGCTGTAGGTCAGATCATGAGGACACGCTCTCCATGCGCGAAATCGACGTGTAATGAAAGGGTGCAAACCCCGAAGTCTACGGACCATGACGTTGAAAATGACACTCCTTTGGGGGGTAGAGGGACGTGCCCATTGTCCACGGGAAGCGCACAATCGACCCACCCGCGTGAGCCAGCTCAGCAGTTCCTCAGCGGTGTGACGCGAATGTCGGAGCCGTGTTCTCGAAAGAAAAATATAAGTTACGGATGGATCTTTCCCTCCGGACTTCATCTATCGAAATACAGGAGTTTTCAGACGTGAGCGTCTCCCTGTTCGTACTAAAACCCCCCTCCCCTTTCCCATGCGATAATACTGCCCGACCTCTCCCCAAAGTTTGAGCACCATCGATGGCCTCCAGAGTCTCAACTCCCTCGGAATCGAGCCCATTACTATCATCTCCTTGCAATCGCCTAGCGAACGATGCGCTTGAACTCCCGCCAGTTTCAGACACCCCGGACCCGGAGGCCTTTCGCGTGTCAAGGATAGACCTTATTTGGATTCTCGCAGGGTTATGGAGTGCCGTCTTTTTAGGTGCTCTGGACGGTAAGTAAAGTGGCACTGCTTCTCAGTCAGCGATGAATGGTTCGTAGGGACAATCGTTGCCACGCTCATGACTCCCATTGGCAATTACTTTAATAAGTCTAATCAAGCCTCTTATATCGGGACATCTTATTTGCTCTCCGTGTGTTGCTTCACCCCACTGTACGGTTCGTGCACCCACGTCAAGTCAGATTGGTCCGAGTCTGGATAAATTGTTCAATGTGCAGGACGGCTCTCGGATATCCTCGGTCGACGTGGGGCGATGCTCTTGGGCTTGTCACTGTTCGGTTCGTCGAGACCGCGAATGTAGATTTGGATGAATGATAACCTTCAAATTGGATTAAAAGGAACCGGTACCATTGGCTGCGGGCTCGCCCCCTCGATGGAAGCCCTCATCGCTGCCAGAGCCGTGGCGGGGATGGGTGGCGGGGGGTGCGTACCCGCCCTTTTGGATACGTTGCAGGACGTTGACTTATGAACTTTTTTTAGGATCATGACAGGCAATGGCAACATTTATCCGGGGAATTTACTTGTCACTAATAAGCCAATCGTGCAGTTTCGAGCGTGGTCGTGACAGACTTGATACCATTGTATGTTCCTGCCAATGACAGGTTCACGACATGCTAAACAAACTTCCATCTAAGAAAGCAGCGGGGGTTATACCAAGGAATGGCGAATATGTGAGACGAATCACGTTGTCCTCTTCGGCCGGTTGATGGATTTTGGCAGCATGTTTGGACTCGGAGCAGGGATCGGTGGGCCCTTGGGTGGATGGATGAATGACGCTTTCGGATGGTACGCTGAACGGAGTTGGTAACTGAAGGCAAACTGAATGACACATTCACGCAGGCGGTACGCCTTTTTGTTCCAGGTCAGTCTCACGTTCAATTACAGAGACAGTATCAGCCAATCAGTTGATTCGTCAGACTCCCGTCTTGGTCTTCTCGTTTATCCTTGTCGTGTGCAAGGTCTCAATCCCACTTTCCCAAGACGTGAAGAGTCAACCCTTATACCTGAAAATCCGACGTATGGATTTCGCAGGTGCCGCTACGCTTGCGGCCACCATCGGGTGTCTTCTGCTGGCCTGTACCTTCAAATCCACCGAGTCACTCCCATTTTCACACCCCATGGTCTATGGCCTCTTCATCGCGAGCGCTGCTTCTGGAGTTTTGTTTGTTATCGTGGAGGCTTATTGGTCTCCTTATCCTGTCATGCCATTATACTTTGTCACACAGCGAACTCCACTTGCCGTATCACTTTCCAACCTTTTCGGTAGTATGGCTGCTTTTTCTATGGTGCGCCCTCCCCATCTTTATCCTGGCTATGATTGACTTATCGGGTTCAGATCTACAATGTGCCTTTGGTATGTTTTGTCTGGTGTGTCGATATGAAGCGGCTCTGATTATGGCTAGTATTTCTCCACCGTTCGTCTGAACTCGTCAGTGGATGCAGGTAAGACCACGGTCAATCAGCGCAGGCGAAATTGATCCATAAATCTTTGAAGGTCTTCATCTCCTGCCTCACTCGGTTAGCTGTTTTGTTCGTGTGCAAGTGAGGACGTGTTTTTACTGCGTTTCAGGTCGCTATATCTACTGGGAGTGTATTTGCGGGCTGGTCAGCCACTTCCAATGATTTTATTTTTCGATGCGTCCCCTCATACATCTGCACTCCTTAGGATCATGCGGCGGACAGGAAGGCTGTACACACTCACACTGCTGTCTGCGATGTGCCCCCTCTACGCTAGCACCATGGTCATGATGTGGAATGACAACTCGTCAAATTGGCATCTTTGGTGTGACCTGATTCCCCAAGGATTCGGGATGGCGAGTGTGATCACGACAACTCTCATCGTAGGACATTCGCCGAGTGTGTTTAGATGGTCGTGCTGATTCCCCACAGGCTCTCATCTCATGTGTTTCCAAAGCGGATGTAGCAGTAGCTACCGGCCGTAAGTGAGATTCTTTTGTCTTTGCTGGTCTAATTAATCGTCTTTTTAGTATCATACCTCTTTCGCACCACTGGACAGGTGCTTGGGGTTAGCCTTAGTGGTACATTACTACAAGGAGTTCTCCTTTCCAAGCTGCGGCAACGCATACACGGGCCCAATGCAGAAGAGGTATGCATCAAAATCCCTCTCTATCATACTCCAGATGACTTATCAGATCAAATAATTAGCTCATTTCGCGCATAAGGTGAAACTTGGCTCATTTATGAATACAGAGACGATATCTAAACATCGTAAAGGCATTCCACCGATGTCATTCGAGAGTTGGACCCGATTCTGAGAAAATCGGCCATAGACTCCTACGCAGACGCTCTGCGTGTAGTCTTCATCTGTCAGATGGCCTTGAGCTTCCTGACCTTCCTTTCTTGCATCGCCATCCAAGAGAATCCGTTACCGTAAGTGATTCTTTGCGCTTTTCTCGGTGTCTCTCATCATTTCCGTAGCGGGACACTCGAAGAACAAGAATCACAATATCGAAGAAACCTTTCTCAGCGACGACGGAGAACGTCCGATGCGTAGGATACGCGTCATTGGGCGTGAAGATCGGCGGGACCTTCCCCCCGCCCCCGTCGCCAGACCACCCTTCGGTGACCCTAGCTTTTAGGGTTTCACGAGGTTTACTCTCGTCGAGGTGCTTCGTGTGCACCTAATCGGACAAAGGAGAAGAAAGGAAATAGAATAAAAATTTATACCCCACCCAGCCCTCTTCGTTCTGGACGTCTCTTTCACTTTCTTTCCAGCGACCCTCTACTTTGCATGGACATACTGGTTTGTCCGATTACCACGGGAATACAAAGGATGACGATGTCGATAGATGCATGACGAAAGCACACTCTACGCCGCATTTGTTAAATGGAACACCCCTTCTGATTTCCACTTACAAATCAAGGGAGATGGTCTATGGGGTCACCTTTAGTAAACGTTTTCGCATGCTAAGGGGCCCATGCACTAGTGAAAAAAGAATCTGGTTCTCCTTGGGAAGAGGAAGACGATTTGTATGTTTTCGGACCTTTTCTTTTTTTTTTTCAAAGCCAGAGACGACTCCCATCCCCATCGTGTTGCATCATAGCCGACTGTACTCCGCCACTTTCCGACGTCTCTCGAATCTTGCAAATGTTGATACGCTGTCAACGGGAGATAGGACCACGTAGCAGACAGGGTTTGGCTTGATTTGAAAAAAGTCCGGGATCGGTTTCATCCATCAAATTCCCAGAAGGGGTCTGGATTAAGTATATATACAATGTGACGAAAGCACAACAGCTCAGTAAGAATCAATAAGACCTAGTCAACACACCGACAGAGAAGGAGTTTATCGTAAAAAGAGTGGGACACTCGGAAGGCTTACAGAGTGACCGCAAGAGAAGGAGCGAGCAAAAATCACCAGGATCATCGCGACGACCGATAGGGCCATGCACCTATGTCGATGCTTGCTGGTCAGGAGCGATATCTACCATACGTAACTCGGGCAGGCCGCGATCCCGTCTCCACTTATTCGACATGCTCAACGTGCTTGGGTCCACCAAGAATCTGTATTTTGACCAACGGGATTCACGATTAGACCACTGAGACAAAACGCGGGTAGATAAAGCCGACGAACCCATAACGCCGGAGCCACGTCTCGCCAATTTCCCAGTTGGTATGCGCCAGGACGTCGTCTCCGTGTATGGTGACTGCCGACGAAAAGTCGTGCAGACAGTCCACGAGATTGAAGCGGCCTGTGAGATGCCTGTTCAGCACAAACACTTGTTCATGGGGCGAGTAAAGGAGATGGACATGCCTCGGAGTAAGATCAGCCGGTCGCGGAGGTCTGGGTGGGGAATGCGATCAATAACACTTTCTGTAACATACGTCAGAGACTCGGAAAACAGAATTAAGAGTGAACTCATGTTACCGTGTGGGACGGTCCTGACAAAGGCGTCAAACTTACTTCCATGTGATGGAGATGAAGGACAGCGTACCTCTGGACAAGCGTCGGACGAAGAGAGGCAGGAAGGCAATATGAACTGTTTCTCTTGTAATTTTCCAGATGATATCTGGAGATCCGGGAGTAATGAGTAAGCTCAGCAGCAGGAAGTGGATACAACGAACGAGATAAGCTTCTGGGCCTCGACATTTTTAGGGTCGATGGCTTCCAATTCATCGAGTGAGCCCACACTAGGTCGAGACTGCTGCTGGATAGTCGGAGTGGATGGATTATTGACAAAGGGCATAGAGTTCATCGTGGTGGAATCTACCCCCATGTTGAGAGGGGTGACATATGAGCCCTGGTAGCCTCCATTCGATTGAGGTACTTGGGATGACGGCGTTGCATAGGAGGAAGGGGACGAGGGACCGGGCATTAACATTGGCGAGCCATTGGGGCCACGTATGAGGTCCGAAAAAAGACTGGTCTCTGGTGGAGACCGGCTATTATACAAGTTGCTGTTAGACGTAACCGGGTTCATTGGTACCAAGACTGGGAAGGCATCTGTAGGACGCTCGTTATCGTCGCGGTCGCTAGGGCGGCGTGCTCTCTTGGAGTTGTTGGCAGTGTCGTCCTCAGCGGAGCGCTTCAGGGAGGTGGCTTGGGTTGAGGTCGAGGCTGCGGAAGAAGGGACGGTTTGACCTTCTCGCTTTCGTCGCTGATAGCTCTCATACGCGGTATCGGTTTCAGATTTGCTGATGAACTTTTCAAAGTCTTGCATCGACCACCCGAGCTTGGGAAGCAAACCACCGGCGCCATCGCCGATGAAGTCACTCAGGTTGCGTAAAAAGCCTCGGAGGAGTTGATTCTCAGCCATGAGATCTTTGGATAAGACAACGGTTATGCAAAGGATGGATGGGTGAAAAATTGTGGCGTACCCTTGAGGATATTCCGCATCTCGCTGAGGGCCTCATCCTTTCCACCAGAAAGAATCTCAACTCTTGCCTCAAGATCGCGTATCTAATCATGGAGAAGGATAATAGGGTGTTGTTAATTGTCTGACTCGGCACTGGAGAGGGGAAGGGGCATTACACGTTGTTGTTTGCGCAAGCGGAATTCGCGTTGCGCAATTCTGTTCTGGTCACGGCGTGCGGCCTGCGAACTGTGCGGTGTCAGACGATGCACGTAAGCATATTGACCATTCGGCTCACTTGGGGTTTTTCTTCCTCCCCGGCTTACCCGCTGGGGCGTCATCGAGATGGTGAGGTTCTTGTGGTGACTCGACGTCGGACTGTTAGGAGACGGCAGGTGAGGGAGATCCTCATGCGGTAAGGATAACGGGAAAGAGTCACGTCAAAGTCACCGAGGGAGTTGCTGCGCTCTCTGTTTCTGTTTGAATCTGTCATAGGAACAGCGCGATTGTGGGATAGTAGGGGGACGGGATATGATATTTCTTGAGAGAAAGAAGATGTCGCCGGTGGTGGTCCTCCGTCGCGCTCGACAGAGAAGCCGCCGAGGCAATATGGGGTTCACACCACTCGATAGCGCACACACGAATCCGTCGGCATCGTCCCGGCTATTCCGGTCCGACGGAAACCGTCTTTTGTTCAGGACAACTACATATATGTCGTACTGTGCTACATGTGGTGGCTACCGTGCTTCAAATTGAACCACTGTGACGAACCATTGAGGATCAAGACAATAGCAGCACAAAGGGACGTTTGAACTCACTTCGTTTTGTTCTTTTCTTGTACATGATACGATGTCCGCATTCCCTACACCGGATGGGCTCTCGAGGTTTGATTTCATTTTTGGCACCGCAATCTTCGATATATTAAAAATACAGTAATAAGGCTTGTTCCAACGTGCTTCTCACCGGCACACAAGTATTCCATCTCCTGCCTCGGAGGGGGAAGAAAGGCCGCGTTGGCAGAGCCTGGTGGGCCTTGTTGATTCATTGTAGTTGTAGTGGTTTAATGAAGAAGGGAAGGAAGACGATTTGTCACGGGGTCGTAACGCGCACGCGCTGTCTGTGGCCTGATGATGCCGGTGCCGCGGACACCATCGCGACCATACAGTAGGCCTGCGGCCTGCAATCCCGTATCGCATTGCCTTACTACCAGATCAATCCCTCGCATCACCTATTCCATCAATCATTCGATATTGCCCCGTCTCCTCGACGTATCGCAACACCCCACTCAGTGACGGGCGCGGTCTCCACCAACCCGAGGGCACTCACGGCTAATTGTTATGAGGACAATGCCTAGTGCAGTCACGGTAGTGCCTACCGACAACGTCTCTTTGTTACCGCACCCCTGTTCCCAGTTGCAAAGCGTATCATCCAGTTGTCCATTGAATGTGCCGTGGCTGAGCGTCGTAACAGCCGAAGGCACCGAAATACAAAAATAAAGCCACCATACAAAAGGCGAGCCCGAGAAAAGCGCACATGGCAAACAGATCCAGCTGTCTCCTTGCCGACCGCAGTGATGACGAACGAGACAGACCATCCTCAGGAAAGTAATTACAGTATTCTTCCAAGCCCCGGGCTGTTACGAACTGAGGTATCACAGCCACCTGCGCAACCTGCTATGTTACGCAAGTATCCTGACGACTAGCACCGCTCCCGCTCGCCCGTTTCTAGGGTATTCCTTACATGTTATATACCTCCCCATTTTCACCGATCAATGCCCTCAGTTGCCCTGTTGCGACTACCCTTCAGCTATACGCTGCGTCTCACTCCATGTCCTCCCTTCCATCGTTTGTCCAACTCATGTCCTCTCTTGGACTCGAAGATGGGGCATCATCCCTCCCTCGCACCACTCCCACCTTCCTTCGCCCCCGTTCACATTCCAACGCATCGTCATCCTCTTCCGACATTGACGACGAGCGTGAAGCTCCTCGCCCACAATACGCCACCACTGGCACATACCTATTCGCCCCCGCCGACCATGATCGGCACGATTATACCAGCTTTGTGGATATAGACGCCCCTCGGGTCTCTCGCCATGGTAAAGGCAGATACTCTCCTTATTCTATCGACTCTGTACGCACACACCCTAGTCAACCGCAATATTTACCTCACCTGTCTGATTTCTGTCGTCTGACAGGTCCCACGTAAAGCAAGCCTGCCCTCTTTATTTGACGCAGGAAAAGCCAAGAGAGTACGTCGTCTCACGTCAACCGTTTCCATAATGATTTGGATATTGATCTCGCAACAGGCGCCCTCCACCTCGCCACTACCCTCTCCCCGTTCCCGCGCTTCTCGGGGGCCAAGATCCTCTCCTAACGGCAGGTCGTCGGGGCGTGGGAGCGAGACGTGGTTACACGACGCAGACTTCCACGCGAGCACCCCTATTTCGACGTATTTGCGTCGCAAGTCGCCTCAGATGTCGCCGACATCGGGATCGTTTCCCCGGTCGGCATTTGACGAGCCTTTGGCCCCGGTTGCTATCCCGGCACTTCCTGCTCTGCTTTCATCATTTGTATTCCCGCAGCCCGCAGCGGCGCAACCATCATCTCCA
>Ga0307510_10001071_pt1 | contig 29132 bp, 18 predicted proteins | sample 12_EM_MG_FD_207224 | JGI IMG/M metagenome (GOLD analysis project Ga0307510, IMG submission 207224) | Populus trichocarpa ectomycorrhiza microbial communities from riparian zone in the Pacific Northwest, United States - 12_EM | ecosystem: Host-associated > Plants > Roots > Unclassified | place... | reverse complement strand
TGAAAGACATCCTGCCACCCTGTCAGGCTGGCGTGTTCGAGCGGCTCGGCGACGATGTCATGAAAAATGGCAATGTAACGCTGCGCCAACGCGACGAAGGCGGCCGCCGGACTCGGAAAGAAATGATAGACGGAGGCCGCCGGTACGGCAGCGACATCGGCAATGTCGTACAGGCTGATCGAGCCTGCGTCTCGCTCGCTCAGGAGACGATCGGTCGCATCGACCAGCAGTTCGAAACGCGCCCGTCCCGACGCGCGCTGCGGCAAGCGCGGCGTAGCCGCCGCTGCCCGTAGCGGGTTGACGTTTTCTGCAACCCTTTTTGTGCCCGGCGTTCTGGCGGCCGCAGCGGGTCGTGCCGTCTGTCCCCGACGTGAAACCATTCAGCATGTCCTCGCATCAACCGGTATCGTGGATGCCCTGCTGACTACGACAACTTTGAACATCAGGGCACACCGGTAGTACTTAGACCGCTCACCGGCGATGTTCAAAGCGCCTTGAGCAAATGAGGAACACGCCCCGCCCAGGGTCGAGCGCGTTCGAGTTGCCCCGCCAGGCCGAAGAGCAGGTCTTCCCGCCCAAAATCAGCCGCTGCCTGGATGCCGATCGGAAGGCCAGAATCGCTCTGGCAGAGTGGCAGGGACATGGCTGGCTGACCGGTCATGTTGAACGCCGCAAGAAACGGTACGAAGGAGCCCTTCCAGTCGAACCACGATTGCGGCGTCAAACCGGCGGCGTTCTGGTCATAGGTCCCGATCGCCGGCGCCGGCGTCGCGGTCGCCGGTGTTATCAGAATATCCCAATCCTGAAAAAATCCGCCGAACGACCGCGTCACGGCATTGAAGATGGACGGGACGGTCAGCAGTTCTGCGGCGCCGATCGTCTTGCCATATTCGTACATGGCCAGTGTCGCGGTCTCGAGTGTTTCCGGCGAAGGCGTTCGGCCGGTAACGGTACGAACATCGTCTACCATCCTCGCCACAGCGGCAGCCGAAAGTATGATGTTCGCATGGCGGTAGGACTCGAAGTCTAGGTCGGGCCGCGCGTAATCCACATGATGCCCGATATCCTCGCAGAGGTGCGCGACGTCTCGGACCGCGGCGATTACCTCGCCGTCGATCGGTGCGCCGGACCAGGGTTCAAGTGCGACGGCGATTCGCAGGCGTGCCGGATCGCGCGCGAGCGAGGAAAGATAGGGCTCGGCGGGAGAAGCGATGACATAGGGGTCGCCGGGCATTGGGCCCGCGATCCTGTCGAGAAAGGCCGCGCTGTCGCGGACGGTTCGCGACATCACCCCTTCCGTGACGATACCAAAAAGCGCGTCACCAGCGCTCGGGCCGGCGGTTATCCGTCCTCGCGACGGTTTCATCGCGAAGATACCGCAGCATGCGGCCGGCCCCCGCAGCGAACCGGCCCCGTCATTGCCATGAGCGACCGGCACCATTCCCGCAGCAACCGCCGCGGCCGAACCGCCGCTTGATCCCCCGACCATGTGGTCAGGGTTCCAGGGGTTACGCGTCGGCCCACGAAGGACGGGCTCAGTCGTGCAGCAAAGACCAAATTCGGGCGTGTTGGTGCGCCCGATCGTGTTCAGACCCAATACCCTGAATCGACGCATCAATTCGGAATCAACGGATGCCCTGAAGCCCTCGGATAATCGGGACCCCATTTCGCACAGGCCGCCCGCACGCTGCAGGATCAGGTCCTTTACGAGAAAGGGCACACCACGAAACGGCCCTTCGCGGTCAGGCTCGTCCTCGAATGTCTCAAGGACGACATTGAGTGTTCCGTTCAGCTTGGCCACGACCGACCGGGCCACCTCGGAAAGTTCGCCGGGCGTGATCGCGCCAGCCTGGACTTCAGCCGCGAGACTTTGTGCGTCGTTCCCGACATATTCCGAAATAAGCATCGATGCGGCTCCCGAGCAGTCCCCTATCGGCCAGACGAGCGAATGCGGTTCAGCGCATCCATACCATCAGCCGCGCCTGGCGCTCGACCGGTCGCAATGACGCCCTTTCGAGAATCGGCTGACAAATATCGATAGATATCGAGTATATTGGCGTCTGCGCGTCAAGGGGTATCTTTCCTGCCGGTATGGGTGGTCCGTTTCCGAAAATGCCCGCCTAACCCGACAAATTCACACCAAAGGCAAAGGAATGCCGGCCTGTGCAAGGCGCCCTCGCGACCTTTTAGATCAATGTCGCTTGACAGCAATCGACTCATAATGTTCGATATAAGTCGAGTAATGCTGGATTGGATGTTCGGACTGACGGAGGCCATCCAGCCACCCGACATGGCCTCGCATCCGGCCGGACAATTTCACCTCCACACGCCGGATCGAGGGAAAAAGGTGCAAGCTAACGACACTGGCCGGGCAACGAACGAAGCCATCGCCGTGCCCCCGGACCTCGGACCGGAACGAACCGCCTCGGTCAAGGACTGGCTCGTGCTGCTCCTGTTGATGACCGCCCTGATCTGCTCCTACATCGACCGCTTTGCCTTCGCCTTGTTGCTGGAGCCGATAAAGTCAGCGCTGGGTGCAAGCGATGCTGCCCTGGGGTTGCTCAACGGCGTCGCGTTCGGACTATTCTTCGCAACAATGGGCCTCCCCCTGGGGCGTCTTGCCGATCGCTGGTCTCGCAAAGGCACGATCATCATCGGAATCTCGGTCTGGACGGCGGCGACGGCTCTTTGCGGTCTCGCCGGCAATTTCCTGCACCTTCTCGTTGCCCGCATCGGAGTCGGAGCTGGCGAGGCTGGTCTTACACCGGCGAGCTACAGCCTGGTTCACGATCGGTTTCCGCGCGCCAGACTGGGTGTGGCACTGAGCATCTACCAATTGGGCAGCATGGTTGGGGCGGGAACCGCGTTCATCGTGGCGGGCGCAGCCTATCAATATTTCCAGGCAGGCCATGGGGCCAGCTGGCCCTGGATCGGTGCGCTTGCCCCGTGGCAAAAGACTTTCATTGCCGTCGCTTTACCGGGCCTGCCGCTGATTGCTCTCCTCACGCTGATGCGCGAGCCGGGCAAACGTCCGCGTGCCGCGACACAAATGGTCCACCCAAGCACGCCGCGCGGCAACCTTTTGCATTTCATCGTCACCTTCCTGGGTGCTTCAGGCGGCACCCTGGCAATTTACGGATTGACGCTGTGGTTGCCCGCGGTGCTCGCGCGCGAATATGGCTGGTCTCCCGGTCAGGCGGGAGCAACCTACGGCATGATCGTGATGATCGTTGGTCCGGCCGGCTTGCTCTCGGGTGGATGGATAAGCGATTTCATAACCAGACGACGAGGCCACGGAGCACATATTGCGATCGTCTTCGCGTCGATCGTCAGTGCGCTACCCTTGATGGCGGCGATCGGGTTGACGAGCAATTCCACGCTCTTGCTCATACTGGTCGCTATTTCTCACTATCTTCTGGCGCTACCCGCTGGTGTCCTTCCTGCCTATATCCAGATCGAAACCGCCCCTGAATCGCGCAGCCAGATGTCGGCGCTGTATGTTTTCATCATCAACATCGTTGCGATTGGCATTGGACCAAGCCTGATCGGCTTTATCTCCAGCCTGGCACCTGGAGATCCAACGGCACTGCGCACGGCAATCACGGCTGTGAGCGTGCCGTTCCTCGCCGGATCGGCGGTCATATTATTTTTCATGTTGCGAGGCTCCAAGCGCCGGGATCGCAGTCACATTGGGCGCACGCCGCAACATCGCTGACCGCCGGTGCGGCGCGCCCTTTCCCGCCACTGGCCTGAAAGCAGCGCGGCCACAGGCAATCATGACCATCTGAAATCTCGAGCCGGACCGGCCGGCGCGAACCAGGCATTGGCCTGCCCATAGCCCTTGGCCCGTGCGCCGAGCCGGATGGCCAAGCCATCAGCCCTTCAAAGCCGGTGAACGAAGCCCCCCAAGAGTCGCTTTACCTCATTAGTGGGGATATATCGGCTATAGCCGAAGAGAATTTCAGAGGCGTAACCGAGCTCATAATGACGAATTCGGTCCAAAAGATTCCTTATCTATTTGATACATCATGATATTATATCGATACCCATATCGGTTAAAAGGGTACTTGTTCCCTGAGGCCTTGAATGATAGTAGATATTAATCGAGATAAGGCGATCGAGTCTCACCTTTCAGGAAGACGTCGATGATCGCTGTCACGTGCAACGTGCCGACGCCACGGGGTGATGAGCGTGTTTGGAAGTGGCGTCGTTGACGCCTTGGGGGGCTGCCGATGATTGAAGCCTATTGCCCGCGAAGCTCCTTGATGACGGGGGGAAATGCCGTTCCGTATACGTGGCACAACGCCGGCGCGTTCGACGCCAAGGCCAGGCGCAGCGGCGTGGCTCGGCCGCGAATAACGAACCTACCATTTTCACAGCAGGAACGCGGGCCGAAAGCCTTGGCCTGAGACGCCAGCCTCGGCTGACGACCGCGTGAGAGACATCAATGATCCAGCGCGGATCGCACCGAGGCGGGGAAAGACGGCGAGAAGAAATAGTCTTTGTTCCGTTGATGATGATGCCGCTGCGCGGGTCGTTGTCACCGGGCGCGAAGGACTGTGTGCAGGCAGACGAACAATAGCCGCACGGCAACCGGCACAGACCGATCCGGGCGGGCACCAACAAAGGGAGAAGAAGGTTGACCCACTATCCGTCTCGAAATCGTCACGCCACTTCCGTATCCACGGTGGCCCTGTTGGCAGCGATGCTGGCAATCCCCCAAGGAGCAAGCGCGCAAACCGCCGCGCCAGCTGTAAGCGCAACCAACGCCGATCAAGCCGGCGATATCGTCGTCACGGCGCAGAAACGCCGAGAGTCGATCAACGACGTCGGCATGTCGATTTCCGCCGCGACCGGCGATCAACTGAGGGCGCGCGGCGTGGCCGACGTGTCCGACCTCGCCAAGGTCGTGCCCGGGTTCAACTATAATTCCACCTCATACGGCATGCCCGTCTATACGATCCGCGGTGTGGGCTTCCAGGAGAGCAGCCTCGCCGCGAGCCCGGCCGTCAGCATCTATGTTGACGAAATCCCCCTGCCCTACCCGGCAGAGACGCTGGGCGCGACGCTCGATCTGGAGCGCGTAGAGGTGCTCAAGGGGCCGCAGGGCACGCTTTACGGCCAAAACGCCACTGGCGGCGCGATCAACTACATCGCGGCGAAGCCAACCACTCGTTTCTCGGCCGGCGTCAACGCCAGCTATGGCCGGTTCAACACGGTCGATCTTTCAGGGTTCGTGAGTGGACCGATCAGCGATTCGCTGGGCGTCCGTGTCGCGCTTCGCACGGTGCAGTCCGGCGCCTGGCAGAAAAGCTATACGCGATCGGATAGCCTGGGAGCGACAAACAAGCTCCAGGGGCGCGTCCTGTTCGACTGGCGGCCGACCGACCGGCTCACCATCTCGCTCAATCTCAATGCGTGGCGCGATCGATCCGATACCCCAGCCGCGCAGGCCGTAGGCATCCTCTCACAGAGCACGCCGGCCGCGCTCTTTCCCGCCGTGGCCGTGGCCCCGCTGGCCCCCGCAGATGCACGGGCGGCAGACTGGAATCCGGGCATCAGCTACCAGCGAGACAACCGCTTCTATCAGGCCGCAGCGAGGATCGACTATAAAATCCTCGACAGCGTGACGCTGAGCTCGATCACGTCGTACCAGAATTACAAGCGTGACGCGCCGAACGACGGCGATGGCACGCAATATCAAGTGATCTACTTCAGGAATTATGGCCATATCTACTCCATCTTCCAGGAGTTGCGCCTTGCAGGTTCCTTCGGCGCGAAGGGTAACTGGATCATCGGCGGGAACTACGAGTACGACAAGACAAGTGACAACAGTGCGATTTCCTTCAATCAGTCCAGCACGCGGGCGGTTGGCGATGCACTCAATGAAAATACGCAGAATGTGAAGACGATGGCTGCGTACGCAAATGTCGACTACCCGATACTACCAGGCGTCGATCTGTTGGCCGGCGTCCGGTACACAGAGGCCGACCGGTCGTTCGTGGGCTGTACACACGCCACGAATGCCGTCAGCGCGGCGACAATTTTCCACGTACCGCTGGGAGCCTGCCTCACGGCCCTGGCCGATGGAACCGTCGGCTTCGCTACGACGCAATTCAATCAGAACAATGTGTCCTGGCGCGCCGGGCTGAACTACAAGGCAAGCGACGGCATCCTACTCTACGGCAATGTGAGCAAGGGCTGGAAGGCCGGCGGCTTCCCGATCCTGTCGGCCCTGTCCTACGCACAGGTTCAGCCGATCATGCAGGAGAGCCTGCTGGCTTACGAGGCCGGCTTCAAGGTCAACCTGTTCAGCCACACGCTGCAGCTGAACGGCGCCTATTTCTACTATGACTATACGAACAAGCAGATTCGCGGGAAGACCAGGGTGCCTGTGTTCGGCATTGCCGAAACGCTCGTGAACGTCCCCAAGTCGCATGTGCAGGGCTTTGAGCTGAGCGCGACGTGGAAGCCGGTCCAGGGGCTGACAATCGCCCCCTCAATCACTCTCGTCAGCTCGAAGGTCGACGGCAGCTTCATCAACTATACGTCCGCCGGGACCTTGGGCGATTTCGCCGGAGAGGCATTCCCGTACACCCCGAAATGGTCTGGCAACACCGATGTGGAATATCGCTGGCCGGTCGGGCACACGTTGCAAGCGTTCCTCGGCGGGAACGTGTCTTATCAGACGGCAACCAATGGCAGCTTTGGCGAACTGGCCGACTTCCGGGTACGCGGCTATGCGCTGCTCGATCTTCGTGCCGGCGTCGAAGCACCCGACGGACGTTGGCGCGCAAGTGTCTGGGGACGGAACGTCACCAACCAATATTATTGGACGACCGCGGCACATTTCGGCGACACCAATGTTCGCTTCGCCGGGATGCCGGTAACTTACGGCCTCTCGTTCAGCTATCGCTACTGACGACCGGAAAAATGCGGGCGCGCGGGTGATAAAACACCCGCGCGCTTGTCGTTTATGGCCAGATCTGCCGATGCCGTGCTTGCCGAAATAGCATCGACGGGGCGCAGGTGACCCGTTTCAGGCTGACGACGCCGGCCGGGCGCCTAACGCAGGACGTGGTGCTGATGAACCGGGAGGCGTGATCGCACCGAGGCGAGGTAGCCCATATCGAGCGTCGCGGTGATCCACCCTTCACTGTTGGAAGCCTGGCCGATGATCATGCCCCATGGGTCAACGATCATCGAATGCGCAAAATTCATGTACTTTCCATTGCCGTATGTGCCGATCTGATTCGGAGCAACGACATAGCATTGGGTCTCGATTGCGCGTGCCCGAACGAGAACCTCCCAATGATCCGCACCCGTTTGGAATGTAAATGCCGCAGGGAGGACGATGATTGACGCACCGCGCAGCGCCAATTGGTGGAAGAGCTGCGAGAAGCGCAGATCATAGCAGATCGATAGCCCGACCTTGTGGCCGTCCACCTCGATAACGACGATTTCATCTCCGCGATCGACAATATCCGATTCGCGCATTTCCGTGCCGTCGGGCAGCACGACATCGAACCGGTGGATCTTGCTGTACCGGCCGATCAGGTCCCCGGATCGATCGAACACCTGCGACGTGTTGTAGAACCGGTCGCCGCGGCGCTCCACGATGCTCCCGGCATGGATGACGCAGTTGTTTCGCACCGCGAGGCCCGCCATTGCCTGCGCGTAAGGGCCATCGATCGGTTCGGCGAGCGCGTGCAAATGGGCGACATCGGCTGACAGGAACGCGCTGGCTTCCGGCAGTACGACAAAGTCGGGCGCGTCACGTTCCACGCACGCACCGACGAGATTTTCGATCGTCGCGATGTTTGCCGCCTTGTCGTCCGTCACGTTGAACTGGATCGCACTGACCTTCATGGCGGACACCCCTTCGTCTCTCGCGTGTCAAACGCTACACGCCCTCAGTCTCTTTTGCAGGACAGGTCGGGGCTTGCTCCCCGCGCGCAATCAATCGGGCAGCGGCGTGTCGCGACGAGCAAGCAGCGGGGGAAAATAGAGTCCGAGATAGGCATCATAGGCCCGGGCCGATTCTTCCGCGTAAAAGTCGGTGATCAGATCGTGTCGCTCATAGGATAGCGACCAGACTGTGTCGCTGATCCCGAACCCGATCTCGATCTGCTCGACCAGATCGCGAGCGCCGAAGACCTCAAAATGCTTCCGGTAGAAGGCCGCCATGATTCGGGCCAACCCGCGATTGCTCTCCTTGTCGGCCTGACGAACCTGCCAGCTATATTCGGAACCCAGGAACAGCTTGCGCGCGACATCGTGTTCATTGTGGAACCGGCGCGCCTGCTCTCCCTTGATGTGAAAGACGTCCTGCCACCTTGTCAGCGTGGCGTGATCCAGCGGTTCGGCGACGATATCGTGAAAGATGGCGATATAGCGCTGCGCCAGAGCAACGAAAGCGGCTGCGGTGCTTGGAAAGAAATGATAGACAGAAGCCGCCGGCACGGCAGCGACCTCGGCAATATCGTACAGGCTGATCGAGCCCGCATCGCGCTCACCCAGGAGTCGATCGATCGCATCGACCAGCAGTTCGAAACGCGCCCGTCCCGACTCGCGCTGCGGCAGGCGCGGCGTCGCGGTCGGGTTCCGGTGTTGGCCACTGTCCTTCACATCCTCGGCGGGCGCGTTCCTGTCTCCCGCTTTCGCTGGTCCTTTTGTCTGCCCCCGGCGCGCAACCATTCAATCGTCCTTTCGTCTTGTCCGCAGCAGGCCAAGGCGACCGTTTTCCCAGCGGGCGCCTTGAATGCCCCATCCCTACCCAGCCCGGTATTCGAGTGACGGCCGGTCGACGGGTAGCGGGGATTCCCTCCCCTTGGGATCGGACGTCGATCTGCTGCAGGACAACCGGCAGACCGGCCCTAGTCCTTAACCTCAGGCCAGTCAGCCCATGCCAAATCCGCGTCGAAGGGGCCATCGGCCATCGTCGCCTGGATCGCGTCGTCGGTAACGCTGAGCACTCGATCGAGCTCTTCGTCGGTTATGACAAGCGGCAGGATGAGCGCGAAGGTCGCACCGATCTGGCGACCGATGAGACCGCGCGCAAACGCCTCCTTCGACACCCTGGCGCCGAGTTCAGTGGCGTCTTCTGCCGATCCTGACGGCGCCTTGAACTCGATGGCAGCCATCACGCCGACGCCACGGGTGTCCCCGACGATCGCATGGCCTGAAAAGCGTTGAAGTGCCTGCGCGATGCGCGGCGCGATCTCTTCGCGCACGCGTCGCACCAGTTCGTCGTCGATGATCGCGAGATTGGCCAGCGCGATCGCCGCACCAACCGGGTGGGCGCAATAGGTGTAGCCGTGCTCGAACTCGTCGTCAGAACTGGCCAATACCTCTTGCACCTTGGCGGACAAGCCAACGGCGGCCACGGGGAAATATCCCGACGTTATGCCTTTGGCCATCGTGATGAGGTCTGGCTTGAAGTCGTAGCGCTGATAGCCAAACATCTCGCCAGTCTTGCCGAAGCCAGTGATCACCTCATCGGAAACCACCAGGATGTCGTACTTGTCGCAGATGCGCCGAATTTCGGGCCAGTAATTGTCCGGCGGAACGATGATCCCACCCGTGCCCTGGACCGGCTCGCCAAAAAAGGCGGCTATATTCTCCGCGCCCACCGCAAGGATCGTGTCCTCGAGCGATTTGGCCGCGGCCAGCCCGAAATCCTCGGGCGTCCGGCCCTCACCATATCGGTAGAAGTACGGCGCGTCGGCGTGATGCACGAGGCCGGGGAGCGGCAATCCAAATTGAGGATGATAATGGTCGAGCCCGGTCAGGCTCGTCGCGACCAGCGTATTCCCGTGATAGCCGTGCTTGCGTGAGAGAAGCAGCCGACGCTGGGGCTGCCCCCGTAGCAACCAATAATAATAGGCGATCTTTACAGCCGTCTCATTCGCATCCGACCCGGTCGACGAGAAGAAGAATTTTGCGAAATCCCCTTCCGTTAACTCGACCATTTTCGCGGCCAGCGCCGCCGCGTCCTTGTTGGCCAGTCCGCCGAAACTGTGTGCGTAACTCAAATTCTTGAGCGCCTCGAAGCCGGCTTCGCACACCGAGGGAACACCGTAGCCGATATTGACGCACCCGAGCCCGGACAGGCCGTCAAGATACCGACGGCCCCCGATTGTCACGTAACAGCCACGGGCGCTCTCGATGACGACCACATCGTCCGCCGAACGGTCGCCTGGTTTTGTCATGGGGTGAAGGTGGAAGCGCAGATCGGCTTCGATCATGCTTGCTGCGGTTGGCTGATTCGCGATTTTCGATGCCATATCGTTACCCTTTCCGCGCGCCTCTCCGGGCAAAAGCCTTTTGAATAGCGCCTCTCCAAATTCGATATTCATCGACCTAAACAATCGCGATGCTCATGGAAAGCCAATATATCGCTTCTTGATACGATTTATATCGACTGAATGAAGGATTCGCTGCCTCCTGCTCATCACCGAAGCCTATTGCGGATGCCGCGTACTCCCCAAGCCAGCCATTGATTTGCAACGCGCCCGGGCAAGCCAAATGGAACAGCGCCAGACTCAGATGGCCAAGCTACACGCCTGTTCCCACACTACCCGAGACTCCCGGCGACCAGGTCCGCCCGGGCGTGTCAGGCGGACCGGATCGACAGGGAGTGCGGAGGAGCTGGAGGGGCGCTCCCCACCTCCTCGCAGGCGCACATAAGGGAATAATATCGACTAATCTTCCGTTGCGACCACCATACCAGAACGAGCCCCAACGCGATAAATTTCCATATTTCTTCAATATATCACGTTATATCAGATGCTTATAAAGTCCGTGAAAGACGGATGCTAATTTCAGAATCCCTCTTATCTAAGAGATAAATATCCATTAGAAGGGCGCGGAGGACGGATACAGGAGCAGGCATGACTGACGTTGACGAGGGCACGCGCGCCATCGGAGCATGGTTGAGCAGATTTGATCGAGCCTTGCAGGACGGGCAAGTTCGCGACGCGGCGGACCTGTTTAACGAGAATGCCGCGTGGCGCGATCTCGTTGCGTTCACCTGGAATATCCACACATTCGAAGGGCGCGACGAAATCGCCGCGATGCTCGCCGAAAGGCTCGCAGCGACATCCCCTTCCGGTTGGGCGATTGAGGGCGCGGCATTTGGTGCGCCCGACGCACCCGAAGCATTCATCACCTTCGCGACACAAACAGGGCGCGGCCGAGGCGTGTTGCGCCTTCAGAATGGCAAGTGCTCGACGCTCCTGACCGCGCTTTACGAACTGGAGGGCTTCGCGGAGCAGAGAGGCGTGAACCGGCCGCGCGGCGCGCCCGAAGAAACCAGGCGCGGGCAGCGCAACTGGTCGGATCTGCGAAAGAGCGTCGAAGAGACCCTCGGAATTTCCACTCAGCCGGATGTGGTCATCGTTGGCGGCGGGCAGTCCGGCCTGGGCTTGGCCGCTCGATTCAAGCTACTCAATGTGTCGACGCTGGTCATAGATCGCCTGCCGAGAGTCGGCGACCAGTGGCGATCGCGGTATAATTCGCTCTGCCTCCACGACCCTGTCTGGTACGATCACCTTCCCTATTTCCCATTCCCCGATCATTGGCCTGTCTTCACACCCAAGGACAAGATCGCCGAGTGGCTCGAACTCTACGCCAAGGCCATGGAGCTCGATATATGGACCTCGACGGAGTGCGTCGGGACGGCTTTCGATGAAGCCACCGGTCGCTGGGAAGTTCGGGTCGTGCGAGATGGCAAGTCATTGACGCTCAAGCCCGTGCATCTCGTCTTCGCCATGGGCGTGGCGGGAAAACCGGAGAAGCCCGAATTTGCCGGCGAAGCATCGTTCGACGGCCCTATCCTCCATTCGAGCGGATATCGCGGCGGCGAGCAATTCGCCGGTAAACGCGTCGCCGTGATCGGCTCGAACAATTCCGCCCACGACATTTGCGCCGATCTCTGGGAACAGGGTGCGATACCCACCATGATCCAGCGCTCTTCGACCTGCGTGATGCGCTCGGAGATATTGCGCGAGCTCATGCTGTCGCCGCTATATTCCGAAGAGGCGATTGCAGGCGGCATGTCGACAGAGCTTGCCGATCTATTGTTCGCGTCCATTCCCTACAGCTTGATGGCGGACCAGCAAAAGACCGTGGTGGCCGAGATACGGGAAAGGGACGCGGGTTTTTACAAGCGGCTCGAGGATGCCGGATTCCTGCTCGACTTCGGGCCCGAAGGTTCGGGTATCTATGTCAAGTTCCTGCAAAGTGCATCGGGATATTATATCGATGTCGGTGCATCGGAACTCGTCGCCGATGGCCGGATCGGCCTTCGGTCCAACGTCTCTGTTGATCACATCGAAAAGAATGGCGTCGCCCTTTCCAACGGGGATCTTCTCGAGGCCGACGCCATCATTTGCGCCACCGGTTTTGGACCGATGGACGAATGGATCCGTCAGTTGCTGCCCGCCGACATCGCGAAAGGCGTCGGGCCCTGCTGGGGCTATGGAGCGGGGACGCCGCTGGATCCAGGCCCCTGGGTCGGTGAGCTCCGCAATATGTGGAAGCCGCTGAGTCATCCCAATCTGTGGGTACATGGCGGGAACCTGCAACTCGGCCGCCATTATTCGCGTTATCTGGCGCTTCAGATCAAAGCGAAACTCGAAGGCTTGCCCGTCCAGCCCTATCCACCGCGGGCTTGAGCGAGGCATTGACCAGCTTGCGTGCGCGCCAACCAGCGCGCACGCATCGGGCTTGATCCGGTCAGGCCGCCCCAAGCGCGTCACCGGCGCCGATCGACCTGTACGTTGGTGTCAAGCGGCGTGGTTTGAACCAGCCATTCCTTCTGCCAGCTCCACGGGCATCGGCCCGCCCGTCGCCCAGTCGAGCAATTCGATCGTGTGGACGACCGGAACGTCGCTGCGCTGACCGATCTGGACAGCACAGCCGATATTGCCTGTCGCGATCACATCGGCACGGAGCCGGGCGAGGTTCGCCGCCTTGCGATTGCCGAGCTGGCCGGCGATTTCCGGTTGCAGGATGTTGTAAGTGCCGGCGGAGCCGCAGCACAGATGCGCCTCGACCGGTGTACGCACGACAAAACCGGCGGCGGCAAGCAGCCGCTTTGGAGCCTCAATTACCTTCTGGCCATGCTGGAGCGAGCAGGCGGCGTGATAGGCGACCGTGAGGCCGTGACCGGTACCCGCAGGCAAGCTGCCTTCCACCAGCACCTCGCTGATGTCGCGGGCCAGTGCCGATACGCGAGCGGCTTTGTCCGCATAGGCCGGATCGGCACGCAGCATGAAGCCGTAGTCCTTGATCGTCGTACCGCAACCCGATGCTGTGACGACGATCGCGGAGAGTCCGCCTCGCTCGATCTCGCGGGTCCACGCATCCACGTTGCGCCGCGCCGCGGCCAGTCCGTCCTCATCCCGGCCCATATGGTGGACCAGCGCGCCGCAGCATCGTTCCCCTTGGGCGAAGACGACCCCATAGCCCGCGCGTTCGAGCAGGCGCACGGCGGCGGCGCGATATTGCGGCCGCAATACTGGCTCCGCGCAGCCCTGCAACAATGCCACCCGTCCCCGCGCGCCCGTGGACGGAGCGGGCAATTCCGCACGCCCGGCGATGCTGGGCGGCGCCATGCGCAGCATTGCCGCGATCGGGGCCAGACCGGGGACGGAACCGATCAGCGGCGCGACCGGTCGGGTCAGGCGAGCCAACCGTAACGCGAAACGGAAACGCCCAGGATAGGGCAGGACGAACGCCAGCAAGGCCCGCGTCGCGCGCTGGTGCCAGGGCCGCTGATAATGTTCATTGATATAGGCGCGGGCATGATCAGCCAGGTGCATGTAATTCACACCGGATGGGCATGTCGTCATGCACGACAGACAGGACAGGCAGCGGTCGACATGCTTGACCACCTCGGCGCTCGGTGTGCGTTCGTTCTCGAGCATGTCCTTCATCAGATAGATGCGACCGCGCGGACTATCGAGCTCGTCGCCGAGCAGCACATAGGTCGGGCAGGTCGCCGTGCAGAAACCGCAATGAACGCATTTGCGGATCGCCTGCTCGGAAGAAGCCATCGCCGGATCGCCGAGCTGATCGGACGTGAAATGCGTTTGCATGGGTCAGAAGCGTCCGGTTTCGAAAACGCCGGCCGGGTCGAAGGCGCGGCGAACGCGCTCCTCCAACGCGGCAAGCGCAGGCGGCTGGGGGTGGAAAGCGGGCACGGCGCCGCGCATCACGGGGTCGGCGCGCATCAGCATCGCATGACCCAGCGCCGATTCTGCGACCTCGCGGATGGCCGAAGGGTAGGCGTCGCTCGCCAGCCAGATAAGTCCGCCGGCCCAGTCGAGCATCCAGTCAGCATCGGGTATGCCGGCAATCACGTCGACCGCGCGGCTCAGCGGCACGACGATCCGCCATAGCGGGCGATCCGAGCGCAGCGGCGCGGCGTGACGCACCGCATCCCACAGGGCATCACCCTCCTCCGATTCAACGACCTCCAACCGCGCGACCTCGCCGATCAATCGCATCAGCATCTGGCATCGCGCGAGGACCGATGGCGGGAAACCGTCGAGCCGGAATGCCGTGGTCGGATGACCCCGCCACGATGCCAGGTGGGCGGCAGCGGAGAGTTCGGCAGCACTGCCCAGCGCGCGCGACATCATGACAATGGCGCTGGCCGGATCCAGCCCGCGCAGCACCAACGTCGTCTCTATCGCAGGGCGCGGCACGACCTTCAGCGTGATCCATGTCAGCGCCGCAAGCCGACCCCAACTGCCGGCCATGACCTTTGGGAGGTCGTAACCGGTGACGTTCTTGACGACTCTTCCGCCGGCGACGAAGCGCTCGCCCCGGCCGGAGACCGCCTCGAACCCCAGCAAATGATCACGCGCACCACCGCGTACGAGCCGTGATGGGCCGGAAACGCCTGCGACGACGACCCCGCCGATCGTCGCCGACCCCCGCGGATCGCCATGATCGAACGGATCGAACGCCAGCATCTGTCCTTCGCTGGCGACCAGTGCCTGTACCTCGGTGAGCGGCGTGCCCGTATACAAGGTGAGCACCAATTCGGGCGGGTCATAGTCGATGATCCCTGTGAACCCTCGCATGTCGAGCGTGTCGGCACCGGTTACCGGCGCGCCGACGCCGTCCTTGCTGCCGCCGCCACGCACACGCAGCTTGCTGCCGCGAGCAGCGGCGCCTGCCACCACATCGCGAAGTTGGGCCGTATCGGCAGGGCGCAGTGTCTTGCCCATGCTCAGAATCGCGGCAGATCGGGGAAGGGCAACTTGCCCCCATGGACGTGTACGCGGCCGAGCTCCGCACAACGATGCAGGACCGGAAACACCTTGCCCGGGTTGAGCAGCAATTCAGGATCGAACGCGCATTTGACCCGTTGCTGATGCGCCAGGTCGATATCCGAAAACATCACCGGCATCAGGTCGCGCTTCTCGACGCCCACGCCATGCTCGCCGGTCAGCACGCCACCGACCTCCACGCACAGACGCAGGATGTCCGCACCGAATGCCTCGGCCTTGTCGAGATCGCCCGGCTGGTTCGCGTCATAGAGGATCAGCGGGTGGAGATTGCCGTCTCCGGCATGAAAGACGTTGATGACACCCAGCCCATATTGTTCGGAAAATTCCTGCATCCGCGCCAGCACATCGGGCAGTCGGCGGCGCGGGATGGTGCCGTCCATGCACAGATAATCAGGTGCCAGGCGCCCGGCTGCGGGAAACGCCGCCTTGCGGCCGGCCCAGAATGCGGCGCGCTCGGCATCGTCGGCCGAAATGCGAATCGTGGTTGCCCCATTGACCTGGGCGATACGCTCGACTTCACCGATGAGGTGACTGCATTCGGCCTCGGGGCCATCGAGTTCGACGATCAGCAGCGCCTCGACATCCAGCGGATAGCCTACAGCGACAAACGCCTCGGCGGCGTGGATCGCGGGCCGGTCCATCATCTCCATGCCGGCCGGGATGATGCCGGCGGCGATGACATCGGCGACGCATTGGCCGCCCTTTTCGACGGTCGGGAAGCCGATCAACAGTGCCCGAGCGGTTTCGGGCCGCGGGAGGATACGCACGGTCACCTCGGTCACCACGCCCAGCAATCCTTCAGATCCGACGATCAGGCCGAGCAGGTCCAGCCCGGCCGGCTCCAGGCACCGGCCGCCGAGCCGCACGACCTCGCCGTCCATCGTCACCAGCTCGACGCCCAGTACATTGTTGGTGGTGAGGCCGTACTTCAGGCAATGCACGCCGCCCGAATTCTCCCCGACATTGCCGCCGATCGTACAGGCGATCTGGCTCGACGGATCGGGCGCATAATAGAAGCCGGCATCCTCCACCGCGCGCGTGATCGCCAGGTTCGTGACGCCAGGCTGAATCGTGGCGATCCGGTCGCCATAATCCACCGCGAGAATGCGATTGAACTTGGCCATACCGAGCAGCACCCCATCGGCGAGAGGGAGCGCACCACCCGACAGCGATGTCCCGGCGCCTCGCGGCACGACCTTGACCCTATTGTCCCGGCAATAGCGCAAGATGCGCACGACCTGATCGGTCGTCTCCGGCAGGACAACCAGCATCGGCATCTGGCGATAGGCGGTCAGCGCGTCGGATTCGTACGGGCGCACGCCATCTTCGCTGTCGATGACGCCCTCGCCGGGCACAATGGCGCGCATCGCCGCAACGATCTCGCCACGGCGGGCAAGAACCGCCTGATCGGGTTCGGGCATCACCAGCGACATCAAGCCCTCGCTACTGCAGGTTCACGAACATCACGCAGCGATCAGTTTGGCGCGCCGCCGGCGCTGCCAGACCTCATCGCGATTGCGGTCTTTCGTATCGATCAGGCCCGGGCTTCCGGCGCCAGCGAGTCCGAAGCGGCGAAGCAACATGTGACGTCCTTGGTCGGTTTGGGGCGCCGGAGCACGTTCTCAAGGTTGACAGAGTTGGCTCTGTCCGGGGCACATTATTCAGCACTTCGTCATTTGGCGTCCCTCGAGGGTCTAGCCCGCAAGGGCGGCTGCCACGACGGGGGCAAGTTTGTCCATTTCGCAGAGTGGCGCGAGGTGGCCGCAATCGCCGTCCAGGACAAACAGCTGTGACCTGGTGCGCTTCGCCCATTCCAATGACGGCAGCGGGTTGACCGTCTGATCCTTGCTCGACGCGACGATCAGCATTCTCGGGAGGTCGCGCTGCTCGAGCGTTTCGGCGCCGGCACCCTGCAACACGTCCTGATGCTCGATCGCGTCGATTTGCCAAAGCCTGTTATTGGCACCGACGGATTCCTGCGCGTGGGTCTGGGCCAGCCAGGTCTGGAAGTCGGCGAGACTGGTCGCGCGGGCACGATAGGCGCCCGTGTAGGAAAACATCGCATCGACCTCATTCCCAAGGTTGAGCGGCGGTTCCTTGTCGTAAGCGCCCTTACGATAATCCGGATCCAGCAGAATGGACTGACGCATGATGCTCCAGGTCAGCCGGTCGGCCGCGGTGAGCCAGGGTGTGCCGTTGATCGCAATCACGACATCCATGAAGTGCGGATAACGCGCCGACCACTGAAACGCCTGCATGCCACCCATCGAGATGCCCATGACGGCATGAACATGGTCGACGTGAAAAGTGGTCGTGAGGAAGCGATGCTCGATATCGACCATGTCGGCGATCGCGAAATGGGGAAAGGCTGTTGCGCGCTGTCCTTCACTCGCCACCGACGGAGATGACGACACCCCATCTCCCAGCGCATCGATCGCGACGATGAAATACTTGTCCGGATCGAGAAGGCCACCGGAGCGAACGAACTGCGTCACATCTGCGGTTCGCCCGTTATACCAGGTCGGAAAAACGACGATATTCGTGCGCGTGCTGTTCAGCCTGCCATAGGTTCGATAGCCGATCCGGCAACCTTCAATGGTGGTGCCGTTGACAAGCTTGCAGGTCCCCAGCTCGGCAAGTTGCTGGGGCTCCGGCGCTGCGGCTGCCGCCAGAGGCGCGATTCCAAGCGCCGAACACAGCAGGCCACACACCAGAGCCACCAACCTGATCATTCACGACCTCCCATTTGGATCATGCGCGAAACGCAGATCCCGGCGTCAATCAATAATGTACGTTGAACTCAACACCGAACGTGCGCGGCGCGCCGACAATTCCCTGAACAAAGCCAAACGGAACCGTCAGATCGAATTTATCGACATAATATTGTTTCTTGGTCAGATTATGGACGAACGCCGCGACCTCGTACTTCCCACCGCCCAGGGTATAGGAGATTCTGGAGTTTACGAGCCAATACGCATCCTGCGCCGCGTAGGGATTGTCCGAAATATCGAAATATTGGTGTGATTTGTAAGATGCATTGGCCTGCAAATCGAGCGAGTTGCGGCCGATCGCCACCTTGTAATCAGCGCTCAGCGTCATCGACACCTGCGGCGCCATGGCCAGCTGATTACCGGCATAGTCCGGCTGCGCCGGATCACGCGCGGCGACAAACTTGGTCATCCGGGTCCTGAGGAGCCCTATTTCAGACGAAAGGGTCAGGCCGGCAAAGGGCTTGGCGGCAAGCGAAAGATCGAGGCCTTCGGTATATGCGCGCTGGGCGTTGTCGAGAACGTTGAGCGGCTGGCCGAGGCCACCCGAGATCGGCGGCACCAGGACGAACACCTGCATATCGCGATAGTCGTTGTAGAACAGGGCGGCATTGGCGACCAACCGACCGCCGAAAAAGCTCGTCTTGATGCCGACCTCATAAGCGGTGACCTTTTCCGGCCTGACCGGTTGCAGTTGTCGGCCGATCTCAGCCGGATCGAGGCTCAGGAATCCGCCATTGAAGGAGCCGCTCTTGAAGCCGGTGGCAACGCTTGCGTAGGCGAGAATGTGCTCCGCCGGCTTGTAGTTGACGCCAAGCCGCCAGGAAAAGGCCGAATTTCGCAACGCCTGGTTGGAATTGGCGAGTGTAGTCGGGGTTGGAAAGCTATCGATCCCGCCACTCTGCAGCGCCGCGGAACCAAGATATTGAAACGTCTTTTTTTCATGGGTGTAGCGACCACCTGCCACGACCCTGAGGCTCGGTGTCAGAGCATATTCCGCCTGACCGAACGCGGCATATGAATCCGTTATCTGCCGGCTCTTGTCGAACTGCTCAAAGGCCGCGCCATCGAAAGCGCCGGCGCCGAAGAACTTGTCGCCGTCCAGCAGCAGGTAGACCGGCTGATCCTGCTTCAGGTTTTCATGCAGATAATAGAGGCCGAAGACCCAATTATAGTTGCTTTGCTGAGCACCCAGGCGAAGCTCCTGCGACAAGGCGTTGCTCTTGACGCCATAAATCGCATCGATCATCCGGTTGGGCGTGCCGTCCCCGTCTTCGACATCGAGCTTGTCGAGGTGTTCGTATGCGGAGATCGACGTGAGGGCGACCGGGCCCGGCGAATAGTCGGCGCGCAGATAGCCGCCATAGGCATTGACCTTGAGCTTATCGAGATTGCCCGACGCTACGTCGTAAAAGCCGGCCGGCCCGTTATAGCCGAAGAGATCGACGCATTGATTGTTTGCCGTCTGTTGCAGCGTGCACTGCACGGGTACCGTAAACTGCGTGCCCGGCTGCAGATCCCCGCGATGCTGATACCCGGGAAACGGGTTGTTGACCTGCCCGTCATGAGCGTTGAACAGGATCTTCAAATCCTTGCTCGGGCTGTAAAGCAAAACAGCGCGCACGCCATAGCTTTGAGCGCCGTTCCTCCGATCGAGAAACGTGTTCCTGATGTAACCGTCTGAATAATTTTCCACAAAGGCGAGGCGCCCCTTGAGCGTATCCGTTATCGGCCCGCTGATCGCACCCTCGACATTGACGGTATTGTAGGAGCTGTATTCGACGTGCAGCCGTGCGGCGAGCTCGTCGGTCGGCCTCGCCGTGATGATATTGATCGCGCCGCCACTGGTATTCCGGCCATAGAGCGTGCCCTGCGGCCCCTTCAGCACCTCGATGCGATCGAGATCGAACGTCTGGAACGTCTGCGATGCCGGCGAGCTCATATAGACGTCGTCCAGGTAGACGCCATTTGGCCCGGCATTGTTCGAGTTAAAATCGTTGAGACCGATGCCGCGGATGGTGATGATCGGCTGATTACCCACGCTCGATGGCAATGCGATCGTGACGTTCGAAACGATTTGACCAAGGTCGGTCGTCGACTTGACCCCCTGGTCCGCAAGCCTCTTGGCATTGAACGCCGAGATGGAGATCGGCACCGACTGAATGTCCTGCCGGCGGCGCTGCGCGGTAACGATAATGTCGCCGGTGGCGGCAGGTTCGGCGGCGGCAGGCTGGGCAGGAGGCGAAGAGGGCGCGGTTTGTGCCAGCGCCGGATTCACGCCTGTGGCGAACACCACGCCCAAAGCCGTACCGACCAACATGCGCACCTGAGCTGCCGTCTGTCTCATCACCATTCTCCCCTTGCCAGCCAATCTGCCCGCCGTCGGTTGAATCTTTAAGCGAGCGCCCAAAAGAGGCCGCACGCGACGGTCAAGCAGATAATTACCGGCTTTGATAGCCGCGCCATGACCAAAGTCAACGGAATCATGCCTCAAAAGTGCAACTTCGCCGATATTAATCGGCAAACTGTTGCTCCAAAACTACGCCGGAATGCCGCCATATCGGTTCGAGATTGCGCGTCCGCAGGAGAGCGTCGCACGCCCACCGCGACTTTTCGCGAGCGTCAGGCCGCGGCAGATCCCATCAGTTGCGCACCGTCTCGCCTGCCGGACACTCGCTTATCAGCCGAGAAGGCCCCGCCCGGCATCACCGAGCGGAGCTTCGCGGCAACACTGCATGACGTGTCTCAGCCTGCGGGATGGATGAACTTCCACGGGGAGGACTCGGATGCACGGGCGACCTCGACCACGATCAGGCTCGGCTCCTGCAAAGCGAGCGCCGCCTCAAGGGCGGGGCGGAGCGCCGCCGGCGTGTTGACGCGCCAATTCCGGATACCGAAGCTGTCGGCCAGCCGACAAAAGTCCGGATTGACCAGATCGGCACCAATGACATGATTGTCGAATCGCGTTTGCTGGTCCCGCAAGACATTGCCGTAGCACCCGTTGTCGAACACGATCGTAACCAGGTTGATGCGGTGCTGTACGGCCGTCGCGAGTTCCGGCATGGCGAACATGAACCCGCCGTCCCCGGTCAGCGAAACGACCGCCTTGTCGGGATGAGCAACCTTTACGCCGAGCGCGGTCGGAAATCCGAAACCAAGCGTTCCCTGAAAGCCGCAACTCACATAGGTTCTCGGCACATAGACCGGATAGCCGAAGTTCGACGTAAATCCCATCTGGGACAGCTCTTCGACGAGGAACCCGTCTCGTGGCAACACGTCGCGGATCACGTCGAGGTAATCCATCTGGGGCTGGATTTCGCGAATGGCGTGATGCGCCTGGACCTTGGCGCGCGCGATAGTGTCCGGGTCTCCGCGAGGCACATGCCCCGCCCGGTCCAGTGCCTCGATCAACGCCGTGACCCCCGCCGACGCGCCGGCGACAACCGGGCCATCCGTATCAAGGCGCGGCATTTCCGCCGGATCGACATCGATCCGGATGAGCTTGCGGCCTTCAATCGACCGATTGTAGCGCATCATCCCGCCCCACCGCATGAACGGGATTTCGAGGCGGGTTCCGATCCCGATCATCAGATCGACCTCGGGCCACAGATTCCACGCCGCGGCCATGTTCAGGCCGAGCGGGAGATCCTCGCCGACAACCCCGCGGCCGCCCCGGAACCCGACCACGGGCGCCCGAAGCATCTCCGCCAGACGACCGACCGCAGCGGCTGCATCCTGGGCGCCGCTGCCGACGAAGATCATGGGCTGACGTGAATTCTCGATCAGCTTTACGCACCGCAAAATTGCGTCGGCGTCGGGCTCGGGATCCGGTTGAACGACGGCGGCGCCAGGATCATCGATCTGCCCGCTCTCTCCCAACACGTCCCAGCACACGGAGACCGCCGCCGGCCCCCTTCGCCCCGAGGTCGCGGCCGCAATTGCTTCGTTCGTGATGCGCGGCGCATCTGCAGGTCGGTCGATATGCTCGGCATGCAGTGTCAACCGCTTGAGGATGCCGAGCTGGTCGGGAAGTTCATGAAGATGCCCGCGTCCCTTGCCGACGAACGCCGACGGGATTTCGCCAGTCAGGCACAAGGTCGGCGCACAGGCGCCAAGCGCGGTGCACATCGCAGCGGTCGTGTTGAGTACGCCTGGTCCCGGCACGGGTGCATAGACACCCAGCCGGCCGGTCGATCGCGCATAGCCAAAGGCCATATAGCCCAGTCCCTGCTCATGCCGTGCGCCGATCGTCCTGATCCGATCCGAGGACTGGTGCAGGGCATCGAACAGCGGGTACATCTGGGCGCCCGGCAATCCGAAAACGGTGTCGACGTCGTTGGCCAGCAGCGTATCGACGATCGCTCGCGCGGTGGTGCGTTCTGTCACAAGGTTTGTCCTGTTGCTCATTGCTGATGGATAATCTGGAAATCTGTGCGTTCGCTCCGAGCCTGCCGGCCGAATCGATCCCCGATCCGTGCGTGGAAACACGCAGCCAAACTTGCGGCCGGCACTCTGTCGGCCGGAGGCTTGAGGGCCTCCTTCACATCCCGTCCTTACTACCGCCGCTGCGGTCGTCAGAATATTAACATGATAAGTATATAGCGCCATCGATCAGATTAGGCAAAGGGCGAATGCGGCCCCCCCGTTCGCTTGGCTCAAGCGACAAAAGCCGCCCGTAACGCAATCGATCAAATATTCGCCAGGCCGGAACTGTCGCCGCCAGGGTCGCCAAGCGCTCCGCCTCGACGATTGGCGACGAGCGATGGTGCCGTGTCGACAGGGCTAGCGCGTAAAGGGAGATCAGCAGCCCTTGTCCGCAGGCGCTTTCCTGTGGATGAGAAACATCCGGGTCCTGCTTCTGCGCATCAAAATGCAAAGTCCTTGCATCAAAATGCAAACCGCCTCTGCCCGCCCGATGCTATCCGATGATGAATGACCGCGAATAATCGCTGGCATTTGGAGGGGAAAAGAAATGCGCAACCCGACCTATTTGAAGGCCGCCGTCAGCCTTCTACCATTTTTCTCGCTGCTGTCGCCAGGATCGGCCCGCGCCGAAACCGCGCCCCCTTCCGGCAAGGACGCGCCTCAGGGTGCTCCAGCAGTATCCGCCGATCAGGCAGCCGAAATCGTCGTCACCGCGCGCAAGCGATCAGAACCGCTGCAGAAGACACCCATCTCGGCAGACGTCGTGTCGGGCGATACGATCGCGACGCAAGGGATCACCAACGTCCAGGATCTGACGCGGACTATTCCCGCCGTCCAGCTGGCACAGGGCACCGTATCCAACCGCCAGATCATTCGCGGCATCGGGTCGGGCGACAACCCGGCCTTCGAGCAGTCCGTCGGCACGTTTATCGACGACATCTATCACGGCCGCTCGCGTACGACGGAGGTCGGCCTGTTCGACATCTCGCGTGTCGAGGTCCTGAAGGGGCCACAGACCACCTATTTCGGCAACAACGCCATTGCCGGCGCCCTTAACATCGTCACCCGCGATCCCGGCAACGTCCTCGGCGGAAACGTACGTGCGCTCTACACGCCGGTCTTCAACGCCTATCAACTCGAGGGTGGCATTGACCTTCCGGTCGACGAAACGCTTGCGGTCCGCGTGTCGGGCCAGGCAACGGGCGGCGACGGCTGGATTTACGATGTCGCAACCGGTGACCATCTGCCTCACACACGCAACTACGCCGTGCGCGGAACATTACTCTGGAAGCCGACCGCCAATTTCACCGCTCGGCTGAAGGCTCAGCATTCGTTGTCGAACGCAACGGGTGGCATACCGGTGACACGTGTCGGCTGCCCCCCGCCCGCGCTGTTCGGTCCGACGATCGGCTTCTGCGCGGCTACCATCGCCGCAGGCGCCGCCCCTTATTCCGGGTATTTCGTGCGCAACACCTCCGCCGGCCAACATTCAAGGATGGCCATCGACGATTATGTCGGCACGCTGAGCCTGGATACCGGTCCGTTCTCGGTAACCTCGGTCACCGGCTTCAGCCGCTATAACTACAAGATGGACTCCGAACTCGACCAGTCCCCGCTCCAGCTGATTTCGCTCTCCAATCCGGAGAGATATCATCAGTTCAGCCAGGAACTGAGAATCACGTCCAACACCAGCGGCAAGCTCGAATATGTGGCGGGCCTATATTATCAGAGCAACAAGCTGGAGCCATCCCAGACCATTACCTATGGCTTCCTGAACGCGGCGGTTACCGGCAATCCGGCCTTGGCCAGCCTCGTACCGTATCTGCCGCTCGCGGTGCGCACCGACTATGCCGAGAATGCCAAAACGCAGTCGATGTTCGGCGCGCTGACCTGGAAACCGATTGCTGGTCTGCAGATCACCGGGGCGCTGCGTTACTCGGTCGTCGACAAGGATTTCGACCGGACGATCTATGTCGTGACGGGCAATTTCAACTATGCGCCCTCCGTCGCCCTCCCCGCGAACATCCTGCCTGTCGCTACCGCCTTCATCACCGGTGCTGGCGTCGCGGTGCCGAGCACCATGCATCTTTCGCGTAGCGACGCGCACCTGTCCCGCTCAGCGAGCATCCAGTATGAACCGTCCGACCGGATCATGCTTTACGCCCGCTACGACAACGGCTTCAAGGCTGGCGGCTTCAACGGCATCGATCAGACGAACCCGGCAGCGTTGCTCGCCTTTGCGCCGGAAACAGTGGACTCCTTCGAGGCGGGCGCCAAGACACGCCTGCCCGGCAACCTCGGCACCTTCAATGTCGCGCTATTCCACTCGAAATTCTCGAACCTGCAGCTTTCCGGCGTTGCACCTTCGCTGAGCGGCGCGTTCATCAATCGGGTGCAGAATGCCGGCGGCGCGATCTCTCAAGGCATCGAGGTGGATGCGAGCCTTCGTCTTGCCAATCATCTGCGCATGTCGCTCTCGGGTGCCTATCTCGACGCCCATTATACGTCCTATCCGAACGCCACACCGACAGCTCTCCAGACGCTGCAGGGCCTGAAGTTCCAGGATCTCTCCGGCGCACGCGCACCCCTGGCGCCGAAATGGTCGGCCAACTGGACGCTGGACTATGGTTTGCCTTTGACCTCCGACCTCACGCTCAAGGTTACAAACACCCTGTTCTACAAGTCGGCGATCTTCCTCAATCCGAACAACGACCCCTACACGCAGCAGGCCGCCTATGCGCGGGAGGATCTCACCATCGCGCTCGCCAGCCTTCACGGCTGGGAGATTTCGGTCATCGGGAAAAACCTCACCGATCACATCATCCGGACATATGGTGCCTCCTACCCCACCAGCCCCGGCACCTATGTCTTCATGGTCGAACCGCCCCGCAACATTTCGGTCCAGCTCAAATATGCCTTTTGAGGCCAGGTCATTTGAGCCAGTCCCCAGGCGCGTCACGATCGAGGATTTTCACTTCGAAAAGGGCGCGCACCTGGCGGAGCTGCGCATCGGCTTCTGGTCGGCCGGCACGTTTAATGATCGCGGAGACAATGCCATTTTCCTGTGCCCCGGGGCGAGCGCCACCCGGGACCGGGCCCTACCCTTCTGCCGTGTCGGCGGGGCGTCCGACCCGGCACGCTGGTTCCTCATCTCGGCGGACATGCCAGGCGGTGGCAGCTCGAGCCGCGCTTCGACCGATCCGGGCGATGGGGACGACCATGGTCGGGCGGTCGCGGCCCGCAGCGCCTGCCCGCTTCTCCTGCTCCAGGCCGAGAGCGATATGTTGTTTCCGGTGGCGGATGCCACAGCGCTCGCCGGCGACATCGCCGGGACCGAGTTCGCGGTCATCGACACCCCACTGGGTCACATGGCGGCTGCCGCACTACCCGGCACGCCCGAGTTCGCTTTCTACGATAGCCGGACCGCTGCCTTTCTGACGCGTCTTGAGGCACTACAATGACATATACGCCGATCCGCGGCAGCGGCATCACGCAGCAGCTCGATGCAATGCCGTTCACCGCGCTCCACCGAAGGCTGCTGATGGCAGTCGGCGCGGGGCTGCTCGTCGACGGCATCGATGTCTATCTGACCGGCGGCGTCTCCGCCGCTTTGGTTCGCAATGGCGTGGTGACCCTCGCCCAGGCCGGGCACATCGCCGTTGCTACAGGCCTCGGCCTCGGGCTTGGCGGGCTGCTTTGCGGGTTCATCGCCGATCGTGTCGGCCGCCGGCGTACCATGCAGATGACGCTACTCCTTGTTATCTGCGGCAGCATCGGCGCAGCACTGTCGTCCTCGCTCGACCAGTTGCTGGCGTGGCGCCTGCTTACCGCGCTCGGCCTGGGTGGTGAGACCGTTCTGGGCTATGGCTTGATCAGCGAATTTGCGCCTCCTGATCGCCGAGGCCGCTGGCTCGCCCTGACCGGCTTCTTCGCCAATCTCGGCATGCCGCTGGCGCTCCTCGCGGGATTTCTCGTGCTGCCCCATCCGGATGGCTGGCGCTGGGCGCTGGCAATGCCGGCCGTCCTCGCGATCGGCGTGTTCGTGCTTCGCCTGCGCCTGCCGGAATCGCCACGCTGGCTTCTCGAACGGGGGCGTGCCGACGACGCTGCGGCGATCCTGGGACAGTTTGTGGCCTCGCGCCAGCTCGGCCACGCGCGCGCCGCGCCCCTGGTGGCGCTGGCCTGCCCGGCCGATGACAGCCCGCGCGATGACCGGTCGACTCCTTTCAGGCGATTGATCGCCGCCGCCGCGATCAACGTCGCCATCATGAGCGCGATCTTCGGCTTCGTATCGTGGCTCCCGACCTTTTTCATTGCCGAAGGGCGCGACATTGCCTCCTCGACGCTGTTCTCCGCGGTGCTGGCGATGGGCGCGCCGGCCGGCACCCTGATCGGCTTGTTCTTCGCCGATCGCGTTGAACGCAAATGGGGCGTCGTGGCGAGCTCCATCGTCGCTGCACTGCTTGGCGTTTTCTATGCCTTCGCCAAGACAGACAACGCCATTCTCATCATCGGCTTCCTGGTTGTCACGACGATCTACGTGTTCGGCACGCTCGGGATGGTCGGTTACGTGCCGGAGCTCTTTCCCACCGCCTATCGCATGAGGGCCATCGGTATCAGCGCAACGATCGGGCGGATCGTGGTCATCTTCCTTCCCTTCCTGATCGTCCCGCTCTTCACGGCCGCCGGCCAGGCAGGGATTGTCGCGCTGGTCTCAAGTCTACTGATTATCCAGGCCATATTGGTCGCATTTTTCGGCGTCAAAACGAGAGGGCGCTCACTTGAAGCAATCTGAAGCACATCGCGGCGGGAACAGCCCGGCATCGCTCCCGGTCGATCATCTGTTGATCGAGCCCGGCCCCGACGATCGCGCGCTGTTTCGCGCGCTGATCGCCCAAGCCCGCGCGCGTCCCACCGGCGTTCCACCACTCGAGCGCTTGCGCGCCGGCGCGGTCGCGCTCGAGACTACCCCGGCAGGACGACAGTTCCCGGCCGGCGTCGATATGGAAGCGGTCGAGACCGCGGGGCTGTCGTCGTGCTGGTTCAAGCCAGCCGAGCGTCGGCGCGCGGCGGTAGTCCTCTATTTCCATGGCGGCGGCTACGTCTGTGGCAGCGTGACTGCCGCGCGGGGCATTGCAGGGAGCCTCGCTTTGGCGTTCGGCGCACCGGTCCTGGCATTGGGGTATCGTCAGTCCCCCGAGCATCCGTTTCCCGCCGCCTTGGAAGATGGCCAGGCCGGCTATCGATGGCTACGGGCCCAAAGCGAGAGTGACATCTTCATCGTCGGCGATTCAGCCGGGGGCCAGTTGGCGATGGCGGTCGCCGCGCGCGCCGCGCGCGACGGCATGCCCGCGCTGGGCGCCATCTCGAGTTCGGGCTGGTTCGACCTCGACATGGCCGGACCGAGCTGGCGCACCAACCGCGACACCGATCTGTCGGACGAGACGTTGGGACGGTTCTTTCGCGCAAGCTATATTGGTCAGGATCCCATCCCTCCAGGCGCGATGCTTCAGCCGGAAGACATCGCCGCGCTGCCGCCGATCCTGGTTCAGGCAGCCGGTGGCGAGATGGCGCTCGACGATTCGACCTGGCTCGTCGCGTCCGCGCGACGGGCCGGCATTGCCACGCGCTATGAAGTCTATGACGGCCTGCCGCACAATTTTGTGAAGTTTCGCTGCGACGCCGGCGATCTCGCCATCAGCCGCATGGCTGCCTGGGCAGCGGAATTATAGATGATGACGCGGTTCAATCAGTGCGTCCTGACGCTCGCGGGACACCCGCCTCGACGCAAACCCGAATTGAACCGAGACCTTTACGATACTGGCAAACTCTCAAAACGGACCGGAAAACGGGCTCAGGCCAGCCCTCGACAAATGCGGAAACCTGTCGGCGGAGAGTCAGGGCTTTGGGTCGAACCGGGTCTGATGCGCTTCACTAACCGCGCACCCGCTGATCCGCGCCTTCCGCGCAGGGCTTCGGCCGTGCGCCGGTTGCTCCGACATCGGGCATTGTGAGGGTACCGGGATCCTTATCGACTCATAGACGATAAAAGTCGCTTATATTGCATGCCAGACTCGCCACACGCCTGTACGATCTCGTTGTAAATACATGAATTATAACATCATTTGTGATTCACTCGTTTTTCCGAGCTATCTTGCAAATCTATAATAAGCGATATATATCGTTTATGGGAATCGCAAACAAGGCACGGCATTCAGACCGGCCGCAGCACAAAGGGCCTTAGATTTCCGGCACACTGACGGTCCGATTCGCGTCGATTTCTCGACGCGAACGGAGATTCATGCGCCGGTCATCATACAAAATGAAAGTAAAATCGCGCATCAATCGATGGCTTTTGATCGGGTTACTGCACCTGTTTCACTATTCCGGCGAATAGTCGCGTCATGTAGCATTCATTAAAGCGAGAATTCCAATAATGATGAAATATGCTGCTCGCATTATTGGACTTAATTTGCAGCTACTGGCGTCAGCTGCAATCATACTTGCCGGGGGAACGGGAGGTTTCGCCGCCAGCGCCCAGCCGCCGGTACGCTCGCAGTCATTGACCGCTGGCGCGGTCGCTGCCCCGGATCGGTTTGGCGCCGAAGCCGCCCGGATCGTTCTGAGCCAGGGC
>Ga0307510_10001070_pt1 | contig 29137 bp, 31 predicted proteins | sample 12_EM_MG_FD_207224 | JGI IMG/M metagenome (GOLD analysis project Ga0307510, IMG submission 207224) | Populus trichocarpa ectomycorrhiza microbial communities from riparian zone in the Pacific Northwest, United States - 12_EM | ecosystem: Host-associated > Plants > Roots > Unclassified | place... | reverse complement strand
CGGGCCGATCTCACTGAGGTGCGCGCTCAGATCGACAAGCTCAACGTTCAGATCAACGCCGCGCAGCTGCCGCGCCGCGTCCTCTACCTGCGCTGACCATGAAACTCAGTCTGATCGACCGCGCCATCGCGAGTGTGGCGCCGGGGATCGCTGCGCGCCGCCTGAGCGCCCGGTTCGATATGGAGGCGACGCTGGCGAAGTCGTCGGCGTTCAACGCTCTCAGCGGTATCGAAACCGGCAACGTCGCCGGCGGCAACCCCCTCCTGCGCTGGTGGCGTCCAGGCACACGAGACGCCGCTGGCGATTCGCTCCCGGCAATGCGCATGCAGCGCGGGCAGAGCCGCGACCTGGCGCGCACACAGCCTCTTGCCGCGGGCGCCATCCAAACCAACGTCGACCGAACCGTCGGCACCGGCTTGGCGCTGGTCGCTCAGCCCAACGCGGCCGTGCTGGGCTGGACGCGCGAGCAGGTGCTGGAGTGGAAGCGCCACGTGCAGACCGAGTTCAGCCTGTTTGCCGATAGCACCGAGTGCGACATTGCGGGCGAGCAGAACTTCTACGAGAAGCAAGGCCTCACGCTGCGCAGTGCGCTCGAGTCCGGCGATTCATTCACCCTCATGCCCGACGGTGATCCGACGCCAACGATGCCGTACCGCCTGCGTCTGCAGACGTTGGAAGCCGACCGCATTGGCAATCCAGGTGGCCGCAGCGACACGCTCGAAATCTGCGGCGGCATCAAGCGCAAGGCCGTCAGCTCGGCCGCGGCCAGTTACTTCATCTACGACCGTCACCCTGGGTCGATCTACTCCGGCCCGGGCGAGCGCTTTGCGGGCGTGTGGGTCGATCGCATCGGCGTCAGCGGACGTCGGCGCATCCTGCACCACTTCCGCCAGTTGCGGCCCGAGCAGCCGCGCGGCATCCCGTACCTGGCCCCGGCGGTCGAGCTGTTCAAGCAGCTGGGCCGGTACACCGAGGCCGAGATCCAGGCCGCGATCGTCAGCGCGTTCTTCACTGTCATTGTGGAGACCGAGTCGGGCGCGAGCCCTGCGCCCATCTTCGCCGGCGGCACGCAGGAGGAAGCAGACGCGCAGGTCGCGCAGAACCCCGAGATCTCGCTGGGCCCGGCCGCCGTCATCGGCCTGGCAAAGGGGGAGAAGGCGACGTTCGCGAACCCGACGCGACCGAACACTTCGTTCGGGCCATTCATCGAGGCTCTGATGATGCAGGGAGGTGTCGGCCTCTTCATCGGCAAGCAGCTCCTCACCAAGCAGTTCGACACCAGCTACACGTCTGCCCGTGCCGCGCTGCTCGATGCCTTCATCTGGTTCAAAGGCCAGCGCACCTGGCTCGCACGCAGCTTCTGCCAGCCCGTGTACGAGACCTGGATGGCCGAGGCTGTCTCGATCGGGCGAATCGCAGCACCTGGCTTCTTCACCGATCCGCTGCTGCGGTGGGCATACACCCGCGCTGCGTGGCATGGCGACAGCCAGGGCAGTATCAATCCGAAGGACGAGGTCGCTGCTTTCCTCGCCGCCGTCGACGGCCGCGTCATGACACGCGAGCGTGCCGAGTGGGAGCTGTTTGGGGAGGACTGGTACGAGACGCTGCCGAGCAAGCAGACCGAACAGGAATTGCTGAAGGCGGCGGACCTGTTGCCCGTTCCGAAGGCTGGCGCACCGGCTCCTGCAGCCGAGCCATCAGGACCCAGCGAGAGCGACAAGGCCTTCGCCTCGATGGCCGCGTCGATCGCGATCATGGCGGCGCGCGAGATGCCGGCGCCAAACATCAGCGTGTCTTCGCCTCCGGTCGAGGTCACCGTGAACACGCCGCCGGTCACGGTCGAGGGTCACGAGATCAACGTGCACTTGCCAGAGAGCAGCATCCAGCTCGAAGCAAACATCGAGCAGCCGGCGGTCACCGTCAACGCCGGCGACGTGCATGTGCCGGAGGCCCAGGTGGTCGTGCATACGCCGCACCAGGCGACACGCCAGACCGTCAAGCACAACGCCGACGGTGACATCGTTCAGATCGACACGGTTCCGTTGCCATGACAACCACGGCTTTTCCGAACTGGGGTGATGTTCGCAATGGCGAGGTCACGGGCGCGGGACCGCACGTCGTCACGCTCACGGATGACGGCGGCTGCGCACAGTCAGACACGATCATCGCCGCCGGCACGGATGGCAAGATTCGGTTCGTGATCGGCGCGATGACAGGCCCGCTCTTCTTCTCGCTCAACTCGACGAACGACTACGTCGACATCGGCGACATGGAGTACGCCTGCGTGGTAGTCGAGGGCGATGACTTCCAGATGTGGCATCTCGGCAATGTCAGCGCGCCGAACTACGACAACAGCTTCGCGGGCACCGCGGGCTATGCCATCGAGATCGAGCGCGCGGGCTGTCAGGTTTTCGTCGGCGTTGACGACGGATCGGGGCCCAAGGTTGTTCACGTCTTCGAGGATCAGCACATCGGCGACCTCTCGCCTTCCTTCCGGTCTTTCAGCGCCGGCAGTACGTGCACCGCGACGGCCACGCTCGGGCAGGCGCGCACCTACTTCACGCCGAACACGGTCAAGTGGCTCGGCGACGGCAATTCGCTGGCGATCCGGGCTGAACCGAAGACCGTGCTGGAGCGCATGGCCGTACTGGAGCCTTTCCTCGGCTCCGGCACCGAATTCGTGAACGTCGCGGTCGACGGCCAGACGACTGAAGCCATGATCGACCGCATTGCGGAGTTCGTGACTCCGGAGTTCGACCCTGATCGATCGATGGTCGCCGACGCGTGGGAGATCACGAATCAGACGTTCAATGGCGGATCGACCGGTGTCGAGGCCGCTGAATTCTTGGGGGACTACTTCGGGGCGCTGCGCGCAGTGCACCCGGAGTGGATCACCCTTGCATCGGGTGCGATCCCCGCCCAGCGCAGTTTCGCCGACGGCCCCACGCTCGACGCGCTGAACGCAGCCAACGCAGACGCAAACGCGTACATCCGTGCGCATCTGGCAGCGCTGAACATCGACGTCTTCTTCGACATGACGGCCGACCCGCCATGGGACACAGCGACGTTCAATGCCGCCTACTTCACGGCGACCGCCGCCTATTGGTATGAGCCCTCGCCAAACTGTCTGCATCAGACCGACGCCGGCCAGCAGCTGACGGCGGAGCGCCGCTGCGCAGTTGCGAAGACGCTCCCAGGTCTCACGCTGAGCTCGCCCGCGGCCTCTTTCCTTGCCGCTTGGGCACGCGGCTCAAACACGGTAGTCCAATCATGAAAAAGAACGTCGCCGCGCAGGTCGCGGCAGCACAAATGATCGCGGCGGCCGATGGCTCTGCGTTCACGGGCGCCGTCACCGTCTACGTGACCGGCGACGGAGGCGTGCAGGCGGTGGGCTCCGTCGGCGCCGGCGCGTGCACGCACGAGGGCAACGGACTGCACACGTATGCACCGGCGCAGGCCGAGACGAACTATGACCTCGCCTGCTTCACGTTCGTCGCAGCCGGTGCGATCCCGGTGACGGTCCAATACGTCACCCAGTTCCCGCAAACCGGCGACGCCTTCGGGCGCCTCGGCGCACCGGCGGGTGCATCCGTTTCTGCCGACATCGCTGCGGTCAAGGCTGAGACAGCGTCGATCCAGGCGGACACGAACGACCTGCAGACGCGCGTCCCCGCGGCTCTCGTCGGTGGCCGCATTGATGCATCCGTCGGCGCGATGGCCGCCAACGTGATGACTGCCGCGGCGGCAGCCGCGGATCTCACGGTCGAGCTGCAGACAGGACTGGCCACAGCTGCAGCGCTCACCGCCGTAGCGGGCGACGTGACGTCGATCCAGGCAGACACGAACGACCTGCAGACTCGCCTTCCCGCGGCACTTGTCGGCGGACGGATCGATGCGTCCGTCGGTGCAATGGCCGCCAACGTGATGACGGCCGCCGCGGCCGCCGCGGATCTCACGGTCGAGCTGCAGACAGGACTGGCGACCGCTGCAGCGCTAACCGCCGTCGCCGGCGACGTCACCTCGGTGAAGGGCAAGACCGACAACCTCCCGGTTGACCCTGCGGACCAGTCGCTGGTCATTGCGGCCACTGACGCGATCATGGGACGCCTCGGGGCACCGGCGGGCGCGAGCCTCGCCGCTGACATTGGGGACGTGCCCACCGCGCTCGAGAACGCGGACGCGCTGCTCAAGCGCGACTGGTCGGCCGTCGCCGGCGAGGCCTCGCGTTCCGTCCTCAACGCGCTCCGGAACATCCGCAACAAGTGGTCCATCACCGGCGCGACCCTGACAGTGACCAAGGAAGATGACGCCACGCCGGCGTGGACGTCGACGCTGTCAACGTCCGACACAGCAACGCCGATCACCGGCGCCGATCCGAGCTGAACCCTATGGACGCCAGCATCCGAAGCCTGTTCGCGTTCTGGATCGGGGGCGCAGCCGTCGATGGCTCGGCCCCGGCGGTGCAGGGGGGCATTCGCAGCCCGTTCGCCTTCTGGATCGGTGGCGCCGCGGTAAACGGGTCCACGCCTACCGTTCAGGCCAGCATCCGAGGGCTGCTCGCGCCATGGCTCGGCGGCGCCGGCATGGAGCCAGCCGCCGAGGACCGGCGCGCAGGCCTGCGAAGCCTCTTCGCCTTCTGGCTCGGTGGGGCCGCCACGCAGCTCGATGCGCCGGTGCTGCCATCGTCGCCAGGCGACTCGGTGCCGGGCGGATCGGTGATGCCTGGCGGTCCCGGCTCCCAGATCTCGCAGTCCGAGTGGCTTCGTCGTTCCGCCCCGGCGCCGACCTTGGTCGACCAGGCCGTGGAGAACCGCTCCAACGCGCGCGACGAACGTCGGCGCCGCATGCACCACTTCCACTTGTTCCTACGGGCTAAGCAATGAAAACGACATTCACGACCCGCACAGCGAACCCCGCCCCCGAGCGGGGTTCGCCGTTTCAGGGGCACATGCGCCTGGCCGACCTCGTCTACGGCGTGTGGGCGCTCATGCCCGAGCAGCTGCTCGAGCTGCAGGCGATCTACGAGACTCACCTGCGCGGGGAGAAGATCGACATTAAGGCCATCGAGGCCTCGCTGGGGCGCCCACTGGCGAATCAGCAGCGCACCTACGAGGTGGTCAATGGCGTGGCCCTCATTGGCCTGCAGGGTGCGATCTCGCCGAAGGCGAATCTGTTCTCGCAGATCAGCGGCGGCGCCTCTGCACAGCTGTTCGTGCGTGACGTGAATGCCGCCGCTGCCGACTCGTCAGTGCAGAGCGCGATCATCGTCGCCGACACGCCAGGCGGCAACGTGCTCGGCATCCCGGCCGCGCGTGAGGCCGTGCGCGCCTTCGGCGAGCGCAAGCCGATCGTCACGCACTCCGATGGCGTTCTCGCAAGCGCTGGCTATTGGATCGGCCGCGCGGCCAACCAGGTGCTTATCGCCGACTCCATGGTGCAGGTCGGGTCGATCGGTGTCGTCTACACGCACACCGACACCTCCGCTGCAGAGGCGAAGGCGGGCGTCAAAAAGACCGTCATCACCTCGGGCAAGTTCAAATGTGCGGAAGGGCCGGACGGCAAGCTCAGTGAGGAAGGTCTCGCCAACATTCAGGAGCGCGCCGACTACGTTTACAGCGTGTTCGTGGGCAACGTCGCCGAAGACGCCGGCGTCGATGTCGACACAGTACTTGAGCACATGGCCGACGGCCGCGTGTTCATCGGCCAGCAGGGTCTCGATGCAGGTCTCGTGGACGGTGTTTCCACGCTGGACTCGCTCATCGAATCCATGGCCACCAACCCCGCAGCCTTCTCTTCGCGCAGCAAAGCGAAGGTGAAGGCGAAGGGGAAACCGAAGTCCACCAGCGCCGGTGCCGCGGCTGAGGACGAGACCGCGCCGGCGCTGGCCAGCGCAGATCCCGCAAACCCAACTGAAGGACAGACCATGGCTGACCCCACCAACCCCCAACCGATGACGCGCGAGGTCCTTGCGCGCGATCACCAGGCGCTGCACGCCGAGATCCTCGCCCTTGGCGCCTCGGCAGAGCGCGATCGCGTAGCTGCGGTCCGCGCGATGCTCGTGCCTGGTCACGAAGCCTTGATCGAACGCCTCTCGGCCGACGGCAAGACCACAGGTCCGGAAGCTGCCGCGGCGATCGTCGTGGCGACGCAGGTGCAACTGAAGGCCGCTGCTGACGCGCACGCCAAGGATGCCCCGAACGCGGCGCCCGGCGGCGGCGCCGGGGACGCAGGCGGCGACACGAAGACCAAGCAACAGCAGGTCGACGAAGCCAAGAAGTACCAGGCCGAGCACAAGGTCACGTTCATCGACGCGCTCAAGGCCCTCGGCTACGCGAGCTGACGCGCCCCAAACCTTCCGCAACTTCAGGAGCATCCCATGCAAGGTTCTATCCCCATCCTCACTCTGAGCGTTGTCGCCGCCGGTGCGCTGGCCACGGCTCGTTTCGTGACCGCTGCCGGCGCCTACCCGGCCGCCGGCGCCGGCTCGCGCGGTGTCACCCGCACGCTGGCCAGCGCTGCCGGCGACCTGGTTCCGATGACCGTGCTCGGTACGGAGCTCGTCGAGTCTGGCGCCGCCGTGACCAAGGACGGTCCGGTGCAGTCCGACGCCACCGGGCGCGCGATCGACAAAGCCGCGGGCATCACGCTCGGCTTCGCGCAAAACGCGGCGAGCGCTGCCGGCCAGATGGTCGAGGTGCTGCTCATCGGACCCGCCGCCTGACGCCTGAGCGACTTCAGCCCCTCTACAACACAGGAGTTATTTCATGCCCCAATTGACCACCGCGAACGCTCGCGTCATCGACCCCATCCTCAGCGAGGTCGCACGCGGCTATCAGAACCCCGACTTCGTCGGCGGCAAGCTCTTTCCGCGCGTGCCCGTCACGGCCCGTGGCGGCCGCATCATCACCTTCGGCAAGGAGGCGTTCCTGCAGTACGCCAACATGGAGCGCGCACCGGGACAGAACACCCGCCGCATCCAGTTCGGTTACGCCGGTGCGCCGTATGCACTGCGGGACTATTCGCTGGAAGGCGTGGTGCCGACCGAGATCGACCAGGAGGCGCAGGCCGTGCCCGGGATCGACCTTGCTTCCCGCACGGTCAGCGGTGTCCAGGACATCGTTGCGCTGCGCCTTGAGATCGCCCAGGCTGCGCTGGCCACGACCGCCGCGAACTACGCGGGCAGCAACAAGGTCACTCTGGCCGGCGCCGCGCAATGGAGTGACTTCAGCGGCACCAGCGATCCAGTCTCTGACGTGGAGGCCGCGAAGGAGGCGATCCGTGCCAACACCGGCAAGCGTCCGGACAAGATGATCATCGGCGCCGCAGTGTTCGCGAAGCTGAAGCAGCACCCGAAGATCGTCGACCGCATCAAGTACACCCAGCGCGAGATCGCCACGCCGGAGCTGCTGGCGATGCTGTTCGGCCTGAAGGAGGTCGCGGTGGGCGATGCGGTTAAGGCCAGCGACGACGGAACGTTCTCGGACGTGTGGGGCAAGTTCGCGGTGCTGGCCTACACGCCGACCGCCAACCTGGCTGCAGCGGGCATCCCGAGCTATGGCTACACCTACCAGCTCGAAGGCTACCCCTTCACCGAGGAGGCGTACCTGGACCGCAACCCGAAGTCGTGGATCTATCCGGTCAACGACTCGGTCGCGCCGGTCATCGCCGGCGCCGAGTCCGGCTACCTGATCAGCGCGGCCGTCGCCTGATCGACAACACCACCTGATGGCGCGGTTAGCCCGCGTCGCTTTTCTCAAACCAATCAAGGAATTGACATGAAGCTCATCGCACAAACCCCCATCCGTCGCGGCACCAAGGACGACGGCGTCGAGAACATCGCTGAAGGCCAAGTCTTCGAGTCCGAAAAGGGCGAAGCCGAGCGCCTGATTGCCTACGGCGCTGCTCTGCCGGCGTCGCGCGGAAGCAAGACCGGCTCGGACAAACCCGACGACAACGCCGGGACCGGCGCCGACGCCGGCGGCCAGGCCTGACAGTAGCAACGCGAGCGACGCACCATGCCCATCGATGACGATCTCAGCGTTTTCTTCGACGTGACGGAGTTCGCCAGTGAATGCATCCTGACTCGCCCCGGCGATCCGGACGTCCTGTTCGCTGGCAATTTCGGCATGGCCGACGAGGAGACCCTGGGCGCGCACGCGATGGGCACGCATCGCTCGCTTCACTATGCCACCGACGATGCCGATCTTGTTCCCGGCGACACCATCACCGTGAGCGGCGTCCCGTACAGGGTCGACCGTTCCGACCTGGTGAACGACGGGCGTGAATCGCTCGCCATCCTCTTCAAGGTTCCGGGATGAATAGCACACGCTATGCCATCGGCCAGGCCGTCCTCCAGGCGGTCCAAGCGTTGGCTGTCGAGCAAGAGTGCGACGTGCTGTTCAACCCGCGCCTGCCGATCGATCTCAAGGGCCGCAAGACCCGCATCCTGTTCGTGATCGAACGAGGCGACCGCCTCACCGAGCAACCAGGACAGCGGGAACGGCGGCGCGCGAGGCTGGTGGTGGGAGCGATGTCGACGCCCGCTGCAGACGCGGACCTCGATGTCGACGCGGATGTCGACGCGCTGCACTTCGCAGCGCGCGCGGCACTGAAGGCCATGCGCAAGAAGTTGGAATTCGAAAGGAATCCAAGTGCGCTGCAACCTCGCGAAGTCGAAGTGGAGCCCGAGCTCAAGGAATCGATCGGCGACGCCGCGCTGCTGCTCAGCGCTTACGAAATCGAGTACTACGAGATCTACCCCGGCGCCTGACAGCATGCGCCACACCACCCCATCCAGCCGGCCTTGCGCCGGCTTCTTTTTTGGAGCAATGACATGACTCTTTCCACTGCACTGGGCTTCATCGGTGCCGGCGACGTGTACCTCACGCCAATCCTCGCCGGCGGGTTGTTCGGCAAGCGGGTCGACGTGGGCAACACCACCAAGCTCGGCATCAAGGCCAACACGGTCCTCAAGGAACAGAAAAGCAAGAAGCGCGACAGCTACGGCCAGATCCTGGAGAACGTCGCTCTGCTCGATCCCGCCGAGCTCTCGATGACTCTGGAGACCGTCAACCGGGACGGGCTGCGATATGCCTTCTGCGGCGAAGACGCTGCCTACACGCAGACAGGCGCCACTGTCGTCGACGAGGTGGTCATCATGCAGCTGGGCGGCTGGGTTCAGCTGGCCGACGAGGCCCTCGGCGCCACGGTTGTGTTGTCGAACACCGGCGCGACCGTGACCTATGTCGAAGGCGTGGACTACGACGTCAACCGTCGCATGGGCTGGGTTCGCGCCCTGGTCGGCGGCGCAATTACCGACTTGCAGTCCTGCAAGATCGACTACGTGTCGACGACCTTCGCCGGTGCTTCGATCCGCGGCAGCGTGAACCCGCAGATCCGCGCGCTGGTGGAGCTCGATGGCGTGAACAAGGTCGACGAGTCGATCGGCATCCTGCGCTGCTGGGAAGTGGTGCTGGCGCCGACCAGCGAGTTCGATTGGTTCAAGGATGACTTCAACACCATCGAGCTGGCCGGCAAGCTGAAGACCCCTCCGGGCAAGAGCGAGCCGTTCGTCTTCTACGCGCGCTGATTCGGCGCAGCGGCCTGGCAGTGCGCCAGGTCGCTTGTCAGTCGAACGCCAGCACCGCGATGCCAAGCACGACCAACGCCCCGCCGATCAGGCAGAGCAGAGGGCTCGTGTGAAGCACTGCGGCACCGATCACACCGGCTCCCGCGAACGCGGCGCCGAGCTGCAACAACCCACCACCCAGCTTCAAACTTGACATGGCTGACCCCAAGATCCGGTATGACATCCTCGCGAATGCCGAAGGCAGCGAGAGTGTAGACCGCCTGGCCACCGAGCTCACCAAGCTCGACGCGGCCATCGATCCTGCGGCGGCTGCGCGCGCCCAGGCGCTGGCCACCCAGCTCCGCGAACTCGGCCAGCAGCAGGCCGCCGTCGACACCTTCGTGAAGCTCAAGGAACAGACCGCTGGCGCGCGCACCGAGCTGGAGAAGGCCCAGACGGCAGCGCAGACGCTGGGCCAGCGGCTCGCCGACGTGGAGGCGCCGACCCGCGCCGAAGTCGGCCAGATGGCCAAGCTGAAGGACGCCGTCAGCGCCGCGAAGGCCGAGCTGCAGTCCAGCACCGCCGCGCTCGATGCGTCGCGCGGCAAGCTCACCGAGCTTGGCATCGCCACCGACTCGGTCGCGAGCAAAGAAGTCGAGCTCCGCACCGCCCTGCGCCTCACCCGCGCCGAGGTCGCCGATCTGGGAGGCCAGCAGCTGCTCGTGCAGCGCTTCAAGGAACTGGCCACCAGCACCGAGCAGGCGCGTGCCAGCCTCGTCGCGGCGGACGAAGCCGTCGAGGCCTTCAAGCGCGAGATCACCAGCGCCGGCGAGCCGACTCGACAGGAGGCGCTCAAACTCGCCAGCCTCGCCGAGGCCGCCCGCCAGGCGCAGATCGCCGCACAGGCCAACGGGCAGGCCTTCGCCAGCGTCGGCGCCGAGCTGCGCAATGCCGGCGTCAATACGGACAAGCTGCTCGCGTCACAGCGCAGCACGCGCACTGAGCTCACCGCGACGGCCACGGCCGCGAAGCAGCTCGGCTCGTCTTACCGATCGACCGCCGCGGATGCGACGCTCGCTGCTGGTCAGCAGGCCACCGCCCATCGCAGCATCAGCAGCGGTGTCAAGTCGATCAGCGAGCAACTGGATTCGCTGAAGAACATCAGCATCGCCGGCATTCTGGGCAGCCAGAGCGTCCAGCTGCTCAAGAGTGTCGGCGAGACCGCCGACGCATACAAGAATCTCTCGGCGCGCATCAAGCTCGTCACTGGTGATGGAGAGGCGTTTCACACCGCGCTCGATGGCGTGATCCAGGTCGCGCTGCGCACGAACAGCTCGCTTGACTCCACGGCCACGCTGTTCACGCGAATCGCGCAGGCGGGCAAAGAGATCGGGCTTGGCCAGAAGGCTGCGCTGCAGCTCACCGAGAGCATCAACCAGGCCATCCAGCTCAGCGGCGGATCTGCCGAGGCGGCCGACGCCGCGGTGACGCAGCTCATTCAGGGCCTGCAGTCCGGGGTCCTGCGCGGCGAAGAATTCAACAGCGTCATGGAACAGGCTCCGCGCCTCGCCCAGGCGTTGGCCGCAGGCCTGGGTGTCACCACCGGTGCACTGCGTGCACTAGCGAACGAGGGCAAGCTCACCACCGCCACCGTCATCCAGTCCCTGCAGTCCCAACGCGATGCGCTGGAGAAGGACTTCGGGCAGCTGCCGCAGACCGTCGGGCGTGCGATCACGAACCTCGGCACCCAGTGGACCAAGTTCATCGGTGAGCTGTCGGCCAGCAGCGGCCAAACGTCGATCGTCGCGAACGGCATCAACCTGCTCGCGAACAATCTCGACAAGGTCGCGGGGATGGCGGCGCGCGCCGGCACCGTCATCGTCGCCGCGCTCGCGGTCCAGGCGGCCACCGCCCTGCGCGCGTATGCGGTCGAGGCGACTGCGGCCGCCGGCGCGACGAATCTCCTGGCTCTATCGATCGACAAGGTGCCGAAGACGATCAACATCGTGGTCGCTGCCGTCGGCCTCGAGGTCGGCTACCAGATCGGCGAGATGCTTTACAACAACTCGGCGCTCGCGCGGAAGTTGGGCATTGGCCTGGTCGGGTTCTTCGAGGAGTTGGTAAGCGAGCTGCAGTTTCTCGCGGAGGCCGCTGCGGCGGTGTTCACGAGCGACACGGTCGACGCGGCGTTCGAGCGATTCAAGGCCCGAAGCAAGGAGATCCAGGACAGCTTCGATGTGCTCATGGAGCACGCCAACGAAGCTCCCAAAGCGATCGCCAGCGCCGTCAACCAGGCCACGGATGCCACGCAGGCGCTCGGCGCGACTGCGACGGTAGCCGGCGGCCAGGTCAATGCCGCAGGTGCGCACGGGGCATCCGGCGTGGGCGGTGTCTCGAAAAGCGCCGATACGGCTCAGGAAGCGATCCTGCAGCTCGCCAAGGCCGCGAACGTCAACCTGCCCACGATCGGCGTCACGGCGTCGCAGCAGGCCTCTGCGCTGGCCGGATTGGCCGCCAAGAGTTCGTTGGTTGCACAAAGCATCGGCACCGAGCTGCCGGCCGCGATAAAGAAGCTTTCTGGGCCGGAACTCAACGCGTTCCGCGTGGCCTTCACCACCGCACTCGAAGGCGCGATCACCAGCTCCAGGCGGCTCGCTGAATCCCTGGGCGCGGCTGGCCAGAGCACCGGCCCGGCGCTCGCTGACGCGCAAGCGAAGGCGGCGATCCTCAAGCAGATCCTGGTCGAAACCGGCAAGGCGGCCGCGCAAGCGCTCGGCGTCGACGTGGTCGCTGCCGGCAACACGCTCAGCGACGAGTTCGTCAAGGCCGAGGAGAACCTCTCCGTCCTCGTTCGATCGCTGCCCGCGCTGAAGGCGGCAGGCGTCGACACTGCCTCCGTGGTGTCTCAGGCCTTTCAGAAGCTGATCGACGGCGCCCGTAGCAACGCCGAGCTCGAGGCGATCAAGGCCAGGATCCAGGCGCTGGGCGCCGCCGGTCAGATCACCGGCGACCAGGTCGCTGGTGCGTTCGCGTTGATCGCGACGAAGGCCGAGGAGATCAAGGCCAAGATCGAAGACGCGACGCCTGGGATCCAGAGCCTGGGCGAGGCCGCACGCAAAGCCGGTGTCGACTTTGGCGAACTGACGACAGGCCTCAGCGTCGGCTTCAGGCAGAGCGTCGTCGATGTCGGCAACCTGGTCGACCAGATCAGCAAGTCAAGCGTCGCCGCCGAGCGCGCATCGCCGATCCTCGCGAAGGCTTTCGATCAGCGACTCGCTGTCGCTGCGACCAAGGAGGAGATCGACCTTCTGACGGTCGAGGTCAACAAGGCCCGCGACAGCGGCAAGCTTCTGGGCGACGACTATGCGAATGCGTTCGACAAGATCAAGTCGAAGGCCAACGAGATCAGCCCCGCGTTCCAGCAGCTGCAGCGCGACGCCAAGGCCGTGGGCGTCACCATCAGCACCGAGACCACACGCGGTGTCGACCAGGCGCTCACCGCATACGAGCGCCTCAAGAGTTCGGGCAAGCTGAGCGCAGACCAGCTGCAGACAGCGTTCGTGAACACGGCGAACGAGATCATCAAGGCCAATGGCGGCATCGTCCCCGAGTTCATCAAGGTCGAGGCTGCAACTCGCGGCGTCACGATCGCGGTCGACTCGCTGGGGAACGCTTGCGTCACGCTCGGCAGCTCACTCAACCAGGCTGCCGCCGGCATGGATGCGTTTGGGATCTCCGCGCGCAATGCGGCGACGGACGCCAAGGAAGCCGCGGCCGAGATCAAGAGCGCGGCCGACACCGCGGCGCTCGGCGACATCTTTACCAAGTCGTTCAACAGCTCGCCGCAGACGCTGCTGCGCAAACAGCAGTCGGGAACGCTGAGCGGCGACGACCTGGCCGCGGCGCAGGAGAACTACTCGAACGCGTTGGCCAACCTGTCGCAGGCCCAGCGCAATGGCACCGCGGTCTCCGGCGCCGGCCTGGCCAGCCTGCAGGCCGAATACAACCAGGCCCGCGCGATCCTCGACCAGATCACCTCGCCCACCGTCGGTGGCAGCACGCGCCAGGTCGGCAACGGCACATCAGCAGGCAATTCGCTGTACGGGCCGAATCGCAATTCGAATCCGACCGTCACGAACGGCACGACAGTGCACAAGGTCCAGATCACCGTACCTGGCAGCGCAACCGAGACTGTGAACACCAACTCGGCGTCGGACGCAAATGCGTTGATCCGGTCGCTTGAATCCGTCGCCCGCTCTGCGGGCTCGTCAATTCGTCAATAGGCACGCCATGGGCTCCCTCACTTGCGTTTCAACCGTCGTCCAGATCCCCGACGCACTGGCCTGGCCAGACGAGTGGTCGTGGGCCGAGGTGGCCCAGAAGCAGAGCTACGGCATTACCGGCGCGCTCATTGTCGAGTCGGGTCAGAAGAAAGCCGGCCGCTCGATCACGCTGCAGTCTGAGGACGACGCGTCAGCGTGGATCTCGCGCAACGACGTGGGGATCCTGCGTTCGTTTGTCCCGATCGTTGGCTCGGTGATGACGCTGTTCATTCGCGGCCAGTTCTTCCAAGTTGTCTTCGACCACGACGCCGGCGCGATCAGCGCCAAGCCAGTGGTTGATTTTGAAGATCCCACAAGCGACGACTGGTACACGGTCGTGCTCCGCTTCATCGAGGTAAACCCATGAGCATCAGTCCCGACGACATCAAGTTCTTCGGCTCGGAGTACCCCGTCGACGTCGCCTATGGCGGCGGCAAGATGAGCAGCTACATCGTCCAGGATGACCTTGACAACAACGTCTTCCCCAACGTCAGCGACGCCGACCGAGCTGCCGGCCGAGTGCAGCTGCGCAAGATCTTCGCAGCCGTCGTCGCCGAGAACGCGGACCCGCTGCTCGGGGTGCAAATGTGCATCGCGATCGGGCCGACCGACGTCGGCACCGATCTCATCCTGTTCGGCGATGCACCTACCCGCGCCCAGGCCGCGGCGGGCATCGCGAAGTTTCCATACCAGGCCGGGCCGGGCCTGGCTGGCTCCGTGACGCCGCACACGGCGACCAAGCTCTATTTCTCCGGGGTGTCTGCCCCTGACATTGGCGCGCAGGTGCTGCTCTACGCAAACCCGATCTCACCGGGCGCTCCGCACTACACCCCGGACCTTCTGCGCTTCTCGCCCATCGTGATCGGCGTTGAGGAAACCGGCGTTCCGGCCACGCCTTACGACGTTGAATTCGATCGGCCGATCAACGGGGTTGCCATCGACACGTTGCGCAGCATCGGTCCCAGCTCTCTCGCGACGCGCTGCTACGGGGCGACCACGCTTGCATTCGCTGCGTCGCCCGGCGACGTAACCCTCTCAGTGGGCAAAGTCGAGGCACAGCTCGTTCCTGCCCTCGGCACGTACCCCACGTCCGTCAACCTCCTCGATCCGACGGATCTGCGCATGGTCAACGGCAAGGTCCCGATCTTCCGCGCTGGCGAGTCCGCGATCATTCGTGAAGGCGCCACCGACGAGCTGGTCACGGTCGCAAGCGTCCAGTACCCGTCTGGGCTCACCCTCTCGGCTCCGCTGGCAAATGCGTTCTCCTCGGGCGCGACGATCAGCAGCCTTCTCTCGCTTGGCGACATGGCGCCGTCGGTCGGGGGCAATTGGAGCCAGCAGACCTGGACGCGCGTGTTCAGCGACACGATCATCGGCAACCCGATCAGCTCGAACTACAGCCGAGCGGCCGGCGCCATCACGATCGACAACCTGGGCGGTGCGACGGAGCGGTGGGCCGTCGTCTTCACGTCGACGACGGCCTTCAAGCTCGTCGGCGAGTCGATCGGCGAGATCGCTGTAGGCAACATCGCAGACGATTTCCTTCCGACGAACCCGATCACCGGCGCCCCGTATTTCACGATCACGGCCGCTGGGTGGGGCACAGGCTGGGCCAACGGGAACGTTCTGCGGTTCAACACCATCGGCTCCCGCGCGGGCTTCTGGATGGGACGCACGGTGTCGCCAAGTGCACCAGGTGGTGACGACTCGGGCGTCATCGAGCTCCGCGGGAGCCTCTGAGCCATGTCAGGCATTGCGGTCGCGTTCAGCCTCCCATGGACGCAGGCCGTCACGATCTCCGCAGCCGTTCAGCTGCCGTGGGGTTTCGGCGAGGCGATTGTCAGCCGCGGTGGGCCGTTCACGCCCATCGATCCCCCGGACGGATCGACCCCGACCGGGCCTGGATCGCTCGATGCGACGTACGTGCTACCGGCGCAGTACTACTACTCGGCGGTGCACGAGTTCGCCGTCACCGACACGCGCGACAGCAGCGCCATCGAGTTGCTCTCGTTCTCGATCGATGCCGACGACGGCTCCGCGGTGTGGACGCTGAACGCCTCGGCGCCTGCGTCGCTGTTCGCGACTTTGGATCCCGCCGATTTGCCGGTGTGGAGCGTGTCCATCGACGGGATCGAATGGCTGTTCATCATCGAAGGCGTTCAACGCACGCGCCAGTTCCCTTCCGCAACGCTGAACATCACCGGCCGCAGCATCACCATTGCGGCCGGCACGCCATATGAGTTCTCACAGAACTGGATCAACGAAGGTCCGGCGAGCGCCGCGCAGCTCATCGACCAGGCGCAGATCTACACCGGGATGGAGGTGCTGTGGTTCCTGGAAGACTGGCTCATTCCCGACAAGGTGTGGACGTTCGCTGGCACGCCGCTCGAGGTCGCTCAGCGCGTCGCATCAAGCGTCGACGCCACGGTCACCAGCGATCGCGCGCTGAATCGAATCTACGTGCGGCCGCGCTATCCGTACCTGCCGAACGAATGGCCTGTCGTGGCGCCCGATGTCGAGATCCACATCGACGCCGCGATGGTCGACAGCTACGAGCGCAACGACCAACCGGCCTACAACGCGATTTATGTCAGCGGCCAGCAGCAGGGCGCGCTTTGCTATGTGCACGTGGCGGGCACCACAGGCGACAAGATTGCGCCGCTGGTAACGGACCTGCTGCTCACCGAGCCGCCAGCGTGTGCACAACGAGGCATCGCCGAGCTCGGCAAGGGCGGGCCTGGCGCCGTCGTGAGGATGACGTTGCCGATCCTCGTCGGCGGCGCGCTTCCAGGGGTGCTGAACGTGGGGCAACTGTGCCGCATCGTCGACGACACCTTCGAGACGTGGTACGGCATCGTGCGTGCTGTGCGCGTCGAAGTCGCGTTCCCCAGCGCGACGCAAAGCATCACGCTCGAGCGTCGCGCCGGGCTCGAAGGAACGGTGATCACATGAGCAGCCTGGTCAACCTCTTCGAGCGGCTGCGCGCCCTGGTGCCGCTCCCGCAGATCTACGTGGGCACCGTGGTCGAGATCCACGACGACGACACCAGCACTGTCGAGATCCCGGGCCCGCCGGTCGTGGGCTACGCCGGCGCCGTGGCTGTCGGCTCGTTGCTGCGTCCGCGGGGCACCAGCGTGCCGGTGGGCAAGCGCGCGTTCGTGCGCGCCGGTGTGATCGAGACCCAAGCGCCAGACGGCGACACCGTCGACGTGGAGATCGGCCGCGTGATCTTGCCTCCTCCGCCACCTCCGCCCCCGCCACCTCCGCCTCCCCCTGCACCATCAGGGCCGATCGCGTTCGTTCGGTACACCGCGCTCGAAGATGGGACTTCGGTGGCCTTCCCCTCGGGCATTGGAGACACGAGCGAGATCTTCACCACCGCGAAGGTCGGCGGCACACCGGGCATTATCTATTTCTCCTTTGCAGGAACGGACTCCGGCAATTGGAATGTGTTCGCCGGCCAAGTAACCGCTGATGGCCTCGACGAAGGCACAACTCGCACGTTCACCGTCGACCCGACATTTTCGGTGTTGCACGACTTCGACACCATCTATATGCGAACCAACAGTGGCGGGGGTCCGTACGTCCTCAGCGGCGGCTCGCTGAAGATCGAGTTCCTCAACTCATCGGGTGCGGTGCTTCTCACGGGGACCATCAACACCTCGGAGCCCTTGGGCTACACGTTCACCTGAATCTCGGACATGGCCTCCCCATCACAGCCCGCTTCGGCGGGCTTTTTCACGCCTGCATGTTTAACGATCTCGAAAGGACCATGATGAAAACGTTCGTTCTCTCAGCACTCTCGCTCGCGTGCTGCGCCGCCCTCGCCGACAGCACCGTCACGACGCCTCCCGGGCCCGGCAGCGTCACGCTCAAGCGTGGCTCGCTGAACGTTGACACGACGCTCACCAGCACCACGCAATGTCAGCCGCGCGCGCTGACGGAGGCGGAGCGGTTGAACAAGGACACGAAGTACGTCGTGAGGCAGAAGTACTACTGCAACACCTCGGCCGGCTTTGAAGTCACGTCCACGCCGCCAGCGCCCGTTGTCGTTCCGCCGAAGCCGACGGACGCTGCTCTCTACAAGCAGACGGTGCAGTGTGCGCAGCCGCTGGTCGGTAGCTTCGACCAGGTGCGCGACTTCACGCTGATCAGCAACCAGTGGACGCCGACACCGTGGCTCCCGGGGACCGCACCCGACGGCGTGTGTAAGCAGGCTGCAACGTCGCTGTTGCCGGTGATCGATCTCTCGAAGATTCCCATGGCTGCGTCGGGCTGGAGCGGGCCGCGCCTGCAGGCGACGTCGATGACGATCAACCCCTCCGACGTGGGCGCATTCAGGCTCGGCTGTTTCTATTCGCACATGTCGTTCAACGACCCGATCGTGTACCCGAAGCAGGCGGGCAAGTCGCATCTGCATGTGTTCTTCGGCAACACCGGCACGGACGCGAACTCGACGGCCGACACGATCGCGAACTCGGGCAACTCCACGTGCTCGGGCGGCACACTGAACCGCACGTCGTACTGGGCGCCGGCGATGATCGACACGACCGACGGATCGCCGGTGACACCGTCGGCGCTGCTGGTCTACTACAAAACCGGCTACGGCGGCGTTAAGCCAGCGGACGTGCGGGCGGTGCCGACGGGCCTGCGCATGATCAGCGGGCTCGCCGCTGGCAACCCGACGAGCCCGAGCGGGGCAGGGCGCTATGCGTGCGTCGGGGGTGACAAGGGCGTCGGCTGGCAGGCAACCATCCCGAGCACCTGCTACCAGAACAACTCGCTGATCATGGAGGTCTCGTTCCCGCAGTGCTGGGACGGGATCAACCTCGATTCGCCCGACCACAAGTCGCACATGGCCGAGACAACCGGCAGCGGGTGCCCGAAGACGCACCCCGTCGCGCTGCCGGCGATCGCCTACGAGATCTACTACGACCTGTCGAAGGTGAACCTGGCCAACATGGCCAAGTGGCGGCTCGCCTCCGACAACTACGCGGTCACCGCTCCCGGCGGCTATAGCTCGCATGGCGACTACCTGATGGGCTGGGACCCGGCCACGATGGCCAAGATCATCAAGAACTGTGACAACCCTTCGATGGATTGCCACGCGAACCTGCTGGGCGACGGCACCTGGCTCTACTGAGGAGCACACCATGCAAGAACTTCCGCCCGAGATGATGAAGGCGGTGCCGGGAGCTGCTGGCTCCCTGGTGTCGCTGCTGTTCATGAAAGAAGCCTGGCCACGTCGCGTGGCCATGTTCCTGGCCGGCTCGGCGCTGTCGTACTACGGCACGCCGTGGGTGCGCCGCCTCGTCGACCTGGACGCAGGCTTCGCGGGGTTCCTGCTCGGCATGCTCGGAATGATCGTTGTCTCCGGCCTGGTCAAGGCCTGGGAAGGCATCGGCTTGACCGAGATGCTGCGCGACCTGGTGCGGCAGCTGCTACGCCTACCGCCTGTGCAACCTCAGCCGCCGAAGGAGCAATGACCATGTTGTCTTTCATCAGCATCATCTCGCTCGCGATCGTCGTCGCGATCTGCGCTCTCGGTCTTTACCACCGAGCTTTCAACGACAACCTGCTTCAGTGCCTGGGCATGAGCGGCCTGGTGCTCTTCTGCATCAGCAGGATTCGCTGGATCTGGGCCTTCGGCGTCGATGACCCGAGCTGGACGGGCCTTCACGCGAGCATCGCGCTCTATGCGATCGGTACGCTGGTCAAGGTCACGATCAGTCATGGTCGAGCGCAGGGCTGGTCTTTCATCGCCAAGTTCGACGAGAAGCTGCAGGCGCGCAAGACCGGCGCCGGCGACTTCGACAGCAAACCGCATCACTGGTGGGCGCCATGATGACCGCCGACCAGCTCAAGGCCTGCACGGGCTCGACCCTGCAGAAGGCGCAGCTGTGGCTCGATCCGTTGACCGCCGCGATGGATCTGTTCGGCATCACGACGCCGGCGCGCCAGGCGGCCTTCCTTGCCAACGTCGGGCACGAGTCGGGGCGCCTGGTCTACACGCGTGAGATCTGGGGCCCGAACGCGGCGCAGCTGGGCTACGAAGGTCGCAAGGATCTCGGGAACCTGCGTCCCGGTGATGGCCGGCGCTTCATGGGCCGCGGGCCCATCCAGATCACGGGGCGAGCGAACTACATCGCCACTCGCAACGACCTGGCGAACTACCTCCCCAGCGTGCCCGACTTCGAGCAGTCGCCCGAGCTGCTCGAGCTGCCGCGTTGGGGCGCTTATGCCGCTGGCCTCTTCTGGCACACGCACGGCATCGACCAATACGCCGACGCCGGCGACTTCGACGGTGTGTGCGACAGCATCAACCGCGGCCACAAGACGCAGCGCGAGGGCGACTCGAACGGCTACGCCGAGCGCGTGATTCTGTGGAATGCCGCGAAGGTCGCGCTGGGGATCTCGCCGTGAGCCCACTCTCGCTCATCCCGACCAGCTGGCTCCTGCCACTCGCGGCCGCGGCCGGCGCCGCGCTGATCGCCGCAGCAGGCGTGCAGACCTGGCGCCTGCACACCGAGCAAGCGGGCAGGGCCGGCGATCGCGCCAGCATGGCCGAAGAGCGCCTGCTGGCCAGCCGTGTCACCCTGCTCGACGAGCAACGCAACCGCGCCGAGGAGCAACGCCGGCGCGACGAACAACAGGAGAAGATCGATGCTGCCGAGAAAACCGCCGAGCGCGAGCGTGCTGCTCGTGCCACTGCTGACGCTGCTGCTGGTCGGCTGTCCCAGCGCGTCGCTGCCCTTGTCACCGCAGCCCGTGAAGCCGGCAGCAATCCCCAAGCTGTCCAGCCTGGCCAGGCAGCCAGCGACCCCACCGGAGTGCTCGTCGACGTGCTCGGACGGTGCGTCCAGAGAGTTCGACTCCTGGCTTCCGTCGCCGACGAGCGCGGCAACGCCGGCAAGCTCTGCGAGCAGTCCTACGACGCGCTGACCGAGCACCCATGATGCGCCGACGCCCGCTCCGGCTTGCGAAATCGAGCTGGAGCGTGCAAACGGCGGCGCGGCAAGGGCTGAGTAGCGCAGCGCTGGGATAGCGCGCCTACGGCTCTTTGCCTGCGACCACCTTGCACCACCAGGTCTGCGGAGGCTGAAAGCTCGAGGCGGGAGGCGGGGAAAGAAGTATCTCGGTGCCGACCACCAGTATGTCAGCGCCCTGAATCGTCTTCACCGTGACGCGAACGAGCGGGGGCAGCAGATCCTCCCGCCGTCCAGGTTGCGTCAACGTTGCCGTCACCTCCGACACTACGCTGCCGTTCCCGTGCGACCTGCGTTCGGTCGTGACCATGAGATCTCCGCGGATCTTCTCCGCGGTGCGCACCTGCTCGGTCGTCAGCTTGGTTCCCCTGTCCCTCAGGCGGATCACGTCGACGAGCATCAGGGCTTCTCCTGCTTCCGCAACCAGTCGCGCGCCACCCTTTCGGGCTTGTCGTCGGGGCGGGAGACCCACTCGGAGAGTGCGACCTGGCGCGCCACCTTCTTGGGACGGCCGGCGGCGATGAGCACCTCCGCAAAGGCCATGGTCCAGTCGTCTCGCGGCATCGGATCTGCCATGGGCTCAGCCCCCTTTCGAGCGCGATGGTAGCGCCGGCGGGGGTGCGTGACTTCTGCGTGAGTCCTGCTCGCGCTTCCCAGCATCGATCAGAACGAAAGCGGTGTGTGGGCGCCGCTAGGTCGTTGATTTGCAGTTGTCGTTAGCGGTCCTGTTGGGCTACGAACCAAGGGGTCGTGGGTTCGATTCCTGCCAGCCGCACCAGAAAAACTACAAACGAATCAACGGCTTAGAGATTTTGGTCTCTAGGCCGTTTTTTCTTTTCGGGGAGATTTGGGGGACTTTTGGGGGACTTTTGAATCCCCGCCTTTCCTCCTGCTCCCTGCGCAGTGTCAACAGGCTCTTGTTCCATCGCCCGTTGTCCTCCTTCACCTTCTCCAGCGCTGCGTGCAACTCGACGATCTGCGCCACGCTGTAGTGGTGCGTCATCGACGGCGAGCTGTGCCACAGGATGTCGGCCCGCGTGCTCTCCGGCACACCCGCTTCCCGCAGCCGCATGCCCACGGTGTGTCGCAAGTCGTGCACGTGAAGGTCGCCGAGGTCGGCTTCCCTTCGCGCCCGCTGCCACGCGGTGTTGTTCATCATCTCGATGGGCCTGTACGGCATCTGCGGCGCCTCGTCCAGGTTCTTCACGCGCTCTCGCCGGTACACGAACACGAACTCGTCGTGCATGCCGCGTACCTCCTCGATGATGGACTGCGCAACGCTGTTGCACACCACCACCCTCGATCGCCTTCTGCCCTTCACGTGCTCCCTGGGCACCTCGAAAACCGAGATGCCCAGTTCCGGAATGCCGATCTCCCAAGCCCACCTGAGATTGCACACCACGTCGTCGCGCACGCCGGTGTTCAGGACGAACAACGCCATGCGCGAAAGATGTTGCGGCAACCTGGGCAACAGCGCTCGCTGATCGGCCCAGGAGATGGGCCCCGGCTCGCGTTGATGACCCACCAGCGGCAGCATCGTGATCATCGGCGTGCGCTCCAGCCAGGTGTGACCGTTCTCGTCCCGCCAGGCGCTGGCCGCCAGATTCAGGATCCGGCGCACGATGCCCAGGGCCAGGTTGACGGTCTTGTGTGCACGACCTTGCGCCAGACGCTTTGAGACATAGGGCGCCAGGCTCGCGTCGTGCACCTGAGGCAGCAGCAGCGCTCCGATGTACGGCATCACGCTTCGCAGCAAATACGCTTCAGTGACGATCGATGTCTTGGACTGGTTCAGTCGCAGGTAGTGGGCGGCCGCCTCATCGAAGGTTCGCTTCGGTTTCTCGCCGTGGATGACCACGACGCGCAGCGCCTCGAGCTGCCTGATCAACCAATGCTGCGCCTCTTCAGAACTTGCGAAACCGCGCTTGCGAAGTCGAGTGTCTTTCCACCACTTGTCGACCTGCCAGGTTCCATCGCTTTCGGGGTAGATGCCCCGTGTTGAGTGGCCCATTGTGTAACTCCTTTCTCGACGATGGGCCGTCCGTTCCAGGGCGCATTTTGCGCCGTGACGAGGGGCTTGTCATGGGGGTCTCGGCGGGGTTCGATGGCAGCGCTTTGCGACTTGAACTCGTCGAACAGGTGATCGAGCTCGAGGCGATCGAAGACGATCGCGGTGCCCTGGCGGATAGGGGTCAGGCGAGGGCGCCAATGCGCGTTGAACGTGCGCCTCTTCACGCCCACATAGGCGATCGCGTTGGCATAGCTCAGTCCCCGGTTCATCGAACCCTCCGTGACGGTAGGCAGATGTTCACGTGGCCTTCCATGCGACTCCGGGCACGTGGAAAAAAGCTGCTGGAACACCTGTACCCAGCATAGGTCGAGGACGAATACAACTCGCGATGAATCTGGACTGGAAATTCGTCGGAGTCGGCCGTGGGCGGCGTTGACGCTGTGCACCGATGGCATTTGATCCAGCCGCCGTAGGGTGGTCTTCGAATAAGAGCAATGTGCTCCATGGAGCCTCGTGCCTGCGACGTGCTCGCGCGCGCTCGGCAGCCGCGAGGGCAACGACGGTCCACCCCCTGTGCACTCCGGTCCAACGTGCAAGGCGAGAGAATTCTCCATGGCTGAACCACCTGAGAATTCGCCACGCCTGAATCCGGAACAATGGCATTCACTGTTCACATCGAGCGGACATCGTGAGGCGCCATCTCTAGCCACCGCGAATTCATCGCCGCGAACGACCACGGAAAGTGGGAGATCACACCAATGCTTCGGCGAGTCATTGCATTCATCGTCTTTCTGGGAGCTCTGTACCTGGCTCGCGAACTGCGCGCGAGCGGCACCCTTGTGGGGCCGTCCTGCTATTGCCGGTGTTGTTGATCGCACTCCTTGCGCTCGTGCTCACGGTTTTCAAGCTGCCAGTCTTCGGCAAGCGGCGCTTTCAGGACAGCGGATTCGAGAACAGTGTGCTGTCGCAGTCGCAAGGTCGCGTGTTCGGCATCTTCCTTGGCTTGATCTTCGGTGGCGTGCCCATCTTCATCGCGCTGCGCGGTGTTTTCAGAGGCGTGATACCGGCCCCGTGGTCTGCACCGGACATCGCGTTCGCGCAGGCGCCGGTCTTGTTCTTGTTGTCCTTCGCGGCGTTCGCTGGCGGCGGTCTTCTGCTCGGCGTGCTGGTCGTCAAGGGTGCCTGGGCAGCAAAATTTGGGAAAGAGCGGTGAACTCTTTTGGCGCTGCGGGCGGGGTGCGGGCTAGTACATTTCGCCGGAGGATGCGGATCGAGGCACTTGGCGGTCGCTCTCGTTCCACGCCGCGTTCGTCGCAAGTACTGCGCGGCGATCATGGTCCTGCGACCCCTCAAAACGATGGAGACGATCAATGAACCTGTTCATTCGCGCTTGCCGCGCCGCGCGGTGGCTGAGCCTTGTTCTGGTATTTGCCAGCGGCCAAGTGCTGGCGGCGGAGTACCCTGCGCCCAAGGATGCCGATGCGGTACTGCGCGACTTCCGCTTCCATGGCGGTGAAGTCTTCTCCGAGCTGAAGCTGCACTACCAGACCGTTGGCGCACCGACCGGGGAGCCGGTGCTCGTGCTGCATGGCACCGCGGGCTCTGCGGCGAGCATGCTCAACCCCGCGTTCGCCGGCGAGCTGTTCGGTGCGGGCCAGCCGCTGGACGCGAACAAGTACTTCATCATCCTGCCCGATGCGCTGGGTGCGGGCAGATCGGCCAAGCCGTCAGACGGCGCGCGCGCGGGATTCCCGCGCTACAACTACCATGACATGGTGCAGGCGCAGTACCGCCTTGTCACTGAGGTGCTCGGTATCCGGCATCTTCGTCTTGTGATGGGCAACTCGATGGGGGGCATGCACACCTGGCTTTGGGGCGAGAAGTACCCCGACTTCATGGACGCGCTGGTGCCGATGGCCAGCCAGCCGACGGCGATGTCCAGCCGCAACTGGATGATGCGCCGGCTCATCATCGACACGATCCGCAACGATCCCGAATGGATGGGCGGAAACTACACGACGCAGCCTCGGTCGGCCAAGGCGGTCAACGTGTTCTTCGGCATCGCCACGAGCGGCGGCACGTTGGCCTATCAACAGCAGGCTCCGACCCGCGAGGCCGCCGACAAGCTGCTCGACAGCCGCCTGAACGCGCCGTTCACGGCCGATGCAAACGACTTCCTGTATCAATGGGAATCTTCTGCCGACTACGATGCATCCCAGCAGCTCGAGCGAATCAAGGCCGCGGTGCTGGTGATCAACTCGGCCGACGACGAGCGCAACCCACCCGAGACAGGGCTGATGGAGCGCGAGCTCAAGCGCGTGAACGGTGCGAAGCTGTACCTGATCCCAGCCAGCGCGGACACCCGTGGGCACGGCACTACCGGCATGGCCAAGTTCTACAAAGCGCCACTCCAGGCTCTGCTGCAAACGGCGCCGAAACGATCAAATTGAGCGCACGTGCCCGGCAGCGGCCCGCATCGATCGCACTCGGTCACGGGATCGGTGAGCGTGTACATAGCTGACATTCAATGTGCAAAGCACCGCCTTTGGACAGTCTCATCAAGAATGCCGGGAGTTGGACCAGACCCAGCAGCACAATCTGAAGTGGACGAATTGCGCAGATGGCGCGACGGGACTTCACGGTGAACGAATCAGTCAACTTTCACTTTCTGCTGCGCGATCTTGGCGTGGAAGTCGACGCGGGGCGCCTGACTGAGCCCGAAGCTGCAGTCCGCGTGGCCGAGTACATCCATAAGGTTCTCAAGTGCACCCATGTCACGTTCTGGTCTGTGAGCGGAGAGCCGGGGCAACGCATCATGAGACGCGAAGCGGCCTGTGACGGGCTGCGGCAGGAGGCTGTCCTGACCGCCGTGCAGTTCTCTGAAGCTGGAGGCGGCTATTTCGGCACATTGCTCGAGGCAGGTTGCTACGTGTGTGCCGACACGTTCGCCGACCCCCAGCTGGCAGGCGTGCACGAGAGCACGCTGATTCCGTACAACATCCACTCTCTCCTGTCGGCATCCTGGGGAAGGAACGGGGAAGTCTGGGGCATCATCACTTGCACGGACAGCGTTCCACGCAAGTGGACGCCTTCAGAAGTCACGTCATTGCGCAAGTGCGCCGCGGAAATCTCGGTCCGTCGCGCGCGGCGTCGAGAACGACTCCGTGAAGCCGAGGCGCGCAGGATCGCAGGACTTTGATACTTGAAATTCGGCGCGGCGATTCGGCGCACGGCAACATGCAGGCAGTCGGCGAATGCTCGTTCCGGATCGATGTTCGGTCGCGGAACCTCCTGCCACTTCAGATTGGTAAGGCTGGTTGGGGGCAGGTCACAGGCAATCGCTCCGGCTCGCTAAATGCCCGATAACACTGCATCGATCGCCGTTACCAGCGAACTGGACTGCGCGGCCACGTTGTCGACTGGCCGTCGCAAAGCCTTGGCCGGCAACGGCGCAGCGAAGTGCGCCAGCGCATGCAGGCGTTGGCCCTTGACCATGATGAGCGGACACAGCGCTGTGGGCACCTTTCCGGGAGAACTCATCACCGCCAACGGTATGGTCATTCGCGTAGCAAGAGCATCCAGCAGATCACTCTGGATGACGACCACATACGGTATTCCTTCGGCGGCGCTTCTGCTGGGGTTGACGAAAACGTCGTACTGCGCCATCCGTACTCACCACGGGCGCAAGTCGGCACCAGGTATGCCGTGCGTTTCGAAGTGGGCATTCTGAGCCGCGATCCAATCGCCATATTCGGCTTCGAACGCCTTCTTTCGCGCCGCGCGGCCGGCCTTGTCATGGTTGTCCTGAAGGGCCCGATACTGCTCAGCTGAGAGGATGACTGTATCGACTTGACCGGCCTTTTCGACGAACACCGGACCGCGCTTCGCCTGGGCGCAGAGGCTGCCGAATCGGTTCTTGGCTTCAGTGGCTGTCACGTGCATGGTGAGGTCCTTGGAGGATTAGCCATTCTAGCCATTCCTGTCGAGCGTGCATAGGATCCGGGCCTGGGATCTCGCATGGGGGACGTAATCGCATCTTGCGACCTGAATTCTCGCCTAGGCCAGGGCCCATTCCGCTCCAGCACAACGCGCGTGCCGCGCTCGAGGTGGCCGACTGCGACCACGTGCTCGAGATCGCGGTCGAAGGCCCGGCCCGCGATCTCGCGCAGCGGAAGACTGAAGGTAACAACCGTTCCTACTGCTTCGATGCGCGCGAAGTGGCTTTGCTCGGCCTAGCTGCGCTAGGGACGTGGGTGCAGGCGGAGTTCGTCCTGTCGCTGATTTTTCATGGCACGGCATGACGGCGAGTTCGCCGTCGGGCTCGGCTCCCATTCCGTGCACGAGGTCTGCTGTTGCCGTTGGCGGTCGCACGCGACCGACGACCTTCCGGTGCGCTACCGTGCTCCATCTAATGCACTGCCGAGGCGCACCGTCAAAAAATGGCGCAATCCTCGACACCACCCAAAGGAATCACGCATGACGTCCCCGGCCAGCCTTGCCCATCCCACGCCCTTCGAACTCGGCAATGGCGGCCAGACCACCACCTGGGCCGAATGCATCGCCTTCTACGAGCGGCTGGCCGAGCGATTCCCGGATGTGCTGCGATGGTGGCAGATCGGCACGTCCGACACTGGCCTGCCGATGCACGCCGGTCTGGTCACGGCCGATGGCGTGTTCGAACGCGACACCTTGCGCGCACAGGGGCGCCCTGTGTTCTTCAACAACAACGGCATCCATCCTGGCGAGCCCGAAGGCATCGATGCCTGCATGGCGCTGGTGCGCGACTTCTGCCTCGAGCCTGCACGGCTGGCGGCGCTCGGCAACACGGTGTTCCTTTTCATCCCGGTCTACAACGTCGACGGCTGCGTGAACCGCCAGTCCAGCTCGCGGGCCAACCAGCTCGGTCCCGAGTCGTTCGGCTTTCGGGGCAATGGCCGTCACCTCGACCTGAACCGTGACTTCATCAAGTGCGACAGCCTGGCCGCCCAGGTGTTCAACCGCTTCTTCACCGGCTGGGACCCGGATGTGATGGTCGACACCCACACGTCCAACGGCGCCGACTACGCCTGCACCATGACCCTGATCCCGACCCAGCCCGACAAGCTGGGCGGCGGACTGGGCGACTTCTTGCGCGAGCGGATGCTGCCCTCGATCTACGGCGACATGCAGCGGCGCGGCTGGCCGAGCTGCCCCTACGTCAACCTGTTGGCCGAGACGCCGGACGACGGCATCGAAGACTTTCTCGATCTGCCGCGCTTCTCCACCGGCTATGCCGCGCTGCATCACACGATCGGCTTCATGCCCGAGACCCACATGCTCAAGCCCTTCGCCGACCGCGTGGCCGCAACGCGCACGTTGGTCGAGGTGGTGCTGGACTTCAGCGTGGCGCAGGCGCAGTGCATCCAGCAACTGCGGCGCGAGGCGCGGGCCGGCGCCGCACGCCGCACGGAGTGGCCGCTGCGCTGGCGCAACGACCACGAGCGGCCGGCGCGCCTTCGCTTCAAGGGCTACACGGCGGTGCGCAGGCCGAGCCTGCTGGGTGACTATCAACGGCTCGCCTACGACCGCGACCAGCCGTGGGAAAAGGACATCGTCCACTTCGACCGCTGCGTCGAGGAACAGGTGGTGACGGCGCCGAGGGCCTACCTGGTGCCCCAGGCCTGGCGCGAGGTGATCGAGCGCCTGGAGTGGAACGGTGTCACGTTGCAGCGCCTGGACGCCGACCAGCTGTTCGATGCGGCCCGGGTGTACCGGGTGCTGGAGGTCGGCACGCGCGCGACGGCCTACGAAGGCCACATGTTCCATGAGCGGGTGCTGCTGAGCACGCACTCCGAGGCCATCCAGGCGCGCGCGGGCGACGTCCTGGTGGCTCTTGACCAGCCCCAGGCCCGCTACGCGGTCGAAACCCTGGAGCCCGAAGCGCACGACAGCTTTTTCCGTTGGGGCTTCTTCAACAGCGTGCTGGAGAGGAAGCAGGCGTCCATCTCGGCCTATGTCTTCGAGGACACGGCCTTGGAGATGCTGGCCGAAGAGCCGGCGCTGCGGCAGGCGTTCGACGAATGGAAGGCCGCGCATCCGGACCAACTGTCCGACCCGCAAGCGGTGCTCTGGTTTCTGTTCGCCAACGGCCGGCGCCATGCCGAGCCGGAATGGCGGCGCTATCCGGTGGCCGCATTGATCTAGTCAGAAATCTCAGGGGTGCGGACGCGTCGCGGGCGATCTTCGGGCGATGTCAAACACCGGTGAACTC
>Ga0307510_10001069_pt1 | contig 29157 bp, 44 predicted proteins | sample 12_EM_MG_FD_207224 | JGI IMG/M metagenome (GOLD analysis project Ga0307510, IMG submission 207224) | Populus trichocarpa ectomycorrhiza microbial communities from riparian zone in the Pacific Northwest, United States - 12_EM | ecosystem: Host-associated > Plants > Roots > Unclassified | place... | reverse complement strand
CATGAGTATGAGACTGAGTATTAAATAAGTCCTGACTGATGACTGATTTATGGACACCATTGGCACCCATAGAAACGTTGTTCAACTCAGTGGCTCTATAGAGACGCTCGAGCAGTGAAGTCGAAAGTGAAGGAGGTAAACGGTCACTCGCTGCTAGCATCCTGGGGAGTCTCTTTGATTGAATAGGATACGGATGAACGAAGAAAGCGGCGCCTCTGAAAATCTGAACACGAGGTGTCTTATCTCTTCATCCCATGGCAGCTTCTATAGTCTCGTGGGGTGACAACGACCACATCGCCTCGCATAGTCTTTCGAAAGCACCATCCATGGTCTCCTTCGATTTCATAAATGTCAGAGAATCTTGTTGCCCCTGCCAACGATAAAGTCGAAGTTTGTTCCCCAACCGTTGGGTCTGGGCCTGCTTCATCACCCGCACTTCCCTCCTATCTCTCGAAGCTTACCCGAACGCATCGTTGTATAACTTAGGGGTCCTTAAAGACGCATGAGCAGCAAAGGTGAAAGAAATAATCATTCAGACTCGGGGGTGTCTGTATGCATCGCTTTCATGCTCCGCTAAATGCCGAATGGGGTCACGGGCGCTCCGAAACAGTCAGGCTGCTGGGCATGAACAAAGGGCTTCTGAACACGCCTTCTCTTATCTCTCCATCTCATGGCCGCTCCCATAATCACTTGGGGTAGCAAGCAGAAAGTCGTCTCACCTATTAGCCTTTCGAAAACACCATCCATGATCTCCTTCGATTCCGTACTCTCCGACAATCCCGAATTACCTCTGGCCGTTGAGGGTGTTACCCATGCGACAGAGTCTCAGACCAAGCATACGAGTCCCCAAGTGATTGAGCCGAGTTGGAGGAGGGCAGGCTCATCGCTCAGCGTGTATTCGGGGGCTGATGCAGCCGGGGGTTCTTTCATACGACACCACAAATACTTCTTCAATGATGGAAACGTCACATTTTTGGTGAGTACTGTAGTATTCAGCCACGAGAGTGGTGTGCACCGCCATATTCATTGACTAGACTGTATATAGGTTGGAAACACGCTGTACTGCGTCCACCGATATTTCTTCTCGCGTGACTCGATATACTTCTCCACCCGATTCACCCCGCTCGATATCCGTGACCACGAAGCGTTCCCTACCATCATATCCCTAGAAGACATCGAAGACAAGGACTTCGATGCCTTTCTCTCCATCTTATATCCCGAGTAAGGATTCCGGTCTAATGTTTAGCAGCTTACTTATACGGGCATATGTATGGTCAGGGACTTCGACAACAATCACTTCTCTTATGAAGAGTGGAAATCGGTGCTTCATCTCTCTACTCGCTGGGACTTCGCTTCGATCCGCAAGTTAGCGTTGAGCTCTATTGAGCCACCAACACCACACGATCAACTCCTACTTGCGCGCACGTATTCAGTCGACAACTGGGTGGTTCCTGCGTTGTCCGCATTATGTGAAAGGTCGACATCTCTCACCTTATCCGAGGCTCGACAGATGAGCATTGAGGATGTCGTGCTTGTGTCCACTGTGCGGGAGGACATCCGCAGTCGCACGCTTCAAGTCAGCGCAGATGAAATCTCACTCCGTGTAGAAGCTGAGCAACTTGGTGCTCTCGGTCTTGAGATCCCCGACCATTTACGTTTCCCGAAGAACGAAGCTTCCTCACCTTTATGCCTGAAACGAGGTATGAAAGAAGGCGGCGCCCATAAAATCCACGAAAATGGTAGTGTACATCCGGTGAGTTCCAGTTGCAGTCAGTTACGGAGAGCTCATGGACAGTGGAACCGACGATAGTTTGCAGGTAGATGGAGAGGTACTGGGAATACTGACGTGTTCGAAGGAGAATCGGCACAGCCCATGAAGAACAGCCAGGGAGAAGTGATAGTGACGCGCACTGTTGAGACAGGACCAGAAACATTGATGACCAACAACATAGGGATACAACAGGGGGATCCTGGGAAGGAGGAGGACAAAGGTATAGCTATCGGTACGTCTACACCCAACCCCAAACCTCCAGTTGCCCCGCCAATGAGAAACTTGCAGGTGTACCCCCGGTAGCTAGTGGGTCGGGGTCCGCTGCATCAACCGCACCTCCTTCCTATCCCGTGGGAAGGGGAATCTCCTTGCCGTCAGGTCGATTTCTTCTTCGGTGTGAAAGTTGCGATTGTCGCGCTTTGATTGCCAGGACCAATCGCAAGAAGACTCATACAAGTGGTGTCTTGTGCTTGGACCATGGTCTCGACGTGAATTCGGTCACTCGAGACCTGGTCATTCGGAAAGCGATGCCAAGCGAAGCACGATGCGCATATGCTTTCATCTCCCCGGAGCATGAGGCTGCCATTCGGGCATTCCTTGCGTAGCTGTGACTGTCGAAACCTGAACACTATTCCTCTGTGGTTGTATGCATAGAAAAAGTGAGGGGAAAGGAGGGCATGTGTGCAGTTGACTACTGAGTGAATCGTTTGAGCATGAGAATCATCATAATGTCATGAGTAACTTGTGGGTCGCCTTGAGCCCAAACATATCGAAGCCTGAGGCCTGAAGCTTGAAGCTTGAAGTCCAAACGGCTCGTTTAGAGACGCATTAGCAGGAAAGCCGAAAAGTATAGTTTTGCTTACTGGCACCCTGAAGAGCCTATCCTATAGGGGGTTCATCGAGGGCGGTGAGTCTGACCAGCATCAAAGCCCAATCCGAACGCCACAAACTGAAGAACTTAGGCCATCCCGGCCCCTCTGACCCAAATGGGAATGTTGCCAAACGCTGAGCGCTGAGGCCTGAGGCATTAAACAAGCGTTTCTAATGGTTTCTGAACACATGTTCTCTTCCACTCTTGGCAACTCGCACAATCTCTTGGGGCGGCAAGAGCACATCGTCTCACCAAACCCTTACAAAAACATCCTTCATCGTCTCCGTCAATTCCATACCCCCAGCACTTCGCCGTGTCCAGATAACACGGCCATCCTTCAAAATGTATTCTTCAGCAAGTTGCTAGGTAGGACATGGCTCGCGTGGCTTCTACAATCAGACCGCTGTCGGTTTATTTATCCGTATTCCTCACCTGGGAGGCCAACGAAGGACAAATCATCCCCGTTATTCCCACTGATCTCGAGGCAGACCGAGTTAAAAGGGAATGACAGATGCCTCTCATTCAATTCGTCAGGATTGGCATCCAAGAATAAATTGCTGTCAGTTTTCGGATTCAGAATTGCGCATTGGGTGCGGCAGATTTGGTCTGTAACGAGGGACTTCTCAAAAATGGGATCCCCAAATTCAAGTCTACAGGGTCGAGCCAGCTCAATACCATTCGCGTCCTTGGCGGTTTGGAGTGAGACAACGCAACACCAAGGCCCATTCAAGCGGGACAGCTGGCATTCAGTAGGACACCTACGCACAACGAATGTGGTTCATAGGGAAAATAACAGAGGTGACGACATTGCCTTACCTTGTACCCAGATGCATGGAGGCGATTCACGGAATCCAGCATCCTGCGTTTCTGGCCGACATATTGTGGATCTGAAAAACCAACTGGAGCGCCCATCTCATCGGGTAAGGCCTGGGGATGGTGTCGATGAATGAAGGAAGACTGTCTAGTAGTCTTGGATCCCAGAACGACAGTGCTGGAGATGTTGGTATCTAGGTGCCTGCGAGAAAAAACAATTGAGCAATCCAGGCCGGTAGCAGATGGTGGGAATGGGAGTGAACCAGTGAACTCTCACCTCATCTCACGAAGACGACGATCTGCGGAATCAGCCGTCCTGCGGTTCTGGGCAACACGTGGTGAAAAACTGCCTAGGGAACTTGTGTCAGAGATGCTACTCGGTATCTCGAGGGTGCTGTCCAGTTCGTTCTGCTATTGGTTGTGCTCATGTTAAGGGATCGCAGAGGAAGAGGGGGGGAGTTGCATGTGCTCTGAGGGAAACGGGTTGAAAGAACGGGCCCTTGATAGATTTTTCGGTGAGAAGATGTGAGGCAATTGCAAGACGTCTGCCAGTGAAGGTGATTCGACGGGCGCTCTTTGTCACGGGTGGCAGAACCCCCGATAGATCAGGCAGACATAAGCCCTATTCATGGCGCGCGCAACGAAAGGAGGGAGCGGTCAATGCCAGTCGATCGGAGATACCGTGCACGAAGAGGCCGCGGGCCGAACTGATCAACGCGCCCGAACGACAGCTTGATTTGTTGTAGATTCACTTTTTATTTCCCATTGCCCGTCTCCGACATGGTACAACATAGGGAAACGTCTTGATGTGGAATTTGCTCGACTATGCCAACCGTGACTACCATATAGGGCTCGTGTGGGTGACGTCGATCTTTCGGTCAAGTGGCCCAAAGCGTCCCGCAAAATATGCTCAAACACCGCTGCAGCCACGACCGCGCCGCCCGCGCACACGACACCCACCACTGACCGCCACCTTGTGCAACTCAATGCCGACACAGTCTCGCTGCGAGACGAAGACTTCGAAGTCCCCGTCAACAGCCTCCAGCACCAATCTAAAGTCACGCAGAATCACAAGACGTCCGCAGCCCAGGCTGAAGTCAGAACCGGGCAACACGTCGGCGCCAGCAAAGTACGGCAGTACCTCAAGGCCCACGCCTTGGACAACACCACGCCGGAAACCCGGAGCGTTCACTCGCCAGTCTGCGCTTTTCTCAACCCCGCGCGCCAACGCAAGGCATACAATCCCGTCCACCGCAAAAGTCGCCAAACCATAGAGTGGCACAAGGCCATATTCAACGAGGGGTGGGGCAACACCACGCTTCGAGCGCACCACTATCAGACATAACAGCGCGTCCAGCAGCAGCGCCGCTAGTTCCACACCACCAATGCAGTTCTCGCACCTACCGCCTCCGCAACCACTACCTCCGCATCCACAACCCCCACCGCAGCCGGCAGATCCGCCCGTCAACATGCCAACCCCCACCACTCTCCCACCGCAACGGTCGCGTGCCCCAAACGCAACGTCCGCGCACTCGTCCGCGACGACACCCGTTACGTCGTCTCGTCCCACAGGTTGCGATCGCAAGCTGCCAAACATGTCAGCATGGCTCGCACCGACACAGCCACGGACCCGAAGATTTTACGCCAGGGCTATGGGGCGACCAGATGCAGCAGTGTTGGAAGCCACGTGCGAAGAGGGAAGCCGACCATTCGAAACGACGGGGGTTCTACGAGGTAGCACCGCAGCCGGAAGGACGGAACTTGATGGGTAGCGAATGGGTCCCCCGCATCAAGCACGGACCCGAAGGAGCAACCCAGAGAAATAGAGCCCGCGTCATAGCGCAGGACTTCACCAGACCGAAGTCGACGTCAAATCACCTCAAGTCGACGCCAGATCCTGTCAACGCGCCTTGGGCACGACCATGTATCCCATGCTTGGGACTCGTCCAGACATCGCCCATGCCGTCGGAGCGCTCGGAAGAAAGGCACACCTGACTTGCAAGGAAGACGGGTTTACTTTGCCCGGTCTGAGACCTGAGGGGGCGTGTTGGAGGGCCTACGACATAAGGATAACACATGCGGTCGACAGGACTCCGTGCAGACAGTTTAGCAGGTGATTAAGGCAAAGGACTACACAGTAATCATAGTCCCTTTGACTGCACCAGGACTTCGTTTGGCATCCATAAAAGGACTTTATAAAATGTAGCTTTACCGTACACAAAACCTCAGTCTTTTCTCTTCGAGACTGAAGTTAGTATTTTACTCCCGACCTACGATACAACGTGGCTGACATGTCCCTAGATCCTCGCGCTCTCGCGCTTTAGATCTTACAGCAGATAGCACATTGTACACGAGGAATTCTGTCCGTAACAAGGGTCTTGTCGGAGATGGGATCCAAAGTCGATCCTCTTGGGTTGGGCTAGCTGGACAGCGTGCGCGTTTGCGGCGATATGGAGCGAGACAGTTGGAATTCGGTCGGACACTTGCGCATGGAGAATGACGTTCATAGATAAGAACGCAGAGGGGGCGTCGCACGAGCAGCAAAGGTAAAAGAAACAAACTGTGTCACTGTAGTACTGGCATGAGGCGTCTATTCACTGTCTGTTCGCACCGGGCGCTCCGGCACAGCTAGGTCGTGGCGGAACAAAGCGCTTCTGAATCTGAACACCCTTTCTCTTATCTCTTCACCACATGGCTGCTCGCATAGTCTCACCTAGGCTTTAGAAAACGCCATCTATGGTCTCCTTCGATTCCCTACTCTCCGACAATCCCGAAACGCCTCCAGCCATTGAGAGTGCTCCCGATGCGACCGAGTCTCAGGCCAAGCATACGAGTTCCCAAGTGATTGAGCCGAGTGCCAGAGGGAGTATGGCGTGCTCGTCGGTTAGCGTGTACCCGGGGGCTGATGCAGCCGAGGGTTCTTTCAAACGACATCACAAGTACTTCTTCAAAGATGGAAACGTCACATTTTTGGTGCGTGATATTCAGTCATGAAAGTCGTGTGACGCCATGTTCATTGATGAGACCCTATGTACTAGTAGGTTGGAAACACACTGTACTGCGTCCACCGATATTTCTTCTCGCGTGACTCGATATACTTCTCCACCCGATTTGCCCTGCTTGGCATCCGTGACCACGAGGCTCTCCCTACTATCATATATCCTTAGGAGACATCGAATCCAAAGACTTCGATGCTTTCCTCTGTCCTATATCCCAAGTAAGATTTCTGGTCCGTTGTCATAGGCTTGTTTATCGAGACACATCTATGTGCAGGGATTTTGAAGAAAATCACTTCTCTTATGAAGAATGGAGATCGGTGCTTCACCTCTCAACTTGCTGGAGCTTCGCTTCGATCCGGAAGTTAGTGTTGCGTTGTATCGAACCTCCGACGGCTCATGATCGGCTATTACTTGCGCGCACGTATTCAGTCGACGGATGGGTGGTTCCTGCGTTGTCCGCGTTGTGCGAAAGGACGATCCCGCTCACCTTGTCGGAGGCTCGGCAGACGAGCATCGAGGATGTCGTACTTGTGTCCACTCTGCGGGAGGATATCCGGAGTCACACGCTTCAAGTCGACGCAGCTGAAATCCCACTCCGTGTCGAAGCCAAGCAACCTAGTACTCTCGGTCTTGAGATTCCCTCGCATCTACGTTTTCCAAAGAGCGAAGCGTCCTCATCTGTATGCCTGAAACGAGATATGAAGGAAGACAGTTCATAAAATCCATGAAAGCGCTGGCGAACGTTCGGTGAGTCCGAGTTGCAGTCCGCTACGGAGAGCCCCTGGGACAATGGAATTCACGAAGATTTGAACATTTGCAGGCAGAGAAAGAGGTACCTGGCAATATTAACATGTTGAAAGGCGAACCGGCACAACTCGTGAAGAACAGTCGGGGAGAAGCAGCAACCAAGCGCACTGTTGAGACAACAGCGGAAATGTTGACGACCGACAACATAGGGATACAACAAGGTGATCCTGAGAAGGATGACATTGGTGTAGCAATCGGTACGTCCACACCCAGCCGCAAACCTCCAGCTACCCCCGCCAACGAGGAACGGGCAAGTATCTGCTCGGTAACTAGTGGGCCGGGGTCCACTGCATCACCCGTGCTTCCTTCCTGTCCGGTGGGAAGGAAAATCTTCTTGCCGTCACGGTTTGGCCAGTTACTTCCCCGGTGCGCAATGTGCAATTGCAGCGCACTAATCGCCATTGTCCCCAAGCATAAATTCTTCTTGTGCTTGGACCATGGTCTTAGCGAGACTTCGGATACTCGAGACCTGGTCCTTAAGAGTGGGGGGGGGGGGCGAAGAGCCGATACGCTTTTATCTCCCCAAATCATGAGGTTGTCATTCGAGCTTTCCTTGCGTAGGTGTGGCTATTAAGACCTGAACGTCATTCCCAAGTGGGCTGTATGTACAGGCAAACTGAGGGAAAGGGGGGCATCTTTGTAGTCCTTAGTACCAACTACAAATGTATCAGTAGCAAATGTATCGATTGAATATGAGGCATGAGGATAAATGTCCTGACTTAACTCAAGATCGCGTGAGCGTGCCATAAAGCCTAAGAACGTCTAAGAAAATAAACAGACGCTCAACTATCACTCACTGGCACCCTGAGGTGTGGATTCACCTAGCTAGTCCCCAAGTGATCGAGCCAAGTGAGAACTATGTGCTACGAACTTGAAGGGAATATCCGCTGGCAGACCAGAGAAGTATTTGGCGTGACACCGTGCCCTAGTGGTGGAGGTAGGCTGGGATGACGCATAAACGAATCGGGAGGCCAAAAAGGACGCCATGTCCAGCTATGATGAGTGGGAAGAATCCGACAGCTGGAACGAGGAATCAGAGCAGTGGGAAAATAAGTCAAACGCTAAATCAGGGAATCTGAAAGGTGGGGCCGAAATTCCTCATATCGGGGAAGTGATGACGGAAATACTGTACCGAGATTCGCGGCTGAAGTCGGGATTTGGGATCTGGTGAAAGAAATAAGCGCATGGCCGAAAGAAGGACAAAGGATAGGCAAAGCACCAAGGGCGGCTCACTGGCAAAGCGGGATGGCTAAATGCTTATATTGTGTCAAAACCGTGAACTTGGAGTGAAGGAATGGCCGAGGAGGTTCCGGGGTTGCATTTAATACTTTCAGACATTGATAATTGAAGCTAAGGGTTATATAGACACCTGGAAGCCAGTCCAGAAAAACCAGCCAGCCCTTGTCAACTTTGATTGGTTGCATGATGGGACGAACATCCCAGAACGATATGCCCATAGTAGGTCCCAACAATATTCGTGACGTATTGTCGTGCGACTGAGGCGCTCTTTAACAGTGAAGAGCCGCATGAACTTGAAGTCGAAAGAAACGAACTGTGCTGTAACTGGCACCTGATAGGGTTTGGTTTCGAGTCACCAATTGAACGTCCCGAGTCCCGGCAGAATCCCGCCCCAGCCCTTGGTACGGGCGCTACTCGGGCGCTCCGAACCTCCGACCCAAAATAGGGAAAACCAAAAAACGTTGACTGGAACAAATCACTCTGAACGCGTGTCCTCTTATCTCTTCATCTCATGGCAACTCGCATAGTCTCTTGGAGTGGCGACGAGCACATCATCTCTCCAAATTTTTCCAAAACACCCTCTATTAGTTCCGTCAATTCCATTCTCTCTGACAAACCCGAGGCCTTCGAGTCCGAGAGTGACCAAAGTGCCCCCCATATGGCCGAGTCACAGCCCACGCGCAGGGCTTTCCAAGTATTTGAGCGAAATGCAGCCAGGACATCGACATCGACAACTATATATCCGGGGACTGATGGTACCGATCATGATGGTTCATTCATGCGACACGACAAATACTTCTTTAAAGATGGTAACGTCACATTTTTGGTGCGAGATGTTCAGCCACGAAAATCATATGCGATCAGATTCATTTGTTAGACTGTGTATAGGTTGATAACGTCCTGTATTGCGTCCACCGATATTTCTTCTCTCGCGACTCGACATACTTCTCAACCCGATTCGACCAGCTCGACGTCCATGACCACGAGCCCCTTCCCACCATCATATCATTCGGAGACATCGAACGCAATGACTTTGATGCCTTCCTTTCCATCTTATATCCCGAGTCAGTTTTCTGGTCCATCGTTTATCAGCTTGCTTATCGAGGCGTATCTGCGGGTAGGGATTTCGAAGGAAATCAGTTCTCCTATGAAGAGTGGAAGTCTGTGCTTCATCTCTCAACTCGTTGGGAATTCGCTTCGATCCGCAGGCTAGCACTTGGCTCTATTGAGCCTCCGACGCCTCATGATCGTCTCCTACTTGCGCGCACTTATTCAGTCGACGATTGGGTGGTTCCTGCGTTATCCGCGTTGTGCGAAAGAACGGCACCTCTCTCACTGTCTGAGGCTCGGCAGATGAGTATCGAGGATGTGGTGCTTGTCTCCACTGTTCGGGAGGATATCCGGAGTCACGCCCTTCAAGTTGATTCAGCTGAAATTCCACTCCGAGTCGAAGCCGAGCAACTTGGTGCTCTTGGCCTTGAGATCCCCGTCCACCTGCGTTTTCCAAAGCGCGAAGCATCGTCGGCTGTGGCCTTGAAACGTGTGAGTGCTCATGAAGGTGATGACGAACTTTCAGTGAGTCCCAGTTGCCGTCCGTTTTGGAGAGTCAGTCGACCATAGAATTGACGAGTATTTGCAGGCAGAGGAAGATGCACCGAGAAATATGAGTGTGTTGAAAGGAGAACCGGCGCAGCTCATGAAGAACAGCCGGGGAGCAGGAGCAGCGACGCGCATTGTTAAGACAGGCAAAGAAGCGTCGAAGATCAACAATATAGGGACACAACGGGGCGACCCCGAGGAAGACAACAATGGTGTACCAATCGGTACGTCCACAATCAACTCCAAACCTCCAGCTACCGCCGCTAATAAGAAACTCGCAGGTGTACCCCCAGTGACGAGTAGGCCAGGGTCTCCTGCATCACCGGTGCAGAGTTCCTACCCTGTGGGAAGAGGGATCCTCTTACCATTCGGCCGATTGCTTCCTAAGTGTGACTGGAGCAATTGCAGTTGCAACGCTTTGATCGCCTGGAGAAGTGGTAACGATACTAACCGAAACGGTGTCGTGTGCTTGGACCACGGTCTTATAGAGGAATCAGCGAATCGCCCTACTCGAGACCTGTGCATGAAGCAATTATCCATTTTCCGATATGAATTTATCTCTCCAGAGCATGAGACTGCCATTCGGGCATTCCTTGCTTTAAATGTGGCAGTAGGCAAAGAAAAACTACGGAGCAAGTAGGGCATGTATGCAATCATGGATATCTAGCAGATCATTTGAGCATGAGAACGAATGTTAACTGATGTCATGGCTGATTCATTGTCATCATTGGCACCCATGGAATCGTTGTGTAACTCGGTGGCTCCATAGAGACGGATGAGCAGTGAGGCGATGTGGATCGAGGACAGCTCCAACGGGAGCGCGAAAGTCGAAAGGCGAGTTGACGACTTAGAGCACTTCCGGCACGCAGAATTTTAAGCACGCAGAGGGATTTTGGAGAGGAAACAATCACAACAGGTCGGTTGAATATCGCAGGATAGATATGCCGTCAATAATGAAAGTTGGAGAGAGTGCAGCTGGTGCAAGAGGGAACGAGCGTGAGGGGGAGCGAGCGGCGTGGAAGCGGAAACTGTACGATACAACGGACTCAGTTTGAGCCAATACACTATATTGCGTCCACCGACATTTCTTCTCTTGTGACCCGATACACGTTTCCACGATATGATGGCAGGGAGCGCTCCATGGTCACGGGCTTCGATGCCTCTCCAACTTATATTCCGAGTAAGATTCCGCTTCAATGTTTATCAGCTTACTCATAGAAGCGTATGTATGGGCAGAAATTTTGAAGGAAATCGCCTGTCTTACGTCTCTTACGAAGAGTGAAAATCGGTGCTTCATCTCTCCACTCGTTTGAGTTTCGCTTCCATTCGCAGGCTTGCGTTGAGCTCTATCGGGCCTCTGACGCCACACAATAGGCTCCTACTTGCGCGGATATATTCACTTAACGGGGTGGTCCCTGCGTTATCTGATTGTGTGAAATGACAGTACCTCTTACCCTGTTGAAAGCTTGACAGATGAGCATCGAGGATGTCGTGGTTGTGTCCACGGTGCAGAAGCATATCCGCGGTCGCATGCTTCAAGTCGACACAGCTGAAACTCCACTCCTTGTAGAAGCCAAGCAACTTATTAATATTGCTCCCGGCCATAGGACACCGCCACCGTCTTCGTGGGAATCGGTGGATAACACTCGTATGGCCGGCGCGTGGTATCCCAGGTCTTGCCGGGAGAAAGCTGAGGCCGAAGCAAGGGTAAAGGTGCAGGAGGCTATGAGACTGCGTGCAGATGCTGAAGCCAAGAAGGGCGCCGAGGCTGAGGAGAAGGCTCGCAAGGATGCGGAGAAGGCATGCCTGGAGGGAGAGGAGAAGACACGCAAGGATGCAGAGGAGAAGGCTCGCCTGGAAGCCGTGGAGGCACACAAGGACGCAAAGGAGAAGGCTCGCGCGGAGAAGGCTCTCAGGAAAGGAAAGATGACGGCGAAGCAGCGCGAAGCGAAGGCCAAGGCTGAAGCAGACGCCGAAGCCAAAGCTGCCGAGTCCGAGGCTACGTGCCAAGCCGAGGCCGAAGCCGAGAAGATGAAGCGCGAGGTAGAGGCCAAGGTCGCGGAAGAAAAACTGGAGGATGACTGGGACGAGATAAGATAAGGATACACTGACGAAGGTTATGCTTGGGGCACAAAGCCAAATCGGACACAAGAGGAAAGAAGGCGATACTGTATTCAAGAGAGGAAAAGAGGATTCTGATCCCAAGTCCACAACGTGTGGGAGTACATAGCTCGGTTTCGCGTTGGAGGCTACGATGGGACGAAGAGAAGAACAAGAGGAAGACTTAAGGCGGTGGAGGTCCCAAATCAACGCGAGATAACTTCTCGCTGGTGTTCCTGTTGTTTCCTGTAAGGTGGCACGCCCTGTAGCCTCGGAACGGAACGAGTATTATTCGACCACGTGACTCTCCCGAATGCCCAACTAGCCCGCTACACTTGGCCCTCTCACTCTGTCTCTCCCTCCTCGCCTTGCCTCTGACCTTTCGCCTTCCATCGATACGTTTTCTTGAACAGAACAAGACTCGGGGATCGCCCACATCGCGTCAGCCGACCTCACAAGCTCGAACGACCGTTGCCCCACATAAGTTAGCACGCATCGCTCGTCGCCCGTCGCCGACCGCCCCTCGGTCTGGCTCATGCCTGTGTTGGAAGGGTCTTTACGGTATATAGGTGCATCCGGGTTACTTTTCCGTACGTTTTTCTGTCTCCTTTTGATTTAGACGTCTGCTCTCCATTCCCTGCCTTTACCATCGAGCGTCGCCCCACCGTTCCTTAACCTCGTCGCATCTACAAATTCAACGTCGCGCACCCTACAACAATTTAGTAAAACTTTCTGCATCCCAGATACTGCTGTTCGTCGTTTACAACGCCGCGCGGCCTGTTGCCGACAGCACCATCGCTCCTCTTTTCACTGTTCCCCCTCTAGCTTACTTTTGCGTGTTGAATACTTGTCTCGTACTGTCTCGAGTCAGCTTTGCGTACAGATACCTCGCGCTTGGCCTCGTCGATGGCAAGGCAACTGCGGCCCACTTTGCCCCCTCTGCTTTTGTTTGTTTTCCCTGACCATCTGAGAGCCTGCTGCGCTGACGCTCATCCTTCCTGTCATTCGCCTTTGTGTTTCGCTGCCGTTCTCATTCGCTCCAGCCACCGCCTTTGCGTCGCCAACATCGACCGCCTTTCACCTCGCCACCGCCCCAAGATAGCTTCGTCTTCGCTCCGCGTCTCTCGCATCTCTTGCATCGCCCTCGCCTCGCACCGTTCAACACCGTTCCCGCATCGTCGCTAGTTCGTGATTGCGGCCTCGTCTCTTCAAGAATCTTCGTCGAACTCACCTGCTAGGTCACTTCAACCCGGCCACCTACATTACAAATGAATTCGAGGGGATTTTATACACAATAGAGCGCATAAAGAATAATTAAGACTGTCTAATACCGAATGCAGCGAATACAGGAGATGAAGGGGATGATAACGGATGTAAGAAAGCGACTGAGAAATAAAGACGAGTCAATCAAAACAATGAGAATTTAACATATGTGTCAGGATAAAGAGTGGTTCAGTAGGCCGTACCTAGGGAGTAAAGAACTGACTGTAACTAGCTTGTGGTGATAAGGTTCCGAGTCACCTCCGCACGAATCCATCACAACTTCCCTTAAGTTGTGCAGTCACGGGCGCTCCGAGCCTCTGACCCAAAATAGGGAATAGCCTTGAGGATTGACTGGAACAAATCACCTTGAACGCGTGTCCTCTTATCTCTCTTCCATCTCATGGCAACTCGCATAGTCTCTTGGAGTGGCGACAAGCACATTTTCTCACCGAATCTTTCGAAAACACCCTCTATTAGTTCCGATTCCATCCTCTCAGACAAACCCGAGGCCTCCCCAAGTGACCAAGGTCCTCCCATGGCCGAGTCACAGCCCACGCACGGGGCTTTCCCAGTACTTGAGCCAAACGGAACCACGACATCGACTACTATATACCCAGGGACTGATGCTGCCGACCATGATCGTCCATTCATGCGACACGACAAATACTTCTTCAAAGATGGGAATGTCACATTTTTGGTGCGAGATGTCATGAAAGTGATATCCAAATAGATTCATTGACTAGGCTGCATATAGGTCGATAATGTCCTTTATTGTGTCCACCAATATTTCTTCTCTCGCGACTCGACATACTTCTCCACCCGATTCACCCAGCTCGACATCCGTGACCACGAGCCCCTTCCTACCATCATATCACTTGGAGACGTCGAAAGCAAAGACTTTGATGCCTTCCTTTCCATCTTATATCCCGGGTGAGTCTTCTGGACCATCGTTTATCAGCTTACTTATCGAGGCGTATCTGCGGGTAGGGATTTCGGAGGAAATCACTTCTCCTATGAAGAGTGGAAGTCTGTGCTTCATCTCTCAACTCGTTGGGACTTCGCTTCGATCCGCAAGCTAACGCTTGGCTCAATCAAGCCTCCGACGCCTCACGATCGTCTCCTACTTGCCCGCACTTATTCAGTCGACGATTGGGTGGTTCCTGCATTATCTGCGTTGTGCGAAAGATCGACACCCCTCTCCCTGTCAGAGGCTCGGCAGATGAGTATTGAGGATGTTGTGCTTGTGTCCACTGTTCGGGAGGATATCCGCAGTCACGCGCTTCGAGTTGATTCTGCCGAAATTCCACTCCGAGTCGAAGCCGAGCAACTTGGTGCTCTTGGTGTTGAGATCCCCGTCCACCTACGTTTTCCAAAGCGTGAAGCATCGTCAACTGTGGCCCTGAAACGAGTGGGCGCTCAAGAAGGGGATGACGAGCTTTCAGTGAGTCCCAGTTGCCGTCGGTTATGGAGAGTCGGTCGATGATGGAATTGACGAACGTTTGCAGGCAGAGGGAGATGCACCAGTAAACATGAGTGTGTTGAAGGGAGAACCGGCACGGCTCATGAAGAACAGCCGGGGAGTAGTAGCAACGACACACATTGTTAAGACAGGCACGGAAGCATTGAGGATTAACAACAGAGGGATACAACGGGGTGACCCCGAGGAAGACGAGAATGGTGTATCAATCGGTACGTACACAACCAACTCCAGACCTCCAGCTACCGCCCCCAATGAGAAACTCGCAGGTGTGCCCCCAGTAACGAGTAGGCCGGGGTCTCCTGCACCACCGGCGCTTCGTTCCTACCCCGTGGGAAGAGGGATCTCCTTGCCGTTCGGCCGATTGCTTCCTAAGTGTGACTGGTCCAGTTGCAGTTGCCACGCTTTGATCGTCTGGAGAAGTATTCTCGATATTAAGCAAACCGGTGTCGTTTGCTTGGACCACGGTCTTATAAAGGAATCAGAGAGTTGGCCTACTCAACGCCTACGCCTGAATGGCAACCACATTTTCCAATACGAATTCATCTCCCCAGAGCATGAGGCTGCCATCCGGGCATTCCTTGCTTAGGTGTGGCTGTTAAAGCCTCAATACTATCCTCCACTGGCTGTAGGCAAAGACAAACTACGGAGAAAGTAGGGCGTGTATGCAATCATGGATATCTAGTAGATCACCTGAGCATGAGAACGAATATTCACCAATATCATGACTGATTCACTGTCCTCATTGGCACCCATAAAATCGCTGTGTAACTCGGTGGCTCCATAGAGACGGGTGAGCGGTGAGGCGAAGTCGATCGAGGACAGCTCCAACAGGAGCGCGAAAGTCGAAAGGCGAGTTGACGACTTAGAGCACTTCCGCCATGCAGAAGTTTAGGCATGCAGAGGGATTTAAGGAGTAAAAAATCACAACAGTTGGTTGAATCTCGTGGGATAGATATTCGTCCTTGTAAGGAACATTTTGTGGGCTTGAGGCCTGTTCTTTGAACAATAGGTAGCAAAGATAAGTACATACCAGTAGTCATAGCCGGGTCGTGAATCTGAAACACAAGATCCCTCAACAGGCTCGGGGGCGATCTCTTGGTCGAGCATGGTGTGGCATGACATGCGCACCTCCGCCTCGACCCAACAGATGCTGAATCCGCCAGAACTTGAACGTTTGAGCCTGTGTGCACTCTGGATTCATCGATTAGATTGGGACTAGTACTGGAGTGAGTTGACAATACGCTATTCTACGTCAACCGATATTTCTTCTCTTGCAACTCGATACACTTTTCCACCCGATTCACCCAGCTCGACGTCCATGACCGTGACCATGAAGCGCTCCCTACCATCATATCCCTAGCAAATATCGAAAAGACGGACTTCGATGCCTCTCCAACTTATATCCCGAGTAAGATTCCGCTCCAATGTTCATCTTACTCATCGAGGCGTACTATGTATGGCCAGAAATCCCGAAGGAAATCACCTCTCTTACGAGGAGCCTCCGACGCCACAGAATAGGCTCCTACTTGCGCGCATATATTCACTTAATGACTTGGTGGTCCATGCGTCATCTGCATTGTGTCGGCACCTCTTACCCTGTTGGAGGCTCGAGAGATGAGCATCGAGGATGTGGTTCTGTCCACGGTGCGGAAGGCTATCCGTGGTCACATCCTTCAAGTCGACACAGCTGAAATTCCACTCCGCCTAGAAGCCGAGCAACTTATTGCTCTCAGTCATAGAACACCGTCGTCATCTTCGCGCGAATCGGAGGATGACACTCCCATGGCTGGCGCGTGGTATTCCAGGTCCCGCCGGGAGAAAGCTGGGGCTGAAGCCAGGGTAGAGGCGCACCAGGCAACGAGGCTGCGTCCCGACGCTGAAGCCAAGGAGGGCGCCGAGACGCAGAAGGCACACCAGGAAGCGAAGGAGGCACGCCTGGAGGCAGAGGAGAAGACACGCTAGCATGCATGCAGAGGAGAAGGCTCGCCTGGAGGCCGAGGACGCACACGAGGACGCAAAGGAGAAGGTTCGCATGAAGAAGGCCCTCAGGAAAGGAAAGATGGCGGCGAAGAAGCGCGAAGCGAAGGCCAAGGCTGAAGCGGACGCCAAAGCCAAAGCTGCCGAGTCCGAGGCTATGCGCGCCAAGCTGAGGCCGAAGCCGAGAAGATGAAGCGCAAGGGGGAGGCCAAGGCTAAGGAAGAGGCCGAGGCAGCGAAAGAAAAACTCGAGGATGAATGGGACGAGATAAGGGAAGGATATCGTGAACGGAGGTTGCGCTCGGGGCACAATGCAAAATCGGACACGAGAGGAAAGAAGGCGATACAGTATTGAAGAGAGGTTCCGATCCCAAGTCCACACCGTGTGGTGGTACGTAGCTCGGTTTAGCGTTGGGGGCTACGAAGGCGGAGGAGGTTCCAAATCAACACGAGATGACTTTTCACTGGTGTCCCTGTGGTTACTGTGAGGTGAGACGCGCTGTAATGTAGCCCGCGGCGCTTGGCACACTCGCTCTGTCTCTCCCTCCTCGCCTTCCCTCCAACCTTCGGTTTCCACCCCCGTTGACCAGTCGACACGTTTTCTTGAACAGAACAAGACTCGCCCCTCGTCGTGCCCCAATCCTCACCGCCGAGGACTCGCGGATCGCCCACATCGCATCGGCCGTCAAAAGCTTGAAAGACCGTTGCTCCACGTAGCACGCGTCAGTCGCCGCCCGTCGCCACCCGCCCCTCGGTCTGGCCCATGCCTGTGTTGGAAGGATATTTGGTATCTAGGTGCATCCGGGTTACTTTTCCGTATGTTTTCCTATCTCCTTTGGTTTAGACGTCTGCCCTCCATTCCACGTCTTCCTATTTTGCTTTAGACTTTTACTACTATCAAGCATCGCTGCACTGTTCGTCACCTCAATCGTCTATGCGCTTCCCGTCGCGGACCTTACAACAACTGTGTAAAATTTCATCTAGTCCGGCGCAAATGTTAATTCGCGCGATCAGAACCAAGAAACTCCCTTACATCTTGCACCATCTCACGGGCGACCCGGACCACTGTTCATCGTCTACAATTCCACGCGGCCTGTTGCCAGCAGCACCATCTCTGAGTTCGTCTTGTCACTGTCCCCCTTCTAGCTCACTTTTGTGCATAGAATCCTCGTATCATGCTGGCTCGAGTCAGCTTTGCAAATAAATACCCTGCGCCTGGCCTCGACAAAGGCAAGGCAACGGCGGCCCACACTGCCCTTCTCTCTACGTTTGTGTGTTTTCCCCCGACTGTCTGACGACCTCCCGAGCCTGCTGCCCCGACGCTCGTGCTTCCGGACTTTCGCCTTTGTGTTTTTGCTTGCCGTTCTCGCTCGCTTCAGCCACCGCCTTTGCTTCACCAACATCGACCGCCTTTCGCCTCGCCACCGCCCCAAGATAGCTTTGTCTTCGCCCCGCGCGTCTCACTTCTCTTGCAGTGCCCTCGCCTTGTGCTGTTCAACAACCTTGCCTCCTCAAGAACTTCGCTTTCTGGTCACTCCGACCCGGCTACCTACATTTACTGACGGACCCGAGGGGTTTTTATACACAATAGAGCAGCCAAAGAATGATCAAGACTGTCCTATACTGAATGCGGCGAATACAGGGGATGAGGGGGAGATGTGAGAAAGCGATTAAGAAACAGAGAAGAGTCAGTTGAAATAATAAGAATTGATCATACGAGTCAGGAGGCGGTAAAAGAGTGGTTTAGTATGCCGTACCTAGGGAGTTAAGAGAGCCCATGAACTTGAAGTAAAAGGAAATGAACTGTGGCTGATGATAGGGTTACGAGTCACCAACGTCAATCTGCCCAGTGTAGTTACGGGCGCTCCGTTCCGAACCTCAGGCATCAGACCCAAAATAGGGAAAAGCCTCGAGGATTCGTATGAAAGAACCCCCGGATACACGCCGAGCGATGAGCCTGCCCTCCTCCAACTCGGCTCAATCACTTGGGGACTCGTATGCTTGGCCTGAGACTATGTCGCATGGGTAACACCCTCAACGGCCAGAGGTAATTCGAGATTGTCGGAGAGTACGGAATCGAAGGAGATCATGGAGGGTGTTTTCGAAAGGCTACTAGGTGAGACAATTTCTGCTTGCTACCCCAAGAGACTATGGGAACGGCCATGAGATGGAGAGATTAGAGAAGGCGTGTTCAGAAGCGCTTTGTTCATCCCAGCGGCCTGACTGCTGGCTGTTCCCATAGTCTCTTGGGGTAGCAAGCAGAAATCGTCTCACCTAGTAGCCTTTCGAAAACACCATCCATGATGCATGATCTCCTTCGCGGCCTGACTGTTTCGGAGCGCCCGTGACCCCATTTGGCGTTTAGCGGAGCGCGAGAGCGATGCAAAGCAAACAGACACCCGGGCGGGTGCCACCTTTGCTGCTCACGCGTTTTTAAGGGCCCCTGATGATACAACCTTGCGTTCGGATAAGCTTCGAGCCTCAATGCTTAGCGCTTAGGCCTTAGGCTCAAGGGGCGCACACAGCGGTGATCATGAGTTAGTCATGACATTCATCCTCAAGCCTCATGCTCAAACTGAATGATTCAATTACTACTCATGACTACACAAATGACCCCCTTTCCCCTCGGTTTTCCTGTGCACATAGCCACTGCGAAATAGTGTTCAGGTTTACGTGCCACACCTAGGCAAAGAATGCTCGGATGGCAGCCTCACACTCTGGGGAGATGAAACTACATCAGTATTGGCTCCAGTTCCACACATTCAAAAGGATCGGGTCTCGAGTGACCGAATTATCGGGAAAACCACGACCCACACACACAACCCAGTTGATTTTGGGGTTGGAACGATATGTCATAGCGATCAGAACGTTGCAATTGCAATGTGCTCACCGAGGGAGCAAGTGAACGAATGGCAAGGAGATTTTTCTCCCCGGGAATTTGAAATCGTCCATAAGGAGCGTAGGGATGGGTCCAGTTCAGAGGAAAATAGATGTAAGAGATTATTGTCACGATAGTACAGTATAAGTACAAGGACAGAAGCGGGGCCCGAGAAACATTATCATAAGCAACCGATGTCTCATGAGTCAAGGTTGTATCAGTATATACCTGGCCTTGGGTTATGGCCAGGTCCAAGGATTTTCCCATATCCATTCGCAACCCTCCCCTTTGCCGAACCCAACGGCGAATTCACAGTTTTCCCAACTGGGATGCCCCAGAACTGCGGTGGGTTTGTCCACTCGAAAAGGACCCAAGGTTCCTCCACTGGGGGAGGGGGAGGGGCCTGTGTGGGGATCGGGCATGGGGGAGGTGCCTGCAAGACTCCAGTTGCTGCAGGAATAGCGATACGGTGTGATGGGGCAGTGGGTGCAAGGGGAGTGGGTGGGGCAGCTGGCTTGTTCACTTCCTCGGGGTCACCCTGTTGTACCCCTCTGTTGTTAATCCTCAATGCTTCCGTGCCTGTCTTAACAATGCGCGTCGTTGCTACTGTTTCCCGGCTGTTCTTCATGAGCCGTGCCGGTTTTCCCTTCACCACACCCATGTTTATCGGTGCATCTCCCTCTGCCTGCAAACGTTCGTCAATTCCATCGTCGACCGACTCTCCATAACAGACGGCAACTGAGACTCACCGAAAGCCCGTCATCCCCTTCTTGAGCGCCCACTCGTTTCAGGGCCACAGTTGACGATGCTTCGCGCTTTGGAAAACGTAAATGGATGGGGATCTCAAGTCCAAGAGCATCAAGTTGCTCGGCTTCGACTCGGAGCGGGATTTCAGCCAAATTTACTCGAAGCGCGTGACTGCGGATATCCTCCCGAACAGTCGACACAAGCACAACATCCTCGATCCTCATCTGCCGAGCCTCAGACAGGGAGAGAGGTGTCGATCTTTCGCACAACGCGGACAACGCAGGAACCACCCAATCGTCGACTGAATAAGTGCGCGCAAGTAGGAGACGATCGTGAGGCGTCGGAGGCTTGATTGAGCCAAGTGCTAGCTTGCGGATCGAAGCGAAGTCCCAAAGAGTTGAGAGGTGAAGCACAGACTTCCACTCTTCATAGGAGAAGTGATTTCCTCCGAAATCCCTACCCGCAGATACGCCTCGATAAATAAGCTGGTAAACGATGGACCGGCTTGAGAAAACTCACTTGGGATATAAGATGGAAAGGAAGGCATCAAATTCTTCGCGTTCGATGTCTCCCAGTGATATTATGGTAGGAAGGGGCTCGTGATCACGGATGTCGAGCCGGGCGAATCGGGTGGAGAAGTATGTCGAGTCGCGAGAGAAGAAATATCGGTGGACGCAATACAGGACATTATCAACCTATACACAGTCTAACCAATGAATCTGATCGCATATGACTTTCATGGCTGAACATCTCGCACCAAAAATGTGACGTTTCCATCTTTGAAGAAGTACTTGTCGTGTCGCATGAATGAACCATCATGGTCGGTACCATCAGTCCCCGGATACATAGTAGTCGATTTCGATGTCCTGGTTCCATTTGGCTCAATTACTTGGAAATCCCTGTGCGTGGGCTGTGGCTCGGCCATACAGGGAGCACCCTGGTCACTCGGGGAGGCCTCGGATTTGTCAGAGAGAATGGAATCGACGGAGATAACTGAAGGTGTTTTCGAAAGATTCGGCGAGACAATGTGCTCGTCGCCACTCCAAGAGACTGTACGAGTTGCCATGAGATGAAGAGATAAGAGGACACGCGTTCAGAGTGATTTGTCCCAGTCAACGTTTTTCCGTTTTTCCCTATTTTGGGTCGGAGGTTCGGAGCGCCCGTAACAAGGGCGAGTTGTGATGGGCGGGATTCGCGGACGTTAAGCGCGTTAAGGCTTGGTGGCTCGGGTAAGGTGGGCTATGCCGTTGCGTACGGAAAGCGCTCGCATACGGGGGAATTGGCTGACGCTGACTCGATCCCTGCGAGAATCTCATCTCCCCCTTGTCAAAGTCCCAAGATTCCTTCACTCCAAGTTCACGGGTTTGACACAATATAAGGATTTAGCCATCCCGCTTTGCGAGTGAGCCGCCCTTGCTGCTTTGCCTACTACTTGTTTCCTTCACCAGATCCCGAACCCCGACTTCAGTACTTACGTCTGCCTGATCCATCGGAGGTTCCGCCGGCCACCCGTGACAAAGACCACCCATCGAATCACCTTCACTGGCAGACGTCTTGCAATTGCGTCACGTCTTCTCACCGAAAAATCTATCAAGGGCCCGTTCTTTCAGCCCGTTTCCCTCAGAGCACATGCAACTCCCCCCCTCTTCCTCTGCGCTCCATTAACATGAGCGCAACCGACAGCAGAACGGACATGGACAGCAACCGAGTAGCCTCTCTGATACAAGTTCCTCAGGCAGTTTTTCACCAGGTGCTGCTCAGAATCGCAAGACGGCTGATTCCGCAGATCGTCGTCTTCGTGAGATATGAGGTGAGAATTTACCCCTATTCCCACCATCTGCTGCCAGCCTGAATTGCTTAATTATTTTTTCGCAGGCACCTAGAGACCGACAGTCTTCGTTCGTTCATCGACGCCACCCCCCCAGGCCTTACCCAACGAGATGGACGCTCCAGGTGAGGCAATGTCATCGCCTCTGTTATTCTGTCCATGCACCACATTCGTTGCGTAGGTGTCCTACCGAATACCAGCTGTCCCGCTTGAATGAGAGTTGGCGTTGCGTTGTCTCACTCTGAGTTGTCAAGGACGCAAATGGTGTTGAGCTGGCTCAACCCGAGAGAGTTGAATTTGGGGATCCCATTTTCGAGAGTCCCTCGTTACAGATCGAATCCGCCGCGCCCAATGCGCAATTATAAATCCCAACAAAGACAGCAATTTCCTCTCGGATACCGGTCCTGACGAATTGGATGTGAGGCATCTCTCGTTCTCTTTTAACTCGCTCTGCCTCGAGATCAGTAGGGAAGATGTGGATGATTTATCTCCTTTGTTGACTTCCTACATGAGTAATACGGATATACAAGCTGATAGCGGACTATGACAGCCCTGATTGTGGAAGGAGAGCCACCGGCAAGCGATGCATGTCTTGCCCAACAACGCGCCGAAGAATAAGTTACATGTCGGTATTATCTTATTAACAATCATGTGCGAGCGTGTGTCTACCTTGTATCCTCCCGTATAGTTCAAAAATAATTGGCGTTAACAGCCAATTTCGAGGACCAAGGTGCATCGCCTTGCTGCTCAGTTTGGTCCACCGGGTACCTTCACTATTGGTAGTTCAGCGCCGCGCTCTTCCGCGTCGCCAAGCCAGTCGTGTTGGGCTCTTACTGCATACTCGTGGGCGAAGAGGCAAGTTGAATAGGCAAGATCCAGCGTGGTGGCGAGAACGGAGGGACCGAGTACTATTTAGTGAAGATCCTGATTCGTAGGACAGTCGAAACAGGGTCACGTATGAGCAAGGCCGGGAGAGGCCGGGTTCTTCTCAACTAGGTCAACATGGTCGAATCTGGGTGGGTTGACCAGCGGCGCTTGGGCACGGATAAGCTCACGCGACGTCTGGGCCAGGTCCTGTCCAACTTGGTTTCAATGAGGGTCCTCCGCACATCGGACCTTGGTGTTGATCATAACTCGTACATCAGGGAAACCTCCTGCGTTAGTGGGAGATATTAGCCGACTGATTTCCGATAAACCAAACAATCCGAATAACGTGGAAACAAGTGTCAATAGTATTGAAACGTGCCGGTAAGAGGCGCCAGGCTGAGAATAACGTGATAGTTCCAGGGTCTTTCACACGTGTGTCACATAAGTGAGGGATGGATGACGAGGAAACTATCGAGACGCATGAGACGATCAAGACGACGGCCTTGGGACGCTTCAGGATGGCGGGGGACCAGCTCGTCTGCGAGCCCAGCACCGGACGGACTCGTCGCTGGCCCCCTCGTCGAGCAGCTCTATGCCATGTGTGGTGCGGCGAACTATAGGCCTGATTTCGCACCCGAGCACCTCGAGACGGGGCTTCCGAAGACCAGCTGAGAAGGCTTGGAAGAAGGCCTCCATGTCCCCACGATGCATGAGACTGACTTGGTTCAGTTGGTGCTTGTGCCATGAGAGGGGGTGTGTCGGCCCAGCGCGGAACATCTCTTGTGAGATCTTGTATGCCTGTGTGGTGAAAGAGGGTACCGTATCAGAGTCATGCACGATGAGAAGGGTAGACCCGAAGGGAGCGTACGTTGTTGGTTTCTCCTATGAGGTTAACCCTGGACTCAGGTATGCCGTACTTGTATAAAGATATACGTTGGATGGCGGCGGAAGAGGTTAGAAGGTCGCCTTAAGATGCCAGATACACCTTTGTCCGCACTGGGAGGATATCTTGGTGAATCCGACGAGGGTCAAGTGGAGAGCTCCTAACAAGGGGGCAACGAGCGATCAGGTCGGCTTGATGCCCGTGGGAGTGCCGAAGAGTTTGGTTGCTTCTGCCGAGGCTTGGTTGAAGAGGCGGAGGCGGAAGGACCAGAGCTGTGAGAAAAATGAAAGGAGGGTCAGAGATGCGGGTGTGAAGAGGAGAGGGGAGGAACGGTGTGCGTACATTCAACACAAGGGTCAGGTCCTCTAGATTCGCCCCACGATGTGATTGCACCGGCTCTAGGTCTAGCAGTCGAGGGAATCCAGTCTGGCAAGGAACCTATGGCCATACAGGAACATCCCATGGCCCGAGATCACCCTGGGGACAATCTTAGGATGCGGCTGCATCAACCTACAATCGGACAGACCAAGAAGACACAACCCGCGACAACAAAAGAAGATAACGCACCGAGGCCCGACCGGACTCCTCCAAATCCTCCTATCGGAATCGGCGTACTTGATATGGGTCTTGAGATGCGAAAGAGTTATACAAGAAAAGCCGCTATCTGAAGGGGGAATAAGAACTAGATGGTACTGCGCGATCAACGAAAGACTCACCATCGATAAGGTAACCGCGACGATAATCAAGAGAAACGACAACTTCACGAAATTAATTGAAGAAACCTGGGGACCTGCACTGAGTAAAGAAAAGGAAATACAAGTAAACTGGATGCAGTCTAGTGAGGTTTTAGTGGGTAGGACTGCATGATGGGCCTGCCTGATGGGCGGGAAGACATCATGTTTTGAGCCCCACACTACCCCTAACCCAGGGGTGTGCGTAAAGGCTTAGGTATGGCTCTTGAAGCCTAAACACCATTCCCGAGCATCTGTATTAACAGACTAATTGAGCGGAGAGGTGGGCATGTTTAAAGTCATGAATGAATACCAAATGGATTATGGATTATGGGGATGGGGATGTCGTGTAAGTCCAAAGACGTGGTTATGTAATTATGGTTCCCGTCACGTGGGCGCGTTAGCAGTAAAATTTGATGCGATGAACACTGTTACCATTACCCTGATGAGTCTATTTGATGGGGATTCATCGAGACTTGCGAATATGACCAGCACCACAACGCACCGTACTACTCTCCGCTCACCGCTAAATGCCTTGGTCTGGTGACCATCACGAGCCCTCTAACCCAAAGGAGGAAAGTTAGGGTACGGAGAACAAAGCGCTTCTGAACACGCCTTTTCTTATCTCTTCACCTCATGGCAACTCGCATAGTCTCTTGGAGTGGCAACGAGCACACAGTCTCGCCTAGTCTTTCTAAAACACCATCCATGGTTTCCTTCGATTCCCTACTCTCGGACAATTCTGAGACTCCAAGTCCACGGTGCGCTCCCCACGTGGTCGAGTCTCGGCCCCCTCAGGTCAAGTATATAACTTCCCAAATGATTGGACCAAGTGAGACCAGGATGTGCACATCAGCCAGCATGTACCCGGGGGCTGGTGCAAACGATGGTTCTTTCGTGCGGCACCACAGGTACTTCTTTAAAGACGGAAACGTTACATTTTTGGTGCGTCGTGTTCAGTGATATACCCTTTGCACTCCAGATTCACCGATCAGACTGGATGTAGGTCGACAACACGCTGTACTGTGTCCACCGATATTTCTTCTCGCGTGACTCGATATACTTCTCCACCCGATTCACTCAGCTTGACATCCGTGACCACGAGGCCCTCCCTACCATCATATCTCTAGGTGATATCGAATGCAAAGACTTTGATGCTTTCCTCTCTGTCTTGTATCCAGAGTAAGGTTTCCGATCCATTTTTTATCGGGCTACTTATGGAGGAGCATATACATGCAGGAATTTTGAAGAAAACGTCCTCTCTTATGAAGAATGGAAATCGGTGCTTCACCTCTCCACTCGCTGGAACTTCGGTTCGCTACGCAAGCTAGCGTTGAGCTCTATCGAGCCACCAACTCCCCACGATCGACTCGTACTCGCGCGCACATATTTTGTCGACAACTGGGTAGTTCCAGCGTTGTCCGCACTGTGCGCAAAGACCACACCCCTTACCCTGTCAGAGGCTCGTCAGATGAATATCGAGGATGTCGTGCTTGTTTCCACTGTGCGAGAGCATATCCGCGGTCGCACGATTCGAGTCGACGCCGCCGAAATTCCACTCTGCGTAGAAGCCGAACAACTTATTGCTCTCGGTCATAGGATATCGCCGTCTCCTTCGCACGAATTGGAGGATGACACTCCCATGGCTGGCGCGTGGCATTTTAGGTCCCGCGGGGAGAAAGCTGAGGCCGAAGCCAGGGCGAAGGCGCAGGAGGCAACGAGGCTGCGCCTAGACGCTGAAGCCAAGGAGCGCGCCGAGGCTAAGGAGAAGGCGCAGGAGAAGGCGCGACAGGAAGCGGAGAAGGCACGCCTGGATGCAGAGGAGACGACACACAAGGATGCAGAGGAGAAGGCTCGCAAAGGCGCAGAGGAAAAGGCGCGCCTGGAAGCCGAGAAGGCCTACAAAGACGCGGAGGAAATGGCTCGCCTCGAGGCCGAGAAAGCATACAAAGACGCAGAGGAAATGGCTCACCTGGAGGCCGAGAAGGCTCGCAAAGACGCAGAGGAAATGGCCCGCTTCGAGGCCGAGAAGGCACACAAAGACCCAGTGGAAAGGGCTCTCCTGGAGGCCGAGAAGGCTCGCAAAGACGCAGAGGAAATGGCCCGCCTCGAGGCCGAGAGGGCATACAAAGACGCAGAGGAAAGGGCTCTCCTGGAGGCTGAGAAGGCACGCCAGGACGCAGAGGAGAAGGCTCGCTTGGAGGTAGAGGAGAAAATACGCAAGGATGCGGAGAGGAGGCGCGCGAACAAATCAAAGAAGATCGCTGCAGCGAAGCGCGAAGCGTACGCCAAAGCCAAAGCTGCCGAGGCCTCGGCTACGCGCCAAGCTGAGGCCGAAGCCAAGATGAAGCTCGAGGCGGAGGCCAGGGAAGTGGAAGTGGCCGAGGCCGCGAAGGAAAAACTCGAGGCTGAAGCCAAAGCAGAGGAGGCCAGGATCAAAGCCAAGGAGGATGCGGAGAACATGACGAAAGCAGAGGAAGAGGGACTCATTGGAAAGGTGGATGGAGAGTCGGTGAGCAGGAGCGGATAGTTCGCCCGCCGTGTTATTGGTTGGGAGACTGGCCGATAACGAAGAACACTGATAAATAGTAAAGGCAGTGATATGAGACAACCAAAGATGTGTTGTCTAAGTAGCCCTGTACTTATGCACAACCCGGGCCCTCTGTCACTCTGCGTTTCCCGGTTTCCCAACTCGCTTTATCTGGAGTTGATGTGGGTGATGCCTCCACTGTCTCCGTCGATTCCATACTGGTGTTGGAACGTGGTGATCACGAATTGGTCACGATACTCTCCTTCATGTACACGTGGCAGTGACTGACTCCACCTCTTCGCGTCGCATGAGCGCGCTCTCTCTTTTCCCCTTGTGTTCTACAGTACTTGAGGGACATCGTTCAGGTTTTAACACATACTCCCAGACAAACCACCGACTTCCCAGAATACTCCCCGTGCAGACGAGCCGAGGGCCAAAGCATATGAGTTCTCAAGTGATCGAGCCAAGTGGGACTAGGACCTGGCCCGTGGGAGTTATTGAAACTCTCTCAATGCAAAAATGGGCGCATGGGTCATACACTGTTTCATCCGTCCACCAGAAACGCGATTCGGTGCTCGGCTGATCGCGGTCGCGGGTGGCGTCATTGGGAACGACGCGTCCGTGGTTATTGCTGGGCCTGCCAATACATACGCGCACTACTACGTTACGATGGTTGAGGACAGTATGACTTTCAACATTACGAAGGCGCTTCGACTCTTTTCGGACCATGTGAACCTCCCGTTCCTTCGTGGCGCCGCCAAATATTACTAACCGTGTGGCACGCCACAGATACCCTCGACGCCTATACCACCAAGTGTTGTCTTGTGTGTCATACATGGCGGACAATGCGACGGCCGGAAAAGTGCCGCCGTCAGACCCGACTTGACATCGATCGCAATCTCATTCCGTGTACGTCCGTACGAACTTGAACCCTTTCCAGATTGGTCTCACTGACGGGTCGTCGCCGTCGTCCAGACTGGTGTCGTCTTCGACAGCCCAGGCTGCCAGGCATCCGCCACAAATTCGGTGACGTACTGGTCACTGGCAGTCGACGTGCCTAAATCGTCCACTTTCAAAGCTGGCCAAACTGTCCCAGCCCAATTTGTTGGCGCTACTAATCCTCGCGTACGTGACATCTCGTCACGAACCTACGTAGACCTGTTGCATGTTGGCTAACATTAATCTTACTGAAGAATAAATTTAGACTGGAGGGCACGTTCCTGTCCGTTGAGCAGCTCGTTAATGACAACTGGAACGCAGTGCGATCGGACTCGCACCCTCCACGGTCTATCGACGGGTCAGGACGAATGATGCTCATGAGCTCCTCACCTATACCTATTGGTTCTATCTCAGTCCCAATATTATTCGACAGCTAATTGTGACCAGCACCGTTAACATATCATGGTGAGCGGACGATGGCACTCCGCGCGATTTTTTCTCTGACACGTAGCCGTACAGGACCATCAAGCCTGGGACACCAAGTGCATTGACTAGACGCCTTGCCGGTTTGGAGATCGTTCGACGGGCTGACGTCACTTCCAAGGCGGAGCTTATCGACTGCGTTTTTTCGGCGACTCTAAACCTCTCACTAGTTCTATCTCTTCATTCACTGGGACTTCGTCTACCTTCCCAGTTTCTTGAACAATCGTAGAACTACGCGGATGCGCTTTGTATAGAGCCTTTTGGGACCACTGAACAATCGTACAACATGTGGGGTTTATACAGTCTGGATATAAGAGAAGATAGATGCAGAGGAGACAAGACGGGATAGGACT
>Ga0307510_10001068_pt1 | contig 29158 bp, 28 predicted proteins | sample 12_EM_MG_FD_207224 | JGI IMG/M metagenome (GOLD analysis project Ga0307510, IMG submission 207224) | Populus trichocarpa ectomycorrhiza microbial communities from riparian zone in the Pacific Northwest, United States - 12_EM | ecosystem: Host-associated > Plants > Roots > Unclassified | place... | reverse complement strand
CCCGCACCAGCCGCACCACGCGTCGCGATTACGACTTCGTCAAACCGAAGATCGAGCTGGAAAGCGATGCCAAGAGTTCGGCTCAGCCAGACCTCGAAGACTACGATTACCCGGGCCGTTTCGTTGATCGCGAGCGTGGTAAACACCTGGCCAATCGCGCGCTGGAACGCCATCGCAGCGATTACCGTCTGGCCGAGGGCAACAGCGATCAGCCAATCCTCGTCAGCGGGCATTTCCTCGCCCTGACCGAGCACGCCAACCCGACGTGGAACGATCTTTGGCTGCTCACCGAAATCTTCCACGAAGGCAAACAACCGCAGGTGCTGGAAGAGTCGGTGACCAGCGACACCACCGACAACAAGGACGACTTCCACCAGGGCTACCGCAACCGCTTCAGCGCCATCCCGTGGGATGTGCCGTACCGTCCGCCGCTCGATCACCCGAAACCAAAAGTCCTCGGCACACAAAGCGCCGTGGTCTGCGGCCCCGAGGGCGAAGAGATTTACTGCGACCAGTACGGCCGGGTGAAGGTGCAGTTCTTCTGGGATCGCGAAGGCAAGCACGACGACATGACCAGTTGCTGGATGCGCGTCGCGTCGAGTTGGGCGGCGGAAACCTTTGGTTCTATCAACATTCCGCGGGTCGGCATGGAAGTGCTGATCACCTTCCTCGAAGGCGATCCCGATCAGCCGCTGATCACCGGTTGCCTGTACCACGGCGCCAATCTGCCACCGTACAAACTGCCGGATTTCAAGACCCTGGCCACGGTCAAGAGCAAGGAATACAAGGGCAGTCGCGCCAACGAATTACGCATCGACGACACCACCAGCGAGATCAGCATCGCGCTGCGCAGCGACCACGGCGCGAGTGCGATCAACCTCGGTTACCTGACGCATCCACGCCCAAGCGGTGGTCAGCCGCGTGGCGAAGGGTTTGAGTTGAGAACCGACCGCCACGGTGCGGTGCGTGCGGCGGCCGGTCTGCTCATCACCACCGAGCCACGGCCGAACGAATCAAAGCACCACAAGGATCTGCCGGAAACCGCTGAACGCCTCGCGACTGCGAGCGATCAGCAAGATGGATTCGCCGTGCAAGCCAAAGAGTTGCAAGCCCAGGAAGCCGGCGATCAGGACGACGTCGCCAAAGCACTGCACGCCCAGCATCAAGGCGTGCTCGGCAGTGGTCCGGCGAACCTTACCGCCAACGAATTCCCCGAATTCACCGAACCGCATCTGGTATTGGCGAGTCCCGCCGGCATCGCCCTGACCACACCGCGCTCCAGCCACATCGCCACCGGCGAACACCTGGCGCTGAGCAGCACCGGCCACACCAGCCTGTCGATCGGCAAACGCCTGCTGGCCAGCGCCAGTCGTGGCATGCGCCTGTTTGTGCAGAGCATGGGTTGGCGTCTGGTCGCCGCCTCCGGCGACATCGACGTGCGCGCACTGAAGGACAGCATCAACCTGCTGGCCAAACTCAACATCACCGCCAACGCCGACCGCATCACCATCACCGCGAAAACCGAACTGGTGATCCAGGGCGGCGGCAGCGCCACCACCTACAACGCCGGCGGCATCACCCACGCCACCAGCGGCCCTTACACCGCGCACGCGGCGAACTTCGCCTACACCGGGGCGAAATCTTTGGCCGGGGTATTCCCGGAACCACCGAAACCGGGCAAGGGCAATCTGGAATTGTTCAACCAGTACGCCGGGCGTCAGGGCATCAAGGACGGCGATTATGAAGTCATCGATGCCCTGGGCAAAAGCATCAAAGGCAAGCTCGACGGCAAGGGGTTCGCCAGCGTCGCCGGCGCTGCCCCGGGGCCGGCACGTGTGCTGTTCGGCAAGGATCCGGCGGACACCTGGAGCGACGGCAGCTACATCGGCAAACCGGAGTGGCCGTTGAATCCGCCGGGGGCTGAAGACGTGCCGAGTCAGGTGCAAGCCATGGTCGCGCAGGTCTTGCCGAGCAAGAGTTGGGAGATGTTGGAGAAGGGTAAGGACATGGCGCAAACAGGGATGAACGCAATGCAGACCGCGCAAGGTGCGATGCAAACAGCGCAGCAAGTGAAGGGTGTGGTGCAGGGCGGTGTGGCCGGATTGCCGAAATTGGCGAGTGCGGCGTTGCCGAGTGCTTCGGGGCTTCTTGGAGCGGCGAGCAAGGCGGGCAACTTGCCGAGCCTGCCTGCACCGAGTCTGCCAAAACCGTCCTTGAAAACCCCGGGCCTGTTGGCGGGTGAGATGCTGTCATGACAACGGAAACGATTTCAGTCAAAGGAGTGACGCAATGAAAGACGCTATTCGTTTGGGGGACTCCACCACCCACGGTGGCAAGGTGCTCGAAGCCTTCTCTCAAACCGACCTCAATGGCAAGCCGATTGCCGGGCTCGGTCACAAGGTCAGTTGCCCGTTGTGCAAGGGTATTTTCCCGATTGCCGAGGGCAGCAGCACTTACTCCGTCGATGGCACACCAATCGCGCTGGATGGCATGAAGACCGCCTGCGGTGCTGCGCTGATTGCCAGTGGCCCGAAAGGCGCGGTTGTTAGTTGAATCACCCAAATTATTGCTTCGGCCTCATGAGGCTGCGATCTCGAATCGCGAACTCGACGAGGACCTGCGCCTTTCAATTCATCTTCGAAACTCCAGCCTGTTGGCCGGTAAGACGCTTTCATGACGACTGATATCGCTGTTGCAAACAAACGTGAACCCCAGGTAGCCATCGTTCCACTCAATGCTATCGACATCGAGGATGTCGCAAGCAGTGCAGCGACATTTGATGCATGGCTGCAGTCTGCGAGTGGTGGTGTGGTCACGCTTGACCGGATCAAAAACGTCGCCGGAGCACTGCCCGTAGTGGGTAACATCATGGCGTTGGTCGACGCTCTGGGTGACATCGTTACTTTGTCGAATGCGCAGAAACGAGATCTGCTTGCTTGGGCGAGCTTGGGTATCAACCTGATCGGTGTGTTGCCGTTGCCACCGGCGATGGCGGCGGCGCGCATGACTTTGCGTCCAACGCTGTTTCTTGTGCGTCAGGAGATGAAAGCCTCCGGCAAGGTACTGCTCAGTTCATCGGTCATTGAGGTCCTGATAGGGCACTTGAACGAATCCATCGTTGGTACTCTCGATGACTTTGTCGCACAAGCCAAAGGCAAGCTACCCGGTATCTTGGCGGACGCCGGCAAGCTCGGTGAAGACGTCATCAACGAGATTGCCAAAGGCCTTGAAACGGTTGCCAACGGTAAACTCGACGCCAAAGGCGACGCTCAGGCCGCCAGTCAAAAACTCAGCACCGCTGGCGACCAACTTCTGAACGATCCACTCGCGGCGATCGACAATATATTCGGAGCGGCTGCCAGTGCGTATAAGGCTGCAGGCAAGGGCTTGGCCAACAGTGCGGCGGATAATCTGCTACCTGATGATGTGAAGAAACGGGTGGTCATGGAGACAGCAAAACTCCGCGCAATGGGGCCTGAATTACGTACTCAGTTGAGCAAACTCGATGATGAGTCAGTTCAGAACTCTATTGGCTGGTTACTGCTGACCCTCTCCACTGCTGTGACTCTTTGGCGCAAACGTAATGCCCACGGCCAGAGTGCGGGCGTTCAACCGGACAAGACCAGCAAGGCGAATCACACTGCCTCCGAGGGCGGCCTAGGCGCCACCGGTCAACAGGCTGCGGCAGCGCATGCGCCCAACCCGGATAAAAACTGCGCCTGCTCCAGCACTCGTCGCAGCATCAATTTTGCTCTGGGTTCTGAAAGCCTCAGCCATACCGATTTCAGTCTTCCGGGTCCTTTTCCTGTTGAGTGGACGCGCACCTACAATTCTCGCCTGGGTGCATTCGACTATAGCGAGTTCGGTGCGCGTTGGATCAGCGAATTCACCACACGATTTGATTGCATGGATGATGGCCTGACGTTCTACGGCGCTGACGGCCGGGACCACAGTTATCCTTTACCCAAAGTCGGTCTGTTCCACTACGACGCCATTGAGAACGTCACGCTGATTCGTGCCAGCGAAGATCAGTTGGTACTGTGCCGCGGTTTTGAGCGCAAGGAAACCTACATACGCCTTGGCCAACGCTATGTGCTGACCAACATTTCGCGGCGCAATGGCGCCGGGGTCATGCTGCATTATGAGCATCGCCATGGCGAGCAGTCGGTACTCTCAGACCTGATCACGTATCAGGAAAACGACATCAGCAAAGTGCATTCGCATCTGGGCACGATGCTTGATGGTCAAGGCCGCTTGGTTGGCATCTGGGAAATTCGTGACGGCGTACCGCATCGTCAATTGTGCGCCTATCAGTACGACGCTTATGGCGATTTGACTCAGGGGCAAGATGAGAACGGTGCGGCCTGGTCGTATCAGTATCAGCATCACCTGGTCACTCGTTACACCGACCGTACCGGCCGAGGTATGAACCTTGAGTGGGACGGGCAGGGCTCCAACGCGAAAGCCATCCGTGAATGGGCCGATGATGGCAGTTTCGATACGCGTTTGGAGTGGGACGAGAACATTCGTCTGACCTATGTCACCGATGCCCATGGCAACGAAACTTGGCACTACTACGACATCCTTGGCTACACCTACCGCATTCGCCATGCTGACGGACGCTCGGAATGGCTTTTCCGTGACGACGCAAAAAACGTCGTGCGCCACGTACAAGCCGATGGCAGCACCAACCGTTACCGTTATGACGATCGCGGTAATTTGCTTGAGCATACCCGCGCCGATCATACCGTCATGCATTACGCCTATGACGATCAGGATAAGCTGATCAAGATCAGTGATGCCGAGGGTGGCCAGTGGCAAAGGGCTTATGACGACATGGGCAATCTAGTCGAAGCCATCGACCCACTGGGCAACAAAACCGAATACGCCTACAACAAGTCAGGTCTGCCTACGGCGATCAAAGATGCCAACGGCAACGAAAAGACCTTGGGCTACAACGATTCCGGGCAAGTAGTTGAATACGTTGATTGCTCAGGCAAGACCAGCGCCTGGGAGTACAACGAATTTGGGCAGATGATCTGCTTTACTGACGCTGCGGGAAACGCCACCGAGTACGATTACAAGGCCGGGCAAGTGGTGCTGATCAAGCACCCGGACAAGACTGAGGAGCGTTTTGAGCGCGACGCTGAAGGTCGTTTGCTGGCCCATGTTGATGGACTGGATCGCTGCACGACATGGAGCTACAACGCTGCTGGTCTGATTGCCGAACGCGTCGACGCCGCTGAGCAAACCTTGCGCTATCGCTGGGACCGTCTCGGTCGTTTAACGGCCCTGGAAAACGAAAACGAGCAACGCGCGCATTTTAATTACGACCCGGTCGGTCGTATTCTGGAAGAGAGCGGCTTTGATGGGCGGAGCACACGCTATCAGTACGACCCCGTCACGGGGCGCTTGGCACAATCGGTCAATGGCGAACGTGTGATTTCGATGAGCTTTGACCCGATGGGGCGCTTGACTGAACGTTGCGCTACTTTGGGGGAAAAATCACAAGTCGAGAACTTCGCTTACGATGGTAACGGTCGTTTGGTATTGGCCAAGAATACCGACAGTCAGCTGCATTGGTTCCATGACTCAGCGGGTAATTTGCTGCGCGAACACCAGCATTACCTCGGTCTTGAAAAAGCCACTGTCGCGATTTGGCAGCATGAGTACGACTTGCTCAACCAGCGTGTAGCCACCATTCGCCCGGACGGGCATCGCGTCAGTTGGCTCACTTACGGCAGCGGCCACTTGTTGGGCATGCGCTTGGATGAGCACGAACTGGTCGGCTTTGAGCGAGATGATTTACACCGCGAAATTGCCCGTCATCAAGGTAACCATCTACTGCAGACCCAAAGCTGGGACCCTGTAGGGCGATTGCAGGAACAGGTTTTGGGGCGCAGTGATGACAAATCTACCCTGCTCAAGCGCGAGTACAAATACGATGCTGTAGGCCAACTGACCGACATCAATGATAGCCGCCGTGGCCCCCTGGCTTATCGATATGATCCGGTCGGTCGTCTGCTTAGCGCGACTACACGTCAAGGCGTAGAAACGTTCGCTTTTGACCCGGCAGGTAACCTACTTGACGACAAAACGAATGAAATTCGCCGTCCACTGGATTTAACTCCACCGCGAAGCAAGCTAGTCGACAACCTGCTGCGTGAGTACGCTGGTACCCACTACGATTATGACGAGCGCGGCAACCAGATCCAGCGTTGGCATAACGGCCAGCGCAGTGACCTGCAATGGGATCTGTTTGATCGGTTGGTGCATTTCGAGGACTCAAGATTATCCGTCGATTTTGCTTACGACGCTTTGGGACGGCGCCTGCACAAAAACTCCCTTGCGCACTACAAACAGCGTCCGGAAGCTGGTTCGCTCTGGAACCGTAATGAGCATGCTCGCAAACAGCGAGAACTGGGTTGTGGTTTCACCTTGTATGGGTGGGATGGCGACAACCTCGCCTGGGAAAGTAGCCCAGCACAGGCCGATGGTGAACCTGGTCGAACGGTTCACTACATATTCGAACCGGGCACCTTCGTCCCGGTCGCTCAAGCTGTGCGCCACGCACCGATCAACCTCATGGGCCAGCCGGACTACAGTGGTGAATACAGCCTTGATGAAGATCCGCTGTGGAATCACAAAGCTAGCGCGTTACCGTTTGATGCGTTGGCTTGGTATCAGTGCGATCACTTAGGTACGCCCCAAGAGCTGACTGACTATCAAGGTAGCGTGGCTTGGGCTGCGCAATACAAGGCATGGGGGCAGGCAACGGAACAGCACTCAGAATGGGCGCGGCAGAATGGGGTGATGAACCCTATACGCTTCCAGGGCCAATATCATGATCATGAGACGGGACTGCATTACAACCGACATCGGTACTATGACCCCACAGTAGGGCGGTTCATCAGTAAGGATCCGCTCAGTTACGATGCCGGGTTGAACCTTTATCAGTACGCACCGAATCCGACAGGTTGGACCGATGCTTTGGGACTGTCTCGAAAAGGCACTACATCTGGCTCCAAAAAAACCAACACTGCCGAGGGTGCAGCTGACGCTGCGGTAGCAGGAGGGAAAACATCTGGGGCGGCATCTGAGTTCCGCCAAGGAGACCATGTTATTACGGGTGTAAGCGGTGAAGAAGTGCCGCATAATTCCCAGGTAACGGCGGGGCTGATGGGCACGCCAGCAGATAAACGCGCCCAGTGGCACGGCGGATGCGCCGAGGTGGTTTGCTTGGATAAAGCTATGAATGCAGGTATTGATCCTGCTGGAGGAACCATTCGGACCGTTAATATTGGTAGCTCCGGAAATGGTCATGGCACAAACAAGGCTCCCTGCTCCTCGTGTACCGACCTTTTACAACATTTCAAGGTTAACGTCGTATGAATCAAATTGATTTTAAGAAATATAACGTTGGCGCGATTATTCGGCCATCTGACAATCGCGAAGCGCTCAAGCAGCAGATCGGATTTTTGGTCAAGGTTTTGGATGCTTTGGATATCAAATTCTCTGATTGTGAGAATGATCCTTTGCGTCTTGCTAAAGACTATGTGGAAGGCAAGATCCCCATTGAAGTCTGTAAGGCCGAGGCTTCGGTTTGGTGGGCGAAAATCGATGAGATAGGCGCAATACGTGACTTTCAAGATAAGGACGTATTACTGGCGCGGCTAGCTATCTGCCTGCTGTCAAATGATGAAGATGATGTTTCTGTAATGGGAGATAATCTTTCATGGTTTTTTGAGGTGCTGGGATTCTTGAAAGTTGATATGACAATGCCAATGAGAATGATGATTGAGTATTTTGAATTTAAATGAAATTTAAGTTCGCTAGGCAAGGATCAGTGTAGTGGCACTGTGAGGCGAAACTTGCCGCTGACGCCTAAAGGAATAAGGAGGTGTGGAGGGCAATGGCGTCAGTTGGTCAGAATTAGGCTCCGGTTCGATGACTGTGTGGAGCTTTTCGAGATCCCTCGTATTTCTCTCCGGTGAGGTGCGAGACTACGGACGTTCCCGATAACTTGCGCCACCGGATTTCAGCCACGATTGGACTATATTCTTTAAAAGGCGAGCCAGTGCGATGCGCTGTTGCGCTTTATGCTGCGCGCCTATTTAAGTAGCGTTGAATTGGTGGCGATCAAGCAGCCCGACAAGACCGAAGAGCGCTTTGAACGCGACGCCGAAGGTTGGCTGCTGGCGCATGTCGACGCTCTCGATCGTTGCACCACGTGGAGCTACAGCGCTGCCGGTCTGATCGCCGAACGTGTCGACGCTGCCGAGCAGACCCTGCGCTATCGCTGGGACCGTCTCGGACGGTTAACGGCTTTGGAAAACGAAAACGAACAACGCGCGCACTTCCACTACGACCCGGTCGGTCGTCTGCTCGAGGAAAGCGGTTTCGACGGCCGCAGCACGCGTTATCAGTACGACCCGCTCATCGGGCGCCTCGCACAATCGATCAATGGCCAACGCGTCATCTCGCTGAACTTCGACCCGATGGGCCGTTTGACCGAACGTCGTGCCACGCTGGGCGACCAGTCGCAAAGCGAGACCTTCGCTTACGACGGCAACGGCAACCTGGTGCTGGCCGATAACGCCGACAGCCGCCTGCAATGGTTCCATGACCCGGCCGGCAACCTGCTCGACGACAAGGCGACAGAAATTCGCCGCCCACTGGACCTGACCCCACCGCGCAGCAAACTGGTCGACAACCTGCTGCGCGAATACGCCGGCACCCACTTCGACTACGACGAACGCGGCAACCAGATCCAGCGCTGGCACAACGGCCAACGCAGCGATCTGCGGTGGGACCTGTTTGATCGACTGGTGCATTTCGAAGATCCGCGCCTGAGCGTGGATTTCGCCTACGACGCACTGGGACGACGCCTGCACAAGAACTCGCGCGCGCACTACAAACAGCGCCCGGAAGCAGGTTCCCTCTGGAACAGAAACGAACACGCGCGCAAACAACGCGAACTCGGCTGCGGCTTCACCTTGTACGGCTGGGATGGCGACAACCTCGCCTTTGAAAGCAGCCCGGCGCAGAGCGATGGCGAACCGGGTCGCACGGTGCACTACGTCTTCGAACCGGGCACTTTTGTCCCTGTGGCACAGGCTATACGGCATGCGCCAATTGATCTGATTGGGCTGCCGGATTACAGCGGTGAATACAGCCTTGATGAAGATCCAGTGTGGAATCACAAGTCAACGGCTTTACCGTTTGATGCGTTGGCCTGGTACCAATATGATCACCTCGGCACACCGCAGGAATTGACGGACTCGCACGGCAACATGGCCTGGACCGCGCAGTACAAGGCGTGGGGACAGGTGACGGAGCAGCGTTCGGAGTGGGCGCAGCAGCATGGCGTGATGAACCCGATACGGTTCCAGGGGCAGTATCACGATCATGAGACGGGGCTGCATTACAACCGGCATCGGTACTATGATCCGGGGGTTGGGCGGTTTGTTAGTAAGGACCCGATTGGCTACGCGGGGGGAATCAATCTTTATGCTTATGCGCCGAACCCGGTACTGTGGACCGATCCATGGGGGCTAAGTAACGAACCACTGGGTAGCGAAAATAATCCCTTTGTTACGTCTAGAGCAGCTCGACGCGAAGCCATGAGGCAAGCCGGTATACCCACAAGTCAGCAACCCAGCGGTCAATCCAAAAATAAATCCGGGTGGGAATATCGTTACGACTCACCACAACCAGGTGGAGGTAACGGACAATCATCCGTACAACAACAAACAATGGACGTAAGTCATCCAGACAAACCACATTGGGAAGCAGGTAAAGTAAAGCTTGACGATAACGGAAGTCCAAGGATGAGTAAACATGGCCGCCCTCAGTTACGCAACGGTAAAGGGAAAGCTTTCTATAAACAAGGGTGCTGCAAATGAATATAGATCCTTATAAAAGAGAAGTTCTTTATAGAAAGGCTCAAGGAAAAAAACTGCTTAGTCACTATCAAGAAAAGTTAGCCTCACTTGTAGCTCTACCTTTTGATGGATCGCTGCTTTTAAGTTTACCGGAAACAGATAGCGTAATCGCAGCGCTAATGACGAAGCGCGAGATCTCCTGTGTGCGCAAAGAATATTCGTTATCCACTGAAGCAATTAACTTTTCTTCGTCAGCAATCGAGAATCGGAAATACTATTTATTTATAGATGAGGACTGGAAATATTGTGGAGCCTACATGCTCGCAAGCGGCGCTTCCCTATGTGCGAGTTTTGATTTTGATAAATCCAAAAGTGACGAGATCAGGTTAATTGACGCCGAACTTTCTATGCAAATCTCTGTTGATTATAGTGAAATTTGCGGAGAGAAAATATTTGAATGCTGTATAAAAAAATATGAGTGAGCGACAGGAAATACTTGATGTTCTTGATAAGTTTTTAGGCGATATTTACGAAAAGGCTTCGAGGCATCTAAATATTGTATTAAAAAGAAATTACGGTCACCACGAGTATTCGGGCGATAGATTCAGTGCCTACTTGACGTTTCTTCCAAGTGAAGTAGAGCTATTATTCGACGGCGAGGAGGTTGATGCTGAAAACTTTATTACTCCTTGGATTTGTGTACCTCCGATGGAGAAGTACTTGGTAGGAAAATAGTATCTGCAAGTGGAAATTCTGCCGAGATTGGGGTGATATGGCCTCTACTGGTGAGCCCGTCCTTACACAGTTATTAGCGTTCTTGAATAACAGCATTACCGTTTAATTCGTTGGAAAGGTCCACGATCAAAAAAAGTATGGATTGCTGACACTGATACCTACGGTGACTATGAGCAACATAAGAGCGGGCAGGAAAAAATATAAACTTTAAATCTTTGAAGTGCAAGAATGCTAAATGATTACGTCTGCTGAAGAATTTGTCGCGCTGCGCGATAGTGAAATAAAAGTCGATTATGATCGAGCAGCAATGGAAGAGGCTCCTCTTTCAGTGTGGCGCGAAGTAATTGAAAGATTTCCTGAGCATAGAAGATGGGTGGCTCACAATAAAACAATACCACTGGAAATTCTTGAAGAGCTATGTGCGTTCGATGCCAGTGTCCGACGTTTCGTTGCATCCAAGCGAAAATTATCACTTACATTGTTCGAGCGACTTTCCCTGGATCCCTGCTCCGTGGTGAGAGGTGCAATAGCTGCAAATAGAAAAACACCTATCGAAATTCTTGAAAAGCTGCTCAATGATGAAAGCGAGAACGTTGCAAGAGTGGCGGAGTGCAATTACAAAGAAAGAAAGCCTTGATTGTGCGAACTAGAAGTAGATCTTGCGGAGCATATAGGGGGTGGATCATATGGTCAAAAAATCAACATACACCCTCTAACCCTAACAAGATCGGCACCCTAACATCTGTTCTTGATCCGCGAGCCGTCCATCTTGAACCAAGTAAAGTGCCTCAGGGTTGATAATCCGCCCGAACTAACACTATATTAGCTTACAAAAAGCGCCTGACCCATATATGATTTCTACTGCTTCCCATAAGCTGATTTAGCTGTTTATAGCTGGGATGGATAATCTCCACGTCGCCTAGCTTGGCTTATTGAATTTCTAGAATATAGTCCGCCCCTGAAAAAATTAAGATAATGTCACCCCCTCCTTTTCTAACGATTTAAATGAAGAACATTAGTTATATGAGAACCAAGATTCAAAAGGGTAGCCACAATGAAAACCATCGTTGATATCGGGTCTGTTCTTGCTACCAAATCTGGTGGGTTTCACTTTGATAACTCATGCGACTCATTATGGTATCTGGCTACAGGCTATGATTACGGGTCGACCTTTGATTATTTGGCTCCAATTTTCTTTCGATATAATATATATACCGTACTTGCTACCGAACTCGATTCAAGTAGCAGTATTGCGAAAAAACTAGGCCTACATAAAAGAGCATTTGGAAAGCTTGGTTTGGCCGCGACGAACAAAAGAAGACATCTCGAATTAAACTTAGACATTGAGGGGAAGCATAATTTCTGCGACCTCTCAACCGTCTCCAGTAGCGAAGAAATAAAAACACTTTTGAAAGCCATATACAAAGGATGGAGTGCGTTAATATTCTTGTCAGAGATGGAGTTGGATGAAAATGATAAAAAAGAGGTCCTCAGTGTAATTGCTGAGATTTATGGAGCTTCAGGTACAGACTTCTCTCAAGCTTCCTCATTAAAGTTATTTCATAAAGTGATAGCAGTACTATTTTCGAAAAAATGCATTATTGTCATGCTAGGTGAAGATCACTCTGACACTCGAGCAATATTAATCTCTGGCCCTGCCGAACAGATAGTAGAATTTTCAGAGCTTGCGAATAATTTTGCTGAAGCCGACTCCGCCCCTACTCCAACACCGTCAACTCGTGAATTTACAATTAAAACTCCTTTTGTGAGAAGGCGTATGTTTTAGATATAAATAAAATCGTAAAAAATTGCATTACCCTCTTTGCGCGCCAGGTTATTTTGACTATTGTGTACAAGCACAAAGAATCTCTCGTAAAAAGACAAGTTATTGAAGATTAATAAAACGAAGTCTGTCCCTGGTAGAATCGACAACCTTTCATCTGGTCATGACACGGGGTGCCATCCACCTCAAATCAAGTGCAGCTCATCTGAGATGAGGAGTAACCCAATCAGGTATGCAATACTCACCACCCTTAGGTAGGTAGATATGACACTGTCTATGGAACAAGTAAGCAAGGTTTCGGAGGCCTTTCATCGTTTTGAAGATGGGTTAATTATTTCTTTCGAATTTTTTTACCTTCCCAATGAGCCCCTTGCCGCGCAAGTAATATTCCATGCCAGAGATCATAGAGTTAAAGGCAACGTATGGAAGAAAGTAAAGGTGATAGTGGGGGCGGTGGAGGAGTTAAGTGCAAAAATCAAAGGCAATCAGTTTAACTCAATATGCTCTGGGGTTAGGATCTTGAAATTTGACGACGTCTGGTGTGTGGAAATTGATGGAAATTACGACATGGATGCCGACCCCTCTTCAATTGCCCAGATACGCGAGGATGGAGAGCTTTACATAATTGGCCGACAGATAAAAATCCTCGAGATTGAAGACTGATTTTTATCGGTTTAGTTTTCGAAAAATCGAACCGTTGCGGAACTTCGTCCCGCGTGAGCATCCTCCACGGGACACGCTAACCGCGATCTAGCGTTTGCACCTTTGAGCACCTGCAAGGAGAGGAAATCCTCGGGGACTAGCCTCACTCCACTTTAAGATAGCCGCTCACGGACTCACGCGCGCATCTGGACTCTGCACCGAACTCCATCCCTATTTCGAGTATCATCTCCCTCTTTGCCCTCAAGACCTCAATGCAGGAAGCATACCCATGACCAACAAAGCAGTTATCGTATTCAGCGGCGGGCAGGACTCCACCACGTGCTTGATCCACGCCCTGACCCACTACGATGAAGTCCACTGCATCACGTTCGACTATGGTCAGCGTCATCACGCGGAAATTGAAGTGGCGCAGCAGCTGTCGAAAAAGCTCGGTGTGACCGTGCATAAAACGCTGGATGTGTCCTTGCTCAACGAGCTGGCCATCAGCAGTCTGACGCGCGATAACATTCCGGTCCCGACCGTTAACAGCTCAGACGAGAGTCTGCCAAGCACCTTCGTTCCGGGACGGAACATTCTGTTTCTGACCCTGGCCTCTATCTATGCCTATCAAGTCCAGGCCAAAACGGTCATTACCGGTGTCTGTGAAACCGACTTCTCGGGCTATCCCGATTGCCGGGATGAGTTCGTCAAGGCCTTGAATAAAGCCCTCGAATTAGGCATGGATTACAAGCTGCAACTGGATACGCCATTGATGTGGCTGAACAAGGCAGAAACCTGGGCCTTGGCTGATTACCACCATCAACTGGATCTGGTTCGCGAAGAAACACTGACTTGCTACAACGGCATCAAAGGCACTGGATGTTCCGATTGCGATGCCTGTAATCTTCGCGCCAAAGGCTTGAATGAGTTCCTGAACAATAAAGTACAGGTGACTCAACGCTTGAAAGAGAAACTTGGCTTAAAGTAATACTGTAACAAGAAGCGCTCACTCAAGCATGCCGAGTGAGCGCCCTCCTCTCTTTATTGCGTCTGCGAACCCGTCAGGTACTTCTTGAACAATGATCTTGCGCCGTAGGCCGGCAAGATATTAAAGAAGGCAAAACCTACTTTGATTGCGATCTGAACGTAGATCATGCCCAGTATCGCGCTATTTTCCATTGTTCCGTAAAACGCAATATAGCAGAACAGAAAACTGTCGATGATAACGGCAAACAACGTGCTTAAAAATACTCGCAAAAACAGAAACCTGGAACTTGTGAGTTCTTTAATCTTGCACAACAGATACGAGTTTATGTTCTCGGAAACCAGAAACGATATAGAAGACGCTACCAGAACTGCTGACAACTGACTAATAACATCATTGTAAGCGCCATCGAGTTTCCAGCCCGGCAATCCCGGAAGATGGGTCGTGATGGCCAGCAGAATGATAATCGCGGCGTTGCTGATAAACGCGAACAGGATCGCTTTTCGCGCGAGCCTCAGGCCGAATGTTTCGTTGAGCAAGTCGACGATCAGGAATGTCAGCGGATAGAGGAAGGTGCCCGGCGTTACGACAATATCGAAATACTCGAGGTAGATCGGTTTTGTCGCAGCAATACTGGTGAAAATGTAAAGCGTGAACAGCATCAGGTTCAGGATGATGTAGATCATCCAGGAACTCTCATGCCGGTCATTGATTTCGTAGGCAGTGAGTGCACCGCCCTGGGAGTAAAACTTCTTGTAGAGGTTTTTCACTTCGATTTTATTCAGATTATCCATAATCTCACTATTCAACACTTCACTTAGCTTTATTTTAATTATTTTGCCTGTCGCAATGACCATGATGACGGCCAGGCTTTTTCCATTTTCGAATCCCAGCAACTTGTACTTGCTGTTTTCCAACTCAACACTGCAATCCATTAAATCGTTCCTCGATTACATCTCCGATCACGCATACACGATCCGTATCAAAGTTGCCTTCATGGCTTATAGATAACTTCGCTGTGATTTTGTCATACACCAGCTTTTCCCTGTCGCTGGTCGACGCTCCTTTCTGCACGATCAATAGATCGCCGGGTTCATTCATGCCGCTGATTTCATTTTCCAGCAAAACGCCAATCAGATTAAAGGACGCGCCAAAATAGTAAGTCAGTGGATAAATCGTGGCCAACTCACCAATTCTCTTATCCAGACTTTGCAGCAGCAGACTTTCTTTAATCACCGGAACCGCCGCCGGATTCATATTCCCCTGTGGCGAAATACTGCTTTCGATGATTTCCTTTTCTTCAAAATCAATCGTCTCTATTTCCTCGTAAGACACTCCGAAGAAATCAGAAATCTTGCGCACAGTGGACTGTTGTACATTGACCACTTTACCTTCAAGAATGTTATAGATGGTCGTGCGGGTCAAACCACTGGAGTGACACAAGGACAACTGCGTCTCCCCGCGACTCTTTATCAGGTATTTGATGTTGTTCTTCAGATTCTCCGATCTTTCTCTTCTGTGCATCACATGCTTATCATCCATTTTTAACTGCAATCAATGTCACATCCCGAATGATCATTCCGGACATACACAAGTGAGGTAGGAAATTGCAGTTATATCCCTGTCAGTGCCGCGCAGGATCATAGCATTCTCCCTCCTTGGGTTCGGTATAAAAAGTCAGCTTTCACAGGCTGCTTCCGCCAACGTGCGGGGTCATTTCAGCCTCCGTACGGACTCGTCAGTTCCTTTCGACTTCCACCCAAGGCCGGAAAATCGGCACCGGGCAATGCCTGTTTTACACCCGACGCGACCACAAAAAGAATCATTTTCTTTGAAGAATGTTCATTTTTTTGATTAATTCTGTGGCGTTCCTCACTGAAAAATTTATGATGCGTCAATCCGGCGTCCCATTCTCGAGAGTGAAAGGACGAAAAAACGGGGGGCCTGTACAGGGTTTAGTTTTGCGCGCACAGCGGTCAAAACACGGATTCGCCTGTACAGATCTGGCAAGCAAGGACATGCGCAAATCACGCAAAACCAGGGAAGGAATAAGCAATGGCAGTCATTACTGAACCACTCAAGAACCAGGCTGACTTGCTGCGACGCGGTCTGGCAGATCTCCGCGCAGAAGACGCCGAACTGGCGGCCATTCTCGACGCTGAAGTGACGCGCCAACAGCACACGCTTTCACTGGTCTCCTCCTCCTGCGCAGTCCAGCCGCGAACCTTGGCGGCCTGCGCTTCCGTGCTGGTCAACGTGACCGCTGAAGGCATGTCCGGCAAGCGTCACAGTGCTGGGTGCGAGAATGTCGAGCTGGTCGAATCGCTGGCCATCCGCCGGGCGCGGCAACTGTTTACGGCTCAATACGCCAACGTGCAGCCGCACTCGGCGTCGACCGCCATTTACCAGGTGCTCACAGCGTTACTTGAGCCTGGCGACACCTTGCTGGGTATGGCGGTGGAACACGGTGGCCATCTCACGCATGGCAGCCTCGCCGCGTTTTCCGGCGCCTACTACAAGGCGATCCAGTACGGCACGACAGCAGACGGCCTGATCGATTACGACAAGGTGCGCCTGCTCGCACTCGCCCATCGCCCACGCGTCATCCTCTGCGGCGCCACCGCCTATTCGCGCGAAGTGGACTTCAAGCGGTTTCGCGAAATTGCCGATGAAGCCGGGGCCATCCTGCTCGCCGATATTTCGCATATCGCCGGGCTGGTCGCCACCGGGCGCCACCCAAGTCCGATCGACGCAGCCCACGTCACCGTCACCTGCACGCACAAGCAACTCGCCGGGCCTCGCGGTGGCGTGATTCTCAGCGGTGCTGATGCGAACACCAAGATTCCCGGCCTGAGGACCACCTTCAGTCGCCTGCTTGATCAAGCCGTTTACCCGCGAATGCAGGGCGCGCCTGCTGCCAACATGATCGCTGCGAAGGCTGCCGCGCTGGGTTATGCAATGTCCGCAGAATTCGATGCCTGCATGGCGCAGATCCGCAGCACGGCGGATGAAATGGCCAAAGCGTTTCAGGCCAAGGATTATGAAGTGGTTGGCGGCTGCAGTGAAAACCACACGGTGCTGGTGCGCTTGCGGGGTGGCATCACGGGGGCTATCGCCGAGGCGGCGCTGGGGCACTGCGGGATCATCGTCAACAAACATCGCGTACCCGACGATCCCCGTTCGGCACTTGTCACCAGCGGGCTGCGTATCGGCACCGCTGCGCTGGCGCAACGTCGGGTCGATGTCCACGGCAGCCGCCAGATCGTCGATTTGATCGTGCGGATTCTGAACACGGTAGCGCCGCTCGGCGAACAGGATTACACCCTGGAACCGCTGCTCCTCGCGCAGTTTCGTTCAGAGGTCGAAACCCTGTGCAGGGACTATCCTCTCGCCGACTATCAATAGCGCACCAATATTTGCACCCATAAAAAAACCCGGCACTCAGGCCGGGTTTTGTGTTTCTGCGTCAGCGCTTACTTGGCAGCACCTGCCGCGTGCACGGCCTGCTGCGCACCGCGCTTGTTCTTGATCACGTAGCAGACCCACATGAACACGACCCACACCGGAATCGCGTACACCGAGATCTGAATGCCCGGAATCAGCAGCATCACGCCGAGGATGAACGCGACGAACGCCAGGCAGATGTAGTTGCCGTACGGATACCACAGCGCCTTGAACAGCGGCGTCTGCCGGGTCTTGTTCATGTGCTGACGGAACTTGAAGTGCGAGAAGCTGATCATCGCCCAGTTGATCACCAGCGTCGCAACCACCAGCGACATCAGCAGTTCCAGCGCGTGCTGCGGGATCAGGTAGTTGAGCAGCACAGCGACCAGCGTCACCGCCGCCGAAGCCAGAATCGACCGCACCGGCACGCCGCGCTTGTCGATTTTCGCCAACACTTTCGGCGCATCGCCCTGCTCGGCCATGCCCAGCAGCATACGGCTGTTGCAGTAGGTGCCACTGTTGTACACCGACAACGCAGCAGTCAGGACCACGAAGTTGAGGATGTGCGCGGCGGTGTTGCTGCCGAGCATCGAGAACACTTGCACGAACGGGCTGCCGCTATACGAATCGCCGGACGCGTTGAGGGTTTCCAGCAGGCTGTCCCATGGGGTCAGCGACAGCAGGATCACCAGTGCACCGATGTAGAAAATCAGGATCCGGTAGATCACTTGGTTGATTGCTTTCGGGATCACGGTTTTCGGCTTGTCGGCTTCAGCGGCGGTGAAACCGAGCATTTCCAGACCGCCGAAGGAGAACATGATGATCGCCATGGCCATCACCAGACCGCTCACACCGTTCGGGAAGAAACCACCGTGCGACCACAGGTTGCTTACCGAGGCTTGCGGGCCGCCGTTGCCGCTGACCAGCAGGTAGCTGCCGAGCGCAATCATGCCGACGATCGCCACGACCTTGATGATCGCGAACCAGAATTCGGCTTCACCGAAGACTTTGACGTTGGCCAGGTTGATCGCGTTGATCAGCACGAAGAAGGCTGCCGCAGATACCCAGGTCGGAATGTCCGGCGCCCAGTAGTGGATGTATTTACCGACCGCGGTCAGCTCCGACATGCCCACCAGAATGTACAGAATCCAGCAGTTCCAGCCCGACAGGAAACCGGCAAAGCCGCCCCAGTACTTGTGCGCGAAATGGCTGAAGGAACCGGCCACCGGCTCTTCGACGATCATTTCGCCGAGCTGGCGCATGATCATGAAGGCGATGAAGCCGCAGATGGCGTAGCCGAGGATCATCGACGGGCCGGCGGATTTCAGTACCCCGGCCGAGCCAAGGAACAAGCCGGTACCGATCGCGCCACCGAGGGCGATCAATTGAATATGGCGATTTTTCAGGCCGCGTTTCAGCTCGCCTGATTGCGAGGGTTGTCCACTCATGAAAAAGGTCTCACGCAAGGTTTGATGATGTTCAGTAGACGTTGCTGCCAGGTTGCGATTTCAAGCAGCCCCGATCAAACCCCAGCGCAGGCACCAGGAGTTCAGCTTATTTACAACGGTCATGCGTCACCTGTTTGTTTTTATCTGTGACGAAATCGAACCCGAAACGCTTGTGGCGCGACGGAGTGAACAAGGCGGATAGCCTTGAGATTTGCGCGATTACGCAGAGGGTCACAGTTAAAACGCGGCGCATTGTACACCGCTAACCCCCTGCTGCCAGACCCCGCTGGATCAGCGTGATGGTTGCCGGGATTGCGTGTGTCCGCTTCGAGATGCTCGAGCAGCTGCAAAAAATGAGTCAGGCCTTTGCAGGCCATCGGCGTGGACGAGGAAAAAACCGTCCCACGGAGAGAGGTGGAGATCAGTCACGGCGTTCATTGCGCCTCCTTCTTGTTATGCACCTGCACGACAGGCATGGGGCGCATCTCACCCTGCAAACGCCGCTGAAACAAGCGCGCCAGAGCCCTGCGCAGCCCGCGGCGGAGCAGACTGCGGCAGCTTTTCCTTACAGCACTCATGGCGGGTTGGATTCACTCGGTTTTAGCGGCATTTTCGTAAACATTTCTTTACGACGCGTAACGCAGAGTTTCCATTTCAGAAAATTCTGTCAGACGTCTGCAAATTGACGGTAGCTAGCTTGCTAATGAAAACCATGACTTAGTTTTTTGTTTTTAAATAAGAAAAACCGAGCGTAAAAACAGAATAAAAAGTCTATTTAAAAATTAAATGAATAATTTTTTGCATTACAAAAAACCCTGAACTAGGTTCTTCACGTCTTGCCGGCCACCTCGACCGGCCAGTCACAACCGTGAAAGTCATCTAGGAGATCGACCATGCAAGCACTGGAAAAAGACTTGGATACCGAACTGCAATTGGACGAATGGTTTGAAGCACCGACCCACGAGGCGGCTGTAGAAATGATGCAAGCCGACGCGGTAGTTCCGTTCGGCACGGCGATGTGGCCTCTGTAAGACATCCCCGGGCAGGCACGATCCGGCCGGTCGTGCCTGCCGCTTTCTTCACGGTCAGTCAGGGAGGACTCATGGATAAGCCCCGCGCGATCTCGCATTTCCTTTACTACCTCGAACATCACCCTGCCCTTGCCGGCCTCGACTCGGCGAAGGTATTGCTCGGCCACACGGCTGATTACGCAGCGCTGACCGGCGCGATCGCCGAACAGGCCGGCGATCATCCTCGCTTCCACTTCAGCGCCCGACGTCTGGACCTGGAAAGCACTGCAGCGCTGAGCTCGGCAATCACCGACAGCGATCTGTACATTTTCTTCTACGACTCTTCCACCCTGCCCAACCCACGCCCCGACGGCCCGGAATTCGTCCGTGCGCTGCAAGGCGTGATGGCGGAAAACTGGAAGAAGTCGCTGCTGTTCAAGGACTACGGCGAGTATTTCTACGACACCTTCAGCGTCACCCCGCAGCGGATTGCCGGGCTCAACAGTCACCTGATCCAGCGCATGTCACAGGCGACCACGCTGAGCTTCAAGGACGACGACGGCTCATGGTTTGAAACGCCGCTGAGCAGCATCAAGAAGTGGACCGACATCAACGGCGTCGGCAACTTCGACCTCGCCCCCGGCGAAATCGCGACCCACAGTGAAGCCATCAACGGCCATGTGAAATTCAAGGGCACATTCCTCAGCACCATTCCGTTTGCGCGCAAATACGGAGTTCTGGAATCGCCACTGGAGTTGTGGATCGAAAACTCGACCATCAGCCGCATCGCCACCGACGTGCCGGGGCTGGAGCATGATTTCAACAAGTACCTGGACGCCAATCCGTCGAACCGGCGGATTGAAGAGCTGGGGATTGGCACTAACGAAGGCGTGAAAGATCTGTATGCGCGCAATGCCGGGTTTGAGGAGCGGCACTGCGGGTTGCACCTTGGTTTGGGCGGTGGGGCCAAGGGCAGTCATCACCTGGACCTGATCTTCTCGGGCGGCGTTTTGGCGCTGGATGACAAGCCGGTGTTTGACGGGCGGTTTGTCTTCTGATCCTGAAAATTAGGTGGCTGCATTGGCCTCATCGCCGGCAAGCCAGCTCCCACAGGTTTTTGTTGCGCTGCATAAATCCTGTGAACACCGCAGATACATGTGGGAGCTGGCTTGCCAGCGATGAGGCCCTCAAAAGCACCACATACCTTTCGCCAGACAAAAAAAACGCCAACCCTGCGGTTGGCGTTTTTGCTTTGGCTTGAAGCTTGCCGCTAGAAGCTCACAGCTGCCTTATTCCGGCTTCTTGCGACCAAACCCCGGACGCTGACCGGAACCGGCCGGTGCACCACGACGCTTGCCCGACGGCTTGTCGCCATCAACCAGTTTGATCCCCGGACGCTTCGGCGCAGGCTTGGCCGGGCGCTTGTTGGTGGTGTCCGCTGGACGATCCGCCACTGGCGTACCACGACCGGCAGGTGCACCACGCTCGCCACGCTCAGTGCGACCGTTGGCCGGACGCGGAGCGCGCTCGCCGTCACGGGCGACTGGTTTGCGACCTGGACGTTCGCCTTCGATCTGCGGCTCGCGGCTTGGACGTGGGCCAGTCGGCGCGCCAGCGGCTGGACGCAGGGTGCGGACGCGCTCGGTCTTGCCCATCGGACGCGACGATTTACGCTGCATACGCTCAAGCTTGTCTTTGCTCTTGGCGTTCAGCTGCGGCATGGCAACCGGCGTCAGGCCGACTTCGGCACTGAGGATGTCGACTTCGTACTGGCTCATTTCGCGCCAGCGGCCCATCGGCAGGTCGGAGTTGAGGAACACCGGACCGAAACGCACGCGCTTCAGACGGCTGACCACCAGACCTTGCGATTCCCACAAGCGACGAACCTCACGGTTACGGCCTTCCATCACCACGCAGTGATACCAGTGGTTGAAGCCTTCGCCGCCTGGAGCCTGTTTGATGTCGGTGAACTTGGCCGGGCCGTCTTCCAGCACCACGCCAGCCTTCAGACGCTCGATCATCTCGTCGTCGACTTCACCGCGTACGCGCACGGCGTATTCACGGTCCATTTCGTAGGACGGGTGCATCAGGCGGTTGGCCAGTTCGCCGTCGGTGGTAAACATCAGCAAACCGGTGGTGTTGATGTCGAGACGACCGATGTTGATCCAGCGGCCTTCTTTCGGACGCGGCAGCTTGTCGAACACGGTCGGACGGCCTTCCGGGTCGTCACGGGTGCAGATCTCGCCATCGGGTTTGTTGTACATGATCACGCGGCGGACCGATTCGGCCGCCTCTTCGCGCTTGATCACCTTGCCATCAATGGTGATGGCGTCGTGCATGTCGACGCGCAGACCGAGGGTGGCGTCTTTGCCATTGACCTTGATCCGGCCCTGGCTGATCCAGGATTCCACGTCACGGCGCGAGCCGACGCCGATACGGGCGAGGACTTTCTGCAGCTTTTCGCCTGCTGGGCCGATTTCCTGGTCGTCTTTCTGAATGATGTCGCTCATCTGGGCACCTCCCGGTGTGGTCTGTTCAGGCGGCGCCTGAAGCATTGAAATCTGGGTACTCAGCCGAAGGGATCGGCGGAGGGTCGCGAATCATACGCGGATGTGCGCCGTCGCGCATCAGAGACTAGTCGATCAGGCCAAGGTTATTTCTTTTTCCGCCGACCGGCGCCACCGAGCTTGATCAGGCGCAGTGCGGCTTCGGCCAGTACGCTGCGCTTGTCGTCCTTGTCGAGTTTCTTCCAGGCTTTGATTTCGCGCTTGCTGCGGCCGCAGCCGAGGCAGATGTCGTCGGTGAATTTGCAGAGGCTGATGCACGGGTCTTTAGTGGAACTCATTTGGGTACCTTTGGGAGATCAAAAGATCGCAGCCTTCGGCAGCTCCTACAGGGGACGTATTGCAATGTAGGAGCTGCCGAAGGCTGCGATCTTTTCGGCGCCCCTCAGTCTTCGAATTCGCGGCGTTCGGCTTCGATGGCTTCGGCCAGGGCGCGGGCTTCGGCTTCTTCTTCGCTCAGCTCCGGTTCGGGTTCTGGTGCCGGTTGCTCGAGGGCGGCGACGGCAGCCAACAGCTTTTCGCGGGCTTCAGCGACGCCAAGAATGTCCTCTTCCGGTTCGGCCTCTGGCTCAGCTTCAAGTTCAACTTCGATGGTTGGCTCGGCGATCTGCGGCGCAGGCTCAGTCTCGATTTCTGCTTCAGGCGTCGGCACTTCACCATCCGCCGCATCCCGCAGCAAATCGTCGAAGTCGGTCTTGATCCCCTCCTCCATGCTGTCCAGTTCCAGCAACAACGTATGGAAACTGGTTTCCTCCTTCTCTTCCTCCGGCTCGGCGCTGGCGTCGGCCAACTCCTGCAAACCCTGCGGCACCGGCGCGTCATCAAAATCGAGCACCGGGTCGGTTTCCATTTCGCGCAGCTCGGCCAATGGCGGCAGATCTTCGAGGTTCTTCAGGTTGAAGTGATCGAGAAAACCTTTAGTGGTGGCAAACATCGCCGGCTTGCCCGGCACATCGCGGTAACCGACAACCCGGATCCACTCACGCTCAAGCAAGGTTTTGACGATGTTGCTGTTCACCGCCACACCGCGCACGTCTTCGATCTCGCCACGGGTGATCGGCTGGCGATAGGCGATCAGCGCGATGGTTTCCAGCAACGCACGGGAATAACGCTGCGGGCGTTCTTCCCAGAGGCGACCGACCCACGGCGAAAACTTCTCGCGGATCTGCAAGCGATAGCCGGACGAGACTTCCTTGAGCTCGAAGGCGCGGCCCTCGCAGGACTTGCCCAACAGCGTCAGGGCTTTCTTGAAAACCGCAGGCTCGGGACGTTCACCTTCTTCGAACAGTTCAAACAGGCGCTCAAGGGATTGCGGCTTTCCCGAGGCCAACAGAAAGGCTTCAAGCAGGGTCGCCAGCTCGCGGGGTTCAGTCAGGTTCATGTTTCGACTCGTTATTCGGCTCGGGCTCGCACGTGGATCGCGGCGAACGGCTCATTCTGCACCAGCTCGACCAAGGATTCCTTGACCAGTTCAAGGATCGCCATAAAGGTCACTACCACACCCAGTCTGCCCTCTTCGGCAGTGAACAACTCGACGAACGGCACAAAACCGCCGCCCTTGAGCCGTTCCAGCACATCGCTCATGCGCTCGCGGGTGGACAATGCCTCGCGGCTGACCTGGTGGCTTTCAAACATATCGCCACGGCGCAGCACTTCGGCCATGCACATCAAAATCTCTTCCAGCGCGACATCCGGCAACAGCTTGCGCGCCCGGGCTTCCGGGGCGTCGAGCTTGGGCACGATCACATCACGGCCGACGCGACTCAGACCATCGATACCTTCGGCGGCCGCCTTGAAGCGCTCGTATTCCTGCAAGCGGCGGATCAGTTCGGCGCGCGGGTCGTCTTCTTCGTCTTCGACGGTTTCGGCCCGTGGCAGGAGCATGCGCGACTTGATCTCGGCGAGCATCGCGGCCATCACCAAATACTCGGCGGCGAGTTCCAGGCGCACCGACTGCATCAGCTCGACATAGCCCATGTACTGACGGGTAATTTCCGCCACCGGGATGTCGAGGATGTTGATGTTCTGTTTGCGGATCAGGTACAGCAGCAGGTCGAGCGGCCCTTCAAAGGCTTCGAGAAAGACTTCCAGCGCATCCGGCGGGATGTACAGGTCGAGCGGCATTTCCATGACCGCCTGGCCATAGACCATGGCAAACGGCAACTCTTGCTGAGCGCCGGCCTGGGGATCGGCAACGGTTTCCACTGCGGACATTCAGGCCTCGACCATGAACGGCGTCGGATCGCCGCAACCGACGCGGACCACTTCCGGGTCATCGCCGGTCAGGTCGATCACGGTGGACGCTTTGATGCCGCCAAAGCCGCCATCGATGATCAGGTCCACCTGATGTTCGAGCAATTGACGCATTTCGTACGGATCGCTCAGCGGGTCTTCATCGCCGGGCATGATCAGGGTCACACTCATCAACGGCTCGCCCAGTTCGGCCAACAGCGCCAGCGCGATCGGATGGCTGGGCACGCGCAGGCCGATGGTGCGCTTCTTCGGATGCAGCAGCAGACGCGGCACTTCGCGGGTGGCGTTCAGAATAAAGGTGTAAGGCCCCGGCAGATGCGCCTTGAGAATACGGAAGGTGCCGGTGTCGATCTTGGCGTAGTTGCCCAGTTGCGACAGGTCGCTGCAGATCAGCGCGAAGTTGTGTTTTTCATCGAGCTGACGCAAACGGCGCACGCGCTCGATGGCGGTCTTGTCGCCGATCTGGCAGCCGATGGCGTAGGAAGAGTCCGTGGGATAAACCACCACCCCGCCTTTGCGGATGATTTCGACCGCCTGTTTTATCAGGCGCGCTTGTGGGTTTTCCGGATGTATCTGGAAAAATTGACTCACATTCTCTACCTGTTCAGACGGCGGCAATATCTGTGTCATGTTTGAACCGACACCACAGGGGTGGAAGGTCCTCGGGAACCGGCCGGTACTGGCCGATCTCGGACCAGCCGCCAGGGCCATGGAAGTCACTGCCGGCGCTGACCAGCAGACCGAACTCACGGGCAAGGATTGCCAGGCTGCCCACCTGTTCCGCAGGCTGATGGCCATTGACCACCTCGATCGCATGCCCGCCTGCTTGAATATAGTCGGCAATCAGCTTCCGGCGCTTGCTGCGGGTGAAATCGTAGTGCCACGGATGCGCCAGGCTGACCCAGGCCCCGGCGGCGCGCAGTGTGCCAACGGTGTCTTCCAGCGTCGGCCAGTGCAACTTGACGTCACCCAGCTTGCCGGCGCCGAGCCATTTGCGGAAGGCTTCGGCGCGATCCTTTACAAAACCTTCACGCACCATCCAGTCGGCGAAATGCGGACGGGCCGGGGCGTTGCCGCTGTCGCCCAGTTCCTGCTGAACCTGCCGGGCGCCTTCGAGGGCACCGGGCATGCCCTTGAGGGCGAGCTTGCGGCTTATTTCTTCCGACCGCAGCCAGCGGCCATCGTGCAATTTGGCAATCGCCTCGACCAACGGCGCGGCATTCACATCAAAACCGTAGCCCAACACATGAATGGTCGCGCCGCCCCACGTACAGGACAATTCGACGCCGTTGACCAGTTGCATGCCCAACTCAGTCGCAGCCGTGCGCGCTTCAGCGAGGCCCTCGAGGGTGTCGTGGTCGGTCAACGCCAGGACTCGCACGCCGTTCTCGAACGCACGCGCAACCAGAACCGCAGGCGCCAGGGCGCCATCGGAGGCCGTGCTATGGCAGTGCAAATCAACATTCACGGGGGTTTGTAACCTCAAATCAGCTGGCGCTATCGCGCGCCCATATGTTTGTTATTATGCCGCCACATCCAGCTTCTGGCTCTCACTGTGAAACAATTCATCGATTTCATCCCGCTTCTGCTGTTCTTCATCGTTTACAAACTTGATCCACGGGTCGTCGACATCGCTGGCCATGAAGTGACTGTAGGCGGTATTTACAGTGCCACGGCGATGCTGATCATCAGTTCCCTGGTGGTGTACGGCGCGTTGTTCATCAAACAGCGCAAGCTGGAAAAAAGCCAATGGCTGACGCTGATCGCCTGCCTGGTGTTCGGCAGCCTGACGCTGGCGTTCCACAGCGAGACCTTCCTCAAGTGGAAAGCGCCGGTGGTCAACTGGCTGTTCGCGGTCGCCTTCATCGGTAGCCACTTCATCGGTGACCGCTTGCTGATCAAACGCATCATGGGCCACGCGCTGACCCTGCCGGACCCGGTCTGGACCCGCCTGAACATCGCCTGGATCGCCTTTTTCCTGTTCTGCGGCGCTGCCAACCTGTTCGTCGCCTTCACCTTCCAGAGCTACTGGGTGGACTTCAAGGTGTTCGGCAGCCTGGGCATGACTCTGGTGTTCCTGGTCGCACAGGGCATTTACCTGTCGCGCCACCTGCACGATGCCGATACCACAACAACACCAAAAACCGAGGACTGACATGCTCTACGCCATCATTGCCACCGACGTCGCCAACTCGCTGGAAGCACGCCTGGCCGCGCGTCCTGCGCATCTGGAACGCCTGCAAGCGCTCAAGGGCGAAGGCCGCATCGTATTGGCCGGCCCGCACCCGGCCGTCGACAGCAATGATCCGGGCGCAGCGGGTTTCACCGGCAGCCTGATCGTCGCCGAGTTCGATTCCCTGAGCGCTGCGCAAGCGTGGGCTGACGCCGATCCGTACATCGCCGCTGGCGTCTACGCCAATGTGGTCGTGAAGCCGTTCAAGCAAGTCCTGCCTTAAATGCCCCGTGATGAGGGGATTTGTCCCCTCATCACTCGCGACACGGCCACTGACAATGAACCTTCCTGGTTCTTGCTGCTCTCAATCGCTCATTATTCTCGTTTGCCTGCCGACAACCTGCCCAATATCCATTTGGAAGCAGGTGTCGCGATGCGCAAGGGTCCGTTGTGTCTGATGTTGGTCACGTTGTCGATCATGGCGCCCGCCCATGGTGAGGAAACCACCGAAGGCGGCAGCTCCACGCCATTGTCGTTAAGCGCCGGCAGCCAGATCACCGAGTTGCAGCAGCGCCTCAAAGCCAGTGAGCAGCAGCGGGAAGAACTGAGCAAACAACTGCAAAATGCCGACAATACCCGCGAAAGCGCCCAGCTTGCCCGGTTGCGCCAAGAGAACCAGCGCTTGAAGCTGCAACTCAAGGAAGCCCAGGCCAGTCCGCTGCCGCGTCTGCTGACCGATCAGCAGCAGTGGTTCGTCACGGGCGCCGGAGTAGCGCTATTGGCGCTGCTCTGCGGTATCTTTGCCAGTGGAGCAAGCCGAAAACGTCGGCAATGGCTAAATTGAGTGAGTCATGAGCGAGCTGTTACTGATTGATGATGACCAGGAGTTGTGCGAACTCCTGAGTAGTTGGCTGAGCCAGGAAGGCTTTCAGGTGCGCGCCTGCCACGATGGCCAGAGCGCGCGTAAAGCGCTGGCCGAAACCGCCCCGGCGGCGGTGGTGCTGGACGTGATGCTGCCCGACGGCAGCGGTCTGGAGCTGCTCAAGCAATTGCGCAACGATCACGCTGATCTGCCGGTGCTGATGCTCTCGGCCCGTGGCGAGCCGCTGGATCGTATCCTCGGTCTGGAATTGGGCGCCGACGATTACCTGGCCAAACCGTGCGACCCGCGCGAACTGACCGCGCGCCTGCGCGCGGTGTTACGCCGCAGCCATCCGGCAGCGGTGTCGACTCAGCTTGAGCTGGGCGATCTGAGTTTCAGTCCGGTGCGCGGCGTGGTCAGCATCGACGAGAAAGAGCTGACCCTGACTGTTTCAGAAAGCCGCCTGCTCGAAGCCCTGCTCAAGCAGCCGGGCGAACCACTGGACAAACAGGAACTGGCGCAGCTCGCCCTCGGCCGCAAGCTGACCCTGTACGACCGCAGCCTCGACATGCACGTCAGCAACCTGCGCAAGAAGATCGGCCCGCACCCGGACGGCCGTCCGCGCATCGTCGCTCTGCGCAGCCGCGGTTACTTCTATAGCCTCTGAACCGCGCCCATTCCCACTGTAGGAGCTGCCGAAGGCTGCTCCTACACAGGGCATGTGTAAGGTGGGACGCGAAGCGTCTTTACCCAAGCTTTACGCAGTGCTGACCGCCGCTGACCTTGATCTCCGTAATCTGTACTCATCCGGAACGTACCGGGAACGAGACAAGGAGACACACCATGCGCAAGACTCTTATCGCTCTGATGTTCGCTGCCGCTCTGCCAACCGTCGCCATGGCCATGCCACAAGACGGCGGCCCGATGGGTGGCCCGCTTGACGGCCCACGCCACGGCGGTCAGATGCACGGCATGCACGGCAAAGGTCCGTACAGCCAACTCGACCTGTCCCGCGAACAGCGCGAGCAGATCCGCAAGATCATGGGCGAGCAGATGCACGAGCGTAAGCAAGTGGTCGACAAGTACCTGGAAAAACTCTCGCCGGCTGACCAAAAAGCCATGAAAGACGAGATGGCCGCCAACCACAAGAAAGCCGAGTCCGATGTGCGTGCGCTGCTGAAACCGGATCAACAGAAGAAATTCGACGAGATCCAGAAAAAGCAGGCCGAGCGTCGCGCCGAATGGGCCGAGTTCAAGGCGTGGAAAGCGCAACAGGCGCAAAAGGCGCAATAATGATCTAACTTCAGGCCCGACGGCTCACCCCGTCGGGCCTGTTTTCATCGATCCAAATGTAGGAGTGAGCCTGCTCGCGATA
>Ga0307510_10001067_pt1 | contig 29169 bp, 12 predicted proteins | sample 12_EM_MG_FD_207224 | JGI IMG/M metagenome (GOLD analysis project Ga0307510, IMG submission 207224) | Populus trichocarpa ectomycorrhiza microbial communities from riparian zone in the Pacific Northwest, United States - 12_EM | ecosystem: Host-associated > Plants > Roots > Unclassified | place... | reverse complement strand
AACGCATTGCTAGCTATAGCTTTACGAATATTTTACATTATAAAATAACTTTCCAAATCCTATATTATTCTCCGCAGGGCATGCATCAAGTCTTCACACAAATGAGGAAAAGGTACTGTTTTTGTATTGCCGTTTTAAATTATTTAGGGCAATTTAGTATATAATACCAGAGCTAGCAAAATCTCAAAGCATACCCCTGCTTAGCGAGTTCGTGAAGGAGTAAGCCGTTGCCAGTCCCGATGTCAAGTACACTCCAGCTGGACAAATATTTATCACTCTCCAACAGTTTCAGACTTGATTTCATCAACATGACTTGGATTATGACCTTGAGAAATTTCAAAGCATAGGCTTTTCGTCCAAGAAGCAACAACATCCACGACATCAGTTCCAAACCTATTGAGAAAGAAGAAAAAGAAGCAATCAAATGAGGTCCAAATAGCATAGACATATAGATCAATATGAGATAATTAATCATTCACATGTTGCAGAACTCATCTTTAAATGGACTTCTGTTTTTTTATTTTTTCCGAATTAAATTCAGCATGTACATACTAGCACAAATCTACCTTGGAATATTAACCTTCTTGACAATTATATATTGTAATGAATGGCATCTAAAAAAAATCTAAAGTTTATTGTAGCTACATCATGAATAATTCAATCCAATCAGAAACAGGTGAGACCAAACTAACCATGCAATGGAAGACTAGCTTTCTTTTGAAAGCTATTAAAAAGAAAGCTGACCTCCAATGATTTCCCTATTTTCCTTGGAAAGCAGTATTGTGGAGAATTTTGGCCATCGACATTGTCCAAAAAATAAAATTAAATCTCCATAACAGAGCAACAGAATCGCTGGGATCAATTTGGCATTCTGCTTGGTGAGAACTGTGACAGCATCCATTCTCAGAGGTAGTAATCTGTTCGGCATTAGCTTAAGGACAGGTGTGGACTTGGGAATGCTTTTGTACAGATATGGGGGAAAGTGCTTTAATACATTTAACTATAATAGGAGGCCTTTAGGGAGTATAGCTATCTTTCTGTTATTGATTGCTGGATTGAAACGCTGCACCTTTGTCTTGCAAAAAAATACTTTTGCAATGTCCTTTCAGTATAGATTATAGATTGCACCATGTTGGTGGCTCTTACCTACGTTTCTTTCTCCTTTTTTCCTATAGAAAAAATCCAAATAAAAAATATAAGGAAACCATAGTTTTATATTGATTTAGTATTTATACATTTTTTACAGCATCATACCCTTGATTTGGAGAGAGACTCCTCAAAGGTGCATCAATTAGCCCTCGCATTATTATGATGAGTTAACCTAGAAAACATTTGCATGCAGCTTGACTCCATTTGGAGAGAGCCTAACTAGGAAATCTCTGCCTATAAAAGATATACAGGATAAATTGCCTTTTCTTTCTCTTTGCAAAAAAGTACTAATTTTACCTCATCCCAACCTCATAAAAGATCCAGTTTGGGAAGCACTTTAATGGACCAACATATCCTCGAGAATCAGAATGTGCTTCTTGTTGTACGAAAATTTTGATGATAGACCACTAACTGGTCACATTAAGACATTTGAGCATTGCTGAATCAATCGTTTTCAACGACACGGCATTGCTGCAAACAGTTGCAATTCGAGCATTATTATTTCACATTGTGTGAGGACTCACCACTTTTAGGCCACTAGCAACAGAATCATGTAACCAGATAATTTTTCCAGTGACAGATGTACAAAACAATGAATTTCCCTGAAAGAAAAAAGAAATTTCTGTGTGTGGATGAGCGAGAATAGCAAGGTTCATATATCACAGTGATTCCTAGTATCCACGAGAGAGTAAATGCATGGGATCTTTAGACCATGAAAAGTCATCGGTAAGAAGTTTCTTTTTTGAGGGACTAATTTTCCTCTCCACAAAATAAAACGCCACTACAAGGAAACTTTATATTTCCATTCGGTTAGGCAACAGATATCCTGCTTCATGATCATGTAAACTGAACAGCGAGAGGTGTTTCAAATGAATAGAAAATTAAAGGAATGTTTACCAAACATCACCGGCATGACCATGTTCATGGAAGTTCGCCAACTCATCAGCATAAGCAGCATCCCAATAACTCTGTAGACCTAGCATGGAAGCCACACCTTCAGCGTCCAGTTCATCCTGTCCGAACTGTGTTCATGAACAATCAATGATTCAATGTACAAAGCACAATTGCATTTGCAAAGACACCACAAATCCCATGCAAAATTCAAAACAACAAAAGTGATTAAGCCAAATAAATGGTTTCTAATTAATGCCTCATAATTTTACGTTACACTAAATAATATTTCCATCACATATGCATACAAAGATAATTAATTCAGCTAATAATAATTAAAAAAAAAAAACAGACAGATTAAGCGAAATAAAGTGGTTTCTAAACAACAACAACAGCAATACTAATAGAAAAAACCTCCACAACTTCCTAATTTGATTACTTAATTTCTTTTAATTTCACTTTCAAACAATAAAAGAAAAGGCAAAAATCTGAACAAGTTAAAACGCGAAGATATCGACCTGCAATCAGAAGCAGCACGACAGTTTGCTGCGGCGGAGAGAGCCTCGGCGGCATCAGCATGGCGCTGATCGTCATCGAGAATACTTCCATAATCACTCTTAATTGACCAAGAGTCCGCTGCCACAGACCTCTCGTCGTCCGACACCAGATCGCCGCCGGCACCAGCAACTCTGTTTGGGGTCAGGCAGGAGCGGAGTTAGGATTATTTGTCAGGAGGGGCAAAAATTAATATAATAAGATATAATATTTATTTTAATTTATTGTACATGTGTTGTAAAAAAAACCTATATAATTTAGTTTTATTCAAATAACTTACTACAAATATATAATGACCTTTGTATAAGGTAAAAGGTTCGAAACAATACCAAATTAAGTCAAAGCAACGAAGTTAATTTCATTTTCATAATATATTCATCACTTTAATGTTGTTGGTCTTTATACCTATCAAATATAAACATAAAAAGTATATAAGAAATATTAGTTAAAGCGAAGCATTATTTATATTCGATAAAATTTGAAATAAAACAAAAAATAATAAAGAATGATTCTCACTAATCAACACGGATTCTTTGTAAACTAAAGCGCATTGGAGTTGCTCAACCATAACTTTAACATTACACATTAGAGTTGGTTCACTAGGCTGCGAGTTATCAATATTTTTTTTTTAAAAAAAAAATCAAATTCTTCTGATTTTGTTCATGGTTCAACCTAAACTCCAAACATATATCGTGAGAAAAAACTGATAATTTTGGTGGCTCTACTAAAAAAAACATTAAAAAAAATCCAAATATAATCAAAACAAACCAATAAAATATATCTAATTAATTAGAAAAAAAAGCACTATAACAAGAATTCAAAAAACAATTAGTAAAACTAGCAGATCTGAGAAAAAAATGAAGCAAAAATAGTAGAATTATAAAAAAAAAACCTCATCAAATTATTAACAAACATATCAAAACAAAACAAAGATAGATTTTAAATTTAAGTTATCTTGTTTTGTTTGATGAAAAATAAATTAATTAGTGGCTCTGCTTCAATCTTTTCATTAAAAAATTTTACTTGTAGTTTATATTTATATTTTTATTTTTGACCGGTTGTAGAATTTATTACGCAAAGTAATGATTTTATATTTATAGAATTTATATTAGTATTGTGCAAAATAATTCAAAGAAAATCAAATTGAAAAATCACACTTAATTACTTAAGAAAATTCACCTTTTTTTAATAAAAAATCTCCTCCACACTTAATTATCCAATAATATATATATATATATATATATATATAGGGGGGGCCGGGCCCCTGCTTGCCCCCCCTTCCTTCCGCCCCTGGGGTCAGGTGAAGGTCAGCTGATTCTTCTTGTTGTAACCTAATTCCAGTCATCGATTAATAGAAATGATAAAGCGAGGGAAGGAAGTGAAATATATTTTTTTAGAAACGATTTTTTTTTCTATTTTTTTGGGGATTGAAATTGGTAAAATTTGAGATAGAAGCATAGTTTTGAAACCGGCCCGATCCGGTGGGTTGATCTGGGATCCGGTTTATCTGGGGCTGAAACCGGGCCGGGTTGAAGAAAAAACGAGAGAAGGAAAAACCCGGTGTGACCCGGCAAGACCCGGTTGCAAACCCGTTGACCTTTTTTTTATATACTAAAATGACATCATTTTGATTTTTTAAAAAAAAAACTGACCCGGCCGACCCGGTAACCCGGTCAAAACCTGGAAAAAAAACTATGGCATTTCTTTTATCATAATTCATTTATAATTGATAGGGAAAAATTCAAAAATAAATCAATAATAAATAAAAATGTTTTAGAATTACAACAACATGGTATGTACGTGCGCTACCACGGATTTATAAAACAAATATATTTAATAGTGTTTATAATTGTAAATCAACGATAAATAAGTAATAGAAACTAAAGGTATAATTGAGCTAATATTTTATGACGGAAAAAAAAGTTGTGTTGGTGATAAAAAACTTAGAGACTGAACAAAATGATTTGTAGCAATCCACAGTATTTTGTGAGGAAAGATACAGTATTTTTCCTATATGATTTAGCTTTTCTGTTAATAAAAAAATTACAAAGCTAAATTCTCCACCAACTTAATATTAAAAAAAAATCGACAAAGATAATTTTTTTAGAAACAATTATCTTTTCTATTTTTTTTTTGGGATTGGAATTGGTAAATTTGAGGATAAAAGTCTGGCATTTCTTTTATCATAATTCATTTTATAATTGATAGGGAAAAATTCAAAAATAAATCAATAATAAATGAAAACGTTCTAGAATTACAACAACATGGTATGCACGCGCGTTACCACAGGTGTATAAAACAAATATACTTCATAGTGCTTATAATTGTGAACCAGCACTAAATAAGTAATAGAAACTAAATGTATAATTGAGCTAATATTTTATGACGAAAAAAAAGTTATGCTGGTGATAAAAATACTTAGAGACTGAACAAAATGATTTGTAGCAATCCAAAGTATTTTGTGAGGAAAGATACAGTGTTTTTCCCATATGATTTAGCTTTTCTGTTAAAAAAAAATTACAAAGCTAAATTCTCTACCAACTTAATATTAAAAAAAATCGACAAAGATAATTTTGGAAGAAAAAAAAAACCTATGAGGAAAAATGTTGTGGTAATTGACAATATTTTATGAGAAAAACTACAGTGTTTTTCCTAATAAAATTAACAAAGATAATTTTAGAAAAAATCATAAAAAACCATTTAGAGAAATACTATAGCAATCCACAGTGTTTTGTGAGGAAAACTATAACGCTTTCCCCGTATGATTTAACTTTATTTTAATTATAATTCTTAACCAACTTAATATTCAAAAAAATAAAATTGACAAAGATAATTTTTGAAAAAATCATAAAAAAATCATGTGGAAAAACACTGCAGCAATTCACAGTATTTTAAAGAAAAAAATTACAAAGCTAAATTCTCAATCAGCTCAATATTAAAAAAATAAAATCGACAGAGACAATTTTAGAAAAACAATATAACAAAAAAAGGGGAAAAAACCATATTGTTTCACTGTAGCAATTCATAGTGTTTTGTGATGAAAGCTACAGTGCTTCCCCAAATGATTTAGCCTTATTTGTAATTACTTGTAATTCTAATTCTCAACTAGCTCAATATTAAAAAAATAAAATTGACAAAGATAATTTTAAAAAAATCATAAGGAAAAAAAATCATGTGGAGAGACACTGCAACAATCCACAGTGTTTTATGAGGAAAACTACAGTGTTTTCCCTACATGATTAAGCTTTATTACAAAATTAAATTCTAACCAGTTTAATATTAAAAAAATAAAATCAACAAAGATAATTTTGGAAAAAATATTACAAAAAAAAAAAACACAAAAGAAACTTGAAAAAAACCATGTGAGGAAAAACTTTAGCAATACATAGTGTTTTGTGAGGAAAGCTACAATGTTTTCCCCACGTGATTTAGCCTTACTTGTATTTACTTGTAATTTTAATTCTTAGTTAACTCAATATTTAAAAAATAAAATTGACAAAGATAATTTTAGAAAAAAAAACCATGTGGAGAAAAATACTGTAACAATTCACAGTAATTTGCGAGGAAAGCTACAGTGTTTTCCTCACATATTGTAATTCTAATTCTTAACCAGTTCAATATTAAAAAATAAAATTAACAAAGATAATTTTGGAAAAAAAACAAAAAAAACCATGTGGAGAAACATTATAGCAATCAACAATGCTTTAGAGAAAAATATTACAAAACTAAATTTTCAATCAGCTCAATATTAAAAAAAATTGACAAATATAATTTTAAAAAATTAAAAAATAAAATAGAAAAACCTTGTAGGAAAATACCATAGCAATCCACAATATTTTAAAGGAAAAAAATTACAAAGCTAAATTTTTAACTAACTCAATATTAAAAAAGTAAAATTGACAAATATAATTTTGGAGGGAAAAAAAAAGGGGAAAGTATTGTAGAAAAAAAATATTGTAGCAATCCACAGTAATATGTGAAGAAAGCTACAGTACTTTCCCCATATATTTTAGCTTTATGTATAATAAAATAGAAAAACCATGTGGGAAAATACCGTAACAATCTATAATATTTTAAAGGAAAAAAATTACAAAGCTTAATTTTTAACCAGCTCAATATTAAAAAAATAAAATTGACAAAGATAATTTTGAGAAAAAAAAATAAAAAAAGGAAAAAGCACTGTAGCAATTACTATGTGAGGAAAGCTACACTACTTTCTCCACATGTTTTAACTTTATGTAAAATGAGGTTTTTTTTTTTTTCTGAAATTATTGTTTTTAACTATATGAGATAAACAATAACAACTCAAGTTCAATAATAAAAAAAAATCCTACCAAACTTGTAAATCGGAACAACTCGGGTTATTCTAGCAAATAGATAAACTATTTTAACCTTGTATAAAGGCAAAATGAAAAGAAATAAATTACAAAACTTAATTTTCAATTACTTCAATATCAAAAAAATAAACAAAAACAAATTTGTTTTAAAAAAAAGTGAAAAAAATTTAAAAAAAAGTGAAAAAAAACTGTAAAAAAAAAACTATGAATTATTGTTGTAATACACGGGGATATAAGTAAATAGTAAATTCCCCCATCCTTTCGCCTCATGTCCATCAAATTTTTTATATAAAAAAAAGAAAAAAATAATTATTGTCAACATATTTTCCAGCGAAAAAAAAAATCTGGTTGTGAAATTAAAATTTTAAACGCACATGGATCACGGCATGTGATATTGTTCCACAGGAGCCATTAAAGTTCTTTTAATTATTTAAATATATAATGATATTTTTATATATAAAAAGAATAATAATTTAAATTTCATTTATTAGGGAGTGTTTGTTATTGAAATTATTTTTTAAAGTATTTTTCAAATTATTTTTTACTTGAAAAAATATCAAATTGATATTTTATGGTTTTGATGTGATAATATTAAAAATAAAAAACAAATATTCAAAAAATTATTTTAATATATTTTCAATTGAAAAACACTTTTAAAAACACCTTATACCGTATTAACACGCTTAATATCACTTACCACTAAAAAAGTAAAAACTTTGCTGTTGTTATTTGTTATTCATTAAATAAAAATAAAAAAAGTCTTGGACAATTTAAAATAAGAGTAAAAAATGTATTTTTCTAATTAAAATCTCTTTATTTTATTAACATGCTTTATTTGTTTTAGCGTTTTTTTTTTATCATTATATTTGTTTTTTAAATAGCATCATACAAAAAAAAAGTTTTGATTAAAAAATAGCATTTTGACAATGTTGAGGCAAATGCATAAAAAAAACATAAAAATAATATATTGTTCAAGCGTTGCCTCTGGGAGCTATTTGATACCACTGTTAAAATCGATCTGGCCTGATGGGTCAACCAGGGAGACCCTCAACTTTGCTTAGCTTTGATTTCAAATTAAATCATGTAGAAGTTGATCTAATATAACCTAGTCGATTTAATAGATTTAACTATGATCCATTCAAAACCTGATTTGACTAAAAAAATTCTAGATGCTGGTTTTTTTTTAAATATAAATATTAACATGATGATGCTCTAGGTGGACTTGAGTCTTTAGATATAACCCCGATGACTTGGTTGACTAGGCCAAACCTCAATATGCTTTTATAAAAAGATAAATAAAAAACAATGTTAATCTAACATTTTCTTTATAAGATAATATTGGAACAATGATATATTGAATATACATGGGTTAAATCGGGATAGACTTGAATCAAACTGGTTTAATTTACTCAACTTGTGACCTAGATCATAACCCTTAGGTTTAATGACCTTATCTTTTAGAATCTATTTTTTTTGTCCAATTGAAAGATTAAAAATTTTAAAAACAAGAGCCTCAAATTGATTAGAATTTAAATAAAAACAATTGGCGCAAACTAAAAATACATTTAAAAAAAGCATTTTAATTAAATTTTTAAAGAAAACAAAAAATAAGTTACACATTGATAGGCCTAGCAAACTAGATCCATGTGCCTAAGCACGCCCGGGCTTGGAAACCCAGGCTCATGCACTTGGTTTGATTTTCTTTCTTTTGCATTGGGATGGAAAACAAGTCATCCACTCCTTTATTTCAAAACAAAACGATATGTTGTCTTGAAATCAATTTCCAGCCATTATATAGGTGTTTGAAAAATTGAGGTCCAGTTTTTTAGGTTGGGTTTTTGCTATGAAAGAGTCAAATGGCTGCCTTTGTACTTTGTAATAGTAACAAAGAGAAAACAAATGATACATTGTGGTTCACTATTTGCCTCAATGTGCTTGCAAACTTTGAAGAGAAGTTAACTCTTAATGATGTTGTGGTTGGGGACGAGACTATTCAAACATGAGCAAGAAGCAACCACTATTAATGAGCCTAGATCATTCATAGTAAATGACATAGGCATAGATAGATAGATACATAGTTATGTTGATATATTTTAGGATTTCAATTAATAAAATGTTGCATTGTTTAAATATCTCATATTTCATGTCCATGTATGTATGTTTATTTATTTGCTTTCGTCTCCTGAAAACATTCTCATATATAATAGTTCATAAATATTGTGGGTGAAAATAGTTAATATGTGTGTTTTGTGTGGTAAACTTGAAGTTACTTGTTATTACGGACTATGAGAACTATTGTGTTTGGTTATTATAGTTATTGTGGTTATTTACAAGTATTTTTAAGCTGCACAAAATTTTAGGTAATACCCATGAAAAAAAAAACTTTACCGAAATTTTGTTAAAATTAGATAATTTCTTATTCTCCAAAAAGAAATTCGGTTGTGATTTTTAGTTTTATTGGCTACTTGATTTTGGTTGGTTGGTTGTGGTAGTTTCTAGAATTCTCAGATATTTAATCGATGTTATGTTTTTCGATCATAAATTTTTTATATTGTGTTTTATGAACAATCTCTATCATGATAATCATAAATTATATTATTTCATAAAAACTTTTTATAAATGTGTTATTTAGAAAAAAGAAAAAGAAGAAGAAGAGTTTCTGTGCTAATAGCACTAAATAGCCCAATTAGGAGATGTTTAGATGGTTTGCATTACCTTTTGCGTAGCAGATGCGCAGCGCATATGTGTGTGCGTGCGTGTGTATATATATATATATATGTGTGTGTGCGTGCGTGTGTGTGTGTGTGTCTGTATATGTGCAAGCATAAATGAATGAAGGGCAAAGAAAACCCTAATCCTCTGTCGCTGGCCGCCTCATTTTCTCTTTGCCACGTTGTTCATTCCTCTTCCTAAAATGGCTTCTCCTTCAATTTAAAAAAAAAATAAAAATTAAAGGAGAATCCAATATGAAATGAGAAGCTATTTTAGGAAGGGAATGAATACGGTGTCGGTGTTATAAGAGATAAAATTATAAAATTTTGGCATCAATGTGTCTGTTTCATCAGGTGAATAAATTTTCCACATCATTTCATTTTATGTGTATTTCATATCTTCTAATTATAGTGCAATTGCTTGGTTGGAGTTCATATTGTTTTATTTGATTGGTATGTATTTGAGATAACTTCAGTAGTTTTCATTCCTGAAGAGCACGATCCTATGAGTATGAAGCAGTTCAGACCTATAAGCTTGTGCAACGTTAGTTATAAAATCCTGATGAAAGTTCTGGTTCAACGTATTCGACCTATGCTTGAGCAGTTGATTAGCCCTTTCCAAAGTGCTTTTCTCTCTGGGCACGTAGGTTTGGCTAATATTGTGCTGGCTCAGGAATAAATGCACACTTAGTCGAATCAAGAGAAGATTGGGTTCATTTGCTCTGAAGATTGAGTTGGCGAAATGATAGCGTTGATTGTTGTTTTTACACATTAGACAGTGATTGTGTTTGGATTTCCTCCAACATATGTTCGACTGATCATGTTTTGTGTTTCTAACTCCTTGCTGTCAATCATTTGGAACGGTTCTAAACTTCCATTGTTTTCAACCTAAAAGTGACCTTAGTCAGGGAGATCCTAATTTTTGTATCCTTTTGTTCTGTGAATGGAGAAACTGTCTCTGCTTATTGAAAGTAAAGAAGCAACTCAGAAATGGAGGCCTCTTGTGGTCTCAAATTTGTGGTATGGCTATTTCATATCTTCGTTTTGCTTCTATTAAGAACCTGTTTGGGATGGTTGGCCGCATTCCCAAACAAAGCTTTAGGAGACTATGGATCGATTCTGTGCTAGTTCTGGGATGCTGGTTAATGATGCTAAAACGTGATCTTCTATTTCTCCTAATGCATGCTGTAGACATAAAGAAGAGCTGAGACAGAGATTGAATTTTTCTTTCACATCTGATCTTGGGTTGGGGGTGCTTTTGATTATCAAGAGAAGTAAGGAGTCCTTTAAGCATATTTTAGAGAAAATTCACTGTAGACTTGCTGGTTGGAAGTGAAAATTGTTGAATAAGGCAGGCAGGTACTCTAGTTCAATCTACCATTTCTACTATTCATCTATATACCATGCAATCTGCCTGGTTACTGTCCCATTTCTGTAAGGAGGTTGATAAAATTGCTAGGGTTTTTCTTTGGGGATCTCTAGATGAGGGACACGGTATTCATTTGGTAAATTGGGATGCAGTTAATTTGCCAAAATATAGGAGTTTGGGTCTGAGAATGACAAGAGATAATAAGATTGCCATGACGGGGAAACTATGGTGGGATATTAATCAAAGGGGAGATAAGCCTTGGATTCATGTTTATACAAGAAGTATCTAGCCGAGGAGTCTCTTGTGTCTCATCGACCTTCACAGAGAGCTTCTCCGATACAGAAGGCTATTTCAAGGTGTTTTCTTTTCTGAAAGATGGTTAAACTTGGAGAATTGGTATTGGCCTGCAAGCCTCACTTTGGTTTGATAGGTGGATGACCAAGTGAGGTAGTTATACAACTAAGTCTGGCTATGATTTCTTTACCCGAATTCCTTATCCTATGGAAGCAAATATTCACTGGAAGAGCTTATGGGGATTAGATATTCCCCAAAAACAATTCTTTCTGTGGCAGCTTGAATGACAGAGTTCCAACTAATGTGCTTCGTTTTAAGCGAGGAATGACTACTCTGTGTAGCAGATGTGGCGTTGAACAAGAGACAAAAGAGCTTAGGGGAATAAAGTTCCAACTAATGTGCTTCGTTTTAAGCTAGGAATGACTACTCCGTGTAGCAGATGTGGCGTTGAACAAGAGACAAAAGAGCTTATGGGAATTTGATATTCCCCAAAAACAATTCTTTCTGTGGCAGCTTGAATGACAGACTTCCAACTAATGGGCTTCGTTTTAAGCTAGGAATGACTGCTCCTTTGTGAAGCAGATGTGGCGTTGAACAAGAGACAAAAGTGCATGCTTTACATGATTGTCTGCGGGCTAAAATGATGTGGCAACAATTTTCTGTTTCGACTTCAATCTAATTTATTCTCATCCACTTGGTCAGACTGGATTCATGGTAAATGTGTTTGATTGAGATTTTCAATGGGAACAACGAAGGCTATGCTTATTGATGATAAACAAAGAGGTCATTCAAGGGAGCAGATGGCTAATTGGTTTTACAGTCAAGATTAATATGGATGGCAGAAATTCTGGCACATTGTCTCATGCTGGAAATGGTGGCACTTTTCCTGATAATGGGGGCAGTGGCTAATTGGTTTTTCAGGGTATTTTGGCTATGAAAATATCATGTTGGCTGAACTAGAAGCAATCAGAGAAGGACCGACGCTGGCTTGGATTAAGGTATTCGCCATGCTATTGTGAATTCAGATTCTCTTGAGGCAGTGCTAGCTGCTGCTGTCGGTGTGCAATACCGACACATCCTCTAACATTGTTTCCGATATCCAGTATCTTTGTCAAGAGGATTGGAATGTTGTGTGATATTTAGAGGTTACAAAAGTTTTGTATAGATTGCATGCAACTAGATAACATAAACTTGCAATAAAGTTTAAAATAAGATCCTACATCTTAATACATATATAAAACAATTGTTATATATCAACTAAGAGAAAGTAGTATAAATAAAATACTTAGCACTTGGCACATAAATTTGATTGAGATAAAAGGTTGTTGAAAAGAATCATTTTTCTTCCTTTTCTTTTGTGTAAATAAAATAATCTCAATAAATCTCATAAGGATTCTAATAATATTGATTTATTTAGATATATTTCTAAATAAAATACAATAACTCGAGAAAACGTGATTTTTTAAAATCTCTCTGCGAAGAGCAAGATCCTAAACTCTAAAACAAGGAGAGAGAACAAAATATCAAGTAAAGCTTGAGACAAAAGTAAATTAAAAATCACTAGATAAGAAGGCATATCAACTGTTGCAATGTGTGTAAAAATTATTCTATATAACTTTTTTTTATATTGATTTTTAAAATAAAAATTGATGCAAAACAAATTCTAGCAATTGTTTAGCTTTAATTACCATCATAAAAACACAATTAACCTCATTTTTTTTAGCTTGAAAATCTAATGTTTAATATATAAATAAAATCCGAGTTATGTGGCTCGGGGTCAAGTTCCTTGACCAAGCTTGAGCTTGTACAGAGCCAAATAAGTGACTTAAGCTCAATTTCACTTTGTTTAGGTTCATTTATGATCCTTTGACTTTTTATTATATAAATTATAAGGAGATTTTATACTTTTCATATTGGATAAAAGGTTTTATAAAAATATGGTAGCTAACAATTTGTTTAGATCAATTTTTCATTAATCTATAATTTGTTTTAATTATGTAAATGCTTCATGTTAAAGAATTTTTGTTGGAGAAATTTTTCAATAAAGTTTTAACTTTAAAGGTTAATGGACCTCAATTTTAATTTGACCTCAAATATGCTTATTAACCATGTTTTTAAAACAAATTTCTAACAACCCCCCTCATAAATAAAAATTATCTAATCAATATACAAAGACTCTTGAATATTCATAGAGATATACTAATTTGAAGGATTACTACATCAAGATATGTAGCTTTTGTTTTGGAACCTTCCTTAGTGAAATTCAATCAAATTTACTTGGCTAAGTAGTGAACGCGGTGTCTTAAACCATATAGTTTTCTATGCAAACCAAGATAACTCAGATGGTTCTTTATTTAGAGATTTTCTTTGGTTATCATGGTTATGTTTATTTTGACTTTAAACAACTCACAAATATATAATTACTTTCAAGAATTTAGTATTTTTGTAAATTTTCAAAAAAACGATCACATTTCTCTTTTATTTAAGTAATTTTTCATTCAGAGTATTCAACTATACTCCACTTAATATACAAAAAGTATAAAAATCACTAAGAGCACAACTCACCTTTTATCATGTTTCATCTAAAACTTTTTTTTTATCATAGAAATAAACAAGAAACAATACTTTTCAAGTGTTACTAAGAATATTATATGACTTAGTTTTTTCTTTAAACCTAGATCATGAAATCTCTAGTCAACTAGGTATGGTTACAGTCATCACACATTTTCATCTTTAAAGTCTTTAAACCATTTTCCCTCAATAAGTTATACACAAGCTTTCTCAACAAACCTATAGTTAATGGATATGCAATATTGTTCTTTGACTTTACATAGTCAATGCAAATTATCTCATTCGAGAGTAAATATTTAACATTATTATATCTACAATGTATATGTCTAGACTTACCATTATACATACTACTTTGAGCCCTTCCAATTACTAACAGTTTGTCACAATGAACATAAATTATTGTTATGATTTTAGTCAACATGGAATATTCTTTAAGAAATCTCAAAGTCACTCGACTTTCTCTCCAACCTTATCAGAAGAAATAAACTTTGATTATATTTTGGATCTTACAATACATGTTTTCTTAGAGGAGTTTCATGATACAACTACTTTACTGAGTGTGAAGCCATATCCACTAGTGGATTTGAAATCCTTAGTGTTGGAAATCTAATTCACAACACTATACCTTTTAGTATCATTAGGTATCCAATGTAATGTATCCCATAGTCTAATATGTATTTTAATTTTTTTAGTACCATATTTATTGATTTTCAATAATCCTTACTTAGACAATGGTATATCTACTTAGTTTACTAAGTATGAGATATTTGATCTTGTGTAGTTTATAACACATCAAGCTCCTAATTAATCAAGAATACTCCAATTGGTTTATTCTATTACCTTTATTTCTAGATAGATGTACACTTATGTCTATTGTTGTTTTGACAATACTATTGTCACATTTAAAAATTTGTCAAGAATTTTCTCAATATAATGAGATTGAGACAATACTGATCTATCAAATGTCCTAGTAATTTTTATTTCTAGTATGACATCTACAACACATAAGTTTTTAATGTCAAACTTACTAATTTATATTTTCTTAGTAAATTGGATCATGTAATTATTGATGCTCAAATTAACATATCGTTCATATAAAGATATATAATGACATAAACTTTATTTGTGTTTTTTTTTTTACATAAACACTTTTATCATCTTCATTGATTTTTATCTCATTTGACAACATAACCTTGTAAAAATTTTCAAACCAATGTTTAGGTGTTTATTTCAAATTATATAATAACTTGACAAACTTATAAACTTTCTATTCTTATTCTTTAAGAACAAACCTCTTGGGATGTTCCATATAAACCTTTTCATCAAAGTAACTATTTAAAAAATGTATTTTTATATCCATTTGATTTATTTTAAGTTTATTAATACTTACGATGATATTAACATTCATATGAAAGTTGTTCTTGACACAAGTGAAAAAATGTGAAAATAGTTCATACCTTCTTGTTGTTCGAATCTTTTAAGAACAAATATTGCTTTGTATTTCTCAATAGTTCCATCAACTTTCATCTTATTTTTTAAGATCCGTTTACACCTTAATGGTTTTACTTCTAGGTGGAAGATCCGCTAGTTCTCATATATGATTGTTCATGATGGATTCAATTTTACTATTAACCATCTCCTTCTAATAGAAAGCTTCGGGACAAGACATTGTCTTAGAGTAGGTCAAATGTTCATTTTCTAACGAGTATATTTGAAAATTAGGAGCAAATAAATGGTTATTTAAGCTTTTTTACTCATTTTAAGCTCAACTTTATCATATTTTGATTGATGATGACTACTTGAGCTAGCTTCAATTATTTTTTAAAGTGAACAATTTTTGTATGCTTTATTAAATGGAAACACATCTTCAAAGAATGTAACATCCATTGATTCTATTATAGTATTGGGATGGATGTCCTCAATACTTGACCTATGCATAAGAAATTGATATGCACTATTATTGTAATCGTCTTTAATAAAAACACAATTCATAATTTTAGGTCTTATATTGATCCTTTTTTTTTTTTTTCAGATCAGGTACCACCTTTTTGTAAGACACCCCAATACTTTGAGGTGTTGTAGAAAGGTCTTCTACCTTTTTACAATACATATAGTGTTTTTTCTATCTTTTTCTGAGGCATTTATTAAGTATATAATTGGCACCATGACATTCATAATTTCTTTTAATATTTGGTTTATAAATTTCGTAATGTCATTTTATTGAAGTGAATAAGTAATAGTAGTTTGGTGGATAATAACATTTTAGAAATATAATTCACCAAAAATACTTTGCATTCTCCATCTTTATCGCTTTTTATTACCTCTATTTTCTTATTAAATTAATTTTCAACTTTATTGTTGTAATATTTAAATATTTCAAGCTCCTCATCTTTGCTTCTAAGCAAATAGATATAACAATACTTTATGCAATCATTTATAAAAGTAATATGATATTTTTTTTCACTTTTAGTTTGTACAAACTTTAAATCACCAACATTCGAGTGAATTAAATCTATAATAAGTTCACTAGTTTTTTAATTATTTGAAAATAAGATTTTATAAATTTTGATTCTACACAAACCTCATTTATACTAAAAAACCATACTTGGTAAAATGATTGCATAGAATTATAACTTTTGTATAGAATTATAATAAAAAACCAAACTATTCAAGATTAATTTAAGTTTTGTATAGAATTATAATTCACATGTCTTAACTTGTCATGTCACATATCATAAAACTAAAGTAAGTAAAAAAAGAAGCATTATTCTTATGATTAATATCATCATTGGTTATAATGGCCATTACATTCATTTTCAAAATGCCATCACTAAGATATTCCTTTCCTACAAACATTTTATTTTTAGATAATATAAATATGTTACTTTCAAAAACCATCTTCAAATTATTTTTGCTTAACAATGAGCCAAACATAAAGTTCTTCCAAATATCAACAACATGAAGCATAATGAATTTTCAGTATAACCTTCCCAACACTTAATACCTTGAAGGTTAATGAATTTTCCATGTGCAAGCGTTCACTATACATTCTTTATAAGCAGAAATATCATTTTTTTGCATATACACATGTTTTGTCGAACCAGTGTCAACTAGGATTTTTGACTAGGTTGAATTTGGAAATAATAATAGACATTCATTTTCAAAACTTTTTCATGAGGTGATTAACCTTGGTAATATTAGCTTGACTAGTCATTTATTTTTAAAAAAATTTATATGCTCAACTTTATTTCTACAATCCTTGGCCTAGGTAGTCTTGTTATAGATGAAGTCTTTTCCATTGAACTTTTTGGAAATTCTCTTCCCCTTAATAACAAGTATTTTTTTAAGGTAGTTCTTGAAGTCTCTAAAAATGGTGTGAATTTCTCACTAATTATAGTCATTGGAAAGATTAACTAAGACTTATTCCTATGAATATCATGCAAGATGAGATGTGCAACATCTTTAATATTTTTATACAATCTACACATAATATATATATTCTATTGAGTTATCTTCGATTGGGAAATCTACCAAAATTTCGGCAGAGTCTCCTCTATAAAAGGAGGTCCCAAGTTATCGACTAAAAACTTATTTCTCTTCAATTCTCAACAATTCATATCCTAATCATTGTTTATTCATCCTAGACTCATCATAACACCAATTCAGAGTATCTCAAATCTCAATTTTTCAATATCTCATTCATCACATTTCATTGTATAACACTATATATATATATATATATATATATATATATACACACACAAATAATTAATTGAATTTTAATTTTAAGAATCAATTCAATTTCAACTTGGTCCTTGGTTTTGAATATTTTTAATTTTGTCTCTAATTAATCTTTAAACTTCTAATTTTTTCAACTTCACCCTTGTTTTCAATTGACTTGGGTCTCCAAATTCACGCACTTTTTGAAATAGGTCATTGGTTTTAAATTTCTTCAATTTGACCTTTAATATAACCTTTAAATTTTGTTTTTCTTACAATTTTATCCCTGATTTCACCTAAATAAGCTTAGAAAAATTAAATATGATCCTCTAAAAATCCAATCTCCTTAATTAAGTCCAAATCAAGCTTCCAAACTTAATGTTTCACCAATTACACCTCTAATAAAATTAATTTGACCTATTAAAAATCTAATTAAGTCTTTACACTAAACTAATTCTTTTAATTTGACCTAAATTGAATCTTAAACTTAATTAAATATTTAATTAGGCCCATAACTAAATTAAATTGGCCTATTAAAAGTTTAATTAAGTCCTCAAACTTAATTTTTATGTAAATTTACCCGATAATCATTTAATTTAATATTGAATCTGTATTGTCTTTTAATCTTGGGTACAATTAGGTTCTCAAATTTATCCAAGATCTTAGTTTGGTTTCTCCATGTGCTTAAAACCATTCTCAACTTTTTTTTTGCCAAGTTACTAGTCCTTTTATATTTTTTGTTGTTTTTTCATTTTTCATTTTTTTTTTATATTTTGAAAGAAAAAGGAAAATTTAGGGAAAATCTAAAATTAGGTTGTGACAAATAAGCATATCAAATAAGTCCCAATGAAGAAATATAGGTCATTTTGTGAAAGCTTAACTTTCCTTAAGAGTCCACAACACTAGATCTAGACAAAGATTAATTGAGAACGAAAAGAGATCATAATTATAACAAAGCCACTAAAAAGAGATAAATAGTTTGAAATGAGAGGTTGCAAAGCATATTGGTCTTTTTAATCTAGCACTACAAGTTATATCATCTTGAAAGGGACCTCTAATCAAGGGTAAGCTCAAACATAAATATTGTTTTATCCAAATATCCAGTTGATAACACAAATGTTATCAGGGCCATCTATTTTCATACCACAAAACTAGGGCCATCAGACGCTTCTCCTAATTCTTAATTCCTAATTCATAGTGCATTTTCTATTCGTGAACTTATCATAAACACCATAAGCTCAAATTGCTCCAACTATTGATCTTATTATTGAAAACACCTAGAGGGTTAACATGGAAGTAGAGCTTGACTATAAAAATATCTCTATGATAAAAGAATGACTTTAAGCAATAGAAAACATATATATATATGATCCAGTAAAGCCATTTAAAATTTATCTTGTGCTCGACATTGTAATACCTAAAATATTTAAGGTGTCTTAGTTTATTAAGTTTAATGGTATACAATGTCTTATGATGCTCCTACAAGTATATTGTAGTAAAATGACTGAAGTAATCCATGACAAAAAGCTTTTGATTAACTTTTTTCATTAGAGCTTAAGCGGTGCAACACTAATTTGGTGCATGCGTCTAGTAATACCAAGATCCATAGGTGGAGAGATTTGATATATGCTTTTATAAACCACTATAACTTCAACATATACGTGGATCTAGGCTATTCTAAATTGCAAAACATAGAAAAAGGACCTAAAAAATATGTTAGAGAGCACTTCAGAGGTGGTATAAAGTTGCTTTATAGATCCATCTTTTAATCGAGAAAGCAATGATTAAACTCTTCTTAAGTACATTTAAAGATTTGTACTTTGAGTATTTTGTTGCAAATTGGCACAACATTTTACAAATGTAATTGTTGTGGTCGAGAGAGTTGAATAAGCAGTAAAGGCAAGAGAAAATCTCATAAACTTTTGAAACTAACCAAAGGAAATTATGGTTTTCTAGTAAGAAAAAGGACGATGATGTGCACCAAGTGGAAGCCAATTATTTCCAATCCAAAGGTCATTAAGATAACCATTAAAGGTCCAATCAGCAAGTCAATACCAGTAGTTCCAATCTTCAACCATTCACTTGGACATCATCCAATACTACATTCATCACTAATCTAAGCTAATCTTTATAATTCCCCACTTACCAACTAAATGATTTTCCATAAAATCATCCACTTTTAAACCAATCAACATCAAAGGACCAAGTCAGCCCTAACAACCAGACTTATATAAACCCTTAAGAAATCAGAAAACCTTACCACCTTTTCCACTACCATTAGGATAAACTTTACCACCTCTACCTTGAACAAATCGCTCCTACACCATAATAACCCCTTTAATCACCTTACCATTATAGGTATAAACTCGACCATAAATGAAAATATCATACTAGTGTTGATGGACATAACATTGATAACTATAATACCTTAAAAAAAAAGCTCCTTCATCTTATAAAAGAAGGTTGGATAACATTTGATGAGAGTCAAAATTCCATAAATGCAAACTCAAATCCCTTACCAAACCATATTGTTACAAGGGAATGAGGTGTAAGCATAATTTTCAATGAAGCAGAGTATGATAGGAAAAGGGTCACTTGAAGGTGACAATGAGCAGTTTGTTTAACATGATATCCTGTTGTTGCTAAAAATTATCTAAAAACCTTAAAAAAGATGAAAACCAATCAAAACACTGTTAGGAGTACAAATAGGCCATAAGAAAATTCTAGGTGCAATCCTCTATGAAAGTGAAATTACTATAAATACACCATTATAAAAAATAAAAAAAGGTTTAAAAAACATTATATTTACCTAGTATGACTTAAAAAAAAAAAAGATAAACTAAAGACTAAATTTAATTTTTTCAAGAAAAATAATCCACTGACACAAGCTTAGATAGTCCATCATAATTAAACATATAAACCAAAAGGCTAAACGCATGTAAGCCCAAAAGCCCAAGCATGTGTATAGGCCTTTTTTTGACCTAAAATTCATCCATTTCTTTTTATTTATTAAATAGCTGACAGGTCCACTGTCATCGTAATTGACATGTTGCCTAATAAGGTGCTGCCCATAATTGTGGCTAGAAAATCATAGGGTAAGGATTTTGCCTAAACAATCAAAATTTTGAATCAGTTTCACCCCTAAAATACCTCACAAATACTGTTAAAACCTATATAAACTACCCTACAATCCCCAAACACTTGAAAATCAATCACAAAAATAAAAACCAATCAAATCCATAAAATCCAAATTGAACTAGTTATGCCTTCCCCACCATGATTAGAGGTACAAACCACCTCCAATAAACTCTACTCCAATAAAGGAACCCATTGATACAAAGATCTTCCATTTTGATGATCAAATTATGGTTTCACAATAACTTTCTCTCTCTTTATCGTTTTCTGCCAACTCTCTCCCTCCTATCTCTAACTTAGGGACTAAAAAAAAAAAATCCTTTCAAACAAAAGCATAAATTCTAACAATTCCAAGATTGGCTAGACATTTTCTTTGCTATTTATAGTTTGGTCCTTTCACTTTAAAGTCTGTATTTCTAATTAAATTAAAAATTTATCTTATAAAACTAGGCAAAAAAAGAATCAAATCAATATAGGAAAAAAGTCCAAGGATGAGCTAAAAAAAGATGAGAGAGAGAGAGAGAGAGAGGTGTTGGATTGTTCATATAAATAGTGAAGCACTATCATTGAATCTAGTTCTTTTAGTTTGTTAGGTAATTTGAAAACAAAAATAATAGGATCTATGCTTGGATATATGTATTATTGATTGTAACATTATGATAGGATTTTCTTTCTTATCTTTGTTTTTAAGCTTTTAATGTTGTGTCGAGTTTATGCTTGAGATTCATTTATTGTTTTGGATTTTATTTATTTTCCTCTTATTCACTTTGTTTTTTTTTTTATGTTCTCTCTTTTTCTATTATTTCATAAAAATAACAAATCCTTTGTTAAAAAAAAAAGGAGATTAAATGAAAAATAGATTTTTTAGAGTTTAGGGTTTTTTTTTTGAAAAAAATTCATTTAAAATACAGTGTTATAATTAATATATTTTAATATTTATTTTGAAATTGTTTTATTAAAAAATAAAATATAATTAAGAGAATTATTCTCCAATTCACTTTTTAATTTTTTAGGTCCTAAATTGTTATACCTTTTATTAAATACTAGATAACTAAAATGTACTATGTGCTGGATTAGAAAAAAGTTTTTTGAATATAAAAAAATAATGTCCAAGTGGTAGTAAACCCTTTGATAATGTCATTAAACCTGACCTAACAGTTCAATATTGAAATCTCCCAAACCGACTCATTTTCTTGCTTGAACTTCAAATCAAATCATCTTAGAGTTGCCTTGTCGTAACTCGGTCAACTTGGCTTATCCAAAAAACAACTTGAATGGTCAATAAACATGTGGTTTAACTTTTAAAAAATATTTGGAGATGAAATATATTTTCTAAAAACATTAAGATAGCGATATATTGGATCGATTTGAGTTAACATGTCAAACCCATAAACTAGGTCATGGGTTCCACTAGGTTCAAAATAAATTTAAAATTAGAAATGGAGATAAAACCCATGCAAATGTTTTAAACCGATTGTCCTTTATATATATATATATATGAAAAACAAAATCAATTCAATACAAGTAATTAATGGAAAGGGGTTAAACAAATAATAACTTGAAAGGGCTATTAGGCTAGTCCCATGTGTCTAACCTTAATTTAAAAGCTTAGAAATGTCTGTGTTTAAACAGTTAATGAAAAAGGATAAAAACAAAAATAAATCATGCGCTAATGGGTTAAGTCCATGCGTCTAACCTTAATAAAAAACCTCAAGCCCAAGCCTGGGGTTTTTTTTTCCCATATCATTCACTCTTAGTTTTTATTAAGTGAGCGACAAGTTGCCTGCCCTAGCTGCTGCTAGAAATCCTACGACCATTATGGGTGTTGAAAAATCAAGAGAGAAATAAGGTTTAGCTAAAAATCTATTTTAACCCATTTTCATCTAATTGTGTTTTTAAAAAAAACACCATAAAAAACTCTATAAACCACTTGTCAACCCAAAAACAACCTAAAAGCACTTAAAAATGAAAATTGGTCGAATAAAAAAAATCTAAGCGGAACCAATCTAGTTTTTCAAGCATGTTTATAGGGAAAAAAGGTATTTCATCGAACTTTTCTTATCGAATAAAATTCATTGACACTAAAAACATCATCTTCAGTCACTTTAAAGGGACCATTAATCAGCTTTCTCTCTACTTACCATTTTCAGGCGACTTTATCTCTTCTCTCTCAAACTCAGGGACTAAACTGTTAAGAAAATGAACTTTTGAACTAAATTTATAATTGCAAAAACTAAAGGAATTATAGATTAAGAAAAAGAAAAGTAGGTGGACTAAAAAAAACTTATTCTAGAAAATTTAATATTGGCTATAAGATTTCTTGTTTTACACTTTTGTTGAATTTTTTATTTCATTGATAAATGTTAATAAATTGATCAGTAAATTAGACATAAAAAGCTATATTTGAAAAAATATTTAAAGATGAAAATAGAAAAAAAAATATTTGTAGTTATTATGAGTTGCTATAGTATTTTACCGAGATCTTTTAGTATATTTTGTAAAAATCATATTAGTAATTCTTAGGATTTCATTTAGAAAATTTTCAAAGTTATAGCCAAAATAGCCTGGTTTCATTATAAAATACAAACAATTTTACATGTTGTTTTGTAATGTTGCTATTTTACAATTTAGATTCAAATATTTGCAATTACTTTTATTTGTATATTTAATTCATGAGATTTTGAATTTCATTTACTTAAATTCATTAAACTCAAACTATTCAAGTTGATCTCAAGGATCATCATAATTATAATTTAGAGTTTTATAACAAAATTTTGTTTAAAAAATTTTGTTTCCTTACAAACTAGATATTATTTTTGCATAATCTTTTGTAACAATTGATTTTGTATTTTGAATCAAAATTTATGACATCTTTTTCTATCGGTCCTTGTTACCAATTAAAGCTATTTAGGAACAAACCTATGATAACACAACAATTACCTCTAGTCAAACAAAGCAGGGACTTTAAATCACATACCCTTAGTAAGGGTAACATGTTCTAAAAGCACCACCATGTAAAAAAAAACATAGGAGTTTTATGGAGAAGAGGAATGAATGAATCTAATGTACAAAAAATAAAAAAAAAGGAATAAAGAAATTTATAAATAAATATTTTATGGGGAGACAAAAAGATAAATAAATTATTTATATTGAATATATGGGGCTGTCTATTTTGGTTACTTGTGCTCACTCAAACTCCTATAGTGGATCACCTTTCTTTGATCAATCATGACTCTTATCCATCAGTTTGATTTCATTTCTCATGATCTATTTCAGCCTTCAGTTCCCTTTCTTGTATAACAATTGTTCTTTTTTAGTTGGCACTCATGGTGAAAAAAGCTCAAATGATGGCCTCATTTTAGATGTAAATAATACCCCTATTATTCTTTTATTTCTCGATTAAATGAAGATATATTCCCCTATCATTTTACTATTGAATTTGATCGACTTAATTAACCAAGTATGATGTGGCAAATGATATTATTCACCTAAAACTATCTATCATGGTCTTAAGTATCTAACATGTCAACCAATTATACCATTTCAAACAAAACGTGCTCTAGCTTTTCTTGAACAATTTTCTTAATTGTTTGTACTTATATAAACAACTCAATTTCTTGCTATTATTGAGAATCAACAATATAAAATTTAAGTCATGAATCAATAATGACCTAACTATCAGGCATGGGATACAAACAATACAATTCTAGAGAAATTTCACACTTGTGATCTCTAGGTTGATCACTTAATTTTCTTAGGAATCTTGAGAGTGTATTGAAAGATCTTGTAACTTTTTTCTAAGGTCTCTACAAATAGGCTTTAAAGATTACTTGTTTTTATTAAAATCCTTTACTTATACTTTGCAAAAAAAATTCAAAAATAATTTTATCTTCACTGTTTTTTTTTGTTTTCCACTATAAAGTATGAACTACTTTGTAAATCATTACATCCCTCTTAGATATCAGCAATAGTTGAACAATCAACAATATGATATCGTAATGATTGAAGGACATTTTATATCCTGATCTTGTTGAGTTAAGTCATTGGCTTTTATATTGTTTTCTTTCACTGAAAAATAAAAGTTAAACCAGAAAACATTTCGACAAGGCTTGCGTACACTACATAATCAATATTTGACTTGCATGTTCAGTGAATACCTTTACTTTTCAGGTTAATGTTGTTTACCTTGTTTCCAGGTCTATGAGATGCAAACAATCGCTAACCAATTAATCATCCTAATCACCAAGTTTTGATGATTTCTATTATGGCTAATGATTATGCCATTCCTTGTCAAAAGACTTTTTAGGCTTAAAGGGCTTAACCCTCATTATGTGCCATTCAATTCATCTTTGCCTCCTAATTTCTCTGTTTTAGGTAGAATTGTAAGACAAATAAGATACCTATATACTTCATAGAGAAGCTTATCACGACTGATATTCCTTTTATTTATAGCAACACTAGTGACCAACTTTAGCCTTTACAATGGTTAATCAAGCCTGGTTTGTTGTATTTCTCCTTTACCAAGTAATCTTTCAGGCTTGAGGTGACCATTTTTGTTACTTCCTTAAGAAAAGGTCCTAAGTATCCTTCATTTTTATCAATCACTTTAAATTTCATGATTATTATAAGTTATTGCTCTTGAAACTCTTTATCAGAGTTTGAATCGACCATTGTGATCTTGTTTAAGTGGCCAACTAGGCATGTTCCACTTGTTGGTTGACAACAAGCCCCTTTAATATAGAAAGATTGAGATTGCCTTGTTGATAAGTAACTCGTTGGGCGCTGATCTTCCCAATTAGAGTTGATCGTAGATAAGGTGGTTAGGCCACGTAACCTGATACTACCTATACATTCGTAGGGTAGGTAATACCCCTCATAAGTGATCATGTTTAAATTTAGTTGGGCTTGTTGTGGCACCTATTATGTGGACATATGATATCCAGGTTAAGGCTAAGTACTTCAAAACATTCTTATTAGAGTGCTTGTTATTATAGAATATCCTAGAATTTACCCTCTAGGTCTATAGGCACATGGAGTTCCAAATCTACTTTGTTGTAGCTCATTAATTTAATTGAACTGATCAGTCATAACTTGCATTGTCTTATTGAGTTTATAAGAAGTCACCACTAACCTACAAAAGTGTGGTCAAACTAGATACGATAATTTGATGATACCATTATTTCTCACAAAGAGATAACCTTGCTGCTATGATGGAGGTATGGAATAGCAACGTACTCACTAGTAATTGATAAAGACAATGATGTTTAGAAAAATGACATAATAATATAAAATATTGTTCCTCTAGGCTTGTCAATGAGGCAACAACTACTTTTAATTAAATAAAGTGAAGACATCAAGTATCGGACCTTTAGTAAAGGTAACCTACTCTAAAAGTAACATCATGTAAAGAAAAATCAAAAGTTTTAAGGAGACAAGGATTATAGAAATCTAATGTGCAGTAAAATAAAGAAAGCCATAAAGACAGTTGTAAACAAAACCTTATGAGAGAAAATAATAAATGAATTGGTGAAATTGAATATGTGAGGCGGTCCTTCTCGTTACTTACAATCATTGAAAATCATGTGATCGATCATCTTATGACTCCTAATTATCTAATCAATTATTTTTTTAGTTTCCTTAGTTGATTAGGCTTTTTAAACTTTTTTTTATTTTGCTAATGATTTCTGCAATTTTGATAATAAATAATAATTATTTTTATTTGGTTGTCACATAAATATTTATTTTTAGGGTAAATAATGTAACGCATGCAATGCTCTAGTAATCAAAATTGCCAATAACATAAACAATAATAAAAAGAACTTATGTTCCCCATCTAAACACTTCTCAAATTCGACCTCTACTTTGTAACTACATAATAATATTAGTAACGGCAATAATAGTGAAACAACATTCTTTTTCATCGTTAATTGCAAGTAACGAAACATAAAAAAATAATAAAAACCATAAACACATAATGTGGTGTTATGATTTATTGAATTTTTACAAGGACGTGACTGAGAATTAGAGTAAAACACAAGGATAGGTCGATGGTTTCTCCATTAAACTCCTACTTTCGGCCAGCTTCTTCCAGTTCCCGCAGACCTCCAACCTTCTGCTCAATCTCCTCAATCAACTCCTCGCGCCACAGCTCTGCTCTTGCAGACTCTTCAATATCGTCTTGCTGCATATCCGTTTATATATATATAGGTCAACAATCTTTGTTTTTAACTGGTGATGGCGAAGAATAGCAGTATACGACTTCGACACATTATGGATATTGGGAAGAGTCTCGTTTTTACATGTGAGATGGAATTCTCTTACTCAATTTCATTTTAAAAACAATTGGTTAGATTCAACAAATGTGATACGTAAGAAAAAAACTATACAATGAAGAATTCTAACCATCCACTAATTTACAGAGATGAAAATCTTGATTGTTGAAATTCAGACTAATGACTGAGTAAGAGATTTCCATCTCTTACATATAAAAACGAGACTCAGACAACTACATCGATCATGTTTGTGGAAGAGATGGAAGAATTCCATCCCACTATCATGAAATCTTTTACAAGTAAGAGAAGTAAATCCCTTACTCCCTACTGCAAATCTTAATCTAAAAAAATCTTTTCTTCAGTATGCTTTCCAAAGTCATTTTCTCAACAATATTAGCGAATTTAATTAAAATTACTGGAAAAAGAAAGACATGAAGTTAGAAGATTCAACACAGGAGTGAACGGAAGGACCATGTCAGCACATATACCTTGTCATATACCCAATGTCCACTGCCATCCCCTCCATCTTTTCTATACGCCTCTGAGTCATAATAGGGGTCCTATACAATAAAAACTCAGACATTAGAATCTCGCCAAATAATATGTATAAATTTCAGATCCTCCGTGCAAAACCAGATGGGCTTACTTTCATTGAACCGAAGAATAAACATCCCCAGCAAGTGAACATAAGGTAAAATACATCTACAAGCAGAGAAGATAAGATTAGAGAAACTGAAGAAACCCCTAACGAAATATAGTGATTAGTGGGCTGAAATGAATGAGAGAAGAAAAAGAAAAAGGGAAAAAAAACTTACAGACGTTTTTTATGGCTCGATCACTGAGATGCCATATAGATTTGTGAGTTATAAGGTCTCTTTGACCTTCTATATGCTCCACCATAACTGCCATTAGAGGCCAATCTGGGAAGGCATTCACTTTACTCAAGGAAGCTCTTTTCTTATTGCTGCGTTTATGCTATCACACAAAAGTATACTATCACTTGATGAGATACACATATGACTGGCTTAAGGAAAATCTATTGTGTCTGCGTGTACACCTTTTCATTAACTCAAGAGAACAAAACTCAAAGAGTCAATAATTTGGAGCAAGGAGCCACTTACCTGCAGCCACCCACTAAGAAGCCCGTCGCTTGAACATTGCCAAAGCTGAAAAAAGTAGAGAGAAGAAGAAAAGATTTACTCAATTTATCGGCTTTCGGACTTCTTGTGTAAATTATCTACGACAAAATGGACAGCCATATATGGTTTGTAAGATTTTACCCCTCCTGAACATGGTTTGAGGTCCAATTTTGTTTTCTGCAGAGAGCTAAGCATGTGCGGTTTTGTGATGGTAAAGCCCGTTATAGCTTTGGCCATTATAAATTTTGGATGGAGGCTAACTGCGTTCTGAAACGCTGGAGCTTCCTTTTTCGTTCCTTCTTAAGTACTTTGAAATGGATAAGGAAACAATTCATATCCACCCCCTTCCTTCGCTCGTGCAAGCACACAACTCTTAGGATATGGTTCCGGCTTAGAATGCTAGTCTCATGTTCGCAGAACGTGGTCCATCGTTTTCTATTATTAACACAAGTCTCCCCAATATATATGAATAGATAAAATTTTAGTATCTAACATTTTCTTAATTAAACATGGAAATTAAGCTAATTACTTTTTATATATACTTCCAAATTTGTTTTATAGAAAACAAAATATTCTTAAACAAAACAAAACAAAAATAATACTTCCAAATTTGTTTATTGTATTTATATTTATAATATTTACTCTACATCCACGTAGGATGTTACACAAATATAATACACAACGATCTTCTCCTTTGAATTGCAATCATTCTTTTAAAAATTGTCAAGTAAACATCTTTTTTTACACGGCTTATGATTGGTTCGAGGAAAAAGAAATTTATTGCATCTCTCTCAGGCACACGTCATGTATATGTTATAAAGAATACAATTGTGTGCATAATACAAATATTGTAATATATTATAATAGATAAAAAGTCTAGTAAAATATTTTCCTTATAAATTCATCAAATATTTTTATATATGTGACGGATCAAGATTTCTTTCTTTTCAGCATCTAAACCATAATGGTCAGAGTCTAATATTTTTTGCTCATTTCCAAACTTTTTTTAAAGGTTCGGGCAGAAAC
>Ga0307510_10001065_pt1 | contig 29176 bp, 18 predicted proteins | sample 12_EM_MG_FD_207224 | JGI IMG/M metagenome (GOLD analysis project Ga0307510, IMG submission 207224) | Populus trichocarpa ectomycorrhiza microbial communities from riparian zone in the Pacific Northwest, United States - 12_EM | ecosystem: Host-associated > Plants > Roots > Unclassified | place... | reverse complement strand
GTAAACTTACCTACCCTAAACTGCGCACAGACCACCCTGTATTAGTATATAAGACCTACGAATTTAGGTGAACAGTCCTTAGACTGTTCTCTTGTCATCCCCCACACTGGAGCCTTTCAAAGCTCCCCCTTCGTCAACAGCAACCCGCCCGTCGTCGTCCCCAGTCTACTCGCTCCCGCCTCTCCTCGTCTTCTGTCTCTTCCTCCTCAACATCTCCTTGCTGCTCCTTTGGATCAGTCACCTTCAACTCCGTTCCCTCGTCGAGTCTTGCTACCCATAAAGTAGTGAGTTCCCGACACTTCCGTTAATCTTGGAATTAATCTACGACCTTGCTAAGAAACACCTTTTCTTGAAGTTCGACATTTGTTGGGGATACAACAATATTCGCATCAAAGAAGGCGACAAGTACAAGGCCGCCTTCAAGACTAGCGAAGGCCTCTTTGAGCCAACAGTGATATTCTTTGGCTTGACCAATTCCCTGGCCACATTTCAAACGATGATGGACGACATTTTCCAAGAAGAGGTTGCACAAGGATGGCTTCGCATCTACATGGACAATATGATCATCGCTACCGAAGATGATGAAGTCCTTCACAAACTCTGTGTTAATCACATTCTGGACAAGCTTGAGAAGTTCGATCTATTTCTTAAGCCCGAGAAATGCAGGTTCCACCAATGTGAAGTTGAATATCTTGGAGTACTCATTGGTAACGGTTCGGTCAAAATGGACCCCATCAAAGTTCAAGGTATCTCTGAATGGCCCACTCCACTGACGGTCAAGGATGTGCGCAGTTTCTTAGGCTTCTGCAACTTCTATAGGGCGTTCATCAAGAACTTCTCTGACATTGCACACCCCCTCAATGACCTCACTTGCAAGAACAAACAGTTTGTTTGGTCTGAGGAGCGTAATAATGCCTTCCTATGCCTTAAGGAAGTCTGTAGCAGCTATCTGGTTCTTTGCACACCCAATTGGTCCAAACAATTCGTCATAGAAATGGATGCATCTGGCTATGCGCTTGGAGTGGTTATCGCACAAGAGTTCGAAGACGGAGTCCATCCTATTGCCTTCCACTCCAGAAGTCTCCTACCAGCAGAGATGAACTACGATGCTCATGATAAGGAACTTGCTGCCGTGATCTTTGGTTTCAAATGCGGTTGTCCCCTGTTTTTGGGTGCCACACATGCGATTTGTGTCCGCACAGATCACAAGAACCTCCAGTACTTCCGCGACCCTCAAAAGATCACTGGTCGTCAAGCGCGTTGGATCGAATTCCTACAGGACTTCGATTACACCCTTGAACATATTCCTGAGTCAACAAACACCATGGCTGATTTGTTGTTGCGAAGAAAGGACCTTAACAAGGGGGTGGATTCCAACGAACCCCGTGTCCTACTCCCTGACCACCTCTTCGCTCCAACAAATTCCATGGAGGTACACAAAGTTTTTCTTGAAGACGATCCTGACCTACAACGCAACATCCTACAAACCCTCCATGATTCCCCAGCTGCTGGACATCCAGGCATTTCGAACACTTGGGAGCTTGTCCGTGAACAATATGAAGGCCCTAGACTCCGAGAATTCGTAGAACAATATGTAAAGGGATGCACTCGCTGTCAAGAATCTAAAACCAACATGCATCGATCAAAAGCACCTTTGCAACGTTTTGATACACCTGTCGAAGAAGGCCCTTTTCAATACATATCGATGGATCTAATCATGGACCTCCCCAAATCACAAGGTTTCGACTCCATTCTCACAATTGTGGATCAAGGATGCTCTAAAGCAGCTAAATTCATTCCATGCACCAAGACGATCGATGGAACAGGGGTGGCACTCGAGTATCTGAAACATCTTGTACCCTGGTTCGGACTTCCTAAATGAATCATTTCGGACCGTGATCCCCAGTTTACGTCTGCATTCGCAAAAGAAATGTGCAAGGCTTTAGGAATTCAACAAAATCTGTCCACTGCCTTTCACCCATGCACTGACGGTCAAACAGAATGTATGAACGCATGGATCGAGCAGTACTTACGACCATGGACATCTGCAAAGCCCTCAGCTTGGAGTCAACTCCTTCCAATAGCGGAGTTTGCACACAACTCTTGGAAACACGATGTAGCACGTAAATCCCCTCATGAACTCCTGATCAGGATCAAGCCACAGGTGATTCTGAAACACCTAGAAGGACCTGTGCCTGCTGCGGAAACACACCTACGTCTCCTGGATGAATCTAGACAATTAGCTCAGAAACTTCTACAGAATGTACAAAGCCGCAAGGACAACAAGAAACTAACAGAGATTAAGGAAGGCGACCAAGTCTGGTTAGAAGGTCGCAACCTCTATCGCTGGCAATCACAAACTCTCCCCAAAGCAGTACGGACCCTTCAAAGTCTTGCAAAAGATAAGCCCAGTTGCAATGCGGCTTGACCTCCCTACATCGATGAAGATTCACAATGTATTTCATATGGACCTCCTCCTTCCATATAAGGAAACGGAGCAATATGGCATGCCCTACACATGCCCACCTCCGATCATTGATAGTGAAGAAGAATACAAGATCGAGAACATTCTAGAAGCACAATGATTTGGTAAGAAACGTAAACTCCAGTACCTCGTGCACTGGAAAGGGTACCCTCATTCCGACGACCAGTGGATCGACCACAAAGACCTCAATGCCCCAGATTTGTTAGCAGAATTCTATCTTTCCAACTCTGCTACGGCTGGACGACCAGTTGTATAAAGACACCCCTGCTAACTCCCAACTATTATTATCTCCCATCGCTTCTTCGCACTGGCTTCCCCTTTTACAATCTTCTATGGCTATGACGAACGCTTTCAACAACGCTTGTTCAGTATTCGCTGCACTAGCCCTACTTTCGCCAACAACCTTCAACAAATCTTCGCCAATCAGTTTGCCAATATGTCCGACGCTGATTCCGCTATCTTTGTCCCTTCCCGCTCCCCTTCTCCAATTGATAACCATGCAGGCAGCACTCCCTATGTCGTTGCCTCTCCCCCTCCTGACAGCCCCACTGATTCTGAAGCAGCTTGGCCTCACCAGATGATGCTCAAGCACGTCACGACCATACTGGGGGCCGATATCGAAGAGGTTTGCTGCCGCTTCCCAACCAATCGCTCTCTCCTACCCATCGATATTCCCCCTCCTTGCCCACTGACACCAAACATCGCGATTCCCTCCTCCCCTACTCTTCAATATCCAGGCACTGAACTGGAACACTATGTTGACCCCTCATATCCGAACAGCCCCCCATCTGCCACTCCTTCTTCCCCTATTGACCCTTCGTCGCTCATCATTGTCACAGACAGAGAACAGTACGAAAATGAGGAAGAATGGGAGAATAGTATCGCACAGGAGCCCCAACTTCACCGCTCATTGCCTCACGTCCCCCTTGCTGACATAACGCCCATTCGACAGGTATCCCATCCTCTCGAAGATATGACTGACTATGAGGAACTAGCCATGGTCCTCTATCGCCAAGTCTTGGACCAAGACACGAAAATCAAGGAGCTGACGGAGGACAAAGAGAATCGGGCGCTGTCCCCTACTAACCCTCAACCCAGCACTCATCCAGGTCCTGGCTGGCAGGACAACTTCGACGCTACGGGGACTTGCCACCTCTTTGTCATTCCACTGGGAGACAAGGACGTCATCGCCCCCTTCATACACTATGACCTCTGCAACCCCTTCCCTGAACTATTAGCCACGAATGGGCGCTACTGTGCCATCCACTCTTGCCCCCTTCACGCCACCCCTCAGTCATCTCGCGCCTCTCTGTTGTCACCGCACAACGAACTGTTCTTCCACCCTGACCTGGAATTGACAAGAGGCATCGACTGGGCTGTCCTTTATGAGGATGACCCCACTTTGGCTGGCAAAATCCAATATTTCTGCTCCCACAAGAAGGCTTGCGACTGCCTTGCCAGATGTATAGGACAACTCCGGGAGTCTTTAGAGATAGAAAGGCAAGCTCTCTATCACAGCTCGGCCTGCCTTACCAGAGCCAACACTCTCAGATGCCTTCAGCGTCACATCGACTCGTCCCTCCACATTGCCCCATCCTTCTCTACTGCACGAGTCAAGAAAATTCGCGCTTCCATTCGCAATCGGGTCACCAAGGAGCATGCTCGTCACCCAAAAGAATGCATGTGGTGCAGCAAGGTAGGCCACACCATCAATGACTGCTTCTGCATTGGCTTGTGCTGCCACTGCTCCCGTCGCAGTCATACGGGAGTGGACTGTAAGGACCCTCACAGTATGTGTCTAGAGTACGGGGACTGCAAGGTATACCCCACTCATTCCAACTTCAAATGTGGCTACTGCACTGTGGTAGATGACAGCATTGATGTCTAGAGGATGTTAACAAGGGGGTAATGTCACAGACTGCCCCACTTACCTAACTTTCTCCTTCCTATTTCGTTTCTCCTTCCAATTCCATCCGAGACTCCAGGCTGCTTTGCCCACTGCTTACCTACTTATCTATGGACTGTTCTCATATTTTCCAGAGACTTCCGTACACTTCCATATGCTTCCATCTCGTTCCATGACCCTCCCCCGTCTTCTAGTAGCTTCCTTCTGTACTTGTATATATACTGTACCAAGTAGCATAGAACGGCTTTCTTAAGCTTGTTCTATTTGTGCAATCAGACTTTGATAGTCTCTTCTCACTATTGAACGCGTGCGGCTTCCCTCGAACAAATCCCCCTCTGCATTAGTCAGCTTTGCTGCTAATTGCCTTAGACTCTTTACGTCTCAAGATCATGTGCTAGTGTCTCACTCGATTCCAAGTCATGTCTGACTTGTGTAATCTTCGCTTGTCAACCCTCTTGTTACGTGACACCTCACGTGACCGATTTCCCTTCTGGGAACGACCCCTCTCTGAAATCCATCTTCGTAACCTCGTCCGAGATCCCTGAGCCCCGAGATCCCCGACTTGATCTGACATGGTGGTCTGACCATGACATGGTACCTATGACAATACTATCACTGCATGATTCCTTCCTCACTGTGTGATGTGTCTTTTGTGGGGGAGGGTGTAAGGCAGCGGTAGTTACATTGCCTTACACTGTCCAATCACAAGTCCTTTCAGAAATTCATAAGAGGCACACATTGGTGTGCATAACCACAGATTGCGCATGGCAATAAGGACAGCATCACATGCCTATTTGATGATGCACAATCATGCAGATGACATGCAATCGACCCCAGTCGATTGTGCATGAACTGCACAAATATGCACTAATGTAGATGATGTGCAATCGACCTTGATCGGTCGCACATGAACTACATAAAAGTCTACATAGGATGGTGTATGATATGCACCACATATATGATGCGTGATCGACCTCATTAGGTGGTCGCATGTAATTTAGATCGCCATGAGCAATAAATGAAGACATGTGCTAACTAGTAGCACATGTGAATAGGAGGGTCCCCAACGGGTCCCTGCATAGATAGATACAGTAGATACAGGATCATGTATATAAAGGGTTGCCCTCTCATCTAGGAGGGGCAGACTTTCTTACCCTTACGTTTAGCTTTCGCAATAACCATCGATTTGATCTGGTTCTGTTGCGGCGAGCTCTTAGGAAATAAGTTAAAGTCTTCATCCAACTTATCAACTATATCCAACACACCACAGCGTGTTACACACCCAGACTCAGGGGATCCTTTGGACCTGGTCATAGTGCTATGTTTGTGGGTGCCAGGCATCTGGAGGGATAAAATTCTATGAAAAGAAGCATCTGGCAAGGGAATCCAAGATTGAGTCAAAGAAATCTGGTTGCTGTTGTCATGTCCTTATCAAGCAATATCCCCATACATCAACCATTTTGGGATGTTACAAAACTGAACACAATCACGAAATTGGCACTGCCAATATTGCCTATACTTGCTTGTCCAGCACTACCTGGGAGCAAATCAAAACAATGCTTAGTCAAAAAATTGATTGTTATGAGATTGTGAGTTGCCAAGACCAAAACAGTTTAGCAGCTAATGTAATTTATTTGCAGGTATGCATGATTTGGGCAACAGTGCCTGATGGCAGTTGCAATCAATTGATTGCTCTCAAGGAAGTGAACCAGATGGCTCAAGTCCTTGATAATCATAAGATCAGATTGCATCCAGATGATGCAATCACAACAAGACTTCTAATTGATCAGCTATCTACTTGAGGCAATCTGACCTTCTACAAAAATAAGCAAGATTGCACCCTGATCAATTCAAGATTGCTAGAAGATGCATTTGTACTGTGCATTCAAACCAATTTCCAATTGAACACTTATCGGGAACCTGGCAATGGCTTTATTGGGATTGATGCAACTCATAACATCACCCAATATCAAGATCTTTTGTTATTTACAATCATTGCCAGGGATCATTGGGGACATGGTAAATAAACATTAATTGATATTTAATAAGGGTGTTCTGACTTTCCCAAAATAGGCATGCCTGTTGCCTGGATGCTGATGTCAAGTGGCATGACAGAGATAATTATGTTCTTTGTCAAGTGGGTCAGTGACACCAGTCTGTTGGTCTGGCCCAAGATAATCATGACTGATTGCAATCAAGTGCAGATAGCTGCACTTGAGAGTGCGTTCCCACAGAGCCGGATCCTCCTTGTTGCAGAAGTGGTGGTCAGGCCACATGGACAATGGACTAGCAGTTGACATAGACAGCTTGCATGGTCGATTTTAGTACATACCCCCATAATTTGCTTCTGTCGAGTACCCTAGATTTACCTGCCCCCAGCCCCCTTTAATACTTTCGTAGTTCTGCTATGGCTCTCTCAGTGTGTGCATTTCCATGCCCAACTGAGGTGAGCATTACTTACTTTTCCCTTGTGTTCGTTCCCTGTGCTTACAGTACATATTTCTGTATTCACACAGGTAAATACCAATCACACAGTGTGTGTATTTCTGTGCCCAACTGAGTTCTGTATTCGCACAGTCCACTTTCGGCTCACACTTCTTTGCACTTGCGCTCATTTGCTGCACATTCAACCCCGCCTTGATTGCTACTCTCCTCTGCACATGGCACATGCTACACACGATCCGAAGCCATTTCATAACAAGCCAGTTCCAGGGACTGTGGGAAAAGATCAAGGCCTGGGTGACAACAGAAGATATTGCTACATTTTACAACATCTGGGATGAGATCTCCAATGATCCTTTGGTACCTGAAAGTGTTGTGAAATACCTCTCCACAGAGTGGTTGCCAGTGCTGCATAGGTGGTCCATGATTGGAAGAAAACATCAGTCTATTTTTGAGGAGGGGAATACTAACATGCTTGTTGAAGCATATGTGGTTTATCTTTTAAGCAAGAAAATCAAATTAATCAATCTTAGATATCATCATGTCTTGAAGACACATTGCCTTGGCAGCAAGTGCAACTGGCATGTCGATTATATTATTCAGGCACTAGTGCTTGATTTCCTGCCAGAGATCCAAACCCAGCTTAGTCAGCAAGCTGTCAAGTTAGAGGGCCTGAACCTTGAGGCTGCATGTCACAAACAAATCCTGAGAATCACCAGGAATATATCTCTGGACTCAATTTGCCAAATTGGTGACACCAAGTTCTTCATCACTTCTGAGTCCTGTCCAGGTCATCACTACACGATCGATCTTAATCAATTAAATTGCAATTGCTATGACTTCCCCAGGATTTGGCACTGCAAGCACATTGCTGCTATCAATGTGCATATCCCTGGACTCTGCCCAAAAGTGGACTGCCCCTCCAAGATCCTGGAATGCATGTGCATTCCCATTCTGCCTAAGCCTATACCTAGACCAGAAGAGAGCACAAAGATCTTAAAGGATATCAACACATTATGTCAGCAGCTCAACACTGTAAGTGATCACTCAACCCCAGATCTCAAGGCACTCAAATCTGTCAAATTCAGCCTCACACAGGTGATCGCCTTGGCAAATGGGTCCCAGGCATTACCTGAAAAGGATGTCTTCCACCCAAATAAGAATACCTGGGCTGAAACTGCCAAGCACATGGGAGCAAAACCCCCAAAGCGGAAACCCGGCCCGATAGGTGGAAATACAAGCACAGAGTGTATTGGCCCTGTTAAAGGCAGGCATGCCTGTAAATACAGTGATCCCTATGCTGTGGGCAAGAGATCAGGCAAGCGTGCCAAGCCCAATGTGGTCTCTGTTGCTGCAAATGAACATTCTCACACTGTTGTGCCCACTCCACCCCCATTCACTCATGTAGATTCCCCCGCACGTGCATCCCCTTCCGCTGCAGTAGCAGGCACCACTGCACATTCTTTCACTTGCGTGGACCAATCCATGCCAGGCCCACTCATACATCCGCCCTCAAGCGCTGCACCGGGGCTTGCATTCTCACCTCTTTCCATCGCTCTGTGTTATGATCTACCCAATTTTTCTCATTTACCCTACCCCTCCTTGGCCACACCAAATGTCGTATCCTACAACTTAAAGCCAGTTACCAAACCCCCAGTCATCTTCCCTAGTGCTATGCCACCAGAACTTATGGGAAAGACACCATTACCATTGAACCCACCATCCCTATCACCCCTAGAGGACCTGCCACCTAAACTAGAGCAGACCAGACCAACTACTCCCCAGTGGACTAGCCCATCTCAAGTTGTTATGATGCAATTGCCTTCTCCTGCGATGTCTATCTACCCATCCTTTGACTTGCTACCAATCCAACCCCCTATCCCTATCCCTTGGAACACCCACCATCGACAGTACTCCTCAATGGAGTCATACCAAGAGCCACCCCTAGTGGAGAACCCACTGGAAGATCAGAACAGTCCCATAGAGGATGCACCGCGCCTACCATTAGAACCAACCCAATACCTGAATACTGAGGATGGCACAGTCACCCTATCCTCAAAGGAGCCTCCTCTTAGGGTTTGGACAGAATACCATGATAACCCCCCTCCCCCTGTATCCCGCAAGCACTCCCTGTCACCTACAAGTCCCTCCTCAGCGCCCATACACCAACGTACCAGTCGTGAAGGCAGTTACCAGTCAATCACCCCTTCTACCTCGTTGCCCATAGAAGGCATCTTGCCCCAGAGTCAGGGCTACCAGTCAACCTCTCCCGGAGGATCCGCAGACAATCCCTTATCCACACAGAGCTCCGCAGATGATGCGGATAGCGACATGGCCCTTAATTGGGTCACCATCAATACGGACTACCTTAAAGGGTAGTTGCTTACGTTAGATGCCCATTAGACCAGAATGGGCACGCGGAGATCAGATCTCCTCGGATCAACCTCAAACCTTGTGGTCATCATCGCATCATGACAACGCTTCTCTTCTTGGAATGTCCCGCCGCTATTGTTCGACCCTTAAGGATGGATTAGGCAACTTGTCAATCCCTCATTCGCTCTCACTCATTCTCTATTGTTTGACTCATACAGACCGCAGCACTTATCCGTGGACCTTCATATGTCACAGACAGGCCCCTCTTGACCAGAACTACCTACCTTAGTGATAGTAACACGTGCACCCACCTGCCTGTATATAAGCGCCCTGTATTTCGACAGTCAAGCCCTAAGCTTGACTTGATTAACAATATCAACATTCTTGAAAGCCTCCCTTGTGCCTCCCCTTTTGCCCACTTCTTACATAAGCCACTCAGAGTCGTCTCTAGTAACACTAGAGACTTCTACTCCTTCAAAGTACTCGCCACCAGTTCACCTCTTAGTACAAGTCATACTATCAAGGCCCATTGAAGCCTTAACACTCTGCCCAGGCATGTTTCTGCCACACGCACCTTCCCTTCCACTGTAGTGGCGGGCTCCGCTGCGCTTTCTTTCAGTTGGGCGGATCAATCTATGGTGGACCCACTTGCACATCCACCCTCAGGCACTGCACTGGAGCTTGCATTCTTGCCTCTTTCCGCCACTCTGCCCAGGTATGCATTTGTGCCACCTTCTGCTGCTGTTCTGAGGTTTGCATATGCAGTGCCATCTGCTCAAACAGGTTTCTGGGTGGAAATAATGAGGGGAAATGTGTTTGCGCATGCACATTCTCCCCTGGGGCCCCACTCGACTTAGTAGAAATGTCTTGGGTTTTTTTATTTGCTTAGTGAGTGCTTTATGTTTGTTCTGCTTATGTCGCATCATCCAAGATCTCTTTATTTTCTGAGTATGAAAGTTTTGACAGGTCTACCAAAGTACTGGTCACCTTCCTTTTTTGACATGTGGGAAGTGTGACAATTTCACATGACCCTCCGTGGAAATTGCTCAACTGGCACCAACAACTGCACATTTCCCCCTAATGTGTGCATTCCAGGTATTTTTTTTTTTTTTTTTTTTTTGGAATTAACTTTTATAGACCTTAGTGTGTGCCATCGGTCTTACTACAAGAATATATATATGCACGGGGTGGTACTCTATTGCAGAAATTTTAAGGTGAAACAGGTAAAGGGTGAAGAAAGGGGGGTAGATCAAAGGGTTGCGTGTAGCAGAAAGGTGAAAGGAGAAAAGGTAAAAGGTGACGGGGCTGTGCTGTCAACTCAGCACTTACTGGTCAAGGTCAAGGGGGGTCTGGTCAAGGGGGCAGAGGGCAAAGGAGGGTGTTTGTGGTGCGTTGAAAGGCACCAAGTTTGCTTCTGCCATCTTCAGTCCCAAAGATGAAAGCGTCGAAGGGGTGAGTACTGAATATGTGGCGGCAAGGAGATATGTGGAGAGGGCATTGAAATAAGACATGATGTGTCATGTTGCAGGGCCGATACCTCGGTCTAGGCCGCTGATATTGGGGGAGTGGTGCCCTGGAAGAATGGGGTGAGGGTGATAGTGTGAGGTGGGGCACCTCGTTCTGGATTGCAATCAGTTGTTCGAAGGAAAGGGTTGGCAAGGGGGGAGCTCTGCAGGGGCAGAGGGTGTTGTCCCTGGCAGTCGGACGAGCCCAGTCAGAGTAGGTTGCTGTGAAGGCATGATCAAATGCAAGTTGGACCGCTGAAGAAGAAGTTCTTCAGTCCTTACAAGAAAGCGTGCTGATGTAGAAGGGGGGTGGTTTGCTGTCTGGGGGAATAATGGATTGCCAGACACAGGCGGAACGATCTAGGTGGTAGTAATCCGCTTCAAGGTCCCATAAGAGGCGGGCCTTTGGGGGAAGGAGGGGGGTAGGGGGTAAGGGGAAGGTAGCGCATTGTTCCACCTCCGAAAGGGACTCCAGAGTTGCTGTGCCCAGGAGACCAGACCACTTGACCAAGTACCTGTAAAGGTCGATGTGATGCACGGAGTCAGATGAAAGAAAGTTGGTTATATGGTGGATGAAAGAAAGAGAGTGTGGTAGATAAGCATGTTTAGAAGTGTGGAATAGGTAATTAGAAAGGGAGAGGTCCGGTAGGAATATGCGAACATGATTGGAAAGGGGAGCATACATGAGGCCTTGGCATAGAGCACTTAGGAGCACGCCTGGCTGGGAGGAGTCCCGAGAACTACTGGAGAGCACTAAGTTTGGCCCTTGGAAGAGTAAGAATGCTGCGGTGAAAGGGGGAGAGGGGATAGTCAGTATGCACATGAAGAGGTGAAAAGTATCATAGGTGTTAAGGCTTCAACGGGCCTTGATAGTACGACTTGTACTAAGAGGTGATCTGGTGGCAAGTACTTGAAGAGGTAGAAGTCTCTAGTGTTGCTAGAGACGACTCTGAGAGACTTATGTAAGAGATGAGGAAAGGGGAGGCACTTGGGGAGCTTTCAAGAACATTGATATTGAGAATCAAGTCAAGCTTAGGGCTTGACTGTCGAAATACAGGGCGCTTATATACAGGCAGGCGGGTGCACGTGCTACTATCACTAAGGTAGGTAGTTCTGGTCAAGAGGGGCCTGTCTGTGACATATGAAGGTCCGCGGATGAGTGCTGCGGTCTGTATGAGTCGAACAATAGAGAATGAGCGAGAGCGAATGATAAAGTGACAAGTTGCCTAATCCATCCTTAAGGGTCAAACAATGGTGGCAGGTCATTCCAAGAAGAGAAGCGTCGTCATGATGCGATGACGACCACGAGGTTTGAGATTGATCCGAGGAGATCTGATCTCCGCGTGCCCATTCTGGTCTAATGGGCGTCTAGCGTAAGCAACTACCCTTTAAGGTAGTCCGTATTGATGGTGACCCAATTAAGGGCCATGTCGCTATCCGTGTCGTCTGCGGAGCTCTGTGTGGATGAGGGGTTGTCTGCGGATCCTCCGGGAGAGGTCAACTGGTAGCCCTGACTCTGGGGCGAGGTGCCAGCTATGGGCAACAAGGCTGCAGGGGTGATTGACTGATAACTGCCTTCACGACTAGTGCGTTGGTGTATGGGTGCTGAGGAGGGACTTGTAGGTGACAGGGAGTGCTTGCGGGACACAGGACTATCTGGGGCAAGGTACTCTTGCCATGGTATGATGGGGGACTCTTCTGGGGACAAGGCATGCGTGTTGCCTCCAGGGACATCAGGTTCATATGGAATGAATGGCTCTGGCTCTAAGGGCGGCATGTTCTCCATGGGACTGTCTGGGTCTTCCAGTGGGTTCTCTACTGGGGGTGGCTCTTGGTACATCTCCATTGAGGAGTATTCCCAACGATGGATGTTCCATGGGATGGGGACGAGGGGCTCAACTGGTGGCTGATCAAGGGGTGATGATGGTTTGGATGGTTCACTGGGCGGTAGCGGTGGCAGGTCTGGTAAGGATGATGGGTTTAATGGTAATGGTTGCTTAGGCATGGATAGGGTGACAAGGAGGGGGTCCAACAAGGATGAGAAAAATTGGGGTGGATCATAACAATAGGGGATATTAGTAATAAGAGATTTTGTTGCCTCCTTAGATTCGCGACTTAATTTAATGGCAGTGTTGTTGCGAACCCGGGGATGAGTCCAAAAGTGTGAAGAAGGGTGGGAGGGGAAAAATAACGGGGGAAAGGAGGAGGGGAGGAGACGTGTGAGGGCAGTTTCAGGGTTGGTGGATAAGTGCCAGTCTGCGGCGGGATTATGTAGAGTAATGGAGCGGATGAGGGAAAAAGGGGGAAGACATTGAATGCAAGCAGTAAATACAGAGGTGAGTTTTTTGAGGGTATGTATGATGGGAGGGATAGCCATGAGGAAATGAAGGGGGGTGATGGGAGTGGTCTTAAAGCAACCGCTCATTTTCTGGACGATGACATTTTGAGTGACTTGGAGGGTTTTGATGAGACCCTTGATGTGTGGGGAGGTGGAGAAGAGGGGGAAGCCATACGTTAAGACTGGGAGGATAAGGGCGTGGAAGATTTTATGCCAGTTGGCATAGTCAAGACCGCGGACCGAGTTCCCAAGGATAGTAAGGGTGTGGGAGGTGGATCGGGCACGGTTCGCCATGATGGTAACATGGTGAGACCAGTCAAATTTATGGTGAATGAAGACACCAAGGTAGTGTATTAGTTTGGAGCATTTGACTTCCAAAGGACCGGATGGGAGTAAGAAGCGGAGCGCTGTGACCCAGCCTCCAATGAGATCTTGGGATTTGCAAGGATAAAAGGAGATAAACTCCGTTTTATCTGGATCGCATTTAAGGCCGTTATGAAGAAGCCATCCCATGATATCCTGGAGGCCTGTCTGGACCAGGCGCACCGAGCTAACATGGGTGGAGGCAGAGCTGAAAATGGCCCCATCGTCCACAAACATGTTCAAGCCACGGTGCCGCCAGTTGGCATTGATAAGCTTCAAGAGGGGAGAGGTATAGATAGCAGACAAAATGGGAGAAAGGGGGGATCCTTGGGGGGTACTGTGAGTGAGGTTGATTAGATCAGACTTGTACCCATTGAAAGAGAGTCGGACAAAACGGTCCAAGAGGAAAGAGTGGATCCAGTTGCAGAGGGATGGGGGAAAGCCAAGGTTTCGGAGGATATGGGTGATGTGCTCAATATTGATGTTGTCGAAGAAGCCCTGTATGTCGAAGAGAACGACCAACACAACCAACTTGCATTTGACAGCGGCTTGAGCATAGTGGGTAAGACAGAGGGCTGCATCGACTGTGCTGTGGTAATCTTGTGAGCCAAACTGAGAGGGGGGAAGAATATCAAAGGAGTGGGCATCAGAAAGGATACGTTTAGCAATAATTTTTTCCAGGAGCTTTCCGCAGCACTCAAGGAGGCTGATAGGGTGGTAAGCTTTGGGGAGACTGTAGTCTGGCTTGTTGGGTTTGGGGAGGACGACCACTGTGGCCTCTCTCCATGGATGGTGTCCCAGCATAATCGCGGCATTGAAGATTGTGAGGAACCAGTCCGGGCAGGACTGAAAGGCCCACTTGAGGAGTTTGTAGTTGATTCCAGTAGGTCCTGAGGCGGACTTGTTGGAAGTTTTGCTAAGCGCAGCCAAGACTTCGGCTTGGGTGATAAGGGGAAGATCGCGGATCGGGAGGGGGTCAGGATCGTCTGGTTGGGATGGGGAGACTTCAGGTCGGTCTGTGGTAAAGAACCGATGGCTAAGGGTGGCACTCATCTCTGCAGGGTTGTGGGAGATAGAGGAAGTCAAAGTTAGAAGGGGGGGTATGCGCTTGATGGAATGGCCTTTTCGCCAGGCAGCAGCTTCCCATAGGTGGTCAGAGGTGGTGTGATGGAGGAAGTCATGAGACCAGTCCCGTTTTGCCTTGGCAATGGTGTGCCGGAGGTCACGAATCGCAGCTTTGCGAGGGGCACCTTCTGAGTGGTAGACTATGGTGAGGGCCAAAGCGCAGTCTTGGTTCCACCACTGAACACCACGGGGGTCTGGGAACTGTTTGGGATGGAATACCTTGGACGAAGCAAAGTTGATATCTGTGTGGAGCTGGTTTGCTGCGTGGATAAGTGAGGGGATGTCGGTGATGGGAGGAGCGGGGAGCGGACCAAAGAGCTTCGTCCAGGAGTCGACAAGGAGGTCATCGATGGCAAAGCCAGAAAGCTGGGGGGGAGGTGCAATGGCTATGGCCTCCACTGGGTACCAGAGGAGAGACAGAGCCACATGATCTGAAGAGATCGAGGTGTCAAAGGAGATCAAGAGGGGGGAGATCTGCCCAGAGATCGCCACCGCCTCATAGATGAGGGCGAGATCCAGGACCGATGGTCGGATCCCATCCCTGCCACTTTTCCACGTCGCAGTGGATGGTGGATTCAGGAGCTCAAGGCCTTGGTCATCGAACCAGTCGACCAGCTCTGAGGCCCAAGGGGATATAGTACTGTACAGGAAAGACCAAATATGGGAGTGGGTATTGAAGTCTCCAAGGAGTAGCATAGGGATCAGGGGGTCTAAGGTAGAAGAGAGGAGATGATATAGATTATGGTGATTGTCATTGGGTTTACAGTGATAAATATTGACGATGCGGAGGAGCTTGTCCTTGAAGGCAAAGTCAAGTACCATAGATTCGGGAGAGGAAGAAGGGTGAGTAACATGGTTAACAATGGAAAAGGTGCGTGCAATGTCAAACTTGACATAAACTGCAACGCAAACTGAGTCTGGGTCAGAAAAGGAAGGAAGATAGCATTCCCACCTGTTATTATTGGATGCACCTGGGACACTTGTCCCAAGCAGGTCTGAATCGGACCAGGCAGTTTGGACTGTCCCAATCCATGGTTCTTGGATAACTAGAATGTCAGCAGTGGAAGTTTGGAGGAGGGTGTGAGTCAGGAGACTCTGTCGATTCATGTTGATCGATGTGATTTGGATGGGTCATTCAGACATTGGGCAAGGACTGTATCAATTGGTCCAAGTTGATGCCCAGTTCAAAGGCCTGAGTGTGGGCAACACTGTGGGGGGGTAGAGCTGTGAGTTCCGCTTGTGAGGCAGTGTCAAAGTTGGAGTGGTCAGCCCTGGCCCATTTGGCGATGTTGGCCAGAATTGTGGCAACAGCCGGAGGGGGGCTGCAAGAGGTAGCTTGCGGGGCCGGAGGTGTCAAGTCCACCCAAGCTTGGGAAGCCAGGTGGAACGTGCTATGTTTGTTGTCAGTGGGTTGGGAAGAAGGGATGTGAGTGTTAAGAGAAGGGCCGTCAATGGCCATGGGTCGGTCAAAGTCCTCCTCTGAGGCCCCTGTATGGTTAGTCTCATGCCTGAACTTCTTACAAAGGGGGCAGGAAAGGTCTAGAGCCATGTAACTGGCTGCTGGAAGGTATGCAGCCCAGCAGTTGATGCACTGGGGGGTGCAGGAGCAGAGCTGGGATGTGTGTTTGTTGGAAGTGGGGCACTGGAACGCATGGTCTTTGGCTGTGTGGTGGTTGCCACAAAGGGGGCAGATAATGACACCTTTTGGTTGGCGGCACCAGTCTGCAGAGTGCCCTAGTCAGTGGCACCGCTCACATTGGTGAACTACAGGTAGAGAATTGAAGAGCTTAGCGACACATGGGGAGCCAAACAAGAAGAGAGGAAATTTGGTAAGGCGAGCAAGGCGAGAGCCGTCCTCGTTGAGGAAAGAGAAAATGATTGAGGACTGCGTCTTCACAGGTTCAAATGTGGAACAAAGCCACTTTGGGGGGCTGATGATGTGGAGGCCTTTGCAGGCTTTGTTGAGAGCTAGTTTGTTAGTCAGATCCTCAGACGAGGGGCGGGCCCCTGTACTATCAAGGACTATGGGCACAGAGTGAACAGCAATGCGTGTGTAACCTCGTTGAGGGACAAGGGACGCGCCGGGCTGGAATGGTAAGAGAAGGACAGATCTCAGGCAGAAGACCACATCATTGGAGGGTTGTCCAGCAAAAGTGAGGACGAAGTTGGAAGAGAGTTGGGAACCCCAATGGCCACTGAGGAGGGTGACCGAAGGGTTATTACCTTGGAATGACTGCTGGATCGCTGTCTGGAGAGATCGGACGATAGCAGCTGGGTCTCCTTTGGGCCCACGGAGGGCCACAGTGGCAGGATCAACAGTGACCGTAAATTCAGTCGTAACTACTGGACGGGGTCGGGGCCGTTGTGGGCAGGGAGCTTGAGGTGTAGGTTGAGGAGGAGCGGAGGAGAGCATTGAGACAACTCCTGGAGGCTCTGCTTTGAGCTGTGAGAGGTAGGCGTCAATGTATGCCTTTTTGCTCACGGTGCGGATCTGGACCTGGGAGTTAAACTGGGTCTTGATGGTGTTGATCAATTGATCATGTGAGTAAGTGTCAAGTTCAGCGCAAGTGAGATCATGTGGCTTTCGAAGAGGGATGGGAATGGCAGAGGGAGCAGCAGCAGTGCTTGGTTTGGGCTTGGAAGCTGCTGCCGCTGCGAAGGAAAGAGGTTTACCTTTACCTCTACCCATGACAAACCATGGGACAGAGGAGTCTTCTTCGGTGGGGGTGGTCATTGAGATGGCATTGAGAGTGGCGGTGGGTGGTTGGGAAGGGGCACGGTCTGGGATAAGTTTAGTGGAGCCTGCACCCACCACTGCACCAGGGTGGCCTACACCAGGCTGAAAAGCAGCCACTGGGGCCAAGGCCCCAGGCCTGGTAGCAGCAGTGGTAACGGGAACTGGTCGTTTTCCCAAGGCTATGGAGGAGGGGATGTTGAGGTGGAAGTCGCGGAACTTCCAGAATCAGAATTCTGTGGTGCTGTTGAGGGAGTGATCAAACGGGATATGTTTGTGATCGGTAAAGAGCTGGAAGATGCCCGGGAGGGCAAGAACATCCAATTGTTGACTGTCAGTGAGCACGGACAAATGAGGGATGTGAAAATGTGATTTATACAGTGAGATAAGGTAAGACACCGGCCAATCATTGACCGGCTCGGGGTGGGAGGCATAGAAGTCCTCTTCCGATAACTGGCTGTAGGCAGTGGTGAAAGGCTCAGTGCCATAGACCCAGACTGGCAGTTCAGAAGCATCCCAAGGTTCGTCACAAGGGACAAAACCTCTGTCGCCCGGCTTGGGCCGATGGGAGCGCGAGGGTGCCCAGAGGCTGGCCGAAGTGCCGGCCAGGCGCGACGGAGAGTAAGGGGCAGTGGCAGGTTGCTCCAGTTTGTCAAGGCGGGAGGTGATAGAGGAGAGTTGGGACAACATCTGTGCAATGGCCGAGAGAACTTTCAAGGTCGCTGGGTCTGTGGACGACGCAGGAGTAGTGGGTTCAACAGAGAAAGAAGGTTGAGAGACGGGCACTACCGTGTTGGGAGGGCCAGAAATTTCTAAGGCAGAGGGGTTGGGGGGGTACTCTACAGCGACAAGGTTGGTCTCATCGACTTTCATCATGGCTTCTTCCCATGAATTAGAAGGGGGGCCTACCGACACGTTGGTTGGTAGGGGCTCAAGATGAGAAAGGCCCAGAGCCGGCTCCGTCAGAGCATGGGTAGGTGGGAGCTTGACACCAGGAGACGCTCGAGGCGTTGACATGTCTGGGGACTGGCCCGGGACCCGAGATTCGGGCAAAGGGGCCTGGGAACAAGAACGAGATTGAGATCTAGAAGGGGGTAACGGACGAGCGATGGGGTCAATGCATGTCCTGGGGCGAGAAGGATGCTCCCCAGGGTTATTAGATGTAGACAGTTTCGAAGGTTTAATGAGGCGTTTCTCAAGGTCTGCCTGGAACTTAGCCTTTCATTTCTCCGCTGCAACTTTCAAGTTGCTCTTGTATTCAGCAACCTTGCGTTCAGCGCGTTCAAGGGCTTCTGCCTTCAAGGCTGCAAAGGTGGAGTTGTAAAACATGGCGGCGTCCTCATTGGCACGTTGTTCCTCAGAGGCACGAAGATCACGTGTGTGGTTGTTGATGTCATTGAGGGCTTCCTGGTCGGCAAGAGCTTTGCAAGCTTGGAAGGATTCAATAACCCAAGGGTCAATGGTATCCTTGATGACAGTGTCTGTAATGAAGTTACAGGCTGCTAGATGGAAGGTGTCTTTAGTGCGATTGGCCCAGTCAAGGAGACAGGGGTCAGTAGAATCATAAAGGGAGGAGGCGTCGTCTGAGACAACTGCCATAATGAAGTTGTGTTTTATGGAGTCATGACAGGTCAAGACCCATTCGTCCATTTCGTTAGTAAGGGAGCGGAGTTGGACATTAATTACCGTGCAGTGGGCCGCATGTATGTTCTGTGTGCAGGACATGAGGACAGATTCATATGCCGCTTTGTCAATGGGTTGTGCCATTTCTTTGAGGCAGCGCAAGCACACTTTATAGGTGCGGGTGTCATTGTTGTAGTTACTGAAGAAGTTGGAGAAGGAGGAGATAGTTTTCTGGAAGAGGTCCAGAGAGGTGGTCTCAGTAATATCAAGATCTGCAAAAGCATTGGGAAGAGGGTCAGCAGTATGTGTGCGGTGGATACTGTTGTGAATCATGGCAACAATCTCAGAGGCAGAGCGAAGCCAGAGGTTGCGGGGGGGAGCATCCGGATTGTTGGGGGTTTGGAAGCCATGGCTGAAGAATTCTTCAACGCGGCAGAGTGCTGTGTGAGCAACAGCCCCCTGGGCGGACTCAGGAAAATCTATGACTTGGAGGGGGTTTGAAACAGTGATGGGGTGGGGGGTAGTGAGGGATTCGGTAATAGAGATGGGGAGGTCCCCATAGGGGATGGGTACAGGAGGTTCAGTGACCGCGGGGATGTAGGAATCCATGCTGGACATTACAATGTCACAGCAGGCTTGTCACCCACAGCAGGGCTCGCAAAGTGTTATCCCAGTGCTATTGACCAATGAAAAAATGGTTGAGCTCTTGTTTATTCTATCCTACTCTAAGCTACCACTTTCTTTGGCAAGAGTTTGCCGCGGAGGTGGTGGTTGCCGAAAAAGGAAGGTGGTGGTGTACTGTAACGTTGCATTCCAGGTCATGTGTTCTCTCACTTGGTTGTGATTGTGATGGGCCACCTGAAAAGGAAATGTCTATTTGGTTGTAATAACAGTGCGTTCGGACTGTGCAAGAAAAATTCTGAGGTGTGAAAACGATATCTCTATTTGGCACCCCCCAAATAGAGATTACAAACGAAATCCTATCTACTCCAAAAAGTTCCCGAACAGGCCCTTACCAAGTGGCTTGAACTGACCGTCAATGACCTATATGCCTTTTGTGAGACGATTAGAGAGGTCATCAGTCCAGTACGTCTCATGACATGAACTCCTTACATCCGGACTCTTATACTTATTAGGCAGGCTTCTCACCCACAAAAGTGATATTTCCCGGAGCTGGTGTTCTCCTTTTAGTGCGTTTCCTATTTCATCTCTTTGCGCGAGCTACCTATAACTCGCACATTCCCTAGGCAAGGATTTGCTAAGGATATTCTCTCGAGTCAAGAAACTTTCATCGATATAATCGGGCGCATCGAAAGTATCTTCCATTCTCTCGAAGTCTACTTTTCCCGCCATTATCAGGGGGCCTGGTGAGTAGCAGTATCGCCCTCAACACTATTGGTTCCTGTGTTTTCCCGTATGTCCTGAGGCCCGACACGTGCCTGGACCTCATTCTCTAGTCGCAGGCCAGAAGCCTCCCACCGGATCGCCGGATCCTGTACCTGTACCAGGCCCGCTTGGCCCATGGACGCTACCCGAATCCGAGCCGCCCGCGTGGGCCTGCCGACAGTGCGCACGATGCCTAATGCCGGCTGGCCCGCGCTGCTCGCTGCTCTCTCGTTCCCTCTCACTGCCAACCTTTCCGACCTGTTATTTGGTGATGTCGCCCGCGACGCGTTCCTCACTGTCCGCCCAAAAGCCGCGCTCCCACCTCGTCTCGTCGCTACGCTCGACGAACCACCATAAGCGCAGCAGGCGTCGCGCTCCCCTGTCTCACTGAGGGACTCACGCTCGGCCTCACGGGCAGCGGTGGGGACAGCGGAAGTGGAAGCGGCGCCGCACGGAGCCCGCGGAATTCCCGTGTCCTGACACGCTTACAACGACTGCACGGAATTATCTCCGGTCAGGGTGGAGAACATTTGGAGGCAGGTGGTCGTTGTTTACCGCGGTAGCATTCTTGCCGACTGGTGCGTCCTTCTGCTGCAAGCCGCGTTTCCATCTCTTTGCTCAAGCGCCATGCGTGCCACCACAGACAGCTTCTCTTCACTGAGAAAGAGGAGATGACTTTGATGTGTGATTGATCATGTCTCTTGAGACCGATATCATTCCTTGTCTCGGTGTTGACCACGTGCCCGACTATGCCATCACCCATAGCCAAGGTCTTACAACAATGCTCACAGCTCTTGCAGCACGAACAGGATGATGCTCACCCGCCAAAGCGAACTAATTCACCACAGCCGACCATCAAGTCTGCTGCACGGATTAGTAAGACTGATAACGAAACGGTAGTGGGTAGCACGGCATCCATCGGAGAAGTCTCGAGGAAACTGTTTCCTTAATGGCGTCTCGATCTACTCCTTCTCGCTTACTCTGAACCGTCGAAAGGTAAGACTGGTAAGGTCCCATGGCTCCTGGGTGATATCAACTAGGCGATTTACAGTATATCTTCTTTCTTAGTTGTGAACCGTCGCGGAGCAGGGTCGCCGCGCTGTGCCTGCCTGCATCCATTGGCCGTTGTCGCATTACACTCCCTGATTACGTTGCTGATGCCCAGATTCGCGGGAATCTCCAATTCCCAAGGTATGCTACTTGATTTATGGAATCATATGCGGATCTTTTATCATTGTGACGTTATGCAGAGTAGGAGAAGAGGAGCTGATATAGGTGCCACACAAGCTGCGAGAGCTCCAATTGTGGCCGGGGCTACTATGGGCGACTCTCTCGGAATCCCCGCCTACATATGCAACGGAGCAGCCAGGTATGTAACACATTCTCTTCCACCGTCGTTAGCTGAGATGTAGAAACGCCCAATCCGCTACAAAGCCGTCGACGGGTCTCTACCGCCTTCCGGGTTCGTCGTAGATGCAGTAAAGCGGTCGTCGCACTCGCGCATGTTCCTCTTTACAATTTCCCTGTGAGATCCCATCTGTACCACGAAAATCGCCAAATGCGTGGATCGCGGCGGATCGCCTGGCCACTGGTAGGCAAGGACAAGAAACGAGTTGCAGGGACCCAGATCAACTACGGTGGTAGGCCGACACAGGCGTCTACAATAGTACTATTACAACTGGTAACGAGGCGGACTCAAACTTAGACCATATGCCGTTCGACGCTCGAGCGTTGGCGAGGGAATGCTTGAAGGAGGTTGGGCGTGAGCTAGGCGTGCCGCGGTGAACTATCACTAGGGGACGTTCATTCTGGAGATTTTTCTTTCCTTTTCTTTTTTGCAAACGCTTGGCTGACTGCACCGCTATTTGAGGAACAGAACGCATGGTTGAGACTTCGAATTCACGGGAATTATTTGTGAGACACCCTAGAATAGTTCTCTATGCGATATTTGTTTTGGCGTGGGACGCATCGTAGGCACTGTAGGCAACGGGGTTTTGAGCGAGGATTATTTGGTAACGCCTCTTCTCTAAGAAGAGAGAGCGGCCTGAAGATGTATGGGGTGACAAGGTGACGATTACCCCTTTTCTATCTCTTCGAGCACATGCGAGTCCCGAGTAAAACCTAAGACGATACATGGGAGTGAAGCCACTATTGGGCTACATTTGACTCGTAAACAGAGCTCGGTGTCGAGCGCAGTCGCTGAGGATTGGACAACTTCTAATATTCTACAATATAGTCTGTAGGTTATAGATTCTGGAACCCCCTGTGGACCCATGTGGTCTCAATAGTTTACCGTGACGTTTCCAATTGAGGGGCCTTGAGGTTGCAGGTTCAAATCTCTCCATGACATGCAGGGTATATCACCTTTTCCTATTACCCATGACACTGGCTACACTGATCCAGCATGCACAACATGACGATAGGCGTACAATAGGAAACTATGCTACTGAGTCCAGACTAACATATGTTGTCGCGATTAAAATCTATGGGGTATAGTACCTGGGATGCCATGTCGTTGCTACGCTCTACGAGCTTCCGCGCAAGATCGACATGGTCATTGTGGGATGCTAAACGCAGCGCAGTCCACCCGCCCTTGTTCTGGGCTGACACATCGGCGCCGCACTCTAGGAGCATCTGTACAAGATCGACATGGTCATTGTTGGATGCGAAATGCAGCGCAGTCCACCCGTCATTGTTCTGGGCTGACACGTCGGCACCGTGCTCTACGAGCATCCGTGAAAGATCCACATGGCCATTCTCTGATGCAAAATGCAGCGGGGTCCACCCGCCCTCGTTCTGGACTGACACATCGGCATCGTGCTCCACGAGCATCCGTGAGAGACCCACATGGTCATTGTGGGATGACAAATGCAGTGCAGTCCACCCGTGCTCAGTCTGGGCTGACACTTCAGCGCCGCGCTCTACAAGCATCTGTGCGAGATCCACATGGCCATTCTCCGATGCCAAATGCAGTGCAGTCGACTCATCTTCGTCCCGGGCTGACACGTCGGCGCCGCGCTCTACGAGCATCCGTGCAAGATCCATATGGCCATTGAGAGATGCCAAATGCAGTGCGGTTGACCCGTCCTCGTTCTGGGCTGACATGTCGGCGCCGCGCACTATGAGCATCCACGCGAGATCCACATAGCCATTGCAAGATGCAAAATGGAGCGCAGTCCACCCATCCTTCTTCTGGGCTGACAGGTCGGCACCGCGCTCTACGAGCACCCGTGCGAGATCCACATGGCCATTTTCCAAAGCCAAATGCAGTACAGTCCACCCATCCTTCTTCTGGGCTAACACGTCTGCGCCGCGCTGTACAAGCATCACTGCGAGATCCATATAGCCATCCTCCAATGCCAAATTCAGTGCCATCCACCCGTTCTGGGCCGACACGTCCGCGCCGCGATCTACGAGCATCCATGCGAGATCCACATGCCCTTTGAGGGATGTAAAATGCAGCGCAGTCCACCCATCCTCGTCCCGCGCTGACACGTTGGCGCCGCGCTGTACGAGCATCCGTGCAAGATCCACATCGCCGTTCTCCGATGCCAAATGTAGCGCAGTCCACCCATCCTGCTTCTGCGCTGACATGTCAGCTCCGCGCTCCACGAGCATCCGTGCAAGTTCCACATGGCCACTGAGGGATGCCAAATGCAGCGCAGTCGACCCGTCCTCGTTCGGGGCTGACATGTCGGCGCCGCGCTCTACGAGCATCCGTGAAAGATCCACATGACCATTGAAGGATGCCAAATGCAGTGCAGTCAACCCGTCCTCGTTCTGGGCTGAGATGTCGGCACCGCGCTCTATGAGCATCCGTGAAAGATCCACATAGCCATTCTCCGATGCCAGATGTAGCGCAGTCGACCCGTCCTCCTTCTGGGCTGACACGTCGGCACCACGCTCTATGAGCATCCGTGCGAGATCCACATGTCCACCACGTGAAGCTAGATGCAAAGGAGATGACGCGTTATCGACGCTTTGAGAATTCACATCCTGTGGATGCTCAATGACCAAGATCTTTGCAATGTCATGTAGACCGCAAAAGGCGGCATAGTGTAAGGGGGTATCACGGGTGGGAGACGGCCCTTCGGCCCGTTCGCATCCCTCCCAGTAGGGCACTGTTGGATCATATATCCAGAGCCAGATGAAAAGATGTGGTTTAGTTCTGTCAAAGAGCTGCTTCATCCCTTCCACTGCATCTTGCGACACACCCTCGAAACGGGCATGCTCGAACCAGTGCCGGGCTGCGTATTCAGCAAGGGGAAATTCCGCCAGGTTCCGGCTGGTGATATTTTTGTCCAGGTGCAATAGCACACCCAGACATGCTTGGGTGACGAAGGTATGAGCAGGTGACGTAGAAATATGGTAGCGCCGGGAAATATTGTCGTGTTTTTCGGCAAATCTGCTAGACATCAAGAATTCCTTTACAGTGAAGTGAGAGAATTGTACGACTCTGGAAGTTTCGAGGGACGTTTCAACGTTGACAATGGAAAGTAATGTGGAGCAAGCTGATAGTACAGCTTCGACGGGATTTTTCAGGCGCCAATCCTCGTGAAATTTCTGAATTTCCCCCGACTTGAAATCAAATGCGAGAATTTCCGCCAGTTCCTCGACTCGAAGTGGGCGAGAAGTGACGGTGACGCAGACGAGGAGTCGTTGGGCAGATTCCCACTTTGTCTCTTGAATCTCTCGCAAAGTGCGTTCATATGTTTCATCAAGCGTCTCCGGCAATTTGTTCAGGATATCCCGGATATTCCTTGGGAAGCAGTTGGCGAGGTATGTGAGTTGACAATCGACCCATCTGAATCTATTGGATGTGCGGGTGAGATGGACAAAACAATGAGGTATAAATAACTTACATCCCATCCGCTTTTTTCGTCAGCACATCAATCACCAGCTGCTTGTGCTCCAGATTCCAATTTTGCATGTTGTTATTCGTGTTAACGATCGACTCGATATACTTTATGATGTCCTTTTTATGTCCATTTTCGTCGTGTAAGGAAATGGAACGGAAAGCCAGAGGCTCGAGGATAGCCTTGATGTCGATGTGAGGTCGGCTCGTGACGCATATGCGCAGGTTTGGGAGTTGTGCCTCGACAAGGTCCTCCAAAAATGTTAAGAGCTTCTCGCGTGGGGACGACAGAAAAGATGTGCTTGGACATTCATCCAAGGCATCTATGACCAGATAAACCGGTCGTGCTCCCGGGCATTTAAATAAGTCCACCAAACACTGGACAAGTTTGTCATCATCGGGAATTTGTGAACGATTGCGGTGCCTCGAATAGAAAGCGGACAAGATATCATGGTAGGAGTCGGACTGGTCGCACAGCTGGAATAACACCGATGAGAGTAGCCCAGTGAGATGGTTCTTTCTATCCTCCCTGAAGTCATAGCAAAATATGGCAAGTGATGCGAGCCCCGATTTCTGCATAGCCTCGATCTCCTGGATGATCGCCGAACTAACCAAGCTGTAAGTACTCAAGACAAAAATATGGAAAGATTAACGTACCAAAGGACGCTCTTCCCAGCGCCCGCTACGAACAGGGGAGGGAATCAGTCTCCGCGAAAATGTAAGCAGTGGGCGACAACTGACGTTTCCCGTTGACCCATAGGAGCGAACTTGGTCCCGAATCCTTCCATTCTGAGAGTGTGTAGCTCTTAACGAACCACTCCCCAGTCTCTCTGTGTCGTGATTCGCGCGCGGTGTTGAAGTTTTTCCAAGGATTGGGGGGAGAGAGCCACTGTTGAATATTACCCAATAACTCGTCACCTGCCAGAGTATCTCAGCCATTCAAGCAGCAATGCTAAGGTCGGGAGATAACTGACGTTTCGACTTGTCCATGTAACTTATCATTCGACCTAAGGCAGCTTTGTTGGCTTGAAGTGTAAACGTATTCAATACACAGCGAATTACAAGCCGAGGGCGTTCACTCACCCTCGACGGCCCTGAAAGCCTGCGCTCCGAAAGCCCGATCCTCTCCTTGTAGGAGTCTGTCAAGCTTCAGACGGGCCTTGTTGATATCCTTAACCGCGAAAAAATTCTTTATCCACTTGACTGCGTCGCGGTGAGTAAAGTAAAGCAATAGTGAGGAAGGACTCACGCAAACGTCGCTTCTTGAGCTTTCGGGTCACCAGAGCGAGCGTGGAGATTAGCTCCACCACCAACCTGACTACTACCTCGTCCACTGCAGGCATAGAGTGAGGCATCTCAGTATATATTCTGAGACGCTTGATCAAATGTTCAATCGACTCGAGCATCTCGGCGAGTGCGTCGCAACTCGTGATGACCCCATTGGCTGCCTGATAGACCCGGACATCAGTAGGATATTTATATATGAACCTAGGAATGGTACATACGTCCAGCAGGATTCCGAGAGTGGAATATATCGCCTTCGTATGTGGGAGTAATTTCTGTAAAAATGGTCAGAAATGCAAGACAATCCTTCAGCACCTTGTGGCGCACCTGGTCTGCGTCGTCGGCGACGGATGCGACGGTAGAAATCGGGGTCAAAATTGATACAATAGCTTTGATAGACCTGAATATTCTATCACGCTGTCGAAGATCATCGAAGGCCTGCGTTTTGTCTTGTAACAAAGCAGTGATGTCATCGATGGTGTGGCAACACTGTAGTCGGATGGCAAGCGAATCTTCCCTGTCGACCAATGTGACGCCGGCCTTTTTCTCATAATCCTGTAAGGCAGCCTCTAGAAGCGCTTGGAAACGAACCGAACCTGGCTGGTGAGCCATATTACGAGTAGGAAATGAATGGGGTCTATGAGAGGAGGATTGGTTCTCGGAGACAAACAATGGCGAGATAGCGGGGCGTGGGTCGAGGGTCGGGGATTAAGAGGGAAGGCCAGGGCACTTGCCCATCGCCCATCGATATGTTCCATGTTCGCACGCAGACATGAGGTGATTGAGTGTGATTGATCAGGTGATAGCTTGGAATAGATGGGCGCAAGTCGGGATCGAGTGCCGAGATGTTTTATCGAAGTACCCATGATGTTTGTAACGGATTTGATTCATTTACAGGTTGTAAATACACACGCGGTGGGTATGTAAGTTCCATGGACATGGACAGCATGCAAGGTGCTATCCGTGTCTGAGGGATGACAACAAAATGTGACGGTAATGGTACAAGTTGTCCTTGGTTGAATAAAAAGTGAGATGAAACCATGACTACAGTATGTACAACAACATTGCACTTGGTTGTGAGACGGGAGCGAGAGATACAGAGGGCAAAGAGACGTTGGATAGGGTACATGAGCAACAGCTTGAAAAAAAACGAGGGCGCAGGGGAGTAAGAAGAGTCCGACGTCCGGCGTCGGATCATGGCACGTGGAACGTAGGAGCATTAGACGGGTACCCGTCGCGAGAGATACAGGGAGGTCTCGCTCGTCGTGTGCGACACAGGCATACCTCGCGACCCAGGCGGAAACGCCCGATTGAGCGCGTCTTGTATGCGCTGCCGAAGCTGCTGCTTCTGCAGGGGCTGGAAGCCAGTATAGCCCATCGACGGGCAGCGCTCCATGATCCATTGCTCGAGCCCAGCGAGCGTCCAGTGGATGCCACGCTGCACAACGCCGAGACGTAGCACCGCAGCACAGTCCACCAGGTCTTGCTTCGTATAGCGCGCGAGCTTGAGCGCGACCGCCCACGGCCATGGCACCGCGAAGAGCGCGGAGCCACGCTCGTTGAAGATCGTCTGCGGAACTGCGCTTCGGCGATATGTCGAGGCGAGGAAGATCCGGTCGGATAAGTGCCCCCTTTGGCTGCAAGCCGGGTATGGAAGAGCAAATCGTCAGCACATTCAGGCGAACCGATTCTGAGAAAAGGGATTAGAGGCATGGCGTACTCGAGAGCCCAGGGGAGCGCCACATCTGCGTGGTCGTTCATCCAATCCGCGCCGAGGACGAACTTGTAAGCGGTCTCCGTGATGCACGTGCGGAGTCGTTGGTCGGCATCGGGAAACCCGAGGGCGCGATACTCGGATAAGAATGAGCGGTGGAGGTAGTCGACGTCTTGGGTGCTCTCGCGATGGGATAACGAGGGATGGAGGTCCATGACGGCGCCGCCGTGGACCACGAGGCGCACCTGGCGCTTGAACGGGCGGTAGAGCCTCTCGGAGAGGTCATAGAGCGCTTGTGTGAGGAGCTTGCGTGTGAGCGGGACGTCGTTCAGTTCTTTGAGTATCGGGACTGGCGGAAGTGTCATCAGGTTGAATTGGGAGGGATAGCCCACTATTTCGGAGAATATGAAAGGGATGAGGCTAGGGAGATGAGGCAGAAGGTAGTGATGGAGAAGTTTGAGAAGGGGTTCAAGTGACGGCGTGGTGAGAGTAAGGACGAGAGCTGAGGTGCATCACCTCATGTTCCTTGATAGGCCAAATCCTGGAGAGAAACCAATGAAGTCGACAGTCCGTGGGGGCTTGTCGGGATTGAGTGCCATGTGGTCAGACTCGTGCTTGAAGTTGCGCCTGGCGGCCTGGGTGTGAGGGAGATGACATTCACCTACTTCTAGACCATAAATAAGGAACACTTAGACAATACCAAAATCAGAACTTCTTCGAGGGATCCTATGCCATTCGTGAGAAGCCCCCATGTGGAAGGCAATGCTGCGAAGGAGGGCGGATGAGAGGATCCGCGTGTCACGGTGTAGCACGTGTAGGTCCCAGCACTGTCGCAGCGCAGCAGTAGCGCAGCCAATGAATGAGCGTCCCTGGGGGCCCCTTGAACCGCGACCACCACCAGGCGCGGTTTTCCCATGGTGAAACCTGGGCAAGGAGTGATGAACGCTGGTACCAACGCCCCCAGAAATCATATAACTTTGGAACCAATAGAACTGTAACAGTGTGAACCACACAAGAATGCTCATTACACATGTAAAAACACA
>Ga0307510_10001064_pt1 | contig 29196 bp, 23 predicted proteins | sample 12_EM_MG_FD_207224 | JGI IMG/M metagenome (GOLD analysis project Ga0307510, IMG submission 207224) | Populus trichocarpa ectomycorrhiza microbial communities from riparian zone in the Pacific Northwest, United States - 12_EM | ecosystem: Host-associated > Plants > Roots > Unclassified | place... | reverse complement strand
ACTACAGTGCTAGAACTAAACCCACTTTAGCATCCAATGGAAGTTTTCAATAATTCAACAAGAAATTTTTTTAAAAAAACTAAATAAGCTTAATTTAAATATATTTTTTTATGTTAGCACATTAAAATTATTTAAAAACACTAAAAAATTTATATTAATTTAATAATTTTTTAACCTAAATATATTTTTAAAATACACTCAAATTAAATTTTAAACATAAAAATAAACACACGAAGAGAGGAATCATTTTCGCCTCGCAAGGAAATTTCTTCGCCGCAAAATGAAGGATAAAATTGTAACCGTGTAAACTTTTCTCTACTTTCGTTCCTCTTGAACGCCCTTCCATCCAAACAACACCTCGTAAAAGTTTTTTTTTATTAACGCGGGTATTCGAGCCAACTTGTATGCATCTTAACTAATCCTACAGGTCCTGAAATTAACGAACATGCAAGCTTCTAGTAGACCAATATAAAGTTAGTGTATCATTGATGCTCTATTTGATAATGAATTTCCATTTGGTTTTAAAATGTTTTTATCTGAAAAAAACTATTTTTTAAAACTATTTTTCTATGACAATTTACTATATTGTCAAATACACATCTATAAACATCCAAGTATTGTATATTGTATTGTCCGGTAACCATACTTTCCCTACTGATTTGCAGAGGAAAATACTGATGTCCGGTAAGCATCCTTTTCTCAACCTGGCTTACTCGAGACTTTTTTCGTTCTTACAGGCTTCCTTGGAAACTTTTAATTAAGGTTGTTCGTCTTCCAGGCACGAGAAGTCTTGGCTCTGAACAGTGGTGCTCTTCATTGACACGATGATATATAGTTCATCACAAGTAGAGAGTGGCCAGTGAAAATGTCAACAAAGAGTCTAGCTAACTCAGGCACGATGAGCCCTACAAGACATCACTTTCCCTCTCACTTCAAGTAAAACCATCGTTTATGTGTTTAAAATCTCTGATGATAAAATCTCAGCTGAAGTCGAAGCCAAGAAAGAAGAGGAAAACGAGAGCATGAAACTATTAGAAGCAAATTCACTGGATAATGTCATAATAATTTTTAAAAACATCCGCATATTAAAATGGTAAAAAAAACACAAAAAATAAACTAAAATAATAAATAAAATTTAAAATACAGTTGAATCACAATGCTAAACACGTCTAAATAAAGAGCACTAATAACCATTATCCGTGGATCAAAGCATGACTAGTTTAATCTACTGCTATTTTAATAAATAAATAGAACCGCTAACTCTCATGAAAGATTATTACCATTATTAGTTGGAAAAAAAAGGTGTCGTTGTTGAGATTTTAAAATGAAGGGTATCTAGATAAAATATTTTAAACCACTTGGATTGATGCGGGTTATATGATCTGTTGATTTTTTTTTAATTTGGATCCAAGTTTAGGAGGAAAAAAAAACAATTGTGTAGCAAATTTGAATACGTGGGTCTCACATGGTGGTGTCAAAAAAGGTTCGTTCATCAATCATTAGATCTAATATTTAGATGGGCAAAGAATAATGTACTACTGTACAGCCTGGGATCTCATTTAAAAAGCACAGAGATATTGAAATTTATGATACTAAAGACCTGCCCTATCTCCCGTGGTCACACACCCAGACACGTCATCATCATGTCCTAATCGACAAAGTACCTTATTGGCTTATTTTATTAAGAAGAAGAAGGCGAAGCACCAGAATATATACACTAAAGTCCACAGTATGATAACCCATTAAATTAATATCGGGGCTAGTTAAAATTACTAGTCCACGAGTGCCCAGCGAGGCATACCGTTGAGCGGTCATTACTCATCCATCAAGTAGATAGTTGCCACTTGAATCTAATTGTCTCGATTAGTTGTTGATTTATGCGATTAAAGGGGGTCCTAGTAAGTTTGTTAATGATTGATTTTTAAATTATTTTTTAATTTAAAAATATATTAAAAATATATTTTTTATTTTTTAAAAATTATTTTTAATATTATTACATCAAAATGTTTTTAAAGTTAATTTATTTCTAAAAAACTGCTAACCAAACCGGATCGCCTAATGTGTTGTCTATGAAAGGGTTTTGGGATCTGCTTTGCGTATGGATTTGGGATTCCTTTCAAGGGACGAAACGAGGAGTATTTATTATTGTTTGCTTACTTTTCTTTCATTTTGAATCAAACAAAAATCAAAGGACTAGAATGACATGGAAAACACAGGAATGTCAACAGAAAAATGGGGAGACTCTGTCGAAATGACATGGCAGCCGACATTGAGATAGAATGCAAGCAGCGAGCCTAAAGACCAGGTCGTGGTTGACTGGCTTGGTGTTTTGTAGTAAATATGCCAATAAGGTGGGTGTCAATCAACATTAATACGTGATGGTTTCAGACCCGGAAGTTAGAGAGTTTAGTAACGCCGTGAAGACTAATTTTTTAAGGTGTTTTTTTATTAAAATAATATTTTTAAAGATTTTTAATCACTACATCAAAGCCATAAAAATTATATATTTAATACATTTTTAGAAGAAAAAAAATCATAGATTTTTTAATTAATTAATAAACAAATTTATCGAATCAAGGGCTTGTCTTACTTTTTAAGAAGAGGTTTTGCATTTAGTATCCATGACTCTTTTTTTTCAAAAAATAAAAGGGAGGACTCGAATGTATAATTTTCCCGTAATATTCTAAAGCCAAACCAATCTTAATCGCTTGCCTAACCTCGTGGGTTGATGACACGACTTAACGCAGAAGGCTGCTTCGTATTCGTGGCATGAATCTTTTGAACTTAGATTTGCAAAATGGGTTTCATGTGCACAAGTTCTGGTTTTTTCCCTTCTTCCTTCCTTTTCCTCCTGATCAAGAATCGCTTGCCCTTTTACACTGCAACTATTTCCCCCCCCCCAGCCGCTCGATTATGTTTAATGGAGAAGATAAAGTGCTGAACAGTGGAAACATGTGGCAACATTAGTACTTCCATTAATAATTTCTTGAAAATCTCTGTTACAAGCTTTTATTTTCATGTGGTTGCTGTTTTAAACAGTAGCTGCTGTCACATGCCAATGTTCTGTATACGACCAGTGTATGACATGACAAGCTATCCATAACCTCAATACAGCAAAAAATAAATAGATAGAGTTGACCACTGAACGTGCTTGACTCTCCACTGTCCCTCTTTGCCTCCCAGTGCACCAAGATACTGCAAGAAACTTTATCTGTAATTGCTTCTCCCATTTGCGCAGTGACCGGCAAATATGGAGTATCAGTTAAAAATGCCAAAATCTAATATATATATATATATAGTTTTGATGCTCATAGACCTGGTTGGTGTGATTTTTTCTTGGCCGGTGATTATCATATCGCTTCACAAATCACTTATCAAATGGTGCATTTTTTTTTCCTGAGGCGTGGTAAGATGTTTTAAGAGCTTGTTTAGTATTTGTGTTAATGGTTTTTTATTAAAGTATTTTTTTAAAAAAAAATATATTAAAATATTTTTTTTAATTATATTTAATATCAATACATTAAAATTATTTTTAAAAAGATGTAATAAGACAACATGGGTGACTTTTGTTTTTTGGTCTTCTTCTTGGTTAAACTCCCTCCCCCGTTGCAAAAATTTCCTCGCACGTGTCAATTTTCAAGCCTGCTTGCTACATTTCAAAATTCAGATAGCTAAATGTAAGAAAAAATAAAAAATTCAAAGTGATGGATGAGAAAAGATAAGATAGCAAACAACTCATTAAACGACGAGGAAAATATATGATTCCACACGTTGAAGCCCGACAGAGTACAATAGCTCACATCAGAGATAAATTCAACAATCCTAATAAGGTTAAAATTGTTATGGATTTTTTTGACATTTTTTTCTGGTGTTGGGTGAAATTCATGATCATTTTGATGCGCAAGAAAACTTCATTTGAACGTGTGATTCTGGCAACGTACGTGAAACGCAAGGAACTGGATGAAGAGATTACATAATAATAAAATTTAAATTTAGTTCCGTTTCTTTTTATGTTTTAAAAATATTTTTAAAAAAATTTGAATTTTTTTTATTTTTTTCTTTACTTCAAATTAATATTTTTTAATATTTTCAAATTATTTTTGAAAATAATTTTTAAAAAATAAAAAAAATATTATTTTGATGCATTTCCAAGTAAAAAATATTTTGAAAAAGAACCGCAATTACACTTTCAAACAAACGAAACTGCTTGAATTCTTTTTTTCTATGGATATAATCTTGAGGTTTTTTTTATTAATTACATGATGGAAAATGAATGCACAGTAAACACGTAATATAAAGTAAACATCAATCCACAAATTTTTTTATGGTGTTAAAAGTGTAATTAATAATATTTTATTATTTATTCTTTGAACTCACTTAAAAAATAGAGATAAAAAAAGGAATTTTAAATTGATATATTTTTATAATTTTTTATGGGTCAGGAGTTTTTTTTTATGTTTTCTTTCTTCAAGGTTAGCACAGTAAATGTTTTCCATCTATTTCCTTTTAAAATATTTTAATACTTTTATATATGTTTAAAAGAACGCACAAATAAGAATAATTATTCATAAATAGAACATAATGAAATGTTAAATGAAATCCAAGGGCTAATAAGATGTGATAAAAGGGGGGGACAAAATTTGAGAACTAACCTAATAAATCTGGAGCCGTTCGTTTAATTTGAAAGGCCAGGATTAATCAAACATGATATATTATAATTACATCAACTAACAGGTTTAATTTACCAAAAATCCTAAAGCCACCCCAAGCAATATAGTCGCAGCAGCGTACACGCACGAGTATACATGGAAATATGAAGAACTTACCCTACAACACGGCTTTCAATTTTGTCCCTTACACGTACCAAACTACCCCTGGGCAACAATTGCTGCAACGCTGCTGCACAGACCAACCCCGCTTTTGCAACAATTGCTGCCACGCCAGCACAGCTACTTCAACTGCCACCTAATTAGATTGAAAAAATAAAATAAAATCCGTTGTTGTTAGGATTAAAAATCATACGGGGATCAAGTCAAGAGATAATAAATAAAAAAAAACTGCTTCGTAAAATTCATTATGGTGTGGAGTATTTTTTTTAAAATATTTTTATATTGATAAATTAAAATAATTTAAAAATACATATAAAATAATAATTTAACAACCAAACAATCAGGTTGATTTGAGTTATGAAAGGTGTATTTGAAAATGTGGTATCAATTGTGATTTAAAATGATTTTTATTTAGAAATGCATCAAAATAATATATATTTTTTAAAAAATTATTTTTAAAATTATAATATTAAAACGATATGAAAATATATAAAAAAATAATTTTAAACAAAAAAATATTTTAAGAAATTATGATGGCGTGGAGTAATTTTTTAAATATTTTTTAGTTAAAAAATGTTGAAATAATATTTTTTTATATTAATACATTAAAATTATGTAAAACTACATATAAAAATAATAATTTAATAAACAAAAACTCAGAGGATGATGGGAGTTACGAAATACAATTCTTTTAACTCAACGATGACTTTTAGAGCGAGAAGATGAAATCAAACTGTGTGATTGTGTCCGGGTGAGCAGCATCAACATCATATCATTATTATTTTTATTTTTTATTCACCCACTGCCACAATAAAACCATCAACATCCCGAAATTTATGTTTGGTTTGACTATTGAATCATTGACCAATGACCGCTTACACTGTACTCTGATCATCTCTCTCTCCAATATTAATTGACACAGCATACTTGTATTCGAATCATTGTATGCATGATTTTTTTTCTCTTCAATAATACTGAAAAAAAGCAAATAATAACTTTACTCCTTTTATTTTTCTAATTTTTTCTTAAAAAATAATACTTTGAAAAGAAAAAATCCCATAGATTAGAACAATAAATCCCATAAATCATTTAAATTCTTTGAAAATAAAGTTTGAAAAAATTGCGTTTCTGGGCCCACAAGTTTTCTTTCTAATTATGGAAAAGTATCTTCGGTTAAATGGCACACATCCCCACCACCATCTATACCAAGTTTCTCTCAAAAAAAAAAAAAAAAAAAGTTTATCTGCTAAACTTTCCTTGAGCAGTTGAGTGACATAAATTCATCTTTTATTTTCTCCCTTAAATTAGAAAAAAATTAAATAAATAATTACATGCACCTGTATTCTTATAGAGAGAGAAAATCTTGACAGAGAAAATGAAACACATTACTAATACTGCATTAGTGTACTTGTGGTATAAATAACAGGGGATGAGGGGAGTGCCAGGAAGAGTAGTTTGAACTTAGCTGGCAAGCGCATGATTACCGGAGGTCAAACACAACAACACCAATCCAACATAACCTCGGCACCACCGGAACATTTACCTGAAACACTGGTCCATAACCCCTGACCCATGAGCTCAGCCCTGGCTCATGCCTCTTTTTCACAAAGCTCAAGCCGCTATCAAATATCAATCTTTTGCTTTATGAATTGTCAAAGCTTGCACACTCAAAACACCAGAAGCCTTTTAAGCCCTCCCTTTTTATATTTTCCTTCTTCACTGCTCCTATATAGAGTGTTTTGAGAGAGATACTGTGATAGTCCACACACAGTATCTTTCTGGCCAGCCATTTTTAATTTTCTAATTATTTTTTAAAGAAATATTATATCTACATGATTGTTTCTTTTTTGTTTTTTTAATCTTTTGTTTCTCTCGTCAACTGAAGAAGCTGGAATTTAGAAAGAGAAAGAGAGAGTAGGTAGAGAGATAGCGCGATTCAGATTGGTTACCAACAAATCTTGAATCAAAACCTTGTGATTGCGGTAAGAGTCTGTGTCTGCAGTTTAGTCACCTTTTGATGTTTCTTTCTAATGAGGAGAAAACTAAAAAGAAACAAACTTTACAGTGAGAGAAAGCCAAATAAAAAACCCACATTTTTGTTTGTACCAATTTATGCTTATTACATGCAAAGCTTGAATCTTTGATATGAAGAAGAGAGTATTTGTGTTAGAAATTCAATCCCCATAAGCCATGGCGGATCAAAGGATTGTATTAGCATTAAAGTTTTTACTTCTGGTGTTGTTTTTTGAGTCTACATTTGAGCAACAACAGCAAGAGAGGCTTACCTCACCAATAGAGAGAGCAGCTTTACTCGGACTAAGATCTTCTTTGGGGTTAAGAAGCAGGGACTGGCCAATAAAGGCAGACCCTTGTTCAATTTGGAATGGTATCAAATGTGAGAATGGTAGTGTTAGTGAAATTAACATTTCAGGGTTTAAAAGGACTAGACTTGGTTCTCAAAACCCACAATTTAGAGTTGATTCTCTTGTTAATTTAACAAGACTTAAATCTTTTAATGCTTCTGGTTTTTATCTTCCTGGTTCAATTCCTGATTGGTTTGGTCAAAGGCTTGTTTCCCTTCAAGCTCTTGATCTTTCTTCTTGCTTGATAAGCAATGCTATTCCGGGGAGTTTAGGGAATTTGACCAGTTTGACTGTTCTTTATTTGCATGATAATAACTTGACGGGTATGATTCCGTCGAGTTTGGGACAATTGGTGGGACTTTCAGTACTTGATCTTTCGTCAAATATGTTTACTGGATCTATTCCTGTATCATTTGGTTCGCTTCAGAATTTGACAAGGCTTGATATTTCTATGAATTTCTTGTTCGGTTCGGTTCCACCTGGCATTGGGATGCTTTCAAAGCTTCAGTATTTGAATCTTTCCATGAATGACTTGTCGTCTTCGATACCTGCTCAGCTTGGTGACCTTAGGAACTTGGTTGACCTTGATCTGAGCTTCAATTCATTATCTGGGTCATTGCCAGCAGAGTTGAGAGGCTTGAGGAATTTGCAGAGAATGCTGATTGGGATCAATTTGCTTGGTGGGTCTTTGCCAGTCAATTTGTTTCCTGTTCCAAGTCAGTTGCAGACTGTGGTGTTGAAGAGCAATGGTTTTATTGGTGCGGTCCCTGATGTGCTGTGGTCAATGCCTCGATTGCGCTTGCTTGATATCTCCGGCAACAATTTCACTGGTATGCTGTCAAATGCTAGTTTGAATACTAACACTACTACTGCAGAATTGAATGTATCCCAGAATTTGTTTTATGGAGGTCTTACACCTGTGTTGAGAAGGTTCAGCTTTGTAGACTTGTCAGGTAATTATTTTGAAGGCAGGGTTCCAGATTATGTGAGTGACAATGCTTCTCTTGTTAGCAACTGTCTCCAAAATTTGTCAAATCAGAGGAGTTTGCTTGGCTGTACATCTTTCTATACTGAAAAGGGCTTGATTTTTGATAATTTTGGACTCCCGAACTCCACACAGCCTCCTGCAAGGGAAAATTCAGGGAAGAGCAAAAGAAAGGTCATCATATTGGTAAGTGTTTTGGGAGGATTTGGGCTTATTCTGCTTTTGGTGATATTGATAGTGCTGCTGCTCTTTCTCATCCGTAAGACGGGAAATAAAACTCAAAGAGGGGTTGGGGTTGGTCCAGCAACTCCAGTTCCTTCTGGGAGCAGTCCACCACCTCCCGGTGTATCAGTTGACTTTTCAAGTTTAGGAGACATATACACATATCAGCAGCTTCTCCTAGCAACTGGTGACTTTGGCGATGTGAACCTCATCAAATATGGCCATTCAGGGGATCTCTACAAGGGAATCTCGGAAAGTGGGATCCCTGTGGTTATAAAAAAGATTGATCTGCAGTCCCATAGGAAGGAAGCGTACTTATTGGAATTGGATTTTTTTAGTAAAGTTTCAAATCCCAGATTGGTTCCCCTTTTGGGACATTGCCTGGAGAAAGAAAATGAGAAATTCCTGATATACAAACATATGCCAAATGGAGACTTGTCAAGTTCCTTATACAGGAAAACCAATTCAGAAGACGGTTTGAAATCATTAGATTGGATAACAAGACTGAAAATTGCGATAGGAGCTGCTGAGGGTTTATCATATCTTCATCATGAATGCACTCCGCCCATTGTGCACAGGTACTCTGAAGATACGCTTCTTATTGTTGCCTTGTTCACTTTCCTTTTTGTGATTTCCTTTTGTTGTCAATCACAGTAAGTTCACTTAACTTCCTCTTTGTTCCAGTGAGTGAGTTTCCATGCATTATGTAGGAAGACACCTAGTTATGTGCCCAATATAGTCGTTGAAGTTCAATAAAATATGGACAAATCGTAGCACATCTCAAATCCTATTAAATGAATGTCATAAGATAGCCGTATGTTCAATGCCAAGGTTAATCATGTGGCACAATTGATTGGTAAACTATAAATCTGCTTTTATGTCAATCCTGAGTTCACTGTTGTGAAGCTAATGCCCTGGGCCTGTGTGATAGTTCAGGTGCTTAATAGGGTCTGAGTTGGTGTGATGGAGGGTATTGCAAGTGCATCTTATTGCTGTAATTACTGAACTGTTTTCTTTTGGTTTCTTGAAGAGATGTTCAAGCAAGCAGTATACTCCTTGATGATAAATTTGAAGTACGGTTAGGGAGCCTGAGTGAAGTCTGCACTCAAGAAGGAGATACACATCATAGCAGGATTACCAGGTTTCTGCGTTTGCCTCAGTAAGTATTGTATTAAAAGTTTTCACTGTACACTGTCCGGACATTTTGAATCTGCTACCTTGCCTGGATAAATATCATGTTTTTTTATTACTTGCTATCTTCACTTGCATATAACATGTAAACTTTTAGTTATCTACATGAAAGTTTCTTGCAATGGGTTTGGTTGTCTCATTTTGTGGTCTGCATGGTGAACGAGTCTGTGTATTTTATTTTTCCACCTAGCTGTTAACCATAACTGGCCTTGTTGAATTACTTATAATTTTTATTTTTCAAGAGTACCTGTTGCGTGAGACATTCCTGGCTTTAATGACATTAATTTTGGTTGTTTATAGTCTCAAACGTAGCATTGCTGTTACTGTTCTGCCTATAATAACTTCCTCTAGTTCTAGCTTTTATTTGATATATGCAGCTGGAAAATCCTTGTGACTATTTGATGTAATAAATTTTCTTGCCACCAACATCAAGTGGGTGATTTTATTGATCTTTTTTCTTTCTCGATGGAAAAGTTTCAGAAACTGCGCTGCTAAGTTTTTCTGCAGCATCCCCTTTAATCAGCTTGGGTTTCATGAACTATAAGATGTTCCATAGTTATGATCTAGTTATTTGAAACTTAGGAGATTGGATCTTGTGATTTTTTCTGTCCTTTTGGGAAGCTCTTCAATTTGTAGACCAGGGGATAATTGCCAAGGTTAGAAGTAAACACTTGAGAGTTCTTTCATTGCGTTCACCTTGTATAGTCAAGAAAAAGAGTGTAAAGTGTGAAAACACTAGCATAGTGTAGTTTACTATACACGTGGTCTTGAACATGACATGGTCATATGGTTCAAGTTCAACTACTGTCTTGGTATCTAATGTATGAAAAACACGAGCAAGATTATTCATGATATAACACTTTTGAAATTCACGATGATGCACTAATAGCATATAATCTTCTTTTGTTAATTTTTTGTTATTTGTGGTTGGACTATACCTGGTAATGCCTAATTGTTGCCTCAATAAGCTGTAATGAGGGATTATATTGCATGCTTGTTTTTGCATATCAAGGTAGTGATTTCAGTGTTTCTTTATCATGTGCAGGTCATTGGAGCAAGGTACTTCTGGTATGTAAAGATTTAGTTGGAAAACATCACCAAAATTTGATTATGTTACCTGGCTTCATTATGTTATCTAGCTAGAAGAAATTATATGCTCTAGGGTTTGTCATACACACCAAAATTAAATATCTTGTTATGCTGTTATAGTACATATGGTTACTAAAAACTTTAGGTTGAGGCGTCGATAACATGAAATATTAAATCCATTCTTAAGACAATATAAATCTTCCATCCAGAACCTTTTTAACCATGCTGAATTATGAGATGGGTGGTTTTTATCACTGTAAAATAGTATTTCAGTTGTTGATGTAGTTCATTGTTAACTCTGGTTAACAAGGTGCTGCCTTGCCTTGGAACAGGGGATAAAATAACCTGCCATATCATAGTTTACCCAATTTGCTCATGCAGAATTGCTGTTCATATAGCATTGCTCCTGAACTGGTTGATGCTATTTGGCCCTAGATAAATCATGATATAGTTTCAGAATCGTAATGTACTGACTCACTGTCAATTTTTTTCGATACATAATCTTTGCAAGGAGGATTGAGATATCGTTTCTTGATTCTGACTCTCCATAATATTATATAATTTAAAGTTGATTAATATTTCTGGTGTAGTTTCTGAACTCTATTTTTTCTTGAATATGGACAGGTTCATTGACAACCACGTGTGCCTATGATGTTTATTGCTTTGGGAAGGTATTACTCGAGTTAGTTACAGGAAAGCTGGGCATCAGTGCATCTAGTGATGCTCAGCTGAAGGAATTTTCAGAACAGATTCTACCCTTCATTAGTATCTACGACAAGGAACTTGTAATAAAAATTGTGGATCCATCCCTGATCATTGATGAGGATCTGTTGGAGGAAGTTTGGGCAATGGCCATTGTTGCGAGGTCTTGCCTCAATCCAAAGCCTTCAAGGCGCCCTCTTATGAGATACATCCTCAAGGCTTTGGAAAATCCTTTGAAGGTAGTGAGGGAAGAAAATTCTGGTTCTGCAAGGCTTAGAACAACATCTTCTAGATCTTGGAATGGTTCTCTATTTGGGAGTTGGCGTCACAGCTCATCTGATGTAGCAGTTATTCCAGCAGCCTCCAGTGCCAGGCCAGGAGGAAGTAGTTTTAAACAGTCAGGAACTTCGAACTCTCAGGGTAGTGGCCAAAATGGTGGTGGCGACCATTCCTCATCACATAGACGGCATTCTAGAGAGATTTTCCCTGAACCATATGATGAGCAGGATGTAGAGAAACAGGATTAAAATTAACAGAGATGTTTATTTTTCTTAATTCTTTGTCAATAATACAGCAGGCTTCCTATTTGAATGCCTGTTTGTTGCTGCCCCCAGTGCACTGTCCATGGTTCATGGAGTTGATTGCGGTCTCAAGCCCATTTTGGTATATTTTGGGTGTTAAAGGTGCGTATCTACTTCCACAGGAAGCAGGCAAGGCTTACATAATGATTATTGGATAGAGAAGATTGAGAAGAGTCAGAGGACCCATTTTTATCTGTAATTGATCTTTTGTTCATGGTCTTTTTTTGTGCAATGTAAAGTGTAATTGCTAAGAATTTCATCATTCAAAACCTTCCCGTTTTCAAAAAGAAAAGACAGGCAAGGCAAATACCTTAAACCCTATTGTTCTGTGTCTCATATTGAGATTGGTTCAGCCTCTTTAGTTTGGTTGTGTAAAAGAAGTCGACTAATGCCTGGATGTTAGAACAAACAAATGAAGCATCCAAATACCACTGCCAGTCAGCTTTTTATTTTTTTCTATGTTTAGGCTAGTAATCACCATTACTGTTAATACAGTCTCAAGGCGCCACCTTAGAGAACTCGGAAGACAAAGTTCAAAAAAAGGTCCTGCCGAGATCTGAATTCGGGTTGCTGGATTCAATGCCCTGACCACTAAACCAAGGGACCGCGTGTGTTAGATATTTCGCTTTATTAATACTTGAGAAAAAACTAGCCAAATTTTCATTATATTTTTGCCACCCTATCCATTACACACTCCAATTCAACACCCCAAAACATGCTCTCTTGTCCACATCACCACCATCCCCTCCACTTCCACCACCACCACAGAAACCGCAATTCTACCACCATTCTCCAGCTCTCCTCTTCCCACCACCACCATCACGACCAAACCCCTCAAAACCATGCCACCACCACAACGATAACGACCAATGACAAACCGATCCTCAGGACCCATAACTCCAAATCCACCTCTCTCCTCATACATCACCTAAAATCACCAAATCAGACCCAAAACAAGATTGAAACTTCACAGGATGTAATTACACCAGAAGAGAGAGTTAAACTTCAAGAACTAACTCTTGTAACTAAAAAAAGAATCCCACGATTCCCAGGTTCAGTTTTTCAAACAAAAGCAGAATCTTTAGACTCTCCCTTGCAAACCCTATTCAGAAACCAAAGTGAAGATGAATATAACAGTGAAAACGATGATGATTTTGACGAAGAAATGGTGGTGAAAGCTATTGAGATACGTAGGAAGGTGACAGCTGAGATTTTCAAACAAGCAATGAGGAAGAAAGGGAAGTTTGGGATTACGTATTCGACGAATTTGGTTAATAGATTGGATGATTTTGTTGATTTTGTCATGATTAAGGCTGCTGCAATGAAGAGAATGGATGAATTTAAGTTTTTGAGTTTTAATGACAGAGCTAGAAGGGTTATTGAGGAGTTGAATGTCGTATCACTGATAAGGTATATTGAGATTTCAATGGTTGTGAAGCATTGGTTTTATTGAGTTTAGAGTTGGTTACTATGTGTTTGATTAATTGTTTTTGTGAATTACTTGGTTTTTATCTGTCGGTTTATGAGAAAGTTTACTTTTTTATTAAATTCTTTTCACTTCATTATCGTGGATTTCAGTAGGTTGCATCTCACTTTGTGCTTGGATAATTTTCCTAGTTCATTTTTATAAATTTGTGGTCTTTGTTCAATGTGGTTTTAAATGTGTTAATTGTGATTGCTGAATTATATAGGTGGTTGAAACACAATGCAGTGTCATATCCTAGGATTGCTAAGCTTATTTACATGTCAAGAGGAAATGTTGAGTCCATTAGACGTGTTACTGAGTGGTTGAAATCAATTCATGTGAAGGGGGAATTTCTTGGTTCGGTGCTCACAAAGGCAGGAGAAAATATTTTGGAACGACCTATTGAAGATTTGGATGAAATTGTTTGGTATTTAGAGAGCAATGGAGTGAGAATGGATTGGATGGGTTATGTAATGAGTCGATGTCCTCAATTGTTGTGTTGTAGCATGGAAGAAGTGAAAACTCGAGTGGGGTTCTTCTTGGATATGGGTATGAATGAGAAGGATTTTGGCACAATGGTCTTTGATTATCCCAGGGTACTTGGATACTTTACCTTGGAAGAGATGAACCAAAAGGTAACTGAATTATTATGCAATTTATAATATTGCAGGATTTTAGGATCTCGCTTCTTGAAACAGCTCAACTTGATTGCCAATGAGTTTACTATTGAGATGCAACAAGCACTGCCTCAATGATGTATTTTTTGAAAAATCCTTCTAGCAATAAATATTATGATATAGTGGATGATGTTGTTCATTCAGGTTAATTATCTGAAGGAGTTTGGTCTCAGCAATGAAGATGTTGGGAGATTACTAGCATTTAAGCCACAGTTGATGGGTTGTTCCATTGAAGAAAGATGGAAGCCTCTTGTTAAGTATTTATACTACCTTGGAATTTCACGTGATGGTATGAAGAGAATGCTTGTCATTAAACCAATGGTTTTCTGTGTTGATTTGGAGCAAACGATAGTGCCAAAGGTATACAACTACCCATTCTTTCATGCTCATTTAATCCAGTTGAGTTCCTTTGATTCGGATTTCATCCTGCTAATCTCATTTTTCTCCTTGTGCTAATGTGTAGTAATTGTTTCTGGATTGCCTGAAAGATAAACTTTTGAACATGAAGTGAGATGTTAATGAAATTATGCTAGTCTTGCTGCTGCTGTTTCTAATGAATTGACATGATTTTGCTGTTCATTGTGAAGGTACGATTTTTTCAGGATATAGGCATTAGAGATGATGCTATCGGCAACATGCTTGTAAAGTTTCCTCCGTTGTTAACATACAGCCTTTACAAGAAAATCCGGCCAGTGGTTTGTTCTATTTCTTATCATATCCTGCGTGAAGTATATCATTATTTAAGAACCCCACCCTTTTCCCCTTAAAGAGATGGTCTGTTTTTCATTGTACAAATGTATCTCCATTTCTTTTTGTCTAGTTATCATCTCACTTTTCAATGCAAGTAAAGCTGGACTTTATTTTACTGAAAGTTGGAGTAACATGCAGGTCATATTCTTGATGACAAAAGCTGGAGTTAGTGAGAGAAATATCGCGAAGGCTATAGCTTTGGGACCTGAGCTCTTGGGATGCAGCATAGTGAATAAGCTTGAGATCAATCTGAAATACCTCCTCTCACTTGGCATACGCCATCGACAGTTGGGTGAGATGATTGCTGATTTTCCCATGCTACTGCGGTACAATATAGATCTCCTCCGTCCGAAGTACAAGTACTTGAGGCGAACTATGGTGCGGCCTTTGCAGGATCTCATTGAGTTTCCAAGGTAAATACCTCTACCAAAACTAACTAGTTTCATTTAGAGGCATGTTGTAAGTCAAGATCAACTACTCAGTAGAGGCTCTCAACTCTACAAAGACTAGTCCAAGTTATTGCTGCAGTGCCCTTTACGTATGAGTAACTGGATGGATTATCTAGAAAACTTTTTCGCTGAATAAAAATTTGCTGGTCCTTTATTTCATTCCTCTTCCTGTGCGCCTTTGGTGCTGATGGCTAGTTATGCAATCTTCAGGTTCTTCAGCTATTCTCTCGATGACCGAATAATTCCAAGGCACAAGGTTCTGGTAGAGAATCGAATTAATTTTAAACTGCGGTACATGCTAGCTTCCACAGACGAAGAATTTCAGAAGAAGGTTGAGGCTGCTGTGGAAAGGCGTCGAAAATTTGAATCTGGTTTGATGGGTGATAATTCTCAAGCATCTGATGCCGACTCTTCAGAAGAGGAGACAGATGTTCAGTTTCCTGAAACTGAGATTATCGTTTCCAGTTCTCCAAAAACACGGTTTAATTTCAATTCTCTTGGAAGTGGGGATTCTGAAGACTTAAATTAACTTCAGTTGCTCATTGCATGCATACCCCATTTGTACCCTGATGTGTATATACATGTGTGTCTCAGCGCTGTGTTTCTGTGAAATCCTTTGGAAAGTCCCACAATCTACAACAGTTCCAAATAAATTGAATCACCAAAATTGTTCATAATTTCAACACGAAGCTTAAAAAGTTGTTTCAGCTAGGGACGTCTAAATGGGTAGGGCTAGGAGTAATGCTTTTCCTATTATCATTTATGACCTATTTATTTTTTAAAATGGTACTCATCCCCATTTAATCCGTATCCTATCCATAATAAATGTTTGACCAAGTTTACCTGTATCCAGTTAAATGAATGGGACACAGGGATTTGATTGTAAAAACGTTTTTCATTGAGGGAGTGAATGTATTTACATAAAAGTATGAAAACCAAAAACTTTCAACTAATTACTTATTTGTAATAAGAAGATAAAATATAGGAACTAAATAAATTTTAAAAATATATTAGGGACTAAAATGAGCATGCGAGAAAACTTCACTTTCTTTTCTAATGTTACACGAGGTCTATTATTGGATGCAGCTACCTCAAAAAAAAGACAGGAGTTGTAATATTATTCAATTTTTGGATTATGTATTTCATCTGTGTATAAAATTCGTTAAGATTTACTAATTATATTCATATTTATCCATTATTAAATGAGTTAAATGGGTTGCCTGTGTCAGCTGAGTTTCTTTTCATTTGTTTTTATATTTTAAAAATATTTAAGAAAAAAACTAAATTTTTTCTTCAAATTAATTTTTTTTAGTATTTTTAAATTATTTTAATATATTGATATCAAAAATAAATTTTAAAAAAATAAAAAACAACAACACGAAACAAACTGGCTATTAAAAATGCTCCTTGTGGTATGATTACAAATAGTACAGGTGCGAATCTCAGAAGAACCAAGTTGGCTTCCATTTAGAACCGAAATACAGTATCACTTGTTTTGGCTATCATTTAGAACCTCCCCATTTAACAAACGGTCGTTTTGGATGATCACACGGCACTCTTGTAATGGACGATAAGGTGCTAAAACCTCTGATCCATCATCCAATCTCTGCCGCAACCCTTCAAAGATCTTACCCCATGAATGACTGTCTATTTGAATTCCACGCCCACTAAAAGAGAGACAAGCTATTTGAAATGGCTGGGCTCGTTATCGATGGGAAAACAAGCTTATAAAAGAGAGACCAATCTGGGAAAGTTTACTACCACGCTAGCACAGCGGGATAGGTTCAAAACGCAGAATTTATTGCTGCTATTTCTGATAAAGAGTACAAAACAATTGAAGACTAGCCCGTAATTGGTGATGCCAAATGAATACAGCCTCAGCCGTCGTCAATGAAAAACTTAGGATACAACACAGGAAAGAACAGAAGCATTTCATAATCTACTGAATCCCAATAAGGCAGAGAGGGTTTCTCTTGACGAGGGCAAGATCCACCTGCAAGGCAACAATAATGAATGCTTGGACGTCAAATTGTTATATGATAGCATGATGTTTTAAATAGCAGGAGCATAAGGCAGTACCTTGTGTCCAAAAAGCTCCCTGATATTATCGATCCCGTATAATATCATGGTTGGTCTGTTCAAACCATTGGAAGATTAATATGAATAAATTTAAGTGATTCATGATATCTATTATTTCTCAAAGATGAGAATGAACAGGAAGTTTATTCTTTTATTTCTCAAAAGCGAGGATAAAAATTCTCACCTTTCAAGCGAAAGGCCCCATGCAATAACATTAACATCTTCAGAGAATCCCATAGGACGCAACATTTCAGGTCTAAACATGCCAGAATTACCAATCTCCACCCATTTCCCAAGGCCTTTGTGATAACTGAAATATATAGGATACATCAAATTTCCAATTACTTTACAAGCAGTACATGCATAACAGGAATTCATGATTTTGTACCTGAAAATCTCCATGCTAGGCTCAGTATATGGATTATATGCAGGCTTGAATTTCAGCTTGTCCATGCCTGAGAACAAAATGTGCATTTAGAATTTTTTCTGATGGTGATAACCATTCTCCTCCAGCATCAATTGTATACTATGAGTAGTATAAACAGCCTTGTTCTTTCAAATTAACAATGCAAACACATAGCATCCAAGTACTGGGCACTCATACCAAGATCAATCTATCTATCCACTTATATATATGGTGATGATTCATTGGGATCCCATCAAACCTCCACCTGCTTCCTTCCTAGTATGAGCAGGATTTCGATCCCAAGTCACTTGGCATCACGCTAGGAAACCAATAAAATTTTACAGGGGACAACCAAACTTTAATTCTTTTTATGCATATTTGAAGGAAAGAAGAGTGTTAAAGAAAATTCCTTAACGACACTTCATTGAATTACCTAAACGCGAAAAGAAGTCCTGCAACACTCCAATCAAGTGACCTAGAGTAAGCCCTCGATCACACACCAGACCTGAAACCAAAGGCAGGATTTTTTAAACTGTTAAAGTGATTGACAAAAATCCCAATAACATGACATTAATCAAGCAGTTGAAAGTCAGCATCCAAGTTGTCAGTGTCCACACTTGACAATATTCTATAGCTCAACATTTGTAACATGACCAGCAGTACACCATCCGAATCACAAACCATGCACTTGTCCAAAAATGGGATCAAGTGTATCAACACCGAGATCCAAATTAGTTTTGTTTTAGCACTTCATAACAGACAAGTATGATATGAGCAGGCATAAAAAATGCTAAAGAACAGCAAGAAAAAAGGCTCCGTTGTATAGTGAATTGGCACAACGTACCTTCTATCTGGTGGAATTCTGCTAGATGAGTTCGATCTACTGCTTCATTTCTGAAAACTCGATCTATGGAGAAGTACCTTTTGGGGGTAAACGATTGCTGTTTTGCAAGCTATCAAGAAAAACTAAATAAGTAACAAAATACGGACTACATTTAAGTTAAAAAGATGGCTAATTTCACATAACAAAATATCCCAATATTATAATAAACCCAGAACATATTAGTTGAGAATACTTCAGATCGATAGCATGTTTATCTTAGATGTAGATCATGGCACACTCATTTTTGTAAGCTGCTATATTCGATCTTAAGAGAAAAGAAGTTGTAAAGAAATAGAAGAGGCAAGACACCAAGATTGAAACTTCTGTGTTTGCCTTCATAAAATCAGTGTCAAATATTTTTTATGACACCAGTTTGGCTCCCTCGAGAATTGTGTTTGCATAAATCAATGTAGAGAGGTAAACTAGATCAGAGCATAAAAGAAAGAAAGCAGACCATAATAACACATGCATGAGCACAAAATAATATTTTGAAAACCATTCCAGAAAGTCAAGAAGATGGATACATAATGAGAAACTTAGAATGCATTAATACCTGTGCTACCGCATAAAGCATCCGAGAAGAAATTGCAGTCGTATGAGTTCGCAAAAGGTTTTTGTTTGCTTCTTCTCTTTTCCAATCATATCCATATCTGACAGCGGAGTACAGGTATTTCATAGTTGTGAGAATAAGACTCATGTGACAGTGAAAAAAAGGATTAAAAGATAACATTGTACCCCCTTGACCCATAGCCACCAGACTCATGAACACGTTTCACCAGCTCAACATAATCTTCAGGCAGTTGCTTTGTTGTTTCAGGAGCTACAGATTTATATGCCATGGTATCAGAATCAAACCAATTATAACCGAGTAACAAATAAGAAATCAAGTCAAACATACCTTTAAGAAAGAAGGTATCATGCGAATCACGGGCAGGATGTTGTTGTGGCTGGAACAGTGCATCAAAATTCCAGAAGCTGCAGGTTGAAATGGGAATGCATCGGAATGTTAAAAAAATATCACTATAATAATAATTACTGTATTGCCTGAAAGAAAAATACAAGAGAAAATTCAGGAAACCATATTTTTTTAGCTTAAAAGACCCATAGAAGAAGAACAAACAAGTTATGAACTCACCATCTCATTTTTCAGCTAAATTACCTTCTTCTAAATGAAGCCATTTTTCCCTAACTACATCATTACAGAATCAACTTTCTTTGGTATGGAATAATATGAGAATCATGAATAAGAAAATTTAGCAATAAACCCAGAAAATGAAAAAAATATATATATATATGTTCAAACATGTGTAAGAAGACAAGTTATCATTTTGTGAACTGCATAGTTACATTTATTTTGATGAGGTAAAGCTTCGAGTGCTAAAGAATCAACAATTGATAAAATGGAATCATGCTGTTTATAAAGAATGAGCAGAAACAGCTACCTGCTCTCTACATATCTATTTGTAGGCATTTCCTCAAAGCTGCAGCCAGATAGAAGACCAATACACAAATGTCAAACTAAAAAAAGATCACTGACAGTAAAATCAGAAGACAGAGCAGGTCTTACTTCATTAGACGAAAAATGTCCTTCAGTCGTTCTTTCACCTAAAATAGAAAGAAAACAAAAGGCAATGCTTGGGTGAGAATTTGCAACAATGTAGCAAAACTTTTATCATGTGTTTAGGGAAAAATAAACTCTATAGCATCAATCAGTTCTAAATGAAACTGAAAATTGCCAGTTACCACCAAGAAAGCTAAATTCCAACAATAATAGAACCATCACATATTTTTCCAGTTCAATGAATGTATACATATGATTGATACATTATTCCTTCAACTGAAATTCAGTCCCAATGCCTTTTGAAAATCTGATTGCCTGGATCAGTATAAGCAACAAACAGCATCCAATAAAACCCTTTATTTGACAGTAAAAAATTAACAGATGTGAACCCACGTCTCAACAGTTGACTCAGATATAAAACTTTAGATCTGAAACATGAGAAGGTTTAACCCAGTTATGAGAAAATTTCAGCATTAGACTTATGAACAATGCTGAAACCAAAGCACACCCACCCAAACTTCTAGCCTGGTAAAAATAAACTTATGAGCAAGAAATGCTGTATATGATGGTAATATTTCACCTTACAATGACAAGATGATGAAAATGGCAGTCTCAATCAGTCTAGAAACTCAGCCCGACCTTTATTTACAGGACAAACTGTTGTCAGTATCAATTCACCAATCAAATTACTCTCTAAAAGATATCCTTGAGAACACAGTGTTGCAATTCACACCAATAAGCCTCTTTACACAATCTTTTTCGGTGAAATGATGACATTTGTCAATGCAGTGACAATCCAAATAGTTGTTTGAAAATTAAAGGTCAAATTTCAGCATTTCAGAACACTGAATGTGATTGTGCTAAGAGCTTTTTGGTGTCTAAAAATAGCAACCCATTCTACAATTGGCTGCCCTTTTATACTGTATAGCAATTAAGAGTATAAGATGGTTGTTTGAAAATTATAGGTCAAATTTCAGCACAATGAAAATGATTGTATTAAGAGACTTTTTGGCCCATTCTACAATTGGTTGCCCCTATAACTTGTATGGAAATTAAGAGTATAAGATTCATTTAAAATATATAAAAAAAGAGAAAATAGGTTAAAAAAGAATAATGTTATTCTTGCCTTGTTGAGTGGGTGAAGATGGCCACCTTCAGGTGGTGGACCTTTGGCACTGAAGTTATACTCTTTGAACTCTATATTCCTCCAATCACCCCTAAACATTAGATAAATTTGTCAACAATATAAAGTAAATGGAGCAATTAAATGCAATGAATATGCAAAACCAGGTGAACAGTCAACTCAACACTGCCCCAATATGTTATCATTACTATGCCCAATACACCCAAGTACATGTAATTGTTTACATTATTGATGCAGGATAACTTCGGGAGGCTGTTCTGGGTCTGACTTTAGAGGCTGTTTATGTCTGTTTGGTATTTATTGATGAGGATTTCTACTAAGAATTGTAGAAACTACTAAAGTCTCACTAATAGGGTTTCTAGGATTTACACCTTGAGGATAGAAAAACCTAAGATTCACACCTAGGGTTCTTAGAAGTCACACCTAGGGTTCTTAGGAGTCACACCTAAGGGAGATTGAATCATGCTATAAAAAGCAAATTGCTGGAATTTTATTCCTAAACTTCAATTAAAATATTGAAAGACTACAGAGTTTTAGCAGTCCAAATCCAATAAGGACATGGATTCCTAAACCTCAGTGCTCCAAAATAACAATTTCTATTTAGAATAAGAAAACCTAAGAACGACCAGTAAAATAAAATACTAAATAGAAATAAAGCCTAGTCCGGGACGATTTCCAGATTTTCCAGCAAACGTAGAAATTACTAAGTACCCCTGCACTCTAGAATTTAAATAAAATGCATAGGTCTTATTCTCTCTCTTTTTTTGTTCGCGTCAATTATATAAAGAAATTGTATGAAGTTGCATGCTGCAGAAAGAAATGAAAAGATCTAGATGGCATCCAGAAAAAATTTCATTAACGCACTTAAGAGGTCTGGAAATTAGTTAAAGCATGCTTAATTATTATGATGTTCCCATGCATACCCCATAGCATAAGTGCTTTCTCTAAATGGCATGCATTTTTATCATGTGCTTGCAATCATAGCAGTCTATCTGCACCTTTCCATTCTGCCTTCATCATTGACCCCAAATTGTTCATTAACATGCCCCATGCTTCATAGTTGAGAACAACTATTGGTGTAAAAAAAGCTCCACCAAACACAGGCATGCTTTAGCTCGATGAGAAAATTATTCAAATAGCAGCTAACAATTCAGATTGGAAATGAACACGGTATCTGCATATAAGAGCATACCCCTGTAGATATTCACGAGTCAAATCAGTTGCAGTTCTCCTTCTTATTGGAGCATAATCAGGACCTTTTCTCACCGAGTAGCCCTTCCAGGTTCTAGAGCACAAGTCACAAGTTGTGAATACCAACACCACTAATGAAACCAACCTTGTACTACAGACAATATGAGAACCATAATAAACAACACAAAAAGCGAAAGAAAAGGATCATTACTGCACAGCAATAAGCTTTCTAGCTTTGAGAGACTTCTTATCACCTGTGTCAATTTCCTAATCACAACAAATAACATAAGTAAATCAAGGGACACAATCGAGGTAAAATCATGCAAATTGGATTTAGTAAACATGAATAACGAGCAGCTTAAAAATTAAACATGAAAGAGCGGACATAAACTGTCCATACAGGGATGAAATAAGGCCCTCCCTGCAACCCTTAAGAGAGGACCTCTTCTTAACCAGAAACCATGCCCAAGAAAACAATGTCAATCTCACCTACTGTTTAATTTGATGCCCTCAAAAAGCATATGAAAAAAAAAACATTAAATACAATAATGCACCTGTCCATCTCGTATCTGTAAAAGAAGATCCTTTATTCTGTCTTCCACATGTTGAACCTATGACATAGAAGAAAACGAATTATAATTACACCAGAACAATATGCAAGACTGAACAAAAGTCACAAGGTGGGTACTAGGTTTCTTCTTTTGAAAAGATAAAACCCGGTTCATGATATTTGGGGTATTTGGGTGTAGAAATGGAATTCTGAAAGAATGAAGAGGTATCATGTTGAGATTTGAAATAAGATAGCGTGTTTTGACTTGAGAGCAAGGGAAGATATTCTTAGTTATTTATTCGTCTAAGCTTAATTTTACTTTTACCAGCAAAATATTTTCCTTAATAAAAACACAATGCTTAATAATACCCAAAAACAAACATTATCGGACTAATCACAAGGACCATTAAGACGAATTTCATGTTAAGAAAAATAAATTTCCGTTACCTTCCTAGATATTTGATTTCCCATTTGAACCCATTTATTCTTTGCAGCCTGAGAACATCCTATTTTGAAAACTGCAGGATCCACCAGTTTCTGCATTAAGAAAATCCAGCAGCCAAAATTCAAATATAACACTGAAAAACAAAAGGCATAGACAGAAAAAAAAAATGTAGGAGCAATCAATTACGACAACCTGCAATTCTTCTTTCAATATGCTACCCTCCGCTGGTACAGCCAAGAAAAGCTGAACTTCAGGTGATCCTTGTTCAGCATATTTTTCACCCTCTTCGGTAAGCACATCTGTCTCTCTCTTAATATCCTACACAACATCATCGAATCCCTGATTAATCAACTAATCCACCACTATTAACATTCATAACCACACTGATCCTCTTTATTATAGTCATATCTAAATCCTTCAAAATCACATTAATCTTCACTTTCTCTAGTCTACAGTTAGGGCATGATTTTTTTTTTAATTTTAAAATAATTTTAGGAACCTGAGCATCGACGTAGCGGAAGCCATGGAGGCTTTTGATGACATTAACGACGTCGCTGTGGTCGAGTCCATGATCAGTAGCGAACTGGCCGGAATCGGAGATTCCTTCGTGGTTCTGTAAGTAACCTAAAATCGCTTCCTCTGCCATTATCGCTATTTGCTTCAATTTTTCTGTTGCGTTGTGGGTTTTAGGGGGGCTTGGAAATTTTTATTAACCCACCACCACGCATTCCATTTCCTCCTCGTTTTGTTTTGTTTTTTTGCTCTTTTTTTATTTAGTTTATTAGGTGGAGGAACCAGTACGGTCCTAGAGCCGATATGCTATGGTAAGGAGATCGGGCTTCGTAAGTCTTAATTTTGGGCCTTGATGATGGATTTTTTCCGAGACCCGCTGATGGGTTCTTACTCCTTCTTTTTCATTAATTCAATTAATTTTGACAGAAAAACTGAAAACGAGATGTATCTATGTAGAGGAGGTTCGGCATGGATTGTCATGAATGACAAATGAATGATGGTCTTTTACTTTGAGTAATAATTTAGAGGTTATTTTTTTATAAATAATGTATGATAATAATAATAATTCAAGTTAAAAATATATTTTTAATGATCTAATATTTTTTTAATTTGAAGAGTGGAGATGCTATGAGTTAAAGTTAAATGTTGAAAAGATAATTCCAAGGGATAGTATGTTTCCTTTTCTCGAGTTTTGTTTATTTATTGAGTTTGAACATTGTTTTATGGTAATTTACGCATGCAAATACATTAAACTGGCACAGGAGTGCATTCTTAATATATCTTTTAATATATCTATAAATTATTTTGAGAATATCTCTAGTTTATATATATATATAAAACCTCAAGTTAAAAGAGGGGCAGAAAACCTACCCACGGCATCTAAATTCCCCTAAACTACAAATATCCTTCCGCGACCTCTCCTTTATAAAGCCTTGTGGCTCTTTGAAATAACTAACCTCATGATTCAAGCTTACACCTAAATTCGTTATTCCATCTGCACAGTTATTTGCTTCTCTATACGCATGAACGATATGCACAACTCAATCCCTATGGACAAGTCTGGTGATATATTTGATTAAACTTCCCAGATCTCCTTTTTATCCAAGAGGAGAGAAGCAATTAATTGAGAGTCCACCTCCAATTGCACTGCCCCTACGAGTCACAAACAGAAAGCAATCGACTAGAAAGACCACGAGTACGGCAATGGCATGGCTTGGGATAAGGGAAAACATACGCAATCTGGTGAACCGGTATGAATCATATCCCGTCTGGGGGGGGGGGGGGGATTAAAGCTATTCAGCTGGCTAAAGAAGTCCAGTGCTCTAGATTCTTGACCATTTCTCCTTTAGCTTTGCACAAATGAAGACGTAGCAATTCTCGGGGATTGTTTTGTTCCCACGAGCGGAGAAGAGGTATAACTTAAGAGTCGTTGCTTCTGATCATCCTAACATTAATGATAAGGCAACCTTGCAACAACTCTTCATCTCCTGCAACCTAATTGTCCAGCTCTGAACACAAAGGTTCCAAAAAACGACTAAAAATGAAGTTCAAATAGATTGCCATGTTTCCCGCTCATTCCATAAAATCAAATGTTCTACAAAGAGGGAAATTGAAGCTCCATCTCGAGTCCCTTACCTGTCATGTTACATTTTAACATGTTGCAGAAGAAGCGAATGCGATAATAAGCATTTACCAAATGACAAAACTTGGAATACAAATATCTTCTAGACCCATATACAGATCTCTTTATTTTTTTCAAGCGTGTCCCATCCAGCGAAAAAACATTTTAACGATAAAGGCTCTCAGATCTGAGGTTCTCTGCAATCTCAGTTTCCCAGCGGTCTCCATTCTCAAGTAGCTTTTCTTTGTCGTACAAGAGTTCCTGCAACAATGATGAATTTTAAGAATAAATTCTTTTACCAGTCAAAGTAGGCTCATGGTGAAAGGGATATAACCTCATGAGTCTCTGTTGAAAATTCGAAGTTGGGTCCTTCGACAATGGCATCAACCGGGCATGCCTCTTGGCAGAATCCACAATAGATGCATTTCGTCATGTCTATATCATACCTGTCAAATCCAGAGTTGTGAGAAAGGACGAGACAGGGGCACAGAAGGAGAAAAAAACAAGGAAAAAAGAAACAATGATAAACCTCTTACCTAGTAGTCCTACGGCTTCCATCTTCTCGCTCCTCAGCCTCTATGGTTATTGCTTGAGCAGGACAAATCTGGCAACCAACCAGGCTTTGTGAGAAAAGCATTAAATGCAACTAACAAGACCATATGAACTAAGAGATGTTAGCAGCACGTAAAGATTACGAGGATACAGATAGAAAAGACTGACGCTGCTACTTTCTCAGATAAAAGCAGAAATTGGGATCTCAAAAAATATTACCCAGGACAAAAATGCATACACCCACAAAAAAAAGGTAAGCATCAAACAGTAATGCAAATTGAGAAGCTACCAGCAAGTTTTCACGCTAGTAATTATAATCTCTTATGACAAGTGCTTACCGTAGGAAGCAGTCAACTTGGAATTTCACAACTAGAAACAATCAAATCATAATTAAATTCCAGAGAATATGAACCTAGAAATGCAAAAAGGACAGTCGAAAAAAACAGTACAGGCATGCAGATAAAAGTTGTCTCAGCTTATATACTGTAATACCATTTCTGAAAAATCTGAGTGGAGTTGCAAATATGTGACAACCATTTCTAAGTTCTCCATAGGCCTGATGGGATCACATAATAATTTTATCAAATTTTGAGGTGATTCAGCAAAACACAATTCATAGCACCATGGTATAGTTTGATCATCTCCAACCTAGAGAATGATTTAACTAGGGGCTGGATGTAATATGGAATTTGAAACTAACAACGTAAATTCCTTCCTTTTTTAAAAACAAATCCACACAACAAACAAAATTGTTTGAGTACAATGAATCTCGAAGCCTTACAGCTTCACAAAGTTTGCAAGCAATACAACGTTCCTCCCCTGTAGGATATCGCCGGAGTGCATGCTCACCACGAAAACGTGGGCTCAAGGGACCTTTCTCAAATGGATAATTGATCTGCACATGAGAAGATATTTCTACTATCATCACTCACCATTGTCACATTATATGAGCATCTCCAATAGCAAAAGTCATTTAGAAGAGCCAAATTATTGACATAACTTTTTGAATACTGTAAATATGATTTTTTTTCTTATATGCACTAAAATGGAAAAAAGTCATTTTAACAACCCATTTGTATTTTAATATATTTAATATTAATAGTTTTAGCTATTTTGAGAAAAATCATTGAGAAAAGTTGTGGAGATGAAAGAAAGAATCTTTAAATAATTTATTTTATGCTTTTGGCTCTTTTAATAAATATGTAAGAATGGCTTTTCATTGACAAAAAAAAAAGGATTTTGGCTCTCCTATTGGAGATGCTCTAATATCTGACCGTGTATGGGGAGACACTTACAGTAACTTTTGGCTCAAAGAAGTACTTGAGAGTCAACGACAAACCGCGAACCATTTCAGTAAGGAAGAGTGTGTTAATGCTCCGCTCAAATACTGTAATTAGTCAGAACATTAGGACCTCTTGTTGTATCAGGGGAAAAAAAAAGTAAGACAGAATTCAAAACACAAACTCCAAGGATGTATATATTACCAGAACTCCAGTCCTTTGAAATCTCCTTTGCAAGCTCGTTTCTATCTTCATCTTCTACGGTAACAGATAAGAAAAATTACATAAAGTGCGATAACTTAAACAAAGTATAAACACACTGTAAGAGTAAGAAAGGTCCCATTAAAGATGTAGGCAGTTACTTTTGGACTAGAATCTCAACATGTTCTCAGAAGAAGAAATAATTGCTTGTCATCCTCCAGAGGAAATTCTAAAACATTAATCCAAAACACTCTCCTCTCAAATAAATTCAGTATGTCATGTAATAAATTTCAACACAAACGATTTACAGTCTTAGATTTGTGAGTATCACTAATAAAACTCAATAACATTTTTTTGCTAGTTCACCGACTCACACAAATAGTATATCTGAAAGCGAATAAAACAGAGAGAACAGAGCAAACCTATTTTGGTGGAATATAAGTGGGCACTGGATCTCAGTACATATTGGTTTGAACCATGCAATGCTTGTCTTGGTACAGCCTACAGACCCAGAAAGAAGAACAAAGTAATATTACTATAAGCCAACTAACATCTTTAGATTCGTAAATCAACCGTGGAAAACATAAACTGTCAAGGCTAACACCAGCAGCATTAGCCAAATACAAACAACTATTCCAAAATACAACCAATATTTCATCACCCATCAGTCAGCAATTCAAAGTATAGTGAAAAACATCCTAAACTTTCCATCACGAGTCGCTATTCCATGCCCTCACGAATACCTTAAAAAGCTTCTGCTCTCTCTTTCATTTCAATTCATACACAAGTTCAAGAAAACAAAAATTCACAAACTGAAATTTCAGCATATTACAGTAAAAACACAAGTTAAAAATTGAACAAAATAAGTTGATTTCTACCGCTGCAACAATGTGTCATCTTGCCATCCATCTTAATAGCAATTCCACTATAAAATACCATATCTGCTTCTACAAATTTTCAGTGAGGATTGGAACAACCAGGAAAATTTAATTAACCTAAATCAATTCATTTAACCTCTATTTATAGATGGGAGAGGAATTAAATTTATATAATTCATTTATAATCCCAAATCAGTTCGTTAAATAACCTACATCATCGCGTTTCAACCCATATTATCCATTTTTTAGAAAATTAAAATTAAAGAGAGATAAAGATTAGATTCAAGTCACGGGTATTGAGAAGTTTAAGGATCAAATATGCAATTCTGATTCCACTATTTCCTTCATTTTCTAGGCAACCAAACAGAAAGAGGTAGCTAGGGCAACAAGATTCTTACAAGCTGACGAGCGCGAAGAGCAGAAAGAGACTTGCGAGCTAAGATCGCAGCCATTGATAAAAGAGAAGACGATTGATTTCGAGGTCTTCTTCTTCCTCTCCGGGTGCGATTTGTGAAGTTAGCTGTGAAGGGAAACCAAACAAAACCACCTGATAAATTGGAGGATACGGTTCAAGTCAGGTCACTTTATT
>Ga0307510_10001063_pt1 | contig 29201 bp, 19 predicted proteins | sample 12_EM_MG_FD_207224 | JGI IMG/M metagenome (GOLD analysis project Ga0307510, IMG submission 207224) | Populus trichocarpa ectomycorrhiza microbial communities from riparian zone in the Pacific Northwest, United States - 12_EM | ecosystem: Host-associated > Plants > Roots > Unclassified | place... | reverse complement strand
CGCCAACTGCTTGGCGCGGCCGCCGCCGCGACTGCTGCGGCCGCGCTTTCGTCATTTCCGGCATCGACCGCCGGGGCTGCGGTGCCGCCATCCGGCACGCAGGCGCCGGGCTTTTATCGCTACAAGGTCGGCAGTTTCGAATGCACCTCGATCAATGACGGGGCGCGTTCGTTTCCGATGTCCGATACGTTCGTCAGGAACGTCCCGAAGGAGGAGGCGCTGGCGGCGGCCGAAGCCGCCTATATGCCGAAGGGCATGGTGACGGTGCCGTTCAACCCGCAGCTCATCAACATCGGCAGCAAGCTGATCCTGATCGACTGCGGCAACGGGATCGCCAACTTCGAACCGAGCAAGGGCGCGGTCGGACGGACCTTGCAAAATCTCGCTTCTGCCGGCGTCGACCCCAAGAGCGTCGACGTGGTGCTGATGTCGCATCTGCATCCCGACCACACCAACGGCATTCGCGCGCTCGACGGCTCGATGGCATTCCCGAACGCCGAGATCATGGTCCCGGCAAAGGACTGGGAATTCTGGATGAGCGAGGAGAACGCTGCGAAAGCGGAATCCAACCAGATGATGAAGAACTATTTTGCCAACGTCCGGAAAATCTATGCGGGGATCGAATCCAAGGTGACCAGGTATGATTGGGGCAAGGAAGTCGTATCGGGCATCACCTCGGTCGCGGCGCCAGGACATACGCCCGGCCATACGGCCTTTGCGGTTGCCTCTGGCGATTCAAAGGTCCTGATCCAGTCCGACGTCACCAACATTCCGGAATTCTTCCTGCGCAATCCGGACTGGCACGTCGCCTACGACGTCGAGCCTGCGACGGCGCAGGAGACGCGCCACAAATTCTACGACATGGCGGCGGCCGAAAAGGCGCTGGTGGTGGGCTTCCACTTCACCTTCCCCTCGATCGGCCATGTCGAGAAAGACGGCGCGAAATACCGGCTGGTACCGATCGCCTGGAATCCGGTGATCTGACGTTCATGACCCCGAAGGGCCGCGGTTGCGGCTCTTCGGCGGCCATTGATTTGGCCGGCGAGAGCGAGGCGGAGTGCTTGTCCTACTCGCGCTGGAAAGCCAGGTTCCTGGAGCCCTTGTGACGTTCCAGTGCATGGCCGATCAGCACATCCATAAGCTCGGATTGCGGTAATCCGCTCGCCTCCCATAGCCGCGGGTACATGCTGATATTGGTGAAGCCGGGAAGGGTATTGGCTTCGTTCACGAACACCTGCTCGCCGCTGAGAAAGAAATCGATGCGCGCCATTCCTTCACAGCCGAGCACGCGGAACGTCTTGATTGCGAGTTCCTTGATCCGGTCGGCCACCGAAGGGGGCACATCGGCCGGAACCTGAAGAGCGGCGCCATCATCGTCAAGGTACTTTGCATCGTAAGAATAGAAACCGTGCTTGTCGGCAGGGACGATCTCTCCGAGTTGAGACGCACGGATGTTGCCATTCGCATCTTCAAGCACGGAGCACTCGATTTCCCGCACCGGGGCGACACATCGCTCAATCAATATCTTCCTGTCGAAGCGAAAGGCCAACCTGCAGCAAGCTTCGAACTCTTCAGCGGTTCGAGCCTTCGAAACGCCCACCGACGAACCCATGTTGGCCGGCTTGACGAAGACCTCCGGCGAGCCAACGACGCCGACCGCGTCGTCATGCGTGAGTGGTGACATGGCCGACATCGCGACATAGGGCACGACCGGCAAGCCTGCATCGCGCATCAGCCGTTTTGCGACGTCCTTGTCCATCGAGGCGGCCGACCCCATCACACGAGAGCCTACGTAGGCCACGTCGCACAGTTCGAGTGCGCCCTGAACCGTGCCGTCTTCGCCATTGGGGCCGTGCAGGACCGGGAAGAAGAGATCAAACGCCGGCAATTCTCGAATCCCCGCCGTATTCGGCTCAAGAGCCAGTGCGCGGCCATGTCCGCCCGGTAACAGGGTCAGCTGCGGTCCATCGTCCGGAATGGCCAGCGCAACAGCGCCGATGCCGGCGCCATTGCCCGCGTCAGCGACAATCCAGCGGCCATCCCTGGCGATGCCGATCAGCGTGACGTCATACCGGTTGGGGTCGAGGGAACGAAGCACGTTCGCTGCGGACGCCCTGGATACGTCGTGCTCGGCGGAGCGCCCGCCGAACAGGATAGCGACCCTTGTCTTGCGTTCTGCCATCGTTTCGTTTCTCGTTGGTCGGCCGAAAATGCCGCGTTCCGCTTGGATATAGTCAAACGAACACGTCCGCAATTTGGCGCCAAAGCGGGCCGGGCTGCGCGTCGGCGCATCTCAGCTCCTGGCCCATCACGTCATTGGCATGTCTGCTTCTGCGCCGCTTTTCCTGCACGGCCTTGTCCCGCGTCCGCTCTCTCCGGGACCCCAATTCCCGGCCGATCGGCCGGTTTCAAAAACGATGCGTTTCCAAAATTGCGCAGTCCATGCACTTGCATCTTTCTATCGATCTGGTTTAAGTGCGACCCGGCGCTTTTGCTTCACAAGGGATATCCAATGGCCACCCATACCATCGTCACGATCGTCGGCTCGCTTCGCAAGGAGAGCTTTTCGCTCAAGATCGCCAATGCGCTCGCAAAACTGGCGCCGGCATCGCTGCAGCTCGACGTGACGACGCTCGGAAGCATTTCCTTCTTCAACCAGGATCTGGAAGCCAATCCCCCAGCCGACTGGCTGGCGTTCCGCGAGAAGCTGCAGAAGTCGAACGGCGTGCTGTTCGTGACGCCGGAATACAACCGCTCGATCCCCGGCGTGTTGAAGAACGCCATCGACGTCGCCTCGCGCCCTTACGGCAAGAGTTCATTCCTCGGGAAGCCGGTCGGCATTGTCGCCAACTCTCCCGGCGCGCTCGGCGGCGTCAGTGCTGCCAAGCATTTGCAGAACATCCTGCCGGGCATTGCCGGCCCGATCCTCGGCCAGCCCGAAATCTACGTGAATGGCTGCGGCGACGCCTTCGACGACAAGGGCCAGCTCACCAAGGAAGCCGTGCAGAAGGTGCTGCAGCAATATATCGACGCCTTCGCGGCGTTCATCGAGAAGCAAAACGGGTAGGCGGGGCTTTCTCCATCGTCATTGCGAGGAGCGAAAGCGACGAAGCAATCCATCCATCCGTTATGCCGTGCTATGGATTGCTTCGCTTGCGCTCGCAATGACGTGGTTGGCTGTCATTTCCTGCCTGCGTTCGCCGTGTTAGGATTCCGTTAACCCGGCCATCGCATCTTGGGCGCATGGTCTCCCGCACGCGCCTAAAATCCATTCTGACAGGCCTCGCCCTCTATACGATGGCGGCGCTGATGGTCGGCTATTTTGGCGTCAACGCCTATACCGGCAAATACGGGCTGAACGCGCGGCAGGAGCTCGATCAGGAGATCATCGCGCTGACCTCGGAACTGGCGCGGCTGAAGCGGGAGCGGTCGCAGGGCGAGCAGCGGGTGTCGCTGCTGCGGTCCGACCGCGTCGACCCTGACATGCTGGACGAGCGCGCGCGCTTCCAGCTCGACTACGCCAATCCGCGCGACCTGGTCCGGACCCTCAAGCCGAACTGATTTTCAAACCGATGTCACCAACGCCGGCATCGTCCTGATGATGCGGGCACGCCGGTTTGCAAATTTCAAAAAACAGCAAAATCGATTTCGAAAATGTCGTGGCTCGCTGCAGTGCGGCATAGCAATATTTTCTCCAGCGCACGCAATCCTTTCACGCCGGTTTGAGTTGGGATAGAGAGGGCTGATCGGTCTCTCTCACCCGGAATTGCCATGGCTGTACCCAAGAAAAGCGTCGCCGCGAAGGAAACAGGGCAGGAGAAGGCAAACGGATCCCCACCGGAATTCACCAAGGCGCAGGAACTGGCTGCGCTGCGGGACATGCTGCTGATCCGCCGCTTCGAGGAAAAGGCCGGCCAGCTCTACGGCATGGGTGCGATCGGCGGTTTCTGCCATCTCTATATCGGCCAGGAAGCTGTCGTGGTCGGGATGCAGATGGCGCTGAAGCAGGGCGATCAGGTCATAACCGGATACCGCGACCACGGCCACATGCTGGCCTGCGGGATGGAAGCCAACGGCGTGATGGCCGAACTGACCGGACGGCGGGGCGGCTATTCCAAGGGCAAGGGCGGCTCCATGCACATGTTCAGCAAGGAAAAGAACTTCTACGGCGGCCACGGCATCGTCGGCGCCCAGGTTTCCCTCGGGACGGGACTCGCCTTCGCCAATCGCTACCGCGGCAATGATCTCGTCAGCGTTGCCTATTTCGGCGACGGTGCGTCCAACCAGGGCCAGGTCTACGAGAGCTTCAACATGGCGGAGCTGTGGAAACTCCCGGTGATCTATGTGATCGAGAACAACCGCTACGCCATGGGCACGTCGGTGACGCGCTCCTCCGCCCAGACCGACTTTTCCAAGCGCGGCATCTCCTTCAATATTCCCGGCCAGCAGGTCGACGGCATGGACGTCCGCGCCGTCAAGGCGGCGGGCGACGAGGCGGTCGCCTGGTGCCGCGCCGGCAAGGGACCGTTCATCCTGGAAATGCAGACCTACCGCTACCGCGGCCACTCGATGTCCGATCCGGCCAAGTACCGGACCCGCGAAGAGGTCGAAAAAATCCGCACCGATCAGGACCCGATCGAGCAGGTTCGCAGCCGCCTGCTGGCCGCCAAGGTCAGCGAGCAGGAGCTGAAGGCCATCGACGCCGAGGTGCGCGAGATCGTCAACGCGTCAGCAGATTTCGCCCAGCGCGATCCCGAGCCCGATCCTTCGGAGCTTTGGACCGACATCTATCGCTAATTCAAACCACGCGCAGAACAAAGTGAAGAGTGATTTCGGGAGCTGATATGCCCATTCAAGTTTTGATGCCTGCGCTTTCGCCCACCATGGAAAAGGGCAACCTTGCGAAGTGGCTGAAGAAGGAAGGCGAGACCATCAAGTCGGGCGATGTCATCGCCGAGATCGAGACCGACAAGGCGACGATGGAAGTCGAGGCGACCGATGAGGGCACGCTCGGCAGGATATTGATCCCCGAAGGCACCGCCGACGTCGCCGTCAACACGCCGATCGCGACCATTCTATCGGATGGCGAGAGCGCCGCCGATCTCGGCAAGGCGCCCGCCGCAGCTCCGGCGCCCAATGTTCAAAAGGAAGTCGAGGAATCCCGCTCGCCGGTCGGCGAGGGCAAACCGATGATTTCGGCGCCGCCGACCCAGCCCGGACCGGCGCCCGTCGCCGAGCCCGACCCGGAAGTCCCCGCCGGCACCGAGATGATCACCCAGACCATCCGCGACGCTTTGCGCGATGCCATGGCCGAGGAGATGCGGCGCGACGGCGACGTGTTCCTGATGGGCGAAGAGGTTGCGGAATATCAGGGCGCCTACAAGGTCAGTCAGGGGCTGCTGCAGGAATTCGGCGCGCGGCGCGTGATCGATACCCCGATCACCGAGCACGGCTTTGCCGGAATCGGCGTCGGAGCGGCGATGTCGGGACTGAAGCCGATCGTCGAGTTCATGACGTTTAACTTCGCGATGCAGGCGATCGACCAGATCATCAACTCCGCGGCCAAGACGCTGTACATGTCCGGCGGCCAGATGGGCTGCTCGATCGTGTTCCGTGGGCCCAATGGCGCCGCGTCTCGCGTCGCGGCCCAGCATAGCCAGGATTACTCGGCCTGGTACTCGCAGGTTCCGGGCCTGAAGGTGGTCGCGCCGTTTTCGGCCGCCGATTACAAGGGCCTTTTGAAGGCCGCGATCCGCGATCCCAACCCCGTCATCTTCCTCGAAAACGAGATGCTGTACGGCCATTCCGGCGAGGTGCCGAAGCTGGATGACTACGTGATCCCGATCGGCAAGGCGCGGATCGTGCGGTCGGGCAAGGACGTGACGTTGATCTCGTGGTCGAACGGCATGACCTACGCGCTCAAGGCCGCCGATGAACTCGCCAAGGAGGGCATCGAGGCCGAGGTGATCGACCTGCGCACGCTGCGCCCGATGGACACCGAGACCATCGTAGCATCGGTGAAGAAGACCGGCCGCGCGGTGACGGTGGAAGAGGGTTGGCAGCAGTCGGGCGTCGGCGCCGAGATCGCCGCCCGCATCATGGAACACGCCTTCGACTATCTCGACGCGCCGGTGGCGCGGGTCTCCGGCAAGGACGTGCCGATGCCCTATGCGGCAAACCTCGAAAAGCTCGCATTGCCCAACGTCGCCGAGGTGGTCGCGGCCGCCAAGGCCGTTGCCTATCGGTAGGTCGATATGGCCGGTCCCAGTGAACAGCCGTTGCCGCCAGACGTCATCGGCCGCGAGGATGCTGTCGAAGTCTTGCGGGCGTTCGTGGTCGATGGCGGGCTCTCGATCGCCTTCCAGCGCGCGTTCGAGGAGCCTGACATGTGGGGCATGCTGCTGGTCGATATCGCGCGCCACGCTGCTCGCGCCTATGCGCGCGAGAGCGGCTACACCGAAGACGAGGCGCTGACGCGTATCGTCGACATGTTCGAAGCCGAAATCAACCGGCCGACCGACATGGGTTCTACCATGCCCCGGTCGCAACAAGGTCACTGACAATGCCGATCAACATTTTGATGCCCGCGCTGTCGCCCACGATGGAAAAGGGCAACCTTGCCAAGTGGCTCAAGAAAGAGGGCGACAAGGTAAAGTCCGGCGACGTGATCGCCGAGATCGAGACCGACAAGGCGACGATGGAAGTTGAAGCCGTCGACGAGGGCACGATTGCAAAAATCCTGGTGCCGGAAGGCACGCAGGATGTGCCGGTCAACGATATTATCGCGGTCCTGGCCGGTGACGGCGAGGATGTGAAGGCCGCCGGAGCAGGCGCGGGGACCGCGCCCGCACCGAAGGTCGCCGAAGCCCCGAAGCCCGCTGCTGCGCCTGCGCCAGTGGCCCCAACGCCGGCACCCGCGCCCGCAGCAGCTCACGCACCGGCGCCTCAGGCTGCCGCTGCGCCTGCCAAGACCAATGGTCACGCGCGCGTCTTCTCATCGCCGCTCGCCCGTCGCCTCGCCAAAGAAGCCGGCATCGACATCGCGCGGATCGACGGCTCCGGCCCGCATGGCCGCATCGTCGCTCGTGACGTCGAGGGCGCGAAATCCGGCAAGGGGTTGAAGGCGCCAGCCGCGACACCCGGTGCTGCGCCTGCGATCGCGCCGGCGATGTCGGACAAGCAAATCCTTTCGCTGTTCGAGGAAGGCTCCTACGAGATCGTGCCGCATGACGGCATGCGCCGCACCATCGCGCAGCGCCTGACGGCGGCGACGCAGAGCGTTCCGACCTTCTATCTCACGATCGACTGTGACATCGGCCGGCTGCTCGACGCGCGCGAGCAGATCAACGCCGCCGCGCCGAAGGACAAGGAGAAGAAGCCGCTCTACAAGCTGTCGGTCAACGACTTCGTCATCAAAGCGCTCGCCGTCGCGTTGCAGCAGGTGCCGGACTGCAATGTCAGCTGGACCGAGGGCGGCATGGTCAAGCACAAGCATTCCGATATCGGCGTCGCCGTCGCCATGCCCGGCGGGCTGATCACGCCGATCATCCGCAACGCCGAGAGCAAGTCGCTGTCGACCATTTCCAACGAGATGAAGGACCTGGCGGCCCGCGCTCGGACACGAAAACTCAAGCCGCTGGAATATCAGGGCGGCACGTCGTCGGTTTCCAACCTCGGCATGTTCGGCATCAGCCATTTCACCGCCGTCATCAACCCGCCGCAGTCGACCATCCTCGCGGTCGGCGCCAGCGAGGAGCGGGCGGTGGTTCGTAACGGCAAGGTCGAGGCCGCGCACATCATGAGCGCGACGCTGTCCTGCGACCACCGCGCCATCGACGGCGCGCTTGGCGCCGAACTGATCGGAGCATTCCGGCGGCTGGTTGAAAATCCCGTGATGATGATGGTGTGATAGCCGTCATTGCGAGCACAGCGAAGCAATCCATCTTACTCGCGACAATGTGGATTGCTTCGTCGCAAGGGCTCCTCGCAATGACGAAAGAACCGTGATGGTCGCACGATGAAAACGAGCGAGTAGCCAATGGCCGATACATCCTTCGACGTCATCATCATCGGCTCCGGCCCTGGCGGCTACGTCACCGCGATCCGCGCCGCGCAGCTCGGCTTCAAGACCGCGATCATCGAAAAATCCTATCTCGGCGGCATCTGCCTGAATTGGGGCTGCATCCCGACCAAGGCGCTGCTGCGCTCCGCCGAGATCTACCACTACATGCAGCACGCCAAGGATTACGGGTTGTCCGCCGAAAAAGTCTCGTTCGATCCGAAAGCCGTCGTCGCGCGCTCGCGCGGCGTCTCAAAGCGCCTCAATGACGGCGTCGGTTTTCTGATGAAGAAGAACAAGGTGACGGTGATCTGGGGCGACGCCTCGATCGACGCGCCCGGCAAGATCACCGTGAAGAAGTCCGCCGTCGAGGCGCCGAAGGGCGCACTGGGCGAGGGCGCCTATCAGGCCAAGCACATCATTGTCGCGACCGGGGCCCGGCCGCGCTTGCTGCCGGGGCTCGAGCCCGACAAGAAGCTGGTCTGGACCTACTTTGAGGCGATGGTGCCGGAGCGGATGCCGAAATCGCTGCTGGTGGTGGGCTCCGGTGCGATCGGCATCGAGTTCGCCTCGTTCTTCCACACCATGGGCGCCGACGTCACTGTGGTCGAGGTGCTGCCGCAGATTCTCCCCGTTGAGGATGCGGAGATTGCAGGCCTTGCGCGCAAGCAGTTTGAGAAGCAGGGCATCAAGATCCTCTCGAACACCAAAGTCACAAAACTCGAGAAGAAGGCCGACAGCGTCGTCGCCACCATCGACGACGGCAAGCAGCCGCAAACAGTCGAATTCGAGCGCGTGATCTCCGCGGTCGGCGTGGTCGGCAACATCGAAGGCCTCGGCCTGGAAAAGCTCGGCGTCAAGACCGACCGCGGCTGCGTCGTGATCGACGGCTATGGCAAGACCAACGTGCCCGGCATCTACGCCATCGGCGACGTCGCAGGACCGCCGATGCTGGCGCACAAGGCCGAGCATGAGGGCGTGGTCTGCATCGAGGCGATCAAGGGGCTGCATCCGCACGCCATGGACAAGAACCTCATTCCGGGCTGCACCTATTGCCACCCGCAGGTTGCTTCCGTCGGCCTGACCGAGGCGCGAGCGAAAGAGGGCGGCCGCGAGATCCGGGTCGGGCGCTTCCCGTTTGTCGGCAACGGCAAGGCGATTGCGCTCGGCGAGGATCAGGGGCTGGTCAAGGTGATCTTCGACAAGAAGACCGGGCAACTGCTTGGCGCGCACATGGTCGGCGCCGAAGTGACCGAACTGATCCAAGGCTACGTGGTCGCCATGAATTTGGAAACCACGGAAGAAGAGCTGATGCACACAATATTCCCGCATCCGACACTGTCGGAGATGATGAAGGAAGCCGTGCTGGATGCCTATGGACGCGTGCTGAACATGTAAGGCGGGATCTCCACGGTCGCGCCCAACAAGAAACGAAAGAGCAATCCGTGAAAGACAACGATAATCTGACCATCGAACGCCCGACGTTCGTGACCCATCTCGAATGCGCGATGGAAGGCGACCACTATCCCGCCGACCAGATCCACAACCTCTCCAAGGCCGGCAAGCCGCTCTTGGTCCGTTATGACCTCGCGGGTGTGAAGAAGGCGCTGACCAAGGACGCGCTCGCGCAACGTCCCGCCGATATGTGGCGCTACCGCGAACTGCTGCCGGTGCGAAAAGTCTCCGACATCGTCAGCCTCGGCGAGGTTACGACGCCGCTGATCCGGTTGCCGAAGCTTGCAAAGAAACTCGGCGGCGGGGAGATCATTGTAAAAGATGAAGGCCGGTTGCCGACCGGCTCGTTCAAGGCGCGTGGCCTGGTGATGGCGGTGTCGATGGGCAAGGCGCTCGGCATCAAGCACATGGCGATGCCGACCAACGGCAATGCCGGCGCGGCGCTGGCGGCGTATGCGACCTCCTGCGGCATCAGGACCACGATCTTCTGCCCGGCCGATACGCCGGAAGTGAATGTCAGCGAGATCGAACTGCAGGGCGCTACCGTCTATCGCGTCAACGGCCTGATCGACGATTGCGGCAAGATCGTCGGCGAGGGCAAGGCCAAGGCCGGCTGGTTCGATACCTCGACGCTGAAGGAGCCGTACCGGATCGAGGGCAAGAAGACGATGGGCCTCGAACTCGCCGAGCAGCTCGGCTGGGAGGTGCCCGACGTAATCTTTTATCCGACCGGCGGCGGCACCGGCCTGATCGGGATGTGGAAGGCTTTTGCCGAACTGGAAGCGATCGGCTTCATCGGCGCGAAGCGGCCGCGGATGGTGGCGGTGCAGGCCTCGGGCTGCGCGCCGATGGTGCGGGCTTTTGAAGCAGGCACCGAGCACGCGCCGCGCTGGGAAGACGCCCACACCATCGCATCGGGCATTCGCGTGCCGCAGGCGGTCGGAGATTTTCTGATCCTGCGCGCGGTCCGCGAGAGCAAGGGATTTGCGATTGCGGTGCCGGATGAGAAGATTTCTGCTGCGCTCAACGAAGTGGCGCGCGAAGAAGGCCTGCTGTTGTGTCCGGAAGGGGCGGCGACGTATGCTGCCTACCAGCAAAGCCTTGCCGACGGCCGCGTGCCGAAAAACGATCGCGTCATGCTGTTCAATTGCGCGACAGGACTTAAATATCCGCTGCCGCCGGTCACGCGCACGCTCGATCGCCACCAGCCGATCGACTACGCAAAACTGTAAAGTCCTCATCCTGAGGAGGCGCGAAGCGCCGTCTCGAAGGATGGCAGCGAGTCCGGTGGCTTCATGGTTCGAGACGCGCGGCGCTGCCGCGCTCCTCACCATGAGGTTTGAAATGGCGCGTTGGAGGAAGCATATGCGTAGAATTGTTTTGGCGGCCTTGTTGGCAACGTTGGCATTTGCCGGCTCCGCGGCCGCCCAGAACTTTCCAGCGCGCCCCATCACCATCATCGTGCCGTTCTCGGCCGGCGGCCCGTCGGATGCGATGGCACGGATTCTCGCCGAGCGCATGAAGGTCACGCTCGGCGAAACGTTGCTGGTCGAGAACGTGACGGGGGCGGGCGGATCGGTCGGCGTCGGCCGTGCGGTGCGATCGCCGCCTGACGGCTACACCATCAGCTTCGGCCATCTCGGTACCCACGTCGCCAATGGCGCGATCTATAAGCTCGGCTACGACCTCGTCACCGATCTCGAACCGGTTGCCTTGCTGCCGAGCAACCCGATGATCATCGTCAGCAAGAAAGAGGTCCCGGCAACGTCGCTGAAGGAATTGCTGGCATGGCTGAAGGCGCAGCCATCGCCGCCGACAGCCGGCACTGCAGGCGCGGGCTCCGGAAGCCACATCGCCGGGCTCTACTTCGAGAACGTCGCCGGCGTCAAGCTGCAATACGTGCCGTATCGCGGCACCGGCCCGGCGATGAACGATCTCGTCGCCGGCCAGATCGACCTGATCGTCGACCAGACGTCGAACTCGATCGGGCAGGTGCGCGCCGGCAACATCCGCGCCTATGCCATCACCGACTCCAAGCGCGTGGAATCAGCTTCCGACGTTCCGACCGTCGACGAAGCCGGACTGCCCGGATTCCATATGACGCTGTGGTCCGGCCTCTGGGTACCCAAGGACACGCCAAAGGAAATCGTCGCAAAGCTGAATGGCGCGGCGGTGGACGCCCTGAACGATCCGGCGGTGCGCAAACAGCTTGAAAATCTCGGCCTGCAGATTCCGCCGAAGGACAAGCTCACGCCCGAAGCGCTCGGCGCCTGGCAGAAGGCCGAAATTGCAAAATGGTGGCCAATGATCAAGGCCGCCAACGTCAAGGTGGATTGAGCTCTTGCGGGCGAAACGCCAATGAAGAAGCTTGCATTGGCGTGGCTTGCATCTAGTGCAGCATTTTCGGTTGCCTTTTTGAAAGAGCTGGCTGATGACGCGGGACAGTGACATGGCCACTGGTCTCAACAATATTCACGATCAGCGGGTGTTCATCAAGCGCCTCACCGAAACGATTGCCTGGTGCCGCGATGCGGGCTCGCCGTCACAACCGAGAACGTCCTTGCGAACGTGTAAGCTTGCCCAGGACGACCTGACGTCTCAAAGCCATCATGTCTTCAGAGTGTGTTTGGAGCGCTCACGTCGTCTCTCATTTTGCGGAAAGCGCGATCTCTCGCCGGTCGCCGATCTGTGTGGTGGCCGGCTTCTGGCGTATTTCCCTGATGACAATCTTGCCTGTGGAACGGCAGAGGCAGAATCGCAGGGCTTTTTTGATGTCGATAACATCCCTCCGCATGATACCTGGGTGTGGATGGTCCGAAATGTCCGAGCCTTCGCTTATGCGGATGGCGCGCGTGGGGAAATGGAGGCGAACTACTTGGTCGCTTGGGTACCGCCGGATTTTATCCAACTGGCACGCGGCGGCGTCGGCGTAAATCCCGAGGCGTGCATCCTGTGGCTCGATACGCTCGATGACGAATTCGTGCGATCGCTTCGACGCTTGGGCTTTCTAACCTAGGCGAGATCGATCGTTCGGCGCATCGCTCAGCAAGCGCAATTAAAGATCCCCGCCGGTTGCGGCGCTCACGCGGGTTACGTGGTTGTTCACGGCCGGTGCCTGTGCGGCGGACGCGTCAACACAATCCAGCGCCCGGTCCGGATTGAACCGGAGCCGGACGCTGGAGGGCAAGGGCCGGGAGGCGGCCCTTGCCCGTGATCGTGTCTTTAGTTTTCGGCTTACCCTTACATGGCCATGTTGGCCATCGCCGTGGCCAATGATCAAGGCCGCCAACGTCAAGGTGGATTGAGCCGCCGAAGCCGGACAACCGCATTTCCAGGATTCGCCCTGACCGGATGCGCCAAAATCGGCACTAATGACCGGGAACGGGCATTCCGGGCGATATGAACTTCGTGGTCGCTGGCTGCGACTCGACTCGCATGCTTTGATCCCCCTTGTATGACATCGGCTTGTGGGGCTTCTTGGCCGGCGAGCGCGCAGAGCCGCGGGGCGCGGCCGCGCGATTTTCTTTGTCTAGGGTTGCGCGGCAGGGGTATCGTTTAGGGCATGTCAATGACCGCGAAAGTGCTTTTGCTTCGACTGCTTGCCCCGTTGTTTGGTGGGACGTTGATGGCATCGTTCGCCGTGGCCGAGGGCCCGATGAAGGGGCCGGACTTTTTGCGTGTCGTCCCCGATCAAATGCATCAGCTGGAGATCGTGAAGGTCGGGAGCTATGCGTTCCGCGCGCAAACCTCGGCAATCGGTCAGATCGGATACAATGAGGATGCCAGCACGGTCGTTCTGACGCCATTCTCCGGCCGGGTTACCCGCCTGATTGCCAGGCCCGGTGACAAGGTCAAGAGAGGCGATCCGCTGCTGGAAATCGACAGTCCCGAGCAATTGGTCCCACAGAACGATCTCATCGCCGCACAGGCTGCAAAAAGAAAAGCGGGCTCCCAACACAATCTGGCACAAATCGTCGAGAAGCGCGTTCGCGATCTTCATGAGGGCAAGGCTGCACCGTCCAAGGATTTGCAGCAGGCCGAGGCGCAGCTCGCGGCGGCCGAAAATGACCTGCGGTCGGCTGACATGGCGTTCGAGGCCGCTCGCGCCCGCCTGCGGATTCTCGGCCGTACCGATGAGGAAATCCTGAAACTCGAACTGACCGGCATGCTCAGCCGCGTGACCACGATCACGGCGCCGATCGGTGGCACGGTCGTTTCACGCAAGGTGGGGCCTGGACAACATGTCAAAGCCGATTCGGGGGACGCCCTCTATACGATCGCCGATCTCTCGACGATGTGGTTGAAGGCCCAGATCTTCGAGCAGGATATCGCGCAGGTGCGTATCGGCCAGGAGATCGAGGCCAGGGTTTCTGCGGTACCGGAGAGGATATTCAAAGCCCGCATCAACGCCATCAACTCAGCTTCAGATTTGACGACGCGCCGTGTTGTCGTCCGGTCCGAGATCGAGAATGCAGATGGTTTGCTCAAGGCCGAGATGTTCGCGATGTTCAAGATCAGCATCGACGATGGCTCGAAGAGCCCGGCGGTGCCGACGGACGCGGTGATCCGCGAGGGGGACGTTGCCACCGTCTGGGTCGAGACCGAGCCGAAGCTGTTCAAACGCCGCGTGGTCGACATCGGTATCCAGCAGGACGGCTTGACGCAGATTCGCAGCGGTCTCGATTTCGGAGAATTGGTGGTCGCGCGCGGGGCGATCTTCGTTGACAACGAGTGGCGCCAATGAACCGGCGGTACGGGGTCATCGATGCTGCGTAGTCTGATCGCATTCTGCCTGTCGCGTCGGCTCCTGGTGATGGTCGCGTTCGTGGCCTTTCTCGGTATCGGCAGCGTTGCTTTTCTGGCCCTGAACATCGAGGCCTATCCCGATCCGGCGCCGCCGATCATCGAGATCATCGCCCAGCAGGCAGGCCAGTCGCCGGAGGAGGTCGAGCGTTACATCACGATTCCGATCGAGATCGCTGTCGCCAGCACGCCCGGCCTGAAGTTCATCCGCTCCAACACCGTCTACGGGTTGGGCTTTATCCGTCTGCAGTTCGAATACGGCCGCGACTATCATTTCGTTCGTCAGCAGACCATCAACCGGCTGAAGGATGCGGTTCTGCCGGCCGGCGTCCTGCCGGTGATCTCGCCCGCCGGAGGCATCAGCGAAATCTTTCGCTACGAGCTTACCGGGCCTCCGGGCATGGACGTCATGAAGCTCAAGACGCTGCAGGACTGGGTGGTCGAGCGCAAGCTGCGCATCGTGCCCGGTGTCGCCGACGTCGCCGTGCTCGGCGGCAAGACCAAGGAGTTCCAGGCCGAGATCAATCTCGACCGCATGATGGCCTACGGGCTGACGCTGCCGCAGATCATGACCGCGATTTCGGCGAGCAATTCCAATGTCGGCGGCCGCACCATCGCGATCGGCGAACAATCGGTCAATGTCCGCAGCATCGGCGTCGTCACCTCGATGGACGACATCGGCAATATCGTACTGACCCAGCAGGGCGGCGTGCCGGTACTGGTGTCCGACGTAGCCAAGGTCCAGATCGGCTACGCGCCCCGACTTGGTCTCGCCGGCCGTGACGACAGGACCGACGTCGTGACCGGTATCGTCCTGATGCAGAAACTCGAACGCACCATGGACGTGGTCAAGCGCGTACGCGCTGCGGTGGAGCGCATCAACTCCGACGGATCGCTGCCGCCCGGCGTCAAGATCGTGCCGTTCTATGACCGCGGTGATCTCGTTGCGATCACGGTGCAGACCGTTCTGCACAATTTGCTGTTCGGAATAGCGCTCATCTTTCTGATCCAGTGGGTGTTTCTCGGCGACCTCCGCTGCGCGTTGATCGTCGCTGCCACAATTCCGGTGGCGCTGTTGCTTGCCGTGATGATCACGGTGATGCGGGGCGAGTCCGCGAACCTGCTGTCGGTCGGTGCGATCGACCTCGGCATCATCGTCGACGGCACCGTCATCATGGTGGAAAATATCTTCCGCCAGATCGCCCATCACTCGCCACGGCTGCCGCCGGGACGCATCGCCACGCGCAGCGACAAACTTGGCTGGATTCTGACCGGCGCGGTCGAGGTCGACAAGGCGATCCTGTTTTCGGTCATCATCACCATCGCAGCGTTTCTGCCGCTTTTCACGATGCAGGGTGTCGAAGGCCAGATCTTCGGGCCGATGGCGCGGACCTACGCCTATGCATTGCTCGGCGCCGTGATCGCGACCTTCACGGTAACGCCGGTGCTGGCCTCATACCTGCTGCCGGCCGATGTCCAGGAAGTCGAGACCTTCGTGGTCCGCCATATCCGCAAGCTCTACCAGCCCATTCTGGTGCGCGCGGTCCGCAACTATCGCCGCGCCGCAGCCATTGCCGCGGTGTTTCTCGTGCTGTGTCTCAGTCTGGGGTTGCGGCTGGGCACGGAGTTTCTGCCCAAGCTGGAGGAGGGCAATCTCTGGATCCGGGCCGTGATGCCGCCGACCATCACGCTCGAGGCCGGGATGGAAACGGTGGCAAAGATCCGCGCCATCATATTGAGCTATCCACCGGTCCAGACCGTGTTTTCCGAGCAGGGACGCGGTGAAGAAGGCACCGATCCCGACGGCTCGTTTCTCGCCGAGTTCTTCGTTCCGCTCAAGCCGGCCGACACCTGGCCATCGGGGCTGACCAAGGAGCATATGGTCAAGCAGATGAGCGAGAAGCTCAACCGGGAATTCGTCGGCGTCGATTTCAACTTCTCGCAGTATATCCAGGACAATATCGAGGAGGCCGTCTCCGGCGTGAAGGGCGAGAACTCGATCAAGATCTTTGGCAGGGACCTCAATGAGCTGGAACGGCTGTCCAAGTCGGTGAAGACCGAACTCTCGGGCGTCCGCGGTGTCGCCGACCCCGCCGGTTTCAATCTGCTTGGCCAGCCCAATTTGATCGTCCAGATCGATCGCGCCAAGACCGCGCGCTACGGCTTCTCGATCAGTGACATCAATTCCGTGGTCCAGGCCGCGATCGGCGGCCAGGAAGTTTCCAAGGTCTATGAAGGGGAGATGATCTTCGCCCTGACGGTCCGCCTGGCACCGGAATACCGCAGGGATGTCGATGCCATTCGCGCGATTCCGGTGGCGCTTCCAAACTCGGATCCCAAGACGCCGACGGCCTATATCCGGCTTGGCGATCTTGGCGAGATCAAGCTCGTCAGCGGCGCGGCCTATATCTACCGCGAGAACAGCCAGCGTTTTATCCCGCTGAAGTATAGCGTCCGCGACCGCGATCTCGGTTCGACCGTGGTCGAGGCCCAGGAGCGGGTTCAGAAGAACGTTCCGCTCCCCCAGGGCTATTCGCTCGAATGGTCGGGCGAATACGGCGCGCTGGTTGACGCCAAGAAGCGGCTCGCGCTGATTGTGCCGTTGAGCCTGCTTCTGATCCTGATGCTGCTCTACAGCCTGTTCAATTCGATACGGGACAGCCTGCTGGCGCTGTCGGGCATTCCGTTCGCGGTGGCCGGCGGAATTCTCGGACTCTCTATCGGCGGCCTGAATTTCAGCGTCTCGGCCGCGGTCGGCTTCATCTCGCTGTTCGGCGTCTCGGCGATGGATGGCATCCTCCTGATGTCCTATATCCGCCGCGACATCGAGGAAGGCATGGGGACGGAGGACGCCATCATCCGCGCTTCCCAAACAAGGATGCGGCAAATCTTCATGACGGGGCTATCGGCGTGTATCGGCCTGGTCCCGGCGGCGATCTCGACAGGGATCGGTTCGCAGGTTCAGCAGCCACTGGCGTGCGTCATCGTCGGCGGGATGCTGCTGTCCCCGATCTGCAGCCTGCTGGTCATCCCGGTGTTGGCAAGATTATGGATGCCAACGATAAAGGATACCGGGATGCGTGAGGTTGCAGTTCACTGATCTATCACGCGTCGAACCTAGTGAGCCGCGAGCCCCAACGGTACCGGCGCAGCGTTCGTCTCCTGCGTAACAATGCGCGCGTCGGTCTTCGCCGCCACCGACGTGCTGCCGTCGAAACGGACGCGGTACACCGTCAGATTCTCCATCACCCGCTGGACGTAATTTCGCGTTTCGGAAAACGGAATGCGCTCGACCCAGTCGACCGGGTCGACCTTGGGATCGCGCGGATCGCCATACGCCTTGACCCAGTCCCGCACGCGGCCTCTGCCGGCATTGTAGCCGGCAAAGGTCATGATGTGATTGCCCTTGTATTCCGATAGCAGCGCGCTGAGCTCGGCGGCGCCGATTTGCGTGTTGTAGACCGGGTCGGAAACCATCCGGTCCCAGTCATAGCTGATCTTGAAGCGTTTTGCGGTATCGCGTCCCGCTTCCGGCGTCACCTGCATCAGGCCGACGGCATTTGCCGCAGACTTGTCGCGCTGGTCGAACGCGCTCTCGGTGCGCGCCACCGAATAAACCATGCTGTGCTCGATTTCGGGGGCGAGCTGACGGTGCGGCGGAATCCCGATGGTGGGAAAGGCGTAATGGTCGAGCGGCAGGCCGCGGCCGAGCGAGGGCTTTCCTATCTGCAGCATCGCGCGGGCGTCGTTGCGGCGGCCGGTGAGCTCGCCGAGCGCTTCGAGCAGGGCAACGTCGGAGCTGTGTGCGCCGAGATCGGCGGCAAAATACAGCACGACATCGCGCTCGCCGATCTCGTAGAGCATATCGGCGGCGCGCACGCGTTCGTCGGTGACCGAGGCATCGGCGGAGGCGAGAACGGGCGAGGGCGCGCGCAGTTCGATCTGGTCGCGGCCGAGCCTGGCGCGCGCGAGCTGGCCGTAATAGGCGGTCGCGTAGCGGGCAGCCGCTTCATAGCTCGCACGCATCGCATCCGCCTGGCCAAGGGCTTCGGCGGCGCGCCCGCGCCAGTAGTGCGCCCGCGCCAGCACGGTCGGATTGACCTGTCCCTCATCGATGCGAGCGAAATGCCGGGCCGCAGTGGCGGGGTCGTCGAGGTAGCGCAGGGCGATCCAGCCGCACATGAAGTGCAAGTCGGACCGGTAGTATTCATTGGCCGGCAGCGCGGCGAGGCGGATCACCTGATAGGCCGTCTGGAACTTGCCCTGGTCGAGCAGCTTGCGGGCGAGCGAGCGCCGCTCGCGCCACCATTGATCGGTGTCCTGCAGCGCCATCGTCTCCGGCGAGGCCGCCACCATCAGGCGGGCCGCGTCGTCGATCTGGTCCTTGGCGAGCATCCACTGGATGCGGCACAGGGTGTAGCCGAGATCCTGTCGGGCCTCGGCTGCGACGTCGTTGAGTGCATCCATCGCCTTGTCCGCTTTTCCCTTGACCGCGGCACAGGCCTTCACGATCGCGAGCTCGTCGTCGCCGAGACGCTTCGCGGCGCGCTTCGCGCCGGCGAGATCCTTGGCGCCGATGCGCCTGTCCATGCGCGCACGGTGATCATCGCGATTGAGAAGGTCGCGGAACGTCTCGAACACGTCGATCTCCAGGCGCTCCGACAATTCGTCCGACCGCCATGCATCGCGCGCCAGCCCGGCCGCGCCGTCCCGATCGCCCTCTGCGAGCAGCACGCGTGCCAGCGCCAACTTGCCCTTGGCGCTGGAAGGCCGGTCGCCGGTGAAGCCGCGGACCGTCGCCGCATCGATGCGCTGCTCCCACAGCCGCGCCTCTGCGCGCCGGCGCAACAACGGCGCACTCGGCCATTCCGGATTGGCGGCGATGAACGCCGCGTAGCGGCTGAAAGGCGCTATCGTCTCCGGGTGGCGCAGGATGTACCACTCGACGAGCTTCTGCGCCGACAGGTCCGTGATCTTGTTCCTGATGTCCGTCGCATCCTGGGTCTTTGCCTTGCGCGCGAGATCGATGGCTTCTTTCACCAGCGCAAGATCGCCCATCAGCGGAGCGACGGTTTCCTTGGGAGCGGCGGCCTGCTTGGGAGCGGGAGAGGCCTTTGGCTTCGCCTTGCGTTGTGCGGAAGCGTGCTTCGCGTTTTGATTTTTTCCAAGCGCAGCGCTGCGATGAGGGCGAGCCTCCTTCACGACGCGCGACTTCTTGGTCGCTTCGTGCGCCTTCTGGGCGTTTGGCTTATGGCTGGGCCGCGCGGTCGCATCCGTCGAGAAGAGGGCGAGCCCAGCGAGCGTGAAAAAACAAGACAGCGAGCGCAAGCACCGGTTCATTCCATGGTCCCCCTGCGAAACCCACTTCACAAACACCGTCAAAACCATGAGATCGCGTGATGCGGTGGCTCTGAACTGTTAGAAAGATACCACTACCCCCGAGGTGCAATTGTCACCTCTGCACAACAAACGCGTGCAAAATGAGGCGGATGGAACCCGAAAAGTTCCAGCTTAGGCGTGGAATCGCCTTCGACCGCGGACGAAGCGGGCGGCCTGCCGGGCTCAATGCCGCGCACGTTGCTGCGATGAGCGATCCGGCGGAGCGCAGGCAGCTTGAAAATCTCGGCCTGCAGATGCGCCAAAGGACAAGCCCGCACCTGAAGCGCTAGGCGCCCGGCAAAAGGCCGAAATTGCAAAATGGTGGCCGGTGATCAAGGCCGTCAACGACGTCAAGGTGGACTATAGCGCCTGACGACGGCAAGGCCCCAATAGACAATGGGAGTGATGCGGGCGATGCTTGAACATCCCAGTCAGCCTGCTTTCTTCTGTTCCAGGTCGCGCAGGTGGGCGGTCGCCTCTTCTGCACTTTCGTAGATGTGTGGCGCCAATGCGCGTTGCTTCAGCGCGTTGCCCAATTTGGCGCGAAGAAAACTACTGGTCGTGTAGCGGGTGACACCGGAGTAGAAACGATCCACCAGGTCGTGGACCATGGCCGTGTATTCATCGATTATGTCAGGGAATATCTCGAAGCTGTCGTAATTGACAACGGCGTAGACCTTCCGACCCAAGGGCGCCAACTTGGTTTCGACGATCCGGCGGATCTCTTCCACGTCTTCGTGGCTGCGAACCCGGTGGCCTTCGAGGTTGACGAAGAACCGGTTTTCGCTGGGATGATAGGTAAACCGTTGCTCGATCGGCATCCGCAGCAGCTGGTCCCGCAAACCCATTGGACCGTTCGCGAAAATGCGCTGATCCATAATGGCCGGGTTACGGACGATTGGACGAAATTCCATCCGGGCGAGGATGTCGCGCTCGATGTCGATACCGGGCGCGACTTCGACCAGTTCGAGCCCATCCGGAGTCAATTTGAACACACAGCGCTCCGTCACATAAAGCACGGGTTGCCCCCGATGCATCGCGTAGCGACCGGAAAACGAGCGGTGTTCAACTTCATCGACAAACTTGACCACTTTACCGTCCTGGACCACGTGCAGGCGCCCGTTCTCGACGGCAATGCGGAGGCGACCCGCCGTGAAGGTACCAACGAACACCAGCTTCTTGGCATTCTGACTGATATTGATAAAGCCGCCGGCACCCGCCAGGCGCGGACCAAATTTGCTCACATTCAGATTGCCTTCGCGGTCAGCCTGCGCCAGCCCGAGGAAGGCTGCGTCAAGCCCGCCGCCGTCGTAAAAGTCGAATTGATAGGGCTGATCTACAACGGCTTGTGCGTTGACCGCCGCTCCGAAATTGAGCCCTCCTGCCGGCACGCCACCAATGACGCCCGGTTCAGCCGTAAGCGTGAGCAAATCAGCAATTTTTTCTTCGTTGGCGACGCTTGCGATACCCTCCGGCATGCCAATGCCGAGATTGACAACACTATTTGCATCAAGTTCGAGCGCCGCACGGCGTGCGATGACCTTTCGCTCGCTCATTTCCATTGACGTCATTGACCCCATGGGAGCGCGAATTTCACCGCTGAACGCCGGGTCATACTGAACTGCAAAGGTTTGCCAGTGATTCTCTGGCTTGGCCAAGACCACGCAATCGACGAATATTCCAGGAATTTTGACTTGCCTTGGGTTGAGCGAACCGCGCTCGGCGATTCGTTCCACCTGTGCAATGACCAGCCCATCGGAATTGCGTGCAGCCATCGCGATGGCCAGCGCTTCCAAGGTAAGCGCCTCTTTTTCCATAGTGACATTTCCATCAGGGTCCGCCGTCGTGCCGCGGATAATTCCGACATCGATCGGGAACGCGCGATAAAAAAGAAATTCCTCGCCTCCGATGTCGATGAGGCTGACAAGATCTTCCTTGGTGCGTTCGTTGATCTTGCCACCGCCGTGGCGCGGATCGACAAATGTTTCAAGCCCCACCCGTGTAAGATGTCCGGGGCGCTTTGCTGCGATGTCGCGAAAAAGGTGCGAAATGACGCCCTGAGGAAGATTGTAAGCCTCGATCTGATTGGCGATCGCCAATTGCTGCAGCTTCGGCACCAGCCCCCAATGCCCGCCGATCACGCGGCGCACCAGACCTTCGTGGCCAAGGTGATTCAGTCCCCGGTCGTTGCCGTCACCCTGACCTCCGGCGTAGACCAGCGTGAGATTGCGCGGCTTGCCGCTGGCAGCGACTGGCTGATCACCTTTCGCGAGATACAGCGTCTCTATTGCCAGAGCGACTTCTTCAGCGAATCCGATGCCGACAAAACCACCTGTGGCAATCGTGTCACCGTCTTGAATAAGGCTGGCTGCTTCCTCTGCCGTGACAATCTTTCCGCTATCCAGTGCTTTGACGGGGGCAAGCGTTAGTCGAACTGCATTAGCTGACATGAGCCCTCCACAAGCGCTCCGCGGCTTTCTCAGTAAAGTCCGGTCAAATAATAAAACGCGATGGCAACGAACACCGCCGCAGTTTTCGTCAACGTGATCACGAACACATCCTTATACGCTTGTCTGTGGGTTAGGCCCGTAACAGCAAGCAACGTGATGACGGCTCCGTTGTGAGGCAATGTATCCATGCCGCCGCTCGCCATGGCCGCGATACGGTGAAAGACTTCAAGCGGGATGTTTGCTGCCTTTGCGGCTGCAATGAATTCTTCGGACATCGCGGCAAGGGCAATGCTCATGCCGCCGGAAGCTGAGCCGGTGATGCCGGCGAGCACCGTTACGGTGACGGCTTCATTGACAAGCGGATTGGGGATCGCCCTGAGCGCGGCGGAAACCGCCGCAAAGCCCGGCAACAGCGCAATCACGCCACCGAATCCATACTCGGACGCGGTATTGAGCGATGCAAGCAAAGCGCCGGCAACGGCCGCCTTGCTGCCTTCCGCGAATTTTGCAAGCACGGGACGCCAGGCAAAGAGGAAAACCGTCGCTATACCAAGGAGCAGCGCGCCCTCGACTGCCCATATGGCTGCCACCGGACCAATCTGCGTAACGATCGAATGGCCGCCGAGTGTGACTTCATGCTTGGCGCCGTAAGCCCGCGGCACTAGTTGCGTCAAAATGAAGTTCGCAACGCCGACCACGACCAGCGGCGCGACGGCGATCCACGGGTTTGGCAACTCCTCCTCCTCGAATGGCACCGGCTCGTTGAGAAGCTCCGTGCCGTAGCCTTCGCCGCGTTTCTGTGCCGCTCCTCGGCGGTTCTCGATATAGGCAAGACCGACGCCAAAAACGAAAACGCTGCCGACGAGCCCGAGCACCGGGGCAGCCCACGTCGTCGTATTGAAGAACGTCGTAGGAATGATGTTCTGAATTTGCGGCGTTCCCGGCAAGGCATCCATCGTGAAGCTGAACGCACCGAGCGCGATCGTGCAGGGAATGAGCCGTTTTGGAATATCGCCCTGGCGAAACATCTCCGCCGCGAACGGATAGACCGCGAAGACCACGACGAACAGCGACACGCCGCCGTAAGTCAGAATCGCGCAGACGACGACGATAGAGAGTACGGCGCGCTCCCGTCCCAGTACGCCTATGACGGCGGATACGATCGACTTGGAGAAGCCCGATAGCTCAATGACTTTGCCGAAGACGGCGCCCAGCATGAAGACTGGAAAATAGTTCTTCACGAAGCCTACCGTCTTCTCCATGAAGACGCTGGAAAACATTGGTGGAACGAGCATGGGATCGGTCAGCAACACCGCGCCAAGTGCAGCGACCGGAGCGAACAGGATCACACTGTAGCCGCGGTAGGCCACAAACATCAGAAAGATCAGAGCGCCCAGCACAATCAGGAGATTCATGACGACACTTCCGTTCCAATGGTAAGCCCGTGGCTCCAGGCAGGCTCAAGCTGTTGACGTGAACATGGTCATGCGTTCGCGCTCAAGTTCGGCGATGACCTTGGCGTGGTGCTGGACTGCCTCGGCCAGCAAGTCACGGATCGAGATAACGGTTATGGGTGTGTTGTTCTCGACCACCGGCAGGTGACGAACGTTGTGCAGGTGCATCAGTTTCAGACAATCCGCGAACGTATTCGCAAGATCAATTGTGATGACATCCCGGACCATGATGTCCACTACCGGAGTAAGTTCTGGAGTTTTTCCGGCAAGCACAAGCCGCCGCACGCAATCACGTTCGGAAAGAATGCCTGCGATCGCCCCGTGCTCCAGAACCACGACGAGGCCGATGTTTTTTTCGGCCATCAGACGCATTGCCGTGAGCGCGTTGTCCCTCGGGTCGACGGTCCACAGCGATCGCGGCTTTGTGGCGATGATCTGCTTTAATGAACGATACGCCAGAATTTCTTCAGGCCGTCTGAGCGGATGATCCATGATGCCTCGCTTGCCGGGAGCGACGGGCTTGGAGTGAGCTGATGACTTGGCTTGCTCAATACAGTACGCACCGCTCATCAAGCCGGGGCCTCGCTCCCGGCTTCCGAAAGAAAAAAAGGTTGCATCCAGCGCGCCCGTGCTTGAGCTAGGGGCGGGTGGCGGACCATTCGTTGATCTATATCAAGCCGTATGCCGAGGGCGCACTAAAGGTTTTCATTTTAGTTTAGTCGGTCGCTGTGACTTGGTGCGAAGATCCAACTCGACTGGTTAGCTGGCGCAACCGCCGCCAGCATACGAGCCGTTCCCGGAGGCTCCCATGACTAGCTCGCCTACCCCGAATGGCTCCTCGGCATACCTTGAAAGCCTGATGCGAGCCGGCCAGCAATCCATGAAGCAATTTGACGATGCGCTCGTCAGCGCTATGGGCGTAGAGGGCAAGCCTCCCACGGGTGGCGAACTATCGCCGTTTGCCTTCACGGCGAACTTGCAACGGCAGTTCTGGTCTCCGATTGTGGAGTTCTGGAAAGGCACCCTTGGCAACGCATCGGCAGCGGGTTCTCGGCGATCAGGCCGGGAAAGACGTTTCCAGGACGAGGCCTGGCAGAACTCGCCCTACTACCAACTCATCAAGAAATCCTACTTGATGACGTCAAAGCAATTGGCCGAGCTCGTCGATCAAGCGGAGGTCGACGAAAAATCGAAGCTGCAGCTTCGCTTCTACGCGCGTCAATTCATCGACGCGATGAGTCCGACGAATTTCCCTGCGACTAACCCGGAAGTCATTCGAACAGCAATCCGGACACGTTCAGGGAGCCTGGTGGCCGGGATGCAGAACTTGATCGAAGATCTCCAGAAAGGGCGTATTACCCGGGTCGACGAATCCGCTTTTGAGGTGGGTCGCAACCTGGCCGTAACGCCCGGGTCGGTCGTCTTCGAGAACGAGCTGATTCAGCTCATCCAATATACGCCGCAGACGGCCGAGGTCGAGAAAACACCGCTCCTGATCGTGCCGCCTTGCATTAACAAGTACTATTTGCTCGATCTCGGCACGGGAAACTCGTTTGTCGAATATGCCGTCGCGCAGGGGCATCAGGTCTTCCTGATTTCCTGGCGAAGCGCCGTTTCTGAGATCCAGCATCTAACCTGGGACGACTACCTGAATCTCGGGGTGCTCAAGAGCGTAGAGGTTGTGCGCGACGTTGCAAATGTCGATCGGATTCATGCGCTGGGCTTTTGCGTCGGGGGCACCATTTTGAGCTGCGCCGCGGGGGTTCTGGCCGCGCGCGGTGAAGACAAGCTCGCAACGATAACACTCCTGACCACGATGATCGATTTCGCGGATACAGGGGAAATCGGCCTGCTGATTGACGAGAATTCCCTCGCCCTGCGCGAAGCGACGATCGGAAGGGGCGGTATTCTGCCTGGCAAAGAGCTGGCCTTTACCTTCGGAACCCTGCGCGCCAATGATCTGATCTGGCGCTATGTTGTCGAAAGTTATCTAAAGGGTGCGCCGCCTGACGTATTCGATCTACTCTACTGGGATTCCGACAGTGTCAGCCTGCCGGGGCCAATGTACTGCTGGTACACGCGTAGCGCGTACGTTGAAAACAGGATCAAGGAGCCCGGTGCAACCACGCAATGCGGTGAACGGATTGACCTCTCAAAGGTAAAGGTGCCGATGTTTTTGCTGGCCTCTCGCGAGGACCATATCGTGCCCTGGCAGAGCGCGTTTCGTTCAAAGGACATCATGGGAAGAGAGCCGCGCTTTGTGCTCGCCGCCAGCGGTCACGTTGCGGGCGTGATCAACCCGCCGGCCCGCAACAGGCGGAGTCATTGGATCAACGACAATCTGAATTGCGACGCCAACAATTGGTTGGAAAACGCCGATGAGAAGCCGGGAAGCTGGTGGCCTGACTGGGATGGCTGGATGAAAGGCCATTCCAGCGGCTCCGTTCAGGCTCCGGCGGAATTGGGCAACGATACTTTTCCCGTGATTGAGGCCGCGCCCGGCCGGTACGTCAGGCAAAAATCAAACTAGAACGTTATTGGTTCCGATTGAAATCAGAGCCGAAGCTCCGAATTCCTTTCTTGATGGGCTACTTGCTTGCCGTGAAGCGGATGTGGTCCAGCGCCCGGCGACGAATGAATCGGCGCCGGACGCTGGAGGACAAGGGCCGGGAGGCGGCCCTTGTCCGTGATTGTGTCTTGCTCTTGGTTACATGTGCATGGCGGCCATCGCCGTCGCCGCGTCATGGTGGCCGCCGTCCGTTCCGCCATTGGGCAGCACGCCGTCGTCCTCCAGTTCGAAGTGCGCGCCGCCGAGTTCGCCGACCTTCTCGTACGCGCCGTACACCGTCTGGGTAACGGTGATGTCGCTTTGCTTCACCAAGTTGCCGTAGACGGTGATGGTGCCGAGCAGATCCTCGTCATGCGCGCCGGCATTGCCTTGCTGGCTGATGACGGTGATCACGCTGTAGTCGTTCTTGCCGTCGCCGTTGCTGTCCTTGTACTCGATCGATTTGACCTCGGCGGTATGCGCCGAGATTTCGATCTTGTCGCCCTGAGCGCGATTGAAGTCGCGGATCACGTCGTTGCCGAAGCCGTCGACCCAGTGATCGTGGACGGCGCCGTTCTCGCCGGTGACGCCATTCCAGTCGATCGTGCCGTCGGCGTTGACATGCTTGGCCACGATCTCGTCCTTGGCGTTCACCATGCCTTCGAAGCGGAAGGTGTCGCCGCCGGCACCGCCGGTGAGCGTATCGTTGACAGCCTTGAACGCAGCGGTTTCAGCCGCGAAGATCTGCGTCTTGCCGTCCTGCGCTGCGACCATCTCGCCCGCATCCGACCGGCTGAGCAGGACGTCGTTGCCGGCACCGCCATCCATCCGGTCAGCGCCGAAGCCGCCGACGAGAACGTCGGCGCCGTTGCCGCCGGATAGGTTGTCGTTGCCGGATCCGCCCCAGATCTTATCGGCGCCGGAGCCGCCGTTGAGCGTGTCGTTCCCGGCCATGCCGGAGACGTCGTCATCGCCAGAGCCTCCGAACAATGTGTTGCCGCCCGTCGTGCCGTTCAGATGGTCATGGCCGGAGCTACCGCCCGTAAATCTAGCGATGATATCCTCGAAGCGGCTATTGTCGAGGAAGCCGTTCAGATTAAAGCGTGCCATTTATTAAAACCTCTTACTCAGAGGCCTCACGAGCTACAAACGACCACCACTGATTTTGGGAATCGTCAGGTGATGCGCGCGGGGAGAACGTGAGGCAGGATTCCCTCACCCGCATCGAAGAATGAACAGCCAAACGGGTCCGTGGCTGGACGTGCACGCGGCGGATTTGCGCGCGGCAGGGGCAATATGGTGACGCGAAAGGCGTTGATGCGGCCGCTTCTTAGGCGCGTGCCTCAATTCCGGCGGCGATCAAAAACCTCTGCGACAAATTGCGCACGACGTTGTTCTGTCTTGCGTATGAAAGATAAACCCGCTGTCGGCGCGCGCGTCGCGGGCTGTATCATCGCGTGACGAAAACGCGCGCAAAAAGTGCCGGCCCACAAAAATGACGCGATCCCTTTCGAACACGATTGATGTCAGGCGTCGTAACTTGCGATGCGCGCACCGCACGCAGGGCGAATCGAAAGATCGACTGCTGCAGGGATGTGGTTCGAATCGCGCTTTGCGATTCTCGGCGATGCGTGTCGCGCAAATCTGTTGGTCACGCGATGATGCGAGGGCGAATCCGCGGGAGAAATTTCCTTTCGGTCGCGCTCAGGTTGTGAAGGGCCGCGGCTCGGGCTCTCGGAATCGAGGCCTTGGGGGCAGGCAGAGCGGCAAAGATTCAATCAGCCCCAAATAAAGGTTGCCGCCAGGCCACGATTGTTGCGAGACCGCAACAGTTAGCGAACATTTGGTTAATCACGCGCCCGCCTCTTGCTTGCGCCGCTTTTTAGCCACACCCCTCCATGAAACTATTTCTTTCAAAGCTGATTGGCCTCAGCGCCGGTGAAGGTGACGGGAAATTGCTCCCGAGACCGACTGGGAGATGGTTGGGGAAACAGGTTCTGCGGATGGACGCCAAGACCGACATCAAGAAGAGGTTGCCGAGCCGTCACGTGACGGAGGGGCCGGAGCGTGCGCCCCATCGGTCGTATCTCTATGCGATGGGGCTGACCACCCAGCAGATCCATCAGCCTTTCGTCGGCGTCGCGTCCTGCTGGAACGAGGCCGCGCCCTGCAATATCTCGCTGATGCGCCAGGCGCAGGCGGTCAAGAAGGGCGTCGCCGCCGCCGGCGGCACCCCGCGCGAATTCTGCACCATCACCGTGACCGACGGCATCGCCATGGGCCATGACGGCATGCGCTCGTCGCTACCGTCCCGCGAATGCATCGCCGATTCGGTCGAGCTGACCGTCCGCGGCCATGCCTATGACGCCCTCGTCGGGCTGGCCGGCTGCGACAAGTCGCTGCCGGGCATGATGATGGCGATGGTCCGGCTCAACGTGCCCTCGGTCTTCATTTATGGCGGCTCGATTCTGCCGGGCAATTTCCGTGGCCAGCAGGTCACAGTGCAGGACATGTTCGAGGCCGTTGGCAAGCATTCGGTCGGCGAAATGTCGGATGAAGATCTCGACGAAATCGAGCGGGTGGCCTGCCCCTCGGCTGGGGCGTGCGGTGCACAATTCACTGCCAACACCATGGCGACGGTGTCCGAGGCAATCGGTCTGGCCCTGCCGTATTCGGCCGGGGCGCCAGCGCCTTACGAAATCCGCGACGCGTTTTGCTCTGCCGCCGGCGAAAAGGTTGTCGAGCTGATCGCAGCCAATATCCGGCCGCGCGACATCGTCACCCGTCGCTCGCTCGAAAACGCCGCGGCGGTCGTTGCCGCGTCCGGCGGGTCGACCAATGCTGCGCTGCACCTGCCGGCCATCGCGCATGAGTGCGGCATTAAGTTTGACTTATTTGACGTCGCGGAAATCTTCAAAAAGACACCATATGTCGCGGATTTGAAGCCAGGGGGCCGCTATGTTGCCAAAGACATGTTCGAGGTTGGCGGCATACCGCTTCTGATGAAGACGCTGCTCGACAATGGCCACCTGCACGGAGATTGCCTTACCGTC
>Ga0307510_10001062_pt1 | contig 29213 bp, 23 predicted proteins | sample 12_EM_MG_FD_207224 | JGI IMG/M metagenome (GOLD analysis project Ga0307510, IMG submission 207224) | Populus trichocarpa ectomycorrhiza microbial communities from riparian zone in the Pacific Northwest, United States - 12_EM | ecosystem: Host-associated > Plants > Roots > Unclassified | place... | reverse complement strand
TCGAGAGGTCTCCGTCCTCCCGGTTCACGAAATTGACACCACCGACGAGCGGCGCCAGTTCGGCTGCCTTGAAGGAGGCTAGCAGAGATCGGAAGATATCCAGCGGCGCCCCTTCTCTACGAACCGCACATTGATAACGCATGGTAAAGCCGGCGTCGTCGAGCCCGCGGTCCTTGTGCATGGCCGTTAGCTCTTCGGAAAAGGTCATGGCGCTTTTTGTCGCCTCTGCTTCCATAACGTCGTATAGCTGCTGAAGAATGGAAAAGACGGTGGCTGTGTCCTTCATGCCCGCTGCAGCCCGAAGCGCCGGTTCATTATTTTTAAAGGAACTGAGATCGAAATTAAAGGGACAGGCCCAGAGCATAATCTCCAGGTATTGGACATTTTCTGCCAGTGCCCGTTGCTTAAGCTGCATAAGGGCACGGTGGACATCATCCCAGCCGGGTAGCTTGGGAAATTTGCCAAACGCATCAAAGAAATGCTGGTCGGGTGCTGCAAAGCCAGCATAAAAGTCTTTTATAGACCAGTCTTGCAGGAGCCGTTGTTTAAGGGCGGGCCATTCTCTTTTTGTGCTGAAGCTGTCGATGCGTATCCAGGTACCGGACGGGGCAGGAGATGGCGGTTGCGGCGAGAGGGCCAGCGTTTGGAGATTCACCCATAGTTGCTGGTCGATTGCGAAATTCAGCCATGACTCCCCATAAATAGATCCTGTAAGATGGTTGTGGAGGTCGCCGCCCTTGGGCATTTGCGAAAAGAAGGCCCTAAGGGCGGCGCGATTGGTGCGGATCTTTTCGAAATACGTGTCGATCGTGGGCGGCGCAGCGCCAGCCGGGGGCCGGGCCGACATAAAAACAAAACAAACTACAGCTAATAGGACATTCAGGCGCAGGAAGAAGGGTAGTCTGGAGGTTTTAATAGAATAGTTCATACTGAAAGATACTTTCTTCCGGTGGTGGCATTACACAACGGAGGAAAAAAAGGTGTTTTCACCCATGCGAAAAAATGGCCTCTCCATCAAACCGCCCGCCTGTACATAGAACTCCGCATCTTACTCAAAAACTCCGGGCTTACCCCAATATATTTCGCGATCTGCGTCTGGGTGATGCGTTGAGCGATATGCGGATAGGTATCTATAAATGAAATATATCTTCGTTCCGCATTATGCGATACGGTAGCATGCCAGCGTCTTTGCAGGTTGGCGAGATTGTGTTGGAGCAGGAGCCGGAAGAAGCGCTCAAATTTAGGGACCCTGTCCAGCAACTCGCTCTTACTGCGATAATCGAGGGTCAGCAGCTCGCCATCTTCCAGCGCCTCGATAAACATGTCTGAAGGCGCCTGATCGCTAAAGCTCTGCAGGTCGCTGACCCACCAGCCTTCGATGGAAAAACTAAGATTGGTCTCGCCGCCATCCTCGTTGATATAAAAACTACGCAGACAGCCCTTCATGATAAAGGCGTCAAAATTGCAAACATCCCCTTCCTGTAAGAGCATAGCCCTTTTTTTTATGCGTTTAAGACGCAGCAGTGAATGAAAGATCCGGAGTTCCTCGGGTGTGAGGGAGATGCAGTCAGCAACGATGTTGTCAATTTGTTGGAACATAGTGCGTATTTTAAAGCGTTAAGGAATCGGTAGATAGGAAGCCAGGGGCCGGCAGGCTTATACCCTGCCAGAGCATCACTCCGAGACCCGGCGCTGATTCGAGGTCTCAACCCGGAAACTCAATATGCAACTGCTCCTTCGATGTTGGATCATAAGGGCTCTGGTGTTTCTTGTTCACCACCACATTGTCAAGCCTCCATTCCACGCGTCCTTCAAAAGCATGCTTACGCACATGACAGGCCTCTTTGGTGCAGATGCGGCAGGAGAAGTCCAGACAGGCGTCGGTATGTACAAAGAACTCCATAGACTCGCCAAAACGGCCCCTGATCAGCGCCGTTAGCGCATCGATCTCCGCATGAGCCTCCAGCACATTGAGATACCAGGGCACCGTGAGATGACAGTCGACATGCAAAAGACCCCCGTATTTGATAACGCGGAGATTGTGGATGTCGACCCAGTTGGATCGGCGGTTGGCATTGACGTAAGAGATCATGTCCTGTAGCAATTGCAGGTCGGCTTCGTCCATGATACCGGCGACGGACTTGCGCAGGATGTGATAACCGGTATACAGTATAATGCCTGCAAAAATGATGGAGACGACACCGTCGAGCCAGGTCAGCTTTGTATACCAGATGATGACAAGCCCTACGATAATACCGATGGTGCTATAGGTATCGGATTGCAGATGCCGACCACCGGCCTGAAGGGCGATGGAATCGTTCTGTTTCCCTTTCCGGATACAGATGGCGCCGACGATGAAATTGATGACAGCGGTAAAGGCGACGATATAGATGCCTTTGTCAAGCTTCTGAAGCGGGTGGGGGTGGATAAAGCCGATGACGGCTTCGTAGATAATGATCAGCCCGGCCATGGTGACGAGGGCGCCTTCTACAGCGGCAGAGAGGAACTCTGCTTTGCCATGGCCATAAGGATGATCTTTATCCCGGGGTTTAGCCGCGACATAAAGGCTATATAGGGCAATAAAACCGGCGATGACGTTCACAGTGCTTTCGAGGGCGTCGGTGAGGACTGCCACAGATTGGGTGAGATAGTAAGCCGTCAGTTTTAAAAAGAAAAGAATGACAGCCACTCCTGCTACCCATCGTTGGACACCGATATTTTGTCTGCTTTTTTCCATGAACGCATACGCGCAACTAAAGTTCTGATATTCCTGCTTATCCGGAAATAAAATTCCTTATTAAACAATTGTGAATCGTTCAGTGCTTTGTAGGTCAGGAAGAAGCCGATAGGGGTAAGTACGTAGGTTGCCATCCACATCCCGGCGACGGGGGAAAGGACTAATTGGCTCACAAACTTTTTACCGAAATTATTGAGCAGGAAGAAGATGACGAAGAAGACGACCGCAAAGACCAGGGGCAGGCCGATGCCGCCCTTGCGGATAATGGAGCCCAGCGGAGCGCCGATGAGAAACATGACGAGAACGGCTACGGAGAGCGTTATCTTCTCGTGCCAGGCGGATTCCTGCTGGATCACGCTCTTAAATTCATTGCCGTATAACACCGCGGGCTGGTCAAGGGCCAGCTTGGTGCTGTTGACGATGGAGACGCTCTTCTCCAGTACGTTGCTGTACACGCTGTCCGGCATCAGATCCGCGAAGACGGGGTCCGGCGGTGTCGCGGAAAGGATAGGGCGTGTTGCCTCGTTTGGTGGAGGAATGACAGGTGTGGCGGCTTTGGCCCTGGCGGTATCCTTTTGACCGGGCTTGCCGGCTTTTTTTCTCATTGCGGCAATTACATTATCGATGGAGTCCATGGCTCGTTTGGCCGAGTCCTGTATCCTGCGGACCTTAGTCCAGATCTTAAGGACCGAATCCCGGGCAATAACCTCCGGTTTGAGATAGGCGAACTCGGGTTTAGGAGTCTTTTCCACTGCCTCCCAGCCCGCCGTGTCGAGATAGCGTTTGACCTTTATGTTTATGCCCACCACTTCGGCGGCTTTTTTTGAATAATCGCGGTTCAGGGCCTTGATAGAGTCGATGCTTTTTCCGAGCTGGCCGATGGTCAGCATCTGGTAGTTGTGCTTGAAGGCGCTGTCATCCGTCTTGTTCATCTTGAAGGTGCTGAGGTCCATCACCTTCTTGTATTGTTTAAAGTTCATACGCACCAGCTGCGTGCCGGACTGGACACCGCCGGCATCGGCCTTTTCCTGGTAGCGCGAGCCGTCCTTGAGCGTGAAGATGAGGGATTGCTTGTCGGGGGAGACGACCATGGTGCCTTCGTTGGCGACGATCATGTTGTCCTGCTGGGCGCCTGTATTGTTCTGTTCGTAAATGACTACGTTGCGGATGGTCGAATCGTCTTTTTCCTTCTTTCCGATCTTGATCACGAAGCCTTCAATGCGTTCGTAGAACACCCCTTCCTTGATATCAAACGCCGGTTTGGCCATGATGATATCGTATTTGAGGGTATTCATTTTGAGATTGGCGACGGGTAGAACATTGTTGTTGAAGAAAAAGGCAACCAGAGTCAGCAGGATGCTGACAAACAAAAGGGGCCGGAGGAAGCGGAGCAAAGAGATCCCGGCGGATTTTATCGCGACGAGCTCAAAAGTCTCGCCCAGGTTGCCGAGGGTCATGATAGAGGAAAGCAGGACGGCCAGCGGCAGGGCAAGGGGGACTACGGTCGCGGCGACATATACGAGTAGACGAAGGACCGTGAAGGCATCCAGCCCTTTACCGACGACGTCATCGATGTATAGCCACATGAACTGCAGCACCAGTACAAAAAGGGTGATGAAGAAGGTGGCGATAAAGGGTCCGATAAAGGCCTTTACGATGAGAAGATCAAGCTTTTTGAACAGGCGGTTACCCACAGGGGATGTCTTATCTTTAGTTTTTTAAAAGCGGGCCTCGGCCCTATAACATGAAAGGTGCAAATCTACAACTTTCGACAGAGGAAATGAGGCTGCTAATGGAGCCGGGATGGATTTTAACGAAGAATTCCATCATAAAAAAAGTGGTGGGGCTTTTTGCCGGTCTCAGCGAGGAGTATCGCGCTGCTCTGGAAGGGCTCGCATCTGCTCCGGCAGCTACTGCGCCCAGTCCGGCAGCTCCGGCAGCGATGACAACAGTCGCTGGAGCACCCTTTGGCTCCCCAAAAATATCAAAAGGCGAAAATTACCAGGGGCTGCCTTATGTAATGTTAGACTATCCCCGTCTTTTTGGTCGGGAGGACGTACTGGCCATACGTACCTTTTTCTGGTGGGGGCATTCCTTTAGCGTAACGATACATTTAAAAGGTACTTACCGGGACCATTACCTGCCGGTAATGCAACAGCACCGGGCAGAGCTGACAGCCGCGGGTTTCCACATCGGTATCTCGGAGGACGAATGGCGGCATGAGCACATACCGGAGACCTATCGGCCAATAGTAAGCGCTGAAGAATTGTCTGTGTCGTCTTCTTTTCTTAAATTATCAGCGGCATGCGGGTTGGACCGCTGGGAGGAGGCACATGAAGTCTTGTTGGGACTATTTCGGGTGTTGGTGGACGTGTTACATCCTCCACACTAATTGCCCAGCCGGTGAAAGAGGTCCTTCACCTGGTAGCTCCAAAGCTGGCTTTGATCTTTCACCTCGCCTTTACCTGCAAAATCCCTGATCACCAGGATCGTTTGGTTGGTCACTTCCGATTTCTCGATACGGAATTCGAAAAATTCTTCGATCGGAGCTTCCATCCAATGGAAACGAATGTACTTTTCGGGCTCACTTTCGGTGACTTCCGCCTTATCGGTGGTGCCATTCCAGGAAAAGCTGAACACATTGTCCCGTTCGTCTACTTTATCTGCAAACCACTCCTGCAAACCCGCAGGTGTGCTTAAAAATTCGTAAAGGATCGAGGGTGAACATCTGACCGGATACTCTAACGTAAATATTTGTTTCTTACTCATCTATTGCGATTGAATCGTTTGGACCAAGCTGGCCCGGCCTTTTGCCGGCAACAGCATTTCAGCAAATGCCAAAATGTTTAGGCCGGCTGGATGCAATGATAGAAAAAAAATTCAACCATCAAAATTTTTTTTCACCCATATTTTACTATGGGAACTGGGTAGATTTTAATATAATTTTAACCTATAGTACTTGATTATCAATTGATTGGTAAAATAATTGGCAGGGCGGTCGAATTTCGTTAAATTGCTAATTACATCTACGGGAACCAGTTGACGACTAATTAATGCACGAAAAGACTAGTTTATACGTTTTTACCAAAGCTAAATAGATAATCAATCCTTGTAAAAAAAAGCCTTAAGAACCTAAAAACCCTTTAAAAGACCTCTGCCTATGAGCATGCGTCAACTGAAGATCACGAAGAGTATTACTAATCGTGAATCTCAGAGCCTGGAGAAGTACCTGCAGGAAATAGGAAAAGTCGAGTTGATCAGTCCCGAGGAAGAAGTCAAACTCGCCATTCGTATAAAGCAGGGAGATCAAAAAGCTCTCGATAAATTAACCAAAGCCAACTTACGCTTTGTAGTATCCGTAGCCAAGCAGTACCAGAATCAGGGACTCTCCCTACCGGATCTCATCAACGAAGGTAATCTTGGCCTCATCAAAGCCGCTCAGCGATTTGATGAAACCCGCGGTTTTAAATTCATTTCTTATGCAGTATGGTGGATTCGCCAGAGTATCTTACAGGCACTGGCTGAGCAATCCCGTATCGTTCGTCTTCCCCTCAACAAGGTAGGTCTCACCAATCGCATTCAGAAAGCGTATTCGCATCTGGAGCAGGAGTTCGAGCGCGAACCTTCCGCTGAGGAGCTGGCCGAGCTGCTGGAGCTGGACATCGAAGAAGTGTCGTCCACCCTGGGTATTTCCGCCCGTCATGTGAGCATGGATACGCCGCTGTCTGAGGGCGAGGACAATACGCTTATCGACGTGCTGGAAAATCCAAATGCAGAACTGGCTAACTCGAACATCGAACACAAGGAATCCCTGAAACAGGAGATCGACCGGTCATTGCGAACGCTCACCGAACGCCAGAAAGAGGTTATCTGCTTTTTCTTTGGCATCGGGGTGGATCATCCGATGAGCCTGGAAGACATCGGGGAGCGATTTAACCTGACCCGCGAGCGCGTCCGGCAGATCAAGGACAAGGCTATTACCAAGCTGAGGAGCAATACGAGATCGAAAATGCTCCGTAGCTATCTGGGAGTTTAGGCGCAGGAGGCCTGCCGGCAGAGTGCCGGAGCCTGCAAAAATGAGTATCAGAAACGAAACACACAAGATTTGAAGAAATAATACACTGAAAAATCATAATTTTGACCCTCTTTGAGTGAATATAACCTGGTTATATTCACTTTTTCATTTTTATAAAAGTTATACAACCATGTTTGAGAATTTGTCGGAGCGGCTCGAGTCAGCGTTTAAGCAGATAAAGGGGGAAGGCCGCATTACCGAGCTGAACATCGCTGCAACAGTAAAGGATATACGCCGCGCACTGATCGACGCGGACGTCAACTTCAAGATAGCAAAAGAATTCACCGATACAATACGGGAAAAGGCGCTGGGACAAAAAGTCCTGACGGCCGTCAGCCCGGGTCAGCTGATGGTCAAGGTCGTCAAGGACGAACTGGTCGAGCTGATGGGCGGCGCGGAAAGCGAGCTCAACGCAAAGGGCAATCCCGCTGTCATCCTCATCGCAGGTCTCCAGGGTAGCGGTAAAACGACTTTTAGCGGTAAACTGGCCAACTATCTGAAAAATCGGAAGGGCCTGTCGCCCTTGCTGGTTGCAGCCGACATCTACCGCCCCGCCGCTATCGAACAGCTGAAAGTGCTCGGTGGTCAGATCGGCGTCGATGTCTACAGCGAGCCCGAGAGTAAGGACGCGGTGGCCATCGCGCAAAACGCCATTAAGGAGGCTCGCAGCAGGAATAAGAACGTCGTTATCGTAGATACTGCTGGCCGCCTGGCCATCGACGAAGTGATGATGAAGGAGGTCGCAGCCATCAAGGGGGCCATCAATCCTGGAGAAATTCTGTTCGTCGTGGATTCCATGACCGGCCAGGATGCGGTGAATACTGCAAAAACCTTTAATGACAGGCTGGACTTCACCGGCGTTGTGCTGACCAAACTGGACGGTGACACCCGCGGCGGGGCTGCCTTATCCATCAAATACACCGTCAATAAACCCATCAAATTCATCAGCAGCGGGGAAAAACTGGACACTTTGGACGTTTTTTATCCCGAACGTATGGCCCAGCGTATCCTGGGGATGGGGGATATCACGACCCTGGTCGAAAAGGCTCAGGCTCAGTTCGATGAGGCCGAGGCAAAGAAGCTGGAGAAGAAGATCCGGAAGAACCAGTTCGATTTTGAGGATTTCAAGCAACAGCTGGAACAGATAAAGAAAATGGGGAATATCAAGGACCTCCTGGGTATGATCCCCGGTGTGGGCAAGGCGATTAAGGATATTGACATCAGCGATGACGCCTTCAAGGGCATCGAAGCGATAATCAACTCCATGACCCCTTACGAGCGGAGCAATCCCGACTCCATCGACCTCAGCCGGAGGAAGAGGCTGGCGAAGGGGGCGGGAAAGGATGTTGGCGAGGTCAATGCCTTTTTAAAGCAATTCGAGCAGATGAAGCAGATGATGAAGATGATGAATAAGATGCCCATGGGTGGGGCGCTGGGGGGACGGAGACGCTAAGGCGACTTTGGGTAACCGGACACCGCCAAACGACCTCGCCCCAGAGGCCTTGACTCTTTGAGGGCACAAATTGCCTCCCAGGAGCATAGGCAAAAAAAGTTGAGGCGAAGACCAGAAAACCTGAGGTGAAACCGGCGAAGATCCGGGAACAGGATTTGCATAGTAAAATTCGCGGAAATTCAGGCCAGACGGGACAAAAACGGGATTTTAGGAGTGTTAAAGTTAAAGTTTTACACCATTCATAAAATTTTCGCTGCAACATTCGCTCTTTAAATCTTGAAGTATTATTTTTGAAATGTGATACCGGATTGCTAGTTTTGCAATCCCAAAAGGAAAATTGTAACCTTATTTATTCACGCATTTAAATTTCTATTTAAGATGCCAGTTAAAATCAGACTGCAACGCCACGGGTCTAAGAAACGACCGTTTTATTTCATCGTAGTAGCCGACGCCCGTGCGCCAAGGGATGGTAAATTCATCCAAAAGATCGGTACGTACAATCCACTGACTGTTCCTGCCTCCGTTCAACTCGATCGCCAGAAGGCGCTTGACTGGCTGCACAAAGGTGCTCAGCCTACGGACACGGTACGTCGTATCCTCTCTTACAAAGGTGTTCTCTATCTGAAACACCTCTTGCGTGGTGTTAAATTAGGGTTATTCGATGACGCCGCTGCCATGGAGAAATTCCAGAAATGGCATGGCGAACACGAAGCCCAGATGAAGAAACGCCAGGAAGACAATCGCAGAGCCCGTCCCGGTGGAAGACGTGGTCCAGGCGGTCCTCCAATGAGAAGGGTAGAAAGGAAGAGTGAAGGCGGTCCTGCACAGGAAGCGTAGCTTTTTGGAGGCCTAATCAACTCTGTTCATCAATGTAATTTCCCAGGAGGTCTCCGGACCTCCTGTTTTTTTTATGAGTAATAACTACCGCAATATCGGCAAGCTGGTCGCCGTTTTTGGCCTTCAGGGAGAACTGGTGCTTCAACACCGTCTTGGCAAAAAAACCACGCTAAAGGGCCTGAAAACGATCTTTCTCGAAGAAAAGAAAGACGAGCTCCTGCCCTGGTTTATCGAAAGCACCCGCCCCAAAGGGACCGATGAGCTGTATATCAAGCTCGAAGGCCTCGACACAAAAGAGACAGCCCGGCGCGTGGTACAAAAAGAGGTTTGGCTCACCGAGGCGGACTTCACCCAATTTGCGGGCAGCTCCGCGCCGATCTCACTCGTAGGCTTCAGGATGCTGGACGGCACCACCGATCTTGGCGAGATCCTCGAAGTCATCGAGCAGCCGCACCAGGTATTGTGTAAGATAGAGCTGGCGCCAGGTAAAGAAGCCCTGATCCCCGTACATGAGGAGACCCTGAAGAAGGTGGATAAGAAGCGCCGCGAAGTGCATGTAGAACTGCCCGACGGCCTGCTGGACGTGTACCGCTAGTCCTAGTATTTACCCATGAACCAGGCGAAGTCTTCAATGGAACGATACTCTTTGGGGACCGACTTTAATACGATGCCGTCTTCTGCTGTCGGGAGATACATATCGTGGGTTGTCCTGAGATAGCGCCCTTTTTTGCCGTTGAGTATATGAATAAATTCTATGGTGTCGATTTTCATGCCGTTCCATCGGAATTTATATAGCGGGACCTCTCCCGGTTGTCCATATTCCACCCCTAATATCAATTTTCTGCGAGGGTAAAAGGTAGGGTTAATAAATTCCTGGACTTCCCCAAATTGACTACGATGTGGATCAAATAGAAGGACACGGTAAACATTCCTTCTGCAGCATCCGGATGAAGGGTATAAATGAATTACATAGTCCTTATATCCGTCGCCATTGATATCCCGCAGCGTGTCGCCTAAGAACTCAAAGTCTCCTTCAATATTTTCACCCTGGTATAAAAGCCTGAACTGCCCGTTCTTTAAAATGTATATATTCAGAAGCGTGTGCCATGGAGGTTCATTGCGTTTCATCATCAGCAGATAAGTATCCTTTGACAGTAAATGGCCGTAACGAAGTGTGGTGACGCTTTGAAACGAAGTGTCGCGATTAGTTGTAAAAGTATGTGTATAAGATTTGCGTTTATGCGACTGGGCATAAGCGAGGCCTTCGTTTTTTGCCTTGACAAGCGAAAGACTATCGAGTCGTTCGATAGAGTCGGCCACCCGGTTGAGGGATTCTCTTCCTAAGATACATCACTTATTTGCCGGCAATTGTTAATCTTTCCTTTAATTCCATGACCTCTTCTTCCAGCCGATGGATATATTCTTTCTGTGGAGCAAAGGCTTCCTTGATCTCTTCCATGGTGTAACGCGGAGTGATGTGCTGGGGACAGTTCCAGTCATAGGCCTTGATGTCCAGGACGATCATACGTTCCGGCTTATGCGGATAGTCAGCAGGATCGAGTTCACTGAATAATCTTTCATCTTCATGGATGCTGACCACCCGTGCATCGGCATAGAGTTTCAGCCGGGCGCGGTGCGGATAGGAGATCATGATCAGCCCGGTATGGGATTGGGTGACGAGGTTACCGACGGAGATGTATTGTTTGTTACCGGAAAAATCGACGAAACCGATGGTCTTGTTGTCGATGACTTTCACAAAGCCTTCTGGACCGCCGCGGTGCTGGATATAGGGATAACCGTTCTCGCCATAGGTGGCCATATAAAAGCTGTCTCTTTCCTGGATAAAGGCGATCTCATTGTCGGAAAGCCCGTCGACTACATTGAATTTTTCGACCTTTTCGTAGGCCTTGCGGCTGCCCTGCCCTTCCTGAAGGGCCTTGATGGCGTCGGTGAAAGCAAATTTTGCATAGTTCATAACGATGGTTTCAATTGTATCGCTTCTTTGACCAGATCCATCAGCCCTGCTTCGATCCCCACCTGTTTGTCCTGGGCATACCATCTGTGCAGCTCTTCTGAGTAAGTATGCGCAGTGGCGGGATTGGATTTCAAGCGGAGCACCAGCTGATGCGCCTTGTCGGGACGTGGCCCCCAACTGCCTATGACATGGAAGGCATCGTCCAGCTGTATGACCTTTGGGATAGACATGCTGGTGCCGGTGAGATGAGCATTCATAAGCTCGAGGTTCGCATCGCGGTAAATAAAACGCATTTCGATAAGCCCATCAGCCGCCTCCACCATCTTCTCCATGATAGGCGTAGACTGTGCCGAATCACCGCACCAGTTTTCAGTAATAACAAGCCAGCGGATGGGTTTGTTCAGCTGGCCCAGGAGCTCCACCGCAACGGGGGAAAGATTGTGTGTTTTTTGAATGCGCTGCATCCGTTTCCAGTTGATGGGAACGTACTTGCTGTTGCCTTCGGTTGGATTGGTTGCAGCTTCCGTTTCGACATTGGTAGTATACTGCTGGAAGGAGATGGCCTGATCCCAGTAGCTGGCGTAGTCGGTGGGCGTGAGTGTGTTCATAGTACAAATATAAGGTTTGCCAGGCGGCGGAGAATGGTACTATTTAGGTGAAAAACTTCATTTTTCGTGGATTGGAATTTGGGTTAAATTTGATTGTACCTTAAAATTATACCTATGACTGAATATGAAATGAATCGTGTGTTGAAGGCGATGGACGAGCATGCCGCCGAGCTTTCAAAATCAAAAGAAGCTACATGGGCTTTCCTTATCAAGGCCGGAATAGAGACAGAAGAAAGCAGGAGAAAACATGAGGCAAAACTGAAAAGAAAGGAGCGTAAGAAATGACCTATCATCAACCCTTTCAGGTCGTCGGATTCCATAGCTGTGACAAGGAGGTTGGCTTGAAAGTGTTAAACGGATCGATGGACCTGAACCCCAGCAAGAATCCATGGGATTGGTTAGGCGGTGGAGTTTATTTTTGGGAGCAGAATCCGGGCCGGGCTTTGGAATATGCCACCGAATCTGCCGCCGGGACACAAAAGAACAAGGTCAGGATAATTACCCCTTTTGTAATAGGGGGCATAGTAGAGTTGGGTAATTGCTTGAATCTGTTGGAGTCACGGTCGCTGGCCGTTGTTAAAAAAGGGTATGACTTACTTGTTCAAAAATGTGCTGAGTTAAACAAGGAGCTACCACTTAATAAAGGTCCTCGCAGAGAATTGGACTGCGCTGTTATCAGGTATGTCCATACACTTGTCGAGGAAAAAGGATTGCAACCTTATGACTCTGTCCGATGCGCTTTCCAGGAAGGCGGCGAGGTCTACAAAGGCTCCAACTTTACAGATCGCCTTCACATCGAGCTCTGCGTCATCAACAAAGACATGATAAAAGGCTATTTTCTTCCCCGGCCGATCCACGCCTTCAACCCCCATTTGAAAAACGCTGCCTGACCGGTTGATGCTACGATTGCACGGAAGAGGCTTGAAGACGCTCTACGAACTCCCGACCCTCCTGATCACTCATTCCACCCGCAATATGGATCAGCTGCCCATTGTAATGGAAATGAACAGTACCGAACTTAAAAACAGCCAGGAAGTCATTCCTGCCCCTGGTAACTTTATTAAAAAGATAATCGTCGCAGTTGACATAGATCTTTTCGATCAGCTTCCTGTCATAAGTCCTTGAAGAAAAAACCTTGAATATGGACCTGTCTGCCCGGACAGACTGATCGGTTACGGTGATCACCTCCTTCCCCCAAAGTATCCATGCCATGGCCACCAGCGCAGTTGCGCCCAGATATACCGGCAGAAGATATAAAAGCATCAGGATAACCTCCGCGACTATGGAACCATCTTTTTTGGACAGCATAACGACCATGCCATATACAGCTGCACCGGCAAACAAAAGAAAAAAGGGAACGAAGAATAGGTATGCCCGCATCATTCTGGCCCGGATCTGGACAGAGAACGTAGTAGTAGCGGACTGTTGAGCTGTAAGGGTCATCTTAGTGCTAAAGATACGAATTTAGTATCTTTGTGGAGCATGTCGCAGCCCCAGCGTTATATCGCCCATTTTGACCTCGACGCATTCTTTGTGTCGGTGGAATGCATCAACGACCCCTCGTTAAAAGGAAAGGCTCTCCTCGTTGGTGGACATAGCGAACGTGGGGTAGTGGCTGCATGCAGCTACGAAGCCCGCAAGTATGGCATCCATTCAGCCATGCCGATGAAGACGGCGCTGCGTCTGTGCCCGCATGCTACCGTGGTCGGCAATGCAAGAGGCGAATACAGTAAGTACTCGCGGTGGGTGACCGAGATCATCGCGGCAAAGGCCCCGCTTTTTGAAAAGGCGTCGATCGATGAGTTCTATCTGGACCTGACGGGTATGGATCGGTTCTTCGACCCTTATCAATGGACGATAGACCTGCGGGAAGAGATCACGGCCGCTACGACCTTGCCCATTTCGTTTGCACTGGCCTCCAACAAAATGATCTCTAAGATAGCCACACAGGAAGCAAAACCTAACGGTTATATACAAGTGCCTCCGGGTATGGAACAGGAATTTCTCGCTCCCCTGGGTGTCAATAAGATTCCCGGAGTAGGAGACCACACCTACCAGTCACTAAAGGAGATGGGCATCTTTACGATCCGCGAACTGAGCCAGCGTCCGATGGCCGACCTTGAAAAACGTTTTGGCAAGTATGAAGTCGATCTCTATAATAAGTCAAGAGGTATCCATACCGGCGAGGTAGTGCCTTATCACGAGGCCAAGTCCATCTCGACCGAAAACACCTTTGAAGAGAATAAGACCGATCTTGATTTCCTGATGGCCGAACTGGTTCGGATGACCGAAAGAGTGGCTTACGAGCTTCGGCAGGACGACAAGACGGCGGGTTGTATAGCGGTCAAGATCCGGTACGGCGACTTTGAGACGACATCAAGACAGATCTCGATCCCATATACCTTTTATGATGATGAGCTTATTTCAAAGGCTAAGGAGCTGTTCCATAAATTGTGGCGGCGCGGACAGCCGATCCGCTTGCTTGGGGTACGGCTCAGCGAGCTGACTGGTGAGGCTGTGCAGACCAACCTCTTCGAAAATACGCAGAAGAAGAACCAGCTTTATAAGGCCATCGATGATGTAAAGAATAAATTTGGGAAATATGCTGTCGTGAAGGCAGGTGGGCTGGGGCCGACGACAGAAGGCCAGACCGATGAAGAGACCAAAGAGTGACCCATCGCCCAGCCGCGCCGGAGCCCCCACCAACCCAATTATGCAAAACCCCCACTTCCTGCATCTAAGTATTATGCGAATACTACTACTCACCCTAACCCTGTTGGGTTCAACCATCAGCCTACGCGCCAATAAGATAGATCAGCTGCATACAAAACAGGATGTGGAACGCTTCCTGCTCAAAGATGTCAGCAGGAAATTCAAACACTTTTTCTTATTTGAGTACCACCCCGGCAAAGACAGCAATGCGCTGAGCAACAGTTTTTTCAAACTGGACATCAATGCCGATGGACTTACCGACCTTGTCGTCAATTGCGGATCATTATTGGTGATCATCGATAAAGGGAAAGAGACCTATTCACCGTTCACGCTGTTCCAGTACGGTGCAATGTTTGATCAAACGTTGATCGGGATAGATTCCACCAGCAAAACAAAAAAGCTGGTCATATGCCGGCGATATTCCCGGGAGACGATCCTGGATACCCTGGCCTGGCAGGCCGGTGGTTTTATGGAATACAACGCCACTCCTTCTGAACCCTTCAAATTTCAGGGGATCAAGGTCTCGACCACCATGTGTTTTGGAACCTGCCCGGTCTTTGAGATCAGCGTCGACCCGGATGGTAAGGCGGTATACCATGCCATTCAGTACAACGATGAGAAAGGCCGGTTCAAAGGGACTATCCCTGACAAATCGCTGGCCTCCATGCTGAGAGTGCTTCGATATCTGCCGCTGGACAGTCTGAGGGACCAATATACCGTTGACTGGACAGACGACCAGACCATTACCGTCGAGATCCGGTATAATGGAAAGGTTAAAAAGATCGAGGATTATGGGGAACTTGGTACATTTGGACTGAAAAGGCTGTATAGCTTTTTCTTTTACTGGAAAAAAAGGGTGAAATGGGAGAAAGAGTAAGAGTTGACCGCCCGGGGCAGCAAAACGCCCGCAGGCAAGGAATTAATGAAAAATTTAGAACTAAGTCTATAATATTGGTAGGGAATTAATATCTTCGTCCTCCGGCCGGGCCGAACAAAAAGTCGCCGGCGCGTTTTTTTAACTTCAAATAAAAGTATATGAGTTTACGTCTCGGGGACAAAGCCCCCAATTTCCAAGCCAAGACATCGATTGGCGACCTCGACTTCTACGAGTACCTGGGTGATTCCTGGGGCATCCTGTTCTCCCACCCCGCTGACTATACTCCTGTCTGTACAACCGAACTGGGGAGGACTGCCGCTCTGAAGGACGAATTTGCCAAAAGAGGTACAAAAGTGCTGGCACTGAGTGTGGACCCCGTCGACAAACACTTAGGCTGGATCAACGATATCAACGAAACACAGAAGGTCAGCGTAGAATTTCCGATCATCGCCGACGAAGACCGGAAAGTAAGCACGCTATATGAATTCATCCACCCCAATGCATCCGCAACCGCTACGGTACGGTCACTGGTGATCATCGGACCGGATAAGCTGGTCAAGCTGATCATCACCTACCCTGCATCTACAGGCCGCAACTTCATCGAAGTATTGCGCGTACTGGATTCTTTGCAGCTGACCGCCAATCACAGCGTTGCTACGCCTGCCGACTGGAAAGAAGGCGAAGACGTCATCGTGGTGCCATCGATCTCTACAGAAGATGCACAGAAGAAATTCCCAAAAGGAGTAAAGGTCATCAAGCCTTACCTGAGGTATACGCCGCAGCCTAACAAATAGGTGAATGGGTTTCAAAAAGGCCGGCCGCGACTATTGTTGCGGCCGGCCTTTTTATATATATTTACGCCTACTTTTAGCCCCATCCTGAGCATGAGAAAACTGACCTTATTCCTGACCTTTCTATTATTGGTATGTCATAGTGCCTTATTGGCACAATCTCCCCCGGTCGAATGGCTAAAATGTTATGGCGGCAATTATGCCGATTTCGAACCGACCATCGAACCCACGTCCGACGGTGGTTACATTATGGCCGGTCGTGTTGGTGGACCGGGTGGTGACGTCGTCGGTTATCATGGCAATATTGACCTTGGGGATTATTGGGTGGTCAAAATGGATCACCTCGGAACCATCCAATGGAGCAGGTGTCTCGGAGGAACTTTTTTTGATCAGCCCCAGATGATCCACGAGGCGCCGGACGGAAGCTTTCTTGTTCTTGGAGAAGCGGCCTCCCTGCCGGGGGACGGGGATGTTACTACTACAAATCACGGCGGAACGGATTATTGGCTGGTGAAGCTCAGCGCTACCGGCAGCATCCTATGGCAAAAGAGCTATGGCGGCGACCGAAACGAATATGCCTATGATTTCAAATTCACGGCCGACGGCGGATATATCCTTGCAGGCGAGACTGAATCTTCCACGGGCGATGTATCGGGCAGACACGGCGGCCGGGATTGCTGGATCGTCAAGGTCAACAGCGCCGGCAACATCGACTGGCAACGCTGCATCGGCGGCAGCAATGATGACGAGGCTTATTCCGTAGTAGTATTGAACGACGGGTATGCTTTTACCGGTTATACCAGTTCCAGCGATGGTAATATGAGCGGTTATCATGGCGGTGTATTCGACATGCTGGTGGCAAAGCTGGACCTGAACGGTAATCTTGTCTGGACAAGATCACTGGGCAGCGATAACCAGGACCAGGGCTGGGGCATCGTAAAAGGTTCGGACGGGGGCGTGGTGATCAGTGGCTGGACGATGGGCAACAATGGGGATGTATCGGGTAGTCACGGGGACACCGAATTTTGGCTGGTGAAACTGAATGACCAGACCGGAGCCCTTGTCTGGCAGCAATGTTATGGCGGGAGCTTTAACGAAATGGCATACAGTATTGACGTTGCTCCGGATGGCGGGTATCTGCTGGGCGGTTATGCCGAATCCAAAGACGGACAGGTAACCTGTATGACCAGTAGCAGCCATGCAGCCTGGATAGTCAAAACATCCTCCACAGGCGCGCTGATATGGCAAAAGACGCTCAGTGGCGGTTTAGCCGATGAGGCGTTCTGTGTGAGATCGACTTCCGACGGAGGTCTCGTCGCCTCAGGCTATACCGGCGTCAGCAGCTTCCCCGGTTATCATACGGATCTGGACCCCAATCATACGGTGGGCGATCTTTTTGTCGTTAAGCTGGCACCGTCCACAGCAACAGGCCCTGTCACGCTGAGCATTTCCAGCCCCCCGGCCAATACCTGTTCAGGTTCTGCGCTGACGCTGACCGCTACTGCAACAGGCGCGCCGGCAGACGCCATCTTCAAATGGTTTCGCAATGGCACCGACGCAAATAACCCCGGCTCCACCTATACCGCTACCAATTTTGCCAATGGCGACAATATCTATTGCCAGATCTCCGTGGCGACCGGTAGCAGCGGCTGTTCGATCTTCCCAACAGCGCCAGCATCCACGACCTATACCAGTAATACCGTTGTGTTATCTGTGAGCCCGATCGCTAAGCCTGTCATCAGCATCAGCCCCGATGCCGTTCAAGCCTGTTTCGGCAGCACCGTGACCTTCACCGCCTCGGTGACAGGCGGCAGCAGCGGACCCGTATATTCATGGTTCGTCAATGGTAACCCGGTGGGAACAGCTGGTCCGGTTTATAATAGTACCGGTCTGGCAGATGGAAGCCTCGTCTCCTGTGTCTATACCGATAATACGGCTTGTGTGCTCACGAGTACCAATAGCTCCAACGTCGTTACACCGTCGATCATACCGAGGGTTACTCCCGCTGTCAGCATCATCGCGTCTGCTACGACAGCATGTGCGGGCAGCCCGGTGAACTTTACTGCGACGGCTGCAAACGGTGGGGCGGCACCGGCCTATCAATGGCTGGTCAACGGCGCAGCGGCAGGGGCTGACGCTCCAACCTATACCAACAGCGGCCTGGCCAACGGCGATGTGGTAAGTTGCCGCCTGACCAGCAACGCGGCCTGTAGCAGCCCCCTGATAGCAAATTCCAACACGGTAACACTTACTATACATCCGTCGGTGAGCTCTTCGTTGACCATCGACTATGATCCGGTGATCTGTTCGGGTCAGCCGGCAGTGTTCAAAGCCTTGCCGGCAAATATTGTCAGTCCTGCTTATGCATGGCAGGTGAACGGGTTGTCCGTTGGATCCGGTGCGACCTTGACTACAAATACCCTCGTCAATGGAGATGTTGTCAGCTGCCAGGTCACCGAGACGCAGGGCTGCGCCCTTCCATCGACAGAGACGATCACACCCGCGGTGTATACGACACCGGTAGTAGGTACCGCGCCACCCATCACTCTTTCAAAAGGACAGAGTGTGGTCCTGTCCCTGCCCGTCACCGGCGATATAGCGACCTATAACTGGAGCCCCGCGGATGGTCTGTCAGATGCGACGGCCAGCAATCCATTGGCTACACCTCTGAAGCCTGTCACCTATGCTTTAAAGGTCACGTCAACGGATGGTTGCGTGGCCAGCGGCAACATTATCGTAAAGGTCTTTTCCCAGCTGGCTATTCCGGGGGCTTTCTCCCCCAATGGGGATGGTCACAACGACGTGTTTTATGTCATTGGCGGTCCGATAGGCAGTACCGTAAAGGACTTTGCCGTCTTCGACCGGGTGGGGCGCTGCGTATTTCAGGTGCATGGAGTGGCCCCGGACGACCCCGCTTTTGGATGGGATGGACGCGTCGCAGGACAGCCTATGGCACCCGGGACCTATGTCTACGAGATCCGGATGAGCTTTGCAGACAAGACTCAGCAGGTATTCAAAGGGACCGTTGTGTTGGTACGATAAGATAATATTCCTTATATTCAGTCATGAGAAATACTTTGCGCTTCGGCGCCCAACTGCTTCCCCTGCGCCCTGGCGCCAAAATAATTATACTGCCTGCTTTGCTGCTACTGACACAGCTGCTCTTTGCACAACGAACCCTACTTTATTGTGGCAAACTCATCGATCCTAAGTCGGGACAGGTCTCAACCGAGATGTCTATTATCATTTCCGGTAATACGATAGCCGCCGTTCAAAAAGGCTATCTCGCCGCATCTCCTGGCGACAAGGTCATCGATCTGAAGACGAGGACGGTATTGCCCGGGCTTATCGACGCGCATGTCCACCTGGAACATGAGACCAGCCCCAATGCCCAGCTAAAGGGATTTACGATGAGCGAGGTCGATTACGCCTTTCAGTCGACCATTTATGCAAAGACGACACTGATGGCCGGTTTTACGACAGTACGGGACGTCGGTGGCAGCGGTGTCAACATCGCACTGCGCAACGCCATCAACAAGGGATGGGTCGTAGGACCGCGTGTCTATACTGCGGGAAAGATCATCTCCTCAACGGGTGGTCATGGTGATCCGACACATGGCTATCGTGACGGACTATATACAGAGCCTTCCTTTACCGAGACAGTGGCCGACGGAAAAGATGCCTGTATCAAGGCCGTCAGGCAGATGTATAAAGAAGGCGCTGACCTGATAAAGATCACGGCTTCGGGTGGTGTCCTCAGCCTGGAAAAGGACGGAACGGGAGCGCAATTCTCGGATGAGGAATTAAAGGCCATCGTCACCACAGCAAAGGACTATGGCATGGCCGTCGCCGCACATGCCCATGGCGCAGAAGCTATGAAACGTGCTATCCGGGCGGGTGTCACCTCCATCGAACACGGCACTTTTATGGATGATGAGGCCATCGATCTCTTTAAGAAAAATGGGGTATGGTTTGTACCGACCATCATCGCCGGCAAGTCGGTCAGCGACTCGGCAAAGAAACCGGGGTATTTTCCGCCGATCATCGCTGCAAAGGCGCTGGCTATAGGTCCTATTATTCAGGGGACGTTTGCAAAGGCCTATAAAGCCGGCGTTAAGATAGCCTTTGGAACAGACGCCGGTGTATATGCGCACGGCAAGAACTGGATGGAATTCGTATACATGACGGAGGTCGGTATGCCTGCGATGGAAGCCCTGAAATGCGCGACCCTCAATGCCGCCGAGCTCATCGGGGTCAGCGACAAGGTCGGCAGTCTCGAAGCGGGTAAGCTTGCGGATGTCGTGGCCGTCGATGGCGACCCGATCAAAGATATTCATGTCATGGGGCAGGTGAAATTTGTGATGAAGGACGGAGTGATCTATAAAAACGAATAAGCGTTCCAGCGGTGAGTCGTCATTCCGATCGGAGACTCTTCACCGGATTCATCATCGCCGCCTTCAGCGACTGATAGCTCACCGTCAGCAGCGTGATCAGCAGGATCCCGCTGCCGGCGAGGGCAAAGATCCACCAGGACAGGGCGGTATGATAAGTATAATTTTGCAACCACTTGTTCATGATCCAATAACCCAGGGGCATCGAGATCAGAAAGGATAGCACAACGAGCTTGAGGAAGCCTTTTGATTGCAGACTCCAAAGCGCCAGGACCCTTGCTCCGAGTACTTTGCGGACGCCGATCTCTTTGGTCCGCTGTTCTGCGACAAAGGAAGCCAGGCCAAAGAGACCAAGACAGGAGATAAAGATCGCCAGCCCCGCAAAAACGCCAGCCAGGTTGCCGATCCTCGTCTCGTCCGCAAACTTCTTGTTGTATTCTTCATTCATGAACTGATAAAGAAAGGGACTTCCAGGATTGTATTTTGAAAAAACCGATGCGATGGCCCCCAGTGCCGCATGCGCAGGCTTGCCGGCGGGCAGACGCAGCGTAATGGACGTTCCCCATCCGTCCCCGAGGAAGATGGCCGGGTCGACTTTGTCATAGGGAGAGTTGACGACCATGTTCTTTACAACGCCGATGACCGTCCAGTTTCGGTTGTCATATTTCAGCGTTTCCCCGATGGGGTTCCTAAAACCGATGACCGCGGCTGCGGCTTCATTGATAACGATGGCGGTGGAATCCGTCGAATAAGCACGATCAAAGTCCCGACCCTGCAACACCTGCCAGCCGATGGTCCTGCCAAACTCGGGCGTCACATTCACATTGTTAAACAATATGGCTGCCTGGTCCGGTCTCTTACCCCGCCAGCTGACCTCGTTGCGCCACGAAAAACCCGTCACCTTCATCGACGATCCTGCAATGTCTTCCACCAGCCGTTGCTGCAGCAGCTCGGTCCGCAATGCCGGATAATGTGCGCGCAGTTCCGGCGTATTGATATCGACACTTACCAGCCTGTCCTGTTTATACCCAAGTGGCCGGTCCTTTGTGAACTGGATCTGCCGATAGACGATGATCGTTCCGATGATAAGGGTCAGTGAAACGCTGAATTGTATGACCACAAGTATTTGTCTTGGCAGCCCTGCATAACGCCCTACACGAAAAGTCCCTTTCAGCACCCGCACCGGATTAAAACCCGACAGATAGAAGGCCGGATAGCTTCCTGCCAGAAGCCCCGTAAAAAAAGTGAAACCAATGGCCAGCAGCCAGAACAGCCATTGGTTCCAGGGTAAAGCCATATCTTTTGCTGACAGTGAATTGAAAAAAGGAAGCGCAGCCTCGACAAGGCCCAGCGACAGGACAAAGGACAGCAGTGCCACCAACACCGACTCGCTAAGGAATTGTGTCACCAGCTGACTCTTCAATGAGCCGGCGGTCTTACGGATCCCCACTTCTTTGGCGCGCCGCTCGCTGCGTGCTGTAGAAAGATTCATAAAGTTGATACAGGCAAGCAGGAGAACAAAGCCTCCGATGAGGCCAAACATCCAAACATAACGGATACCCCCTGCGACTGGTTTGCCATCCTTAAAGTCTCCATATAGTAGAAAGTCATCGAGGGGATAGAGCATAGCTTCTTCACGCCAGCCTTTGATATGTGGCGTCGGTAGATTCCGGATCCGGGCAGTCGCCTGTTCGGCTGTTACTTTGTCGGCCAGCAAGACATACAACTGGGCGTTGTGATCATCCCAACTGGTATTGGTATTGTGATAGCCGTTCTCTTTATTATCCCAGGGCAGGACCATCTTTGTACCAAAGTAGCTGGTATTTTTGGGCAGGTCTTCGAAGACGCCACCAATGGTCAGATCGAGTTTGTTCTCATAGCGAAAAGTTTTGCCTACAGGATCGTTCTGACCAAAAAGAGAAGTGGCCAGAGAGGCTGATATCAATGCGGTCGATGGGTCGGTCATCGAAGCGATGGAACCGCTTAGCATTTTGAACGTAAAGATCTCCGGAAATTCTTTCTCCGCCCAGAGACCAGCCGCACTGATCTTCTTGTCGCCAACCGAGACAAGATGTTCGTCACCGCCATAGACAAGGGCCGTCTTTTCAAACAGGTTTGCGTATTTGTCGCGAAGCTCCTTTTCCATCGGCACCGCAGAGGAGTACCAGACGCCGACGCCATCGGGTGTATGCCGGAGGATAAGATTCTGGGCGATACGCCGGTAATTCGTATGATAATGTTCGAAGCTGAACTCGTCGGCGATCCATAGACCGATCAGCAGGGCGATGGCCATGCCTGTGGCGAGACCTGCAATATTGATAACCGTGTACCCTTTGTTCTTTTTGAGATGACGCCAGGCAATGCGGAAATAAGTTGAGAGCATATTATTCAGATCTTAAACTTTTTACCGGATTCATTGTCGCAGCCTTCAGCGACTGATAGCTCACCGTCAGCAGCGTGACCACCAGGGTGCCTCCGCCGGCGAGGGCAAAGATCCACCAGGACAGGTCCGTATGATGGGGATAGTTTTGCAGCCATTTGTTCATCAGGAGATATCCGATGGGCATCGAGATAAAAAAGGAGATGACCACCAGCTTGAAAAAATCTTTTGACAACAGACTCCAGAGCGCGATGACACGAGCCCCCAGGACTTTCCGGACACCGATCTCTTTTGTGCGTTGCTCAGCGACAAAGGAGGCCAGCCCAAACAGCCCCAGACAGGAAATAAAAATGGCCAGCGAGGTAAAGACAGAAGCCAGGTTGCCGATCCGCTCTTCGGCTTCGAACTTATGATCGTATTCCTGATCCATGAACTGGAAGACAAAGGGGCTGTTGGGGTTGTATTTTTTAAAGACAGGAGCCAGCGCGTCAAGACTCGCATGAACGGACCTGCCGGGATTTAGCCGCATGGTGATCGCGTCCGTATATCCGTATCCCAGAAAGATAGCGGGCGGAATATCTTCGTAAGGGGAATTGGTGATCATGTTGTTGACGACGCCGATGACCGTAAAAGGTCGCCCATAGAATTTTACGATCTCACCGACAGGATGGGGGATGCCGATGGCTTTGACGGCTGCCTCATTCAATATAGCCGAGCCGGAATCCGTGGCAAAATCGGGGATGAAGTCACGACCTTGCAACACATGCCAGCCTATCGTCTTGCCAAAGTCCCGGGACACGTTGACATTATGGAAAAAAATAGTCTGCGGACCAGGGGGCTTACCCCTCCAGTCCAGATCGTTGCCATTATTAAACCCAGTGACCTTCATGCTGGATGTGGCAATGGACGCCACGAGATGCTGTTGCAAAAGCTCATCATGGATCGTCTTGTAATGTATAAAGAGATCCGGGGTGTTCATGTCGACGGTGACAAGACCCTTCTGGTCATAGCCGACGGGCTGATCCTTCGCATACTGGATCTGGCGGAACACGATGATGGTACCTATGATGAGGATCAGCGACACACTGAATTGCAGCACCACCAGGATCTTTCGCGGTAGGGAGGCTAAGCGGCCAAGACGAAATGTCCCCTTAAGAACCTTTACCGGTTCAAAATGCGAAAGATAAAAGGCCGGATAGCTGCCCGCGAGAAAGCCGGTGACTCCGATAAAGGCAATGGCAAGGACCCAGAAAAACGTATTGCCCCAGGGCAGGACCATGGTTTTGGCCGCCATCGAATTGAAGAAGGGCAGGGAGACCTCCACCAGCACAAGCGACAGTACAAAGGCAAGACCTGCCACCAGGATGGATTCAGTGAGGAATTGTATAACCAGCTGTTGTCGTAGGGAACCGATAGTTTTACGGATGCCCACCTCTTTGGCGCGCCGCTCGCTGCGTGCCGTAGAAAGATTCATAAAGTTGATACAGGCCAGCAGCAGCACGGCTAAACCGATAATGCCAAAGAGCCAGACGAACTGGATGCGGCCACCACTGGCCTTGCCGTTGGCAAACTCATTGTAAAGATGCGCCTTGTCCAGCGGATGGATCAGGACCTCTTCTTTGAGCTCCCTGACATGTGGCGTGGGGACATTCTTAACCCTTTTGGTAGCCTGCTCTGCGGTGATATTGTCAGCGAGCTGAACATATAGCTCTCCGTTATGATCGTTCCATGTCGTATTGTTGGCGTGATAGCCGTTGCCTTCATTGTTCCAGGGCAGGATCAGCTGGATGCGGGAAAAAGTGGTATTCTGGGGCAGGTCTTCATACACGCCACCTACCTTGAGATCGAGTATGCCGTCGTATTTGAAGGTCCTGTTGATAGCGTCGGCATTGCCATAAAGCGCCTTTGCCATCGAGGCGGAGATCAGCGCGGTACTGGGGTCTTTTTGTGAAGCCAGGGTGCCTGCGAGTATTTTGAAGGTGAACATCTCCGGCAGTTCATTCTCCGCCCACAGCGCCCGCGCGGTCAGTTGTTTGTCCCCGGCCGCGATCAGATGGGTATTCCCGCCCTGTGCGAGGGCGACCTTGCTAAAGACATCCTTGTACTGATCGCGGAAAGCCTTTCCCAGTGGCATAGTCACTGTTTGGCCCGTAGTGACCCATTGGGAGCTGGTCTGTGTGATCATCGCCTGTGCGAGACGGCTATGATTTTTATGGTAGTGGTCAAAGCGCAGCTCGTCGTTGATCCATAAGCCGATGACCAGGGCGATGGCCATGCCTGTGGCTAGGCCGACAATATTGATGGCGGAATAACCTTTGTCCTTCAAAAGGTGACGCCAGGCAATGCGGAAATAGGTTTTTATCATATCATTCAGATCTTAAACTTTTTACCGGATTCATCGTTGCCGCCTTTAGTGACTGATAGCTCACCGTCACCAGGGTGATCCCCAGGATACCGGCACCGGCGAGGGCAAAGATCCACCAGGATAGCGCGGTTCGATAGGGATAAGTTTGCAGCCACTTGTGCATGAACAGATAACCCAGCGGCATCGAGATAAAGAAAGAGATCACGACGAGCTTGAAGAACTCCTTTGACAGAAGTCCCCAGAGCGTAAAGAGGCTTGCGCCAAGAACCTTGCGGACACCGATCTCTTTTGTACGTTGTTCGGCGACAAAGGAGGCGAGGCCAAAGAGACCAAGACAGGAAATAAAGATGGCCAGCGTGGTAAAGACGGACGCTAATTGGGCGATACGCACTTCGTCCTGGAATTTGCGGAAATAGGCGTCGTCCGTGAAATTATATACAAATGGGCTGCTGGGATTGTATTTGGCAAAAATGGGCTTCAACGCATCGAGGGTGGCATGGGCGGGTTGATCGGGCCGAAGGCGCATAGTGATGGTCGAGATATAACCGTCTCCCAGGAAAAGGGCCGGCTCGATCTTCTGATACGGGGAATTGGTGACCATATCGTTGACGACGCCGATAACGGTATAGTTTTTCCCAAAGAATTTCATGGTCTCGCCGACGGGATTGGCGATCCCTGTGGCCTTGGCGCCGGCTTCGTTGAGGATCATTGAATTGGAGTCCGTGGCAAAGGCGCGGCTGAAATCGCGGCCCTGGAGGACGGTCCAGCCGATGGTTTTGCCAAATTCACGCGTCACGTTGACATTGCGAAACCAGGTCGTTGCCTGATCGGCTCTTTTGCCGCGCCATTCCAGGTCGTTGTTGTTATAGAACGCCGTGACGGCCATCGAAGAACCGGCGATACTTGCGACAAGTCTTTTTTGCAGCAATTCTTCGCGCAGGGCGTCAAAGTGTTGGGCAAGTTCCGGAGTATTGATGTTGACGGTGAATAGCCCGTCCCGTTTGTAACCGACGGGGCGGTCCTGTGCATATTCTATTTGGCGATAGACGATGAAGGTACCGATGATAAGGGTCAGTGATACGCTGAATTGGAGAACCACCAGGGCCTGACGCGGAAGTCCGGCATATTTGCCGACGCGAAACGTACCCTTTAGCACCTTTATCGGATCAAAGCGGGAAAGATAAAAGGCCGGATAACTGCCGGCAAGCAGACCGGTGAACAAGGTAAATCCGATGGCCAGGGTCCAGAACAGACCATTGTTATAGGGCAAGGTCATCTCTTTGCCGGCGATGATATTAAAACAACGAAGGTTTAGCGCAACCAAACCGATAGAAATAACAAAGGCCAGCAGGGCGACGATGACCGACTCCAGGAGGAATTGCCCGATCAGCTGTCTTTTCAGCGAGCCGACGGTCTTGCGGATGCCGACTTCTTTCGCACGACGTTCGCTGCGGGCCGTGGAAAGATTCATAAAGTTGATACAGGCGAGCAGCAGCACAAAGCAGCCGATAAAACCAATGAGCCAGACGAACTGGATACGTCCGCTGCCGGATGCTTTACCGTTCTTGAACTCATTATAGAGATAGGCCTTGTCGAGGGGATAGACCATCGCTTCTTCGAGCCGGCCTTTTATATAGGGCGCCGGCAATTTTTTGATCCGGGCGCTGGCCTCTTCCGCCGTGACCTTATCGGCCAACTGGACATAAACGTTGCAATTGTGATCGTCCCAGTTCGTATTTTGATTGGAGTAGTGGTTCTCTTTATTGTCCCAGGATAGGAGCATCTTCGAGTAGGAAAGGTCGGAATTGCGGGGCGGGTCTTCGTAGACGCCGCCGATGGTAAAATCAACCTTGTTCTCATATTTGAAGGTCTTCCCCGTGGGGTCGGCATTACCGAAAAGGGCAGTGGCCAGGGATTGAGAAATGAGGGCGGTGGAAGGATCGTTCATGGAGGCAGCGGAGCCTTTCAATAGTTTGAGCGTGAACATTTCGACAAAATCCTTGTCCACCCAGACGCCGGTGGCGTTGAGCTTCTTGTCCCCGACAGCGATGAGATGGTCGCCGCCGCCACCGACAAAGCCGACCTTTGTGAACAGATGGGAATACCGGTCGCGGAGGGCCTGGCCCATCGGCACGGAGACTACAGTCCCGTTATAAACCTCTTCCGGTGAATATTGAATGACCATGGCCTGCGCAATGCGGCTGTGGTTGGTATGATAATGGTTGAAGCTGAGCTCGTCCGTGATCCAGAGGCCTATCAGCAGGGTAATGGCCATGCCGGTGGCTAGACCTGCGATATTGATAAAGGTATATCCTTTGTTCTTGCGGAGGTGGCGCCAGGCGACGCGGAAATAGTTTTTGAGCATACCTTGCGGATGCGAAGATGATGCCGGAGTGGTAAATTATTGTTTACTAATTTATTGTATTGATCTTTTGCTTTGCTAATGTACGGTTTTGATACAGGGATTGTTCGATTTACCGTCCCCGCACTGGCAGGCTCACCGTCCCCCCGGCGGGCAATACTGCCGCAAAAAATTAGCCATCAGCGTGGTCTTGTGCTGAATGGTGCCCTCACCTTCGGTAATCCCGTGTGTCCGATTGGGATAAGGCATGAACTGAAACTGCCGGTTGTATTTTATCAGCTCGTTGAGCAACATCTCCTCTCCCTGGTAATTGACATTGTGGTCTCCAGTGCCATGCATGATAAGCAGGTGGCCCTGCAGACCTTTGGCATAGGTGATGGGAGAGCATTTGATATAGGCATCGCGATTCTCGGGCAATACTCCCATGAAACGCTCTTCGTAAATAGTATTGTAGATAAGCTGATTGGGTACACCCGCGCTGGCGAGACCAACCTTGTATAATTCGGGATAACGGAACAGGAGGTTTTGGGTGGTGCTGCCACCGCCACTGCTGCCAAACACCGCTACGCGTTCCTTGTCGACGAACGCCCATTTGAGGATCTCGCGACAGGCTGCTGCCTGGTCGTTGACATTGATCCAACCTACACTTTTGTAGATCGACTTGCGCCAGGCGCGGCCCTTGGGGGTCTGTGCACCGCGGCCTTCGACAGAGATAAAGATATATCCGCTGTCGACGTTGAAGAAGTTAGCCCGGGCAACGCTGGCCACATCCGTCACGGTGGCGCCTACCGGTTCCGAGTAAGTGTAAAAAACAATGGGATATTTCTTTGTGCTGTCGAAACTGGCTGGTTTGATCATCCAGGCATCCATCGTCACACCGTCGGTTGTCGTGAGTTGGAAGAAAGTCGTTTGTTTGCCGAGGGGCGTGGGTGTCAGATGCTTGCTGATGGCATCGGCCTCGACCAGTGGCTTGTTTTCGGGGAGAGCGATCCACTCTGTAGCGGGTGCATAAAGATGACTCGAAAAGCTATGTTGTGCCCAGCGGCCATTCGGGGAGAGGGAATAAGTATGTGTGCCGGCGAGATCGGGTGTCACGCGGACCGGAGCATCGGCAGCGCGGGCTGAAGTGCCAGCGCCATGGGCGGGGTTCAGCGCGGCTCTATAAAGATAACGCTGAGTCGCATTCTCCGGCGAAGCCCCAAAATACAGGTATCCTTTCTTTTCGTCACAACCACTGACACTCGTTACATCAAAATTCCCTTTTGTCAGCAGCGTCTCCTGGCCATCCAGCGTGATGCGGTAGATATGGCGCCAACCGTCCCTCTCGCTGACCCAGAGAAAGGCCTTTCCGTTCTCGATCCAGTCCCAGTCTGTGCCGCCGCTATGGGACCAGAAGGCTTTGAGGTCGATCCAGGCTTCGTCGCTCTCGTTGTAGATGACCTTACTGGCGCCGCTGGCCGGGTCGGAGAGGACAAGCTTGCTATTGTTCTGTGCGCGATTGAACTGTTGCGTGATGAGATGATTGCCATCGGGTGTCCATTCCATACGTGCCAGGTAATGGCTGCCGGGATCGCCTTCGATGTTCATCCATTTTGTTGTATGTGTAGCAAGGGTGACCACGCCTATGCGTGCTTTTGCAATGGGTTCGCC
>Ga0307510_10001061_pt1 | contig 29217 bp, 24 predicted proteins | sample 12_EM_MG_FD_207224 | JGI IMG/M metagenome (GOLD analysis project Ga0307510, IMG submission 207224) | Populus trichocarpa ectomycorrhiza microbial communities from riparian zone in the Pacific Northwest, United States - 12_EM | ecosystem: Host-associated > Plants > Roots > Unclassified | place... | reverse complement strand
ACGGGTATCTGCGCATGACTCGGGGTCGATGCGGTTCGCTACTCCTTCATCGTGATGGACTTGCACCATCTACTCCTTGCCGGTCTCCCGGCGCACTCCGGTCTTCCCCTGGAAACAGACGTCGTCAGGGCCGGTCGCCATGTCTCAAAGGTGCCACATCCGGACTCATGCAGCGCAGCCTCATTCGGTCAGATCGTCGACGCGCTCAGGGATGGAGAGGTCGGGCTGGCGTTGCCGCTTACGGCGGAAAAAGGCACGTCGGTCATCCCGGTCCTAAGCCAGTACAAGCGTATCGGGTGCAGTCCCGGTAAACACCCCGACACTCGAACGATGGCAACTGGTTCAGACGACGACAGTCGCGATAGCGTGCACGACAGGTGTTTACGCATTGCTGTTTGGCGGTCTGAGCGCGTGCCAAGGTAACAGAGCCACGATTTGTCTTCAGCGGCTCTTGCTGCGGCGTCGAAGGCGTGGTCTGGGCCGGCGCCGGTGCCGCCCCGCATAGCACGAGGGCGATGATGATGCAGCCAATTTGGTTCTTCATGGTCATCGGTTCATGGTCATGAGCAACTTCACTTCACCACCCAACCGCATGGGTCACGGACGTTTAGCAAGACCCTACCATGATACGTCCTGGAGCATCATTGCCCCTTGGGCCAATGGAAACCGCCTGGTCAAACATACTCCGCCACACGTGGCAGGCGCGCGGGTTACTTCGCTGAGGCTATCGAAGTGCTCTCCGTAGGCTCGGCAAGCATAGGCGGCTTCGGATTTTTCCGAGAAGTCCAAAGATCAACTCTCGCGAGATTTTCCGGGTCGCCCGATTTTCGACCTCTGCAACAATATCTGCCATGAGGAGACTTAGGCTGATCGCGGCAGAGACAAAACTAAAACAAGCTCTTGCCGACCGCAAACAATTGGCCAGCTCGACGGCTCTTCTCGCGAGGGGCAACGCAATGAATGCTCGGAGGGGGCCATGGCCAAGCAGAGGCCCGGCCATTGCCCCAAAGGGCAATTCCACCACAGCAGAACCGCCGGTATAACCGCCACCATTTAGGTGACCGGTGTCGAGATCGTTGCTTCGGCATTCGCCGGTGTCGGCGCCGCGCAGCCCGCGTCAGCAGCCGCTTGTGGCTACCGATGCTGAATCCGCGAACTGGCTCACGAATGAAGGATGCATCCCATGACCAGGATGTCACTTCTGCTAAGCCTCGTACTCTCCGAACTCCTGCTCTTTACCGTGCCGAGCGTTGCCGTCGAAAAACTCAACTGTCCATTCATTTTTACGAACAGCACTCCCTCAAAGCTTGAAAGAATCAGGACACTTCTCCCCGACGCTAACGCAATGGGCAGTGTCGGCCGGCTCAACTCGACCATCGATACTCTACGGCGAGAGGGCATGGCAAAGAGTCAGATTGTAAGTCATCTCGTCGGCGCTTACTGCCCGATGGTTGCTCAAGAAGGTTCGCTCACTGACGCTGAAAAAGTCGCGAAGGTTCGGCGCTTCGCTGGTCAAATCACGCAGATGGTCTACAGCCTGGAAAGCGGGTTGGACGTCATTATCAATGTACCACTTACCCCGGATGTCGTCGACGCGCTCAATGCCACGGCACGCAAGCAAGGTCTTACGAGTTCTGCCTGGATCGCGATGACCGTAGAGAACGCCCTCCAGCGGCCGTAAGTGCGCCTCGCATTCTGGTTATCCGATCAAAAAAACGGAGATGAACAATGCGCAACATTCTTCTGGCGTTATTTGCCTTGTATGGGTTTGGGATGTCGGACGCCGCTTCGGCCCAGATAGCAACCCAATTTCCATTTTGTATCCAAGGCATGGACAACCCCGGTTGGAGCGGCTGCTCCTTCGACACTTTCCAGGAATGCCAAGCCACGGCGTCCGGCACAGACGCCGAATGCCTTTCTAACCCATGGTACAAATCTGGTAATAACGAAGCAACGGCTTCGAGTGGAATGCAGTCAATCCCGGCTCCCACTCCGAACCCGAGCAGCAAATAAACCGGCTTTTGGGCGTGCAGCCCCCCAAAACGTCAGCTCGCTGGTCACACGACGCAAACGCCGCGAGGCAGGTAATCAACTCAACCGGTCGAGCAAGAAAGCCTTCCGCGCCGCCGTATGAATTACTAGCCCCCTCGCCGGCTCACTGGGTCCGATGTCCGTTCCGGGTCAATCGCGTCATTATGGTCGTCGGCCGACACTTCCGATCTTCCCCCGGAAACGGAAATCGTCAGGGCCGTAGGTTTGGTTGGACCAGCAGACGCTTTTTAGGGCCTTGCCGTGAACGGGAGCGAAAGGGCCTCCTCCTGTTTCAATCAGACCGGCTCTGCCGTTGATGAAGAAGCTGCCCCGCAATCGTTGGGAATAGCAGTAAGGACAAAACCGCGGCACCCACGAGCACTGAAGCCATCTGAGGGCTCATGGTTTTCGCACGAACGCCGATCTCGGTGATAACCACGACCAGCGAAAGCGAGGCGACCGAACTGTAAAGTGCAAAAGAAGTGCGCTCCGCGGCCGTTAGGTCGCTGCGATACAGAAATACAGGCGCGCCGCGCACGAGCAAAAAGAGCGCAAGGGAGATCGGGACTAACAACATGGTCAAGGCGCTACCGGTTATCGACCAGAGATCGAATTTGATGCCGGTGCCGACGAAGAAGAATGGAATGAACCAGCCGAAGAAGATGGCATCAATCTTCATCCGCGGCGCTTTGCCTTCCGCTCCCTGGGTTGCCAGACCTACCACCATTCCCGCGGCAAACGCGCCCAGAATGCTCTCGAAGCCAAATCGCTCCGAAAGTACGAAAAAGGCAGCAAACAAGAGCAAGGTCACGCGTACCGGAAGCTGCGAACTCGCGTGCATGGAGCGACCCAGAAGCGCCAAAATGCGCGGCGGCCGTAGTCCCAGGCTGATTGCCGCCGCTAAAATCACGACCACGAGAAAAACCATCAGGAAGCCAAACTCCTGCAAGGTGGTGTACTGCTGGCTTAGGAGTAACGACATCGCCACAATCGGACCTAGCTCGCCCATCGTACCCGCGGCGATAAAAAGCCGCCCGAATGGTGTGTCGAGTTGATCGGCGTCGCGCAGGATCGGCAGCAACGTGCCCAACGCGGTTGTCGTCAGCGCCAATGCCACAATCATCGGATCATGGAGCCAGCTTGCATGAAGCACGGCTGCGGCAGAAAGCCCGAGCGCGACCGACATTCCCCACCCGCCCACCGCCAGCCATAAGGGCCGGCCGCGAATTCTTTCGAATTCGAGTTCCATACCTGCCATGAAGAGGGTTGCGGCCATACCGAACGCGAACATCGAAGCCACGATGCCGTCGAAGTGCACCAACCCCAGCACCTGCGGACCAATGATAATGCCCAACACGACTTCGAGGACCACCGCCGGAATGCGAAATCCGATCGGAAGCTCGGCGAGCAACGGTCCGGCGACGGCCACCAACAGAACCAGCAGAACGGAAAAATGAGTATCGGCAAACATTAGGAACCAACGGTTGCTCATCGTGCTTCGGGCAGCCACGGCACGTCGTGTTCATTCGGGAAGTTGCAGACACGTCCGATAGGTGTGCCAAACTCAGACGAAAGGGCTCGGAGACGGGCACGAATTTGGCGGTTTATGGCTACTACTGCACAGCCACGACTGCGCCGTAGCGCTACTTTTCAGAACTGGCCCGGTTGAGCAGGTGGACTGGGCCAATCCGATCGCAGGTTGTTCGGGTTATTACGGTCGAATAAGTCCTGCCTAATAAGGCCGCTCGGGCGAGCATCCATTGAAGCTGGGATTCTGCGAGGCTCATGGCTTGGTGCGACTCCGACTCCGGGCCGCACGATGCAGTTGGCAGGATAGCCAGCGTATTGGCAGTAAACTACGGCACTCCCCGTTCCAGTGCTTCCAGCTAAGAATCCAATTACTAGCGACGCCCGCAACGCGATTGATCGCTTCATTTTAGCCTCCCGGCGCAAACCACTCTCGTAGTCAATCCGCGATGCAGCATGATCGCAAAGGAAGTGTCGGGCTATGCAGAAACGTCGAGACCATTGCAGTCTTCTTCGCCTTTCCGCGTCGCGGTCCCGGTCATTTCGGCGGCCTCCGCTCGACCGTCGAGGGTTGCTATGAGCCGTTCAATCTCGCCGCAATCGCGGATCAGCCGCAGACTCGCACCCGGCGGACCCGCCAGCTATGGCCGTCCCAGAACCGCTGCGTCACCCATTCGCAACTGCCAAAATCGTCGTATGCCCCGCGACCTGCTCCGTAAGGGGCGGGCTCATAATAGCGGCCCGGAGCGGCGACGCCACGCTGTGCGCTTGCGGGGGTCGCGGCGAGCGAACCGGCAATCGTTGCGACCGCGACAAAGGCAGCAAATGTTTTCCTCATTCTAGGCCCTCCTGTGCGTGCATGGCGTGCGCCCACGCGACCGCCGCACCGTCAACGATGCCAAGAAATTCCCACCGGGCATGTCAACCCCCAGCGGGTCATTGTATCAGGTCAACTGAGTGCATTGATAGGGGCTGGCTTCGAGTTGCTTATTGCAAAGTCCTGATATCCGTTGAGGAGTCATTTCCGGACCTCGAAGCGCCCAAGCGCGAGGTCCGCTTTGCCCCTATCGACAGACGTCGTCACCGTGGCGGGCACGTCCGCTAAGTGTGCCAACACGCGACATAAGCTTGACCGGGCGTTCGGTTGTTAGGGCACAATTATCCGCTTCCTGCCGAAATCGCATAGCATCGCACAGGGTTCCGCTTTAATTTGTTAAGTCGGTCAAGGTCGCTGTCTTTTGGCGAAGCTGCTGATATTCCGCGAGGATTAGCTCACACTACGGAAGGTGCGAACGTCTGCCTCATCTGTCGGAGTTGAGCGGCGGCTCGCTGCTTCCCGCAGGAGCTATCAAGAAGGATACGCCCCATGTCGAACTACGATCGAAATGCACCTGCGCCTGCCTTCTCCGCAAACGGCACCACGGCGATAGACGTCGGCCTTCGCGCATTCATGCTGCGCGTATATAATTACATGGCCGCCGGCGTTGGCTTGACCGGCGTTGCCGCGTTTTTGACCTACCAGTTCACCGGCCCTGAATTGCTTCAAAGTCCGCTGATGTGGGTGTTGATGCTGGCGCCGCTGGGATTGGTGTTTTTTATCAGTGCCCGAATCAACACGTTGTCGGTGGAAGCTGCGCGAGGATTGTTTTTCCTCTATGCGGGCCTTGTCGGGATTTCATTGTCGACCATTTTCCACGTCTACACGGAGTCCTCGATCACGCGGGTGTTCTTTATCTCGGCGGCGGCCTTCGGCGCGCTCAGCATCTGGGGTTACACCACCCAGCGAAGCTTGTCGGGATTCGGAACTTTCCTGTTCATGGGCCTGATCGGCATCATCATCGCAAGCCTGGTCAATCTGTTTCTGAGATCGAGCGGGCTGGATTGGATGATTTCCATTATTGGCGTCGGCGTCTTTGCGGGCCTCACGGCCTACGATACCCAGCGGATCAAGGGGATGTACGACCCCGGCGATGACGCCACTTCGGCCGGCCGCAAGGCCGTGATGGGCGCGCTCTCGCTCTACCTCAACTTCATCAACCTATTCATGATGATGCTGCGCCTGATGGGCGGCCGACGCTAGAGTACGAGCGATTCCCGCACGCGAGCCGCCAGCCGGCCGTGCACGCGGAAACAATGTTCTGCTTTTTGCGCAGTGGCTTCGCAAAGAGCACATTCATTTAGATTGTTCGAAAAGAGCGGCGGCATGTGCTTCCGCTCTTTCGATGTCTGGCGCATTGAAGTCGTTACGGCGTCGGTACGCAGCGGTTGTAGGGGGCGTAATAGTAGTAGCCGTATGGACAACCGACCGGGGCGGGAGCGCCGTAATAAGCACCCGCGGCAGCAGCACCTACCGCGGCAGCACCGACCGCAGCAGCACCGATGCCCACTGCCACTCCCGGTCGTACACCACGGTAGACGCCACCACGGTAAGCGCCGCCACGGTAAACCCCACCGCGATAGACACCAGCGCGATATGCGGAGGCGTCAGTTGAAATGGTACCGACAAATCCGATGCCGATAATGACAGATGCAGCGAGCGAAAGGATAGTTCGACGTGACATGATTAGTTCTCCACTCAGGCTGATCAACGACACTCTGGGCTGCTAAACCTCGTCCCGTCGATATGGCGTTTAACGCGTTGCGAACGGACCGGACTCTCGCTCCTCATCGACGTTTCGTAAATGCCGATCCGCTCAGGTGCTGAAACCTTCGGGAACAGTGGAGCAAGAACTGCCAAGTGACTATGCAATTTCGGCACCCAGGCCCTTTTGCGCCAAATCGAGGTCGCGCGAGCTATAAATGCGGCGAAGCGAGCTAGCATGGGTCTTTGACCACCAACCTCGCCAACGCGATCTCCCCATCGGTAACGTAGTGGTTGACATGCTCGGTCAGGAGATCTTGACCGGATTGATATACTCTCACGGCTTCGATTGTTCGACTTCTCCTGAGTTCGGCGATGATATGGTCGCGCTCGGCATTTGTGTCCGAATCCGTGGCGTGAGTGATCTGAAAAGTGAGTCGAGTTAGGGATAGGCCGGTATCTCTCGTGCCGGCTCCGACCCACAGAACACGTTCATTGTCCGGTGGCCGGTCGGTGTTTAGCCAGAAGCCCGCCGCGCCCCAAGTGGCTTGAGCGCGCGTTAGGCTCAAAGCCCAAAATCGTACGTGATGGCGTTTCCGGGGACTGTTATCAATTGCCTTTTGGAAACCGATGTCCTGGCCACGTCCGAAAAGGTAGAGGGTGCTAAATGGCGCGGTGGGGTAAGGCGAGTTGAATACGAAGGCTCGGATCATGCCCCAGGAGCTTGCCAGTCCCAGTCGATCTGCTTCCGACCAGCCGAGGATTGCGAAGGCCGATCGAAGCTGCTGTAGTGTACCCACGAGTGCGACGTTGACAGGGTCTCCAGGCAGTCCGTCACCCGTGATTGTGTAACTGGGCACCCGCCTGCGCTTTAGAATTTTGAGACCCAAGCGAATGACCCGCGGGAGAACAACATACGCGGCAAATCCATAAGTGACGCCCAAAGCCAGAATCCAGGGCAATCTGCGGTCTGCGGTTTCAAAGACCACAAAAACGATCAACCAGACACTAAAAATGCCCAAGCCAAAAATCGCCGAGCGTTGGAGGAAGCGCATGAGCATCTCACGATCTCCTCGTCCGTTAGAAACCCGGATGACCGTGTAGAGCGTGCCCCATGCCGCGGCCTGCCTCAACAGCGACGCCGAATTCGACGTGCGGAGGTCAGCATATCGGCCGACAGACGCACCCCCCATTTAAAGTTATGGTGCAACGCAGCGTCAGCCGACGTCACCTGGCCTCGGGCGAGCACTCCGCTCGGTGCCGATCGCGACATTCTCGTCTGCTGGGCATCTCGCGGCTTTTCGGTCACTCGTTGATGCCATGAATTAGAACACTCACAATCCGGGGACGACCGTCCATGAAGGAGACAATTCGTTCGACTTTGCGGTTCGCCCCTTGAGACAGCTCACTCGAATGATTTCATCGCGAAATGAAATCTCGGAACGCAGCTGCTCCCTCGTCGATGCCATGGCAGCTACAATTATCGACCGGCGACTGTGCGTCGTGATCGAACAATTCTATCGAAAATAGCGGAGCCGCGTCAGAGTCGTCTTGCGAGCTTCCAAGCATGCGAATCTCGTAATTTCCGAGTCGCGCGAGTGAAACCATTTTCGCGGTGCCTTCCGGAATACACTTGAGCTTGAGATAGGCCCGGATAATCCGCAATTTGCTGAACTCGATCTCAGATGCTGTGCACACGATCGTTCTCGGCGTTGAATATTGATGACTTCCGTCATCGCTGCGTCGTGGCACGACGACCTGTCTTCAGGAGTGTGGCCTGCCGCGCGAGAGATGATATTGAGCTGGCCGGCAGCGGCCTGTGCCTCGATCTACGAGACAGGTTTCGGATCGCCGTCATCCGAATACTCGACGAATTTTTTGTATACCCAGCGCCCCCCACGGTTGCGCCGCCATACCATTCCCCAAACGAGCCGACCGGCAATCGATCGCCTTGGAATGATTATCCGCCAGAGATGCCAAGCATCAGACCACCTCTGTCCCAGATTCGAACGGGCGGCAGAATCAATTTCGCTGCTGTTGGTCATCAGTGATCCGCGATATCCGAAAGACGATGAACTGGGCGCCGCGGCAAAAGGGACGGCTGGCAGCGACAACGCAGCCGCTGCCAGCCGTCGAGTTGCCTAGCCGCTTGCGAGCGGCACAGCGACGTAACGCGACGCGTCGCCGGAGCGAAGGCGCATCAACACGCTGCTCTTCTTGTCGGTGCGCGCAGCTTCAAGCGCGTCGCCAACGTCACCGGGTTTCGTAATGTTTTTTCCGGCAACCTCCAGAATAACGTCGCCCTTCGTGAGCCCACGATCGGCAGCCGCGCTCTTCGGTTCCACCTTCGTGATAACGACGCCTTCCTTGCTTGCGCTGTCTGCCTTGCCCGCCGGGGCAAGCGTGAGGCCCAGATGCGGAACGTCGGTACCATGGGTTGAGCCTTTGCCATCAGCTCCAATGTCGGCCTTGGCTTGCTGAGCATTTGGCAGTTGACCAAGGGTCAGACTGACAACCTTGTTCTTGCCCTTATGCAGCACGTCCAGCTTGACAGTGCTGCCAGGTGCGAGGCCCCCGATAATGCGGGCCAGTTCACGGGCATCCTTGACCGACTGGCCATTTGCCGCAGTAATGACGTCGCCTGCTTCGACGCCGGCCTTTGCTGCTGGTCCATCCTTCTGAGGGTCAGCTACCAACGCGCCCTGCGCCTGCTTCAAACCCATGCCGTCGGCGATATCCTGGGTTACCGGCTGAATCTGAACGCCGATCCAACCGCGGCTGACGCTTCCCTGGTCCTTCAGCTGGGCGATCACGTTCTTTACAGTCGCTGCCGGAATCGAAAATGCGATGCCGACGCTGCCGCCGGATGGCGAATAGATCGCGGTGTTCACGCCGACGACCTCGCCTTGCATATTGAAAGCCGGGCCACCCGAATTGCCCTTGTTAACGGGCGCGTCGATCTGAATGAAATCGTCGTAAGGACCACTTCCGATGTCACGGCCGCTGGCCGAAACGATACCGGCGGTTACGGTGCCACCCAAGCCAAACGGGTTGCCGACTGCAAGTACCCAATCACCAATTCTGGCCTTGCCCGCAGAAAGTTTCGCAAAAGAGAAATCCGAACCGCCATCGACCTTGATCAAGGCAAGGTCTGTCCGGGGATCTGTCCCGACCACTTTCGCGGTGTAGGTCTTTCCGGCGTCCGTCGTTACTTCGACTTTGTCGGCTCCCTCGACGACGTGGTTGTTGGTAACCGCGTATCCATCGGATGAAATGAAGAATCCGGAACCTTGCCCCATCGTGCTATGCCGACCGTTACGTCCGGGATTTTGAAATTCGTCATTCGGGCCGCCGAACTGACGAAAGAAGCGCTCCATGGGCGAGCCCGGCTCGTCGGCGTCGTCCTTGTTGCTCGCGTCGGTAGTTTTGTCCTTCGTTGTGACCTTGACCGAGATCACCGACGGCTTCACCCGCTCCACCACATCCGCAAAGCCAGAGGGCTGGGCGGCGCTCGACGCAGCATTAGCTACCTGGGCTTGAGCTGCGCTGCCAAAGATATCAAAACGATCGGACGAAGAGCTGAAGCCATACACCGCGAGCCCGGTCACTACTGATGCCATCAACATCACTTTTCGTGCCGAGAACAGGGAGCGCGTCTGCTCCCTATGAGAGGAGGAAGCAGAATTGCGTTGGTCCGTCATAAGAGAGCTCCAGGTTGAGGATTCAGCGCGCAGTTGCGCGCGCTAATGCCGCTGCGGATAAGAGCTTTCGCATTACACAATGCTGGCCACGGAATTAACGTTTCGAAACGAATCAAGAAACCAAGCGGTCACCTTGGCTCAGAATTGAAACCACGGCCGCTATCAAGAATTGCCTCTAGTGAAGCCGCAAATCATCCATGCGTCTTTGATTCCATTGGTTCAAAGTGGCAGATCGGCCCGCGCCTGAAGTCCCCGACACCTGCGCCAAAAGAGGCATTGTCAGCCAACACCAGTTGACGAAGCGCGACACGTTGTCGCGATGACACCCCTAACAGATCCGCCGCACGCCAAATGATATTCGCTTCAAATTCATCTGGCTTCCCGTCAGCGTAAACTATCTCCCACATCGGTTTGGTATCGGCCTTCGTCGTCGAGAACTTCCCGAAGCGTCCGGGTGAAACGGTAGAGATCGACCGCATTCCGAGCGACTTCGGCCGACTGCTCGATCAATTGAGCGACAGTGAGATCATCGAGTTGAAAAGCAGCTTTCAATAATGCGTAAAGCTTCTTCCGCCGCTCCGCAGACATCTCGTCGTGAACGGTTGCCACACGCGTGAGTAATGCCGCGGTCGCGAGCCAACTACTGTGTCCTTTTGCCGCGGTCCGCCGTCTCGCACTTTCAAAGAGATTCGGGATCAACGCCCTAATCGCGTCAAACATCGCGCACCAACTTTCATAATTGTAAGCAATTGCGAAGACGCTTGGCTGACCTTTTCAGCCGCGGGCTTGCGGCAATCGGGTCGCTGCTCTCCGAGACGCCTGCGCGAACTAGTCAGCTCCGCTTTGCGCGGCAACCCAGCTTACAAAGCTTTAATCTGAACTCTCAGAACGCAATGCAAAGATGATTGACGAAATTTCATTAGGCTCGGCATGAGCGCCAGACTAGATGAGGCCATGCCCGCAATTCAAACCACCAAGGTTTCCATGTTCGTGTCCGCCGCGAAACGACGGACTGGTTAGCTTCACGTAGAGATTTATCGGCGAAGGACGCCGTTGGGACAGAAGCCGACTGAGGGTGGTCTGCTTCGTTCCATGCCGCTCGTGCCGCCGGCTCGAATGTTTCTGATGAACTGACGGAGAAAATTCCGAAGGAAGAGGAAGGAATGACGCGGTCGGCCTGCCGCGCCTTGCGCCGAATAGCACCACGGATCAGTCAGCTATCAGTCAGCTCACGTATTGCACTGCTGGAATTTGCCGGATGAGTTCGCGCTGCTAGCGCGTCTTCCGTTTTCGGGACCTAATCATGTTCGTATCGTTCTTCTCTCGCCCGTTGGCTCTAACAGTCTCGGCCGGCCTATGGGCCGCCTTCGCGGTCGGTTTCTGGTACACCTTCGGCTCTCAGACTGGCGAGTTGCTGGGATTTCACCTTCAAGCGTCTGGCACGAAGACGGTCGGAGCGGCTGTGTTTTGGTCGGCGCAATTCCTCTGGTTCTATCTCTATTTTGTCGTGGCAGTGGCGTTGTTCGCGGCGACCTGGATGCTTTTATTCCCCCACCCGTGGTCACGCTGGTCGATTCTTGGATCAGCGTTGATTTTATTCACTTCCTACTTCCAAGTTCAGGTTAGCGTCGCGATCAACGACTGGTACGGGCCTTTTTACGATCTGGTCCAGGCGGCGCTTTCGAAAACCGAGCCCGTCACACTGCTTCAATTCTTCCTCCAGCTTGCAACCTTTGCCGAAATCGCCTTCGTTGCAGTAACTGTCGGAGTGTTGACCAGATTCTTTGTCAGTCATTACATCTTTCGCTGGCGCACTGCGATGAACGCATACTACGCGGCGCATTGGCCGCAGCTACGCACCGTTGAGGGAGCCTCCCAACGTGTTCAGGAAGATGCGATGCGGTTTGCGACCTCGATGGAAGGACTGGGCGTCAATCTTGTCGATGCGATCATGACGCTCATTGCGTTTCTACCCGTCCTTGTCAGGCTTTCGAGCAACGTGACCGAACTGCCTCTGATCGGTGCAATTCCGTATCCGCTGGTTGTGGCCGCATTGCTTTGGGCGATGTTTGGAACGGCGTTTCTAGCGCTGATTGGCATGCGTCTGCCAGGACTCGAATTTCACAATCAGCGTGTGGAAGCAGCTTATCGGAAGGAACTTGTCCTCGGCGAGGACGACCCGGCTCGCGCGGTGCCACTCAAACTGGTCGATCTTTTTGCTGCCGTCCGCGAAAACTATTTTCGGGTCTACCTCAGCTACATGTACTTCAATGTCGGCCGTATCCTGTATTTGCAGACGGACAATGTATTTCCTTACATTGTGCTCGCACCGACTATTGTGGCCGGCAAGATCACGCTTGGTCCGTTGAACCAGATTCTCAATGCCTTCACCCAGGTTCGATCGTCATTTCAATACCTTGTGAACTCGTGGCCCCGAATTGTAGAATTGATTTCGATCTATAAACGCCTCAGAGCCTTTGAAAGCCGCATCGACGGCGAGCCGGAGATATTGGTCGCGGCATTATGTTATCGTTCGCCGGCCACGTCGCAATAGCGACCGTTACAACAAGATCAAGCGCGGCATCACTTTCATTGAGTGGCGATGGATTCGATTTTCTGAATAGCCTCCACGCAACCGGCTGATGCTGTCGATTTATTCGACAGCAGGCACGCTGCGATACGACCTTGGCCTGGTAATATCTTTCCACACACGCCGCTAATCTCGGTTTTGCAAGCAATCACTGCATCTTTCAGAGCATCGGCTGTGGTTTGCACACTTGTTGCGGCTTCCCCCAGTTCGAACGCGCACTTGATGCTAATCTTGTCCTCGTGAGCCTGCATGCAGTAAATCATGCGGCCTTCGCCCGGCGTTACCGTCTTGCAATACTTCTTTATGTCCCTGGCACAGGCGCTCTCGAGTTTGGCGACCTTGGCCGTCAGCTTTTCCAGAACGGTCTTTCCGATATCTGTCTGTGCGGAAACGGAATCAGCGGATAAAATGACCAGCAATGGCAGCAATCCAAGCTTGGCCGGTAGTTTCACTGTGATTTTCATCGAACGTCCTCTGATGACTGGCTCCGAACCGAGCAAATTGTCGAACTCGCCGCGAGTCGCGATGGATACCGGGGAGGCTTTTGCAGTTTCTTCATTGGGCCAAGGAAAGCGTGAGACTTGAAACTCCAAGAGACAGATTGATTCCAACCGACCCCTCGACAGAAAGCGGTTGTAAGGCGATCGACCGCCCCGTTCCGCCGAACAAGAGGTTTGCACCAACGCCGACGCCAACGCCGATCGCGCCACTCGCGCCCACGTAAGTGCCAGCAAGCGCGCCGCGTTTCGGACCTGCAGTGGGTGCAAGTACGCCCCATGCCATGACTCCACCTGCCGTGACTCCGATATCGAGTCCAATCGTGCCCATAACACCAACATATGCCTCAGGCGGTTGGGGACCGCTGGGAGCGAAACGGCAAGCCATCCGCTGCCGGGACCCAAAGATCAAGCCGATAGAGGGCGCCATCTTGCAAGTGAGCGTACCGACGCTTGTTCCCGGCGGTTGCTGGGCAACTGCTGGCGAGACGAACACGATTGCGAGCGCGACAAGCACCAGCGCAATGAGATGTTTGAACATGACTAAACTTCCCGCTTTCTGAAATTATCGGCTGGCGGATGTCAGAACTTGTAGCCGATGCGCGCCGTAACCTGATTGTTGCTCAGCTCTTGCTTGAATCCGACGAGGCCAAGATTCAGGATGGGTATCGGATACACAAAGGACTTGGCCTCGTACTGCGAGTAGCTGTATTCGACCCCTGTAAACCAGTTATCCGTGAAGGCGTAGTCGAGACCAGCTCCCACCGTCCAGCCTACGCGCGCGTCATCGCCGCCGATTGAGATTCCAGTAAAGGGGATGGAGGTCTCGGTCGAGACGAACGCGGCGCCACCCGCCACATAGAGCAGAGTACGATCGGCAGCGTAGCCGAGCCGCCCTCGGATCGAGCCGCCCCATTTGCTGTGCGCCGTGAGAAAATCACCGGTAACCGCGGTGTACCGCATCTCGCCAGCCGTCCAGCCCTGGAAGTCAGCTTCGACGCCAACCACAAGCTGGCCCACCTGGTAATTATACCCAGCCATAATGCCGTAGGTCAGGCCATTCTTGTCAGAGCCGGACGTGACAATAAAGGGCGCTCCGAGCAGCAAAGCGCCGGTGGTGTACTTGGGGTCCGTTTGAATCCAGCCCAGCTCACCCCCAAGATAGAAGCCTGTCCACGAAAACGCAGGCACGTGGGCGAGTGGCGCAACTGGCTCCATCCGCGGCGGAAGATCGGCGGCCAACGCGGCCAAGCCGAAGCTGCACTGGGTTGTCGCAAGTAGCACGACGTGCAAAAAACGACCCATGATGCCTCGCAATTTAGGGAGATGGCATTTCGCTAATGCCAGACTTGGCTGTCCCCACGAAATCGTGCGAGGCGCTGCGGCGGCACCGGTGGGTTAGGGAACGCCGACCAAGCGTTTCCGAAGGACTTTCACCAAATGTTTTCCGGTACTCAACGGAAAAGCGTCCAAGCTCAACGAAGCCAAATAAGGTCGCGATTTCGGTGACGGTCACAAAACGACCGCGGGCCGACAGCAGCGCCCGCCTTGCTCCCGATAATCTCAACATCCGCAGGCGTCGACAGGGCGGTAGGCCCCGGATCATCTGAAAAGCTTTGCGCAGGGTTCGTTCGCTGACGGCCAGCGCTCGACAGAGTGTTGGAATATCGAACGGGGTTTGAAAGTTGGCCAAGGCTAATCGTTCAGCCTGCTCGACCAGTTCGTGGTTTGGCTTACCCACCCGCTTGCCAAGCGTGAGGACCACGGATGGAGTGTCGTTACAATTGAGCATTTGCAGCACCCCCAATTGCGACCGCGCCATTAGCGGCTCACAACGGAAACACTGCATCGACAAACGTCAGTTTGATATTACCCTTTGGGGCAACACGGGCACTGGATTGGAATGACCCGCTCGCCGACGCTCCTGCCGCGAAGGCTGTTCGGCGAACCAGCGATGCTCGAACTTCCCCGTGGGCGCCTTTTCAGACGAGCTTACGTGCATGCAGCAGGAAAGTGGGAATCTTTCGGGTAGCGACTCGGTGGCGATTCCCGGCAAGCAAATGGCCGCCAACTGGGCGGCTCTTTGCAATTATTATTGAAAAAGAAGTCGCTTAGTTGGTTGCGGGGACAGGATTTGAACCTGTGACCTTCAGGTTATGAGCGATGTGAGGTTCCCTGTAGTTCGGCGGAGAATGCAAGGGACGCACTTTCGTCTGGGTAAAACTTGGAGCTTAGAACGGAACTGGAGCTAAAGGTTCTAAGCTCTTCAAAGATTGAACGAATTTCTTGATTCGGCGCCACGCACAGAGTTCGATACGTATCCAGGAACCCCAGCCAGGATTTTCTACGGCTTGATCAGCTGCTGCTGCCCGTCCTTGTTGACCAACTTCAAGGAAGCGCTCGTACCTCTCGCCCCTATCGCCACCTGCGTCGGATCGGCTTCGCCGCCGAGAGCCACCGCCGAGCCATCCTCGGTCGCAGCGATTTTCACGTTGGGCCGCCCTTGCGAACTGATCAGGCGAAGCAGAACGGTTTCCGGGTAGGCCGTGCCATCAGGCAGGACAGATGCGGGTTGAAGCTTGATGCTTGCTCGAACTCTCCCCTCGTCGTCGGTGATTTCGAGTCCGCGCCCCCGGAGCACCGATCGGACGCTGTTCACCTCGGGTGATCGGAGAAGGAAGCGGAATCCCAGGAAACGCACCTCGATCTGCGCCAGCAGAAACACCAGCAGCCCGAGATTGAAGACGGTGAGAGCGATAACAAGCCGGTGAAATTTCATGGCCTTCTCCCGAGCAGGTCTTCATCGACGCGTTATGCTTCATAAGGACACAACTTACGGCCCTCGCGGCGCGAAGCGCTTGAGTTTGACCGGTTCACCCTTCCGCATCCCCTGCGTGACGGCTTTACGGCTTATGCCGCCCCTGCCACCACGGGCAGCTCCGCGATCATGCGAATGCCCGGCCGCCTCCGCCAATGAATGTGTGCCGGCTCGACCGCCAGTTCGAGTGCGGGCCAGCGCGTGAACAGCGCCTGCAGCGCGCAGATCGCTTCGATGCGCGCGAGCTGATGGCCGAGGCAGAAATGAATTCCGGTGCCGAACGCGAGATGCCGGTTCGGCCGCCGATCGAGATCAAGGCGCTCGGGACATTCGTTCGCCTGCGCATCAAGATTGGCCGCGACGATCATCGCCATGACCCGGTCACCCTTCTTCAGTTTCACGCCGTCGAGATCGACGTCCTGGCGCACATAACGTGGCTTGGAGAATTGCACTGGTGAGACGAAGCGCAAAAATTCTTCGACTGCGAGCCCGGCGCGGCTCCAGTCCGCCGCGAGCCAGTCGCGGCGATCCGGATCCTTCAGCAATTCGAACACCGATCCGCTGATCAGATGCGTCGTGGTCTCGGAACCGGCGCCGAGCAGCAGAAACACCATCGAGACCATCTCGTCCGGCGTGATGCGCCCGCCTTCCTTCTCGACCCGCACCAGTTCGGCGATCAATCCTTCGCCGCCCTGTTCGCGGGCAACCTGCAGACGCCCCTGCAGATAGCGGCGCATCTTGAACAGCCCGCCGATTAGCCGAAAAAAGCTGAATGCATTGGTGAGGTGCGTCAGGGAATTGGCCCATGCGATGAATTTCGGCCGGTCGGCCGGCGGCAGGCCGAGCAATTCGCAAATTACAGATAGCGGCAATATCCGCGCATAACGCTGCACCAGATCGGCCGGGCTTCCATCGCCAAACAATTCATCGGCAAGGCGATCGGCGATGGCGCGGATGTGCGGCTCCATGTCGAGCACGGCGCGGCGGCGGAACGCCTCATCGACGATGTTGCGCAGGCGCGTGTGGTCCGGCTCGTCCATCGTCAACATGTTGTTGGCGACCGTTCCGATCACTTTCGGCATCCACCACGGCAGCCCGACCAGCGCCCCGCCCTCCTTGCGCAGCGTGAACAGCGTGCCGTCCTTCAGCACCCGCGCCGCCGCCTCGTAGGTCGTGGTGACCCAGACGCGGCCTACGATCGGGAATTTCGTCGCGACGGCAGGGCCGATCGCGCGCAGTTGCGCGACACCGGCCTGCGGATCACGAAAAAACGCCTCGCTGGTGAAATCCACATGCTGCAGCATCGACCACCTCGCAACGCCGTTCAAGCCGTCGGATCAAGATGGTGCGCGGCGCCAGCGGTGCAAGGTTGCCGTCACCGGTCGCAGTTCCTTCGGTCGCGGCCGTGCCTGTGAAATGACGGCCGCCGACGTCTCCTTCACACCGGCGGCGTGCCATGGGTGTGAAATGGCGCGATCGTCTTCAGCCGCTCTGCCCGCCCCTAGCGACATTTTGCATCGCGAGAAACAGAGCGCCTTTTGGCGATTGGTAATCCCCGGTCTGATTGACTGATTGAAGAGCGAGGCAGCGAAGCCGCTACCTCGCTTTTGGAATGCGACGGCAGGCAAGGTGACGACTTCAGTCCACGAGTGCCTGATAGACGAGCGACTTGAACATCTTGCGGTAGTACGCGCGTATCGGGCTCGGTGCCTGTGTCATGTATACACCGACGATCTCTTCCTTGGGATCTACCCAGAAGTAAGTGCCGGCGTAACCAGCCCACATGAACTCGCCCGCGGAGCCGGACACGCCGGCAATCCCGTCATTCTGGCGTACTGCAAAGCCTAGGCCGAATGTATAGCCCGGCGTACCCAGCAGAAGCTCACCCGGCTGCAATGGTGCTGCGACGCGCGTGCCGAGATGGTCTGAGGTCATCAGTTTGATGGTGGAGCGGCTCATCACGCGCACACCGTCGAGCTCGCCACCATTCATTAGCATCTGTCCGAACCGCAAATAATCATTGGCGGTTGAAAGGCCTCCGGCGCCGCCGGAATCGTTCCCCGGCTCGGCAGACACATCGATTACGCTTACTTTCTGGCCCGACGCCGGGTCGACCGGAAATGGTTGCGCGAGGCGCGGCATCTTTGACGCAGGAAGCCAAAAGCTCGTGTCCACCATCTTGAGCGGCGTGAACATCCGCTCATCCAGAAAGACGGCAAGCCGCTTGCCCGACGCAGCCTCGACGACACGGCCGAGAATGTCGACAGCCATGCTGTATTCCCACATCGTGCCGGGCTGGTGAATCAAGGGCGCCTTGGCGATGCGCTCGACCTGCTCGGCCGGCGTCATGCCGCGAGAGTCGTACTCGTGCACGCCCGGCTGGGAGAACTTGGCCTCGACATAGGCCGTCTTCACCGGCTCGTTCTTGGTGATCTCTGCATAGGCGAGACCCGCGCTATGCCGCAAGAGGTCCTGCACGATGATCGGCCTCGCAGCCGGAACGTTGGTGTAGGTGGCCTTACCGTCGGGACCGGGGGCTGCCACGCTCACTTGCATGTCTTTGAAAGCCGGCAGGAATTTGGAGATGGGATCGGTGAGCTGGATGACGCCGTCCTCGACCAGCATCATGGCCGCCACCGAGACGAGCGGCTTGGTCATGGAGTAAATGCGGAAGATCGAGTCGGGCTTCATCGGCGTATTCGCGCCCTTGTCCTGGAAGCCGATGGCGTCCGAATAGACGATCTTCCCCTTGCGGGCGACCATGACGACCGCCCCTGGCAACTTTCCGTCGGCAATCTCCTTCTTCAGCACCGCGCTAATGCGTCCAAGGCGCTCGGCTGACATGCCCACCTGTTCAGGGGCTGCCGTGGCGAGAGGCTGGAGTTCGCGTGCAAAGACCGGTTGCGACACTGTCGTGGCGACTATCGTCGCAGCCAATGCCATCGTCGCGGCTAATATTTTCCACCTAGACATGACGCTTCTCCCTGACCGTTTTTTGCGAGGACCGAGTTTGCTCGATCCGGCAGCGATCTTATCGAACATCGTCGCTTTGGGATATGCTTCCGGATATCGCATAAGCCCGCGTAGGGCGGGTTCTCTGTAACCCGCCATCTCGCACAGAGCGGCGGGTTAAAGAGAACCCGCCCTACGCAGCTGAGCATCGCGATGGTGCAGGGATTGCGCGCTCCAGCCCAATCAGGCCCCGCCCCTCACACCGGCGGCGTGCCGTGGGTGTGGAACGACTCGATCGTCTTCAGCCCCCACGCCTGGCCCTTCTTGCGCTCCTCCTCGGTCCAGACGATCGGCTTCCAGTCGGGCGCGAGGATGAGGCGGGCGCCGGCGTTGGCGACTTCGACGCGGTTGCCGCCGGGCTCATAGACGTAGAGGAAGAAGGTCTGCTGGATCGCGTGCTTGTGCGGGCCGGTCTCGATGTGGACGCCGTTTTCCAGAAAGATGTCGGCGGCGCGAAGAATCTCCTCGCGGCTGTCGAGCGCGTAGGTGACATGGTGGAAGCGGCCCGCCTTGCCGTAATGGTCACGGGTGTAGGCGAAATCGTAGCTCTTGTTCGACATCGTCATCCACATCGCGGCTTCCGTGCCGTCGTTGAGCACGATCTGCTCGGTGGTGCGGAGGCCCAGATAGTTTTCGAAGAAGAGACGGTTGGCCTTGATGTCGACGGCGAGGCAATTGAGGTGATCGAGCCGGCGGACGTTGACGCCACGCGCCGGAAACCGCTGCGCCTGGTTCTTGAGAGCGGGCTTGAGTTCGGGCGGCGGTTGATACCATTCGGTCTCGTAATAGAGTTCGACGATATGGCCATCGGGGTCGCGGCAGCGGAACGCCGGCCCCTGCCCCATGTCGCCGTCGACCCAACCGATGTCGAAGCCCGAGCCCTTCAACGCAGCGACGCGACGTTCCAGCGCCTGCGGGCTGCGGGCGCGTAGCGCCATGTGCTCCATGCCTGATGTTTTCGAAGCCGTCAGTTTGAGCGAATAGCGCTCATAATCGTCCCAGCCGCGCAAATAGACCGACTCGCCCTTCTGGCCGCTGACCGTCATGCCCATGACGTCGACGAAGAATTTCAGGCTCTCGTCCGGCTTCGGCGTCAGCAACTCCATGTGGCCAAGATGGGCGAGATCGAAAATCGGCTCGGGGGTCATATTGCTTTCTCCTGACCGTTGAATTCTTTCAATCCGTCATACCCCGCGAAGGCGGGGTATCCAGTACGCCGCGCCGTCGAGAATGGCCGAAGCGCCGCGGGGTACTGGATCATCCGCCTTCGCGGATGATGACGGCTGTATACGCGGCTACCAAAGTGCCTGCGTCACATCGTCGAACAGTTCGTGGACGGCGAACGCACGCGGAATGAGTTTTTGCTGCGCGGAATAATCGATAATCAGCTGCAGCGAGCGCTGCATCTCGCCTCGGTCAAAACGCGGCGCGGCGGACGAAGCGGCGGCGGACTCGGCGAGCATCCGATGAACCTCCCGCACCACATCCGGATGCTGCTCGGACAAGGTCCGGCTCACCACCACCATGTGGTTGATCGGCACCACCTTGTGTTTCTCGAACCAGGCCTTCTCTTCCGCGGCGACGTCGGCAAACAGCGGCTTCAAGTCCGGATGATCCGACTTCTCGCCCAGCACCGCATCAAGCTCACCATCGATCAGCATCTGGATAATTTGCTTGCCCCCGCCCGCCCGCTTGGTCGTATCGACGAACTCGGCGACATGGGCGTCTTCGAACGTCACCCAGTCGATCGAATCGAGATCGACGCCATAATCGTTGGCGAGAATGCCGCGCAGCCATGCGCCGGTGGTCGTCGTAAAGGAGCGGATGCCGACGCGCTTGCCGTTGAGATCACGCGGCGCGAGCTTTCCCGCCTTCGCATTATACAGCGCATGCCCATGCTGGAACCGCGCCAGCACGACATCCGGCAGCAGCACCATCGGCTTCTCGAACGACTTCGCCATCAGGTAGGTGACGATCGCCATCTCCGAGACGTCAAACGCCGCTTCGCGGACCATGGGCTTAAAACCCTTGTTGGTCGGCGAATACGGCACGAAATCGAACGCGACCACATCCGATTGGATCGAACCGTTCTTGAGCGCTGATGTGCCCGGATGGTCGCCGAGCAAGGTCTTGAGGCGCATCGCCACCTCAGTCCTCCTCCAGCTGGTCGACATAGACGAGGCCGGCCTTCGCCAGCGGCTCGCGCATCTTGTACATGTCGAGCCCGAGCACGCCCGCGGCCAACTGCTTGCGCTTGCCGTCTTCGTCGGCGACGCGCTTCTCGCCCTTGGCGACGACGTCGGCCGCGTCCTTGCGCCCGATCACCACGACGCCGTCATCGTCGGCAACGACGGCATCGCCGGGCATGACGTTGATCCCCGCGCAGACCACGGGCACGTTGACGGCGCCGAGCGTCGCCTTCACCGTGCCCTTCGCCGAGATCGCCTTCGACCACACCGGAAAGCCCATTTCACGAAGCGATTTGGCGTCGCGAACGCCGGCATCGATGACGAGGCCCCTGACGCCACGCGCCATCAGCGAGGTCGCGAGCAGATCGCCGAACATGCCGTCGGTATTATCCGTCGTGCAGCCGACCACCAGGATGTCGCCGGGCTGACACTGCTCCACCGAGACATGGATCATCCAGTTATCACCGGGCTGCGCCAGCACGGTCACGGCGGTGCCGGCGGCCTCGGCCCCGCCCCACACCGGGCGCAGATAGGGCTTCATCAGCCCGAAGCGGCCATAGGCCTCGTGCGCGGTGGCGACGCCGAGCGCGCCTAGCCGCTTGACGATATCAGGCTCGGTTCGCTTGATGCTGCGGACAACGACCGTCTTCATGCCAGTTCCTCCATCGCCATCGGGAACAGCCGCTGATAGGCCTCGCCATAGGTCATCGGCTTGCCGGTGTTGCGGCCGCCCTGCACGCCCCGCTGCAGCGCAACCCGCTCATAATAGGCCCACAGGTGCTTTTGGGCGGCGAGAATTTCGAACGTCTTGCGCTTGATGTCCCAGACCTCGTCGATGTTGAGGATCACCTGCGGCTTGAAATTGCACATCTCCGGCTGATGCGGCTCGAACAGAAACACCGGCGGCGCAGAATAGGTGTATTTGGCGCCGGGCTTGTGGCCCATCGCCTGCGCAACCACGCGGGTTTCCTGGGCGAAGTGCGCCGCGTTCGGATGATCGAAATTATAGGGATCCTCCAGCGCGTGGGTCAGCACGAAGGACGGGTTGAGCTCGCGGTAGATATCGACCATGCGGTCGAAATGCGCCTCTGTCAGCCGCAGCGGATAATCGCCGGCGTCGAAGAACTCGATCTCCGCGCCGAGCATTTCCGCGGCGCGCTGCGCCTCGTCGCGGCGGCCGGCCTTGACCTTCTCCATCGTCGCGCCCGCCTCCTTCCAGGCGAACTGGCTTTCGCCGCGCTCGCCGAACGACAGGCAGGCGATCTTGACGCGATAGCCTTTCTTCACATGCAGCGCGATCGCGCCGCCCGCGCGCCAGACGAAATCGCCGGGATGCGCCGTGACCACCAGGCCCGTTTTGCCAGTATTGCTCATGATCGGGATTTCCTCCTTGGCTTGTTGCACGTGGCCGGCCGCACCGGCCGCGTGACTATTGTTTGGCAATTCCAGCCCGCTCGATCACCTGGGCCCATTTATCGATATCGGCCTTCAGCCGGCCGAGGATTTCCTCGGGCGAAGAGGCCTTGGCCTCGATGCCGAGATCGAGCGCGCGCTTCTTCAACTCCGGCATGTCGAGCACCTCGCGCAGCGCGGCGTTCAGTGTCCTGATCACCTCCGGCGGCGTGCCCTTGGGCGCAAATATCGCGTTCCAGGACCGCGCCTCGAAATCGCCACCGCCGGCTTCCTTCACCGTCGGCACCTCGGGCAGGAATGTGGTGCGGATCGTGCCCGAAGACGAGACCGCAATGGCAGCCTTGTCGGCCACGTGCGACTGCACCGCCGTGTAGTTCTCGATCGCCATCTGGATATCGCCGCGCAACAGCGCGATCAACACATCGGGCGAACTGCGGAACGGCACGATCGCGACGTCGACACCGGCCGTCGATTTGAACAATTGCGCCGATAGGTTCTGGGTCGATCCGACATTGATGGTGCCGACATTGAGCGAGCCGGGCTTTTCCTTGGCCGCCTTGATGAATTCGGCCAGCGTCGGATATCGCGCGCCGGCTTGCGTCACGAAGATGAAGTCGAAATAGCCCATGCTCGAAACCGGAACGAAATCGGTCACCGGATTGAAGCCGAGGCTCTTGAATAGCGATACCGAGATGGCGGTGCCGTTGGAAAACAGCGCCAGCGTATAGCCGTCCGCAGGTGCGGCCAGCACGGCGCGCGCGGCGTTGATGCCGCCGGCGCCGGCCATGTTCTCGATGACGAAGCGCTGGCCGAGCTTTTCGCCGAGCTTTTCGGTAACGAGCCGCGCCGTGACGTCGGCAACCCCGCCCGCGCCGAACGGCAGGATCAGCCGCACCGGCCGGTTCGGATAGTTTTGCGCGTCGGCGATTTGCGGCAGCAACAATGCCGCCGCCAGCGCGGCCATCCCGGCGAACGCCGCGCCGCGCCGGCTCATTGTGTATCGCTTGTCCGCCATCGCCCGCGCTCCTTCAAAACTCGAACAGCCGCGCCGGATTGTCGACCAGTATCTTCTGCTGCAGTTCGGGCTCCGGCGCAAACAGCGGAATCAGGTCGACCAGATCGCCGTCATTGGGCATCACCTTCACGTTGGGGTGCGGCCAGTCGGTCCCCCAGATCACGCGATCGGGCGCGGTCTCGATAATACGCCGCGCGAACGGCACCGCGTCGTGGAACGGCGGTCCGCCGGAGGACACCCGTTCGCAGCCGCACACCTTGACCCAGCACTTCTCGTCGCGCTGCATCAGCTCGATCAGCGTGCGGAACGGAAGCTGGTCGAGGCCGTCTGACGCCTTGACGCGTCCCATATGATCGATGGTGTAGCGTACCGGCAGTTTTGCCAGCATCCCGGCATATTCCGGCAGGTCGATCGCATCGAAATGCAGGTCGATGTGCCAGCCGAGCGGCGCCACCATCGCGACGATACGGTGGAAGACGGCCATATCAGGCACCCCGCCGAGATGGCGGACAAAATTGAAGCGGCAGCCGCGAAAGCCGCCCTCGTGCAGTTCGCGAAGGCCGCGCTCGGTAATGCTATCGTCGATATTGGCGACGGCGCGAAAAGTACCGTTGCTGACCGCAATGGCGTCCAGCGCCACGCGGTTGTCGGTGCCGTGCACGCTGGCATTGACGATGACGGCGCGGCCGATCCCGAGCTTCCTGTGCAGCGCCCGGAAATCTTCCAGCGGCGCATCGGGCGGCGTATAGGGCCGTCCCGGCGCGTAGGGGTATTTGTCACCGGGGCCGAAGATGTGGGTATGCGCGTCACATGCCAGTGCCGGCAGCTTGAATTTCGGCGTTCGCGTATCGGGATCGGGTCCGGGAATCGTCGGCTTGTGCATGGTACCTACTGCAGTGATCTGGTCGCGCTTCACGGCGCCTCGAATTCATGAAGTCGAATTTTCTTTCCGCTTCCCGACAGCGCTTTTTGCTGGCGGCTGGGTCGGCTTCGGCCGGGGGGACGCGGTGTCGATGTGATCGACGTCGGACGCCTGGAGCGAGGCGACCGTTGCCGCGACGAGTTGCTCGATCGCTTCCGCCATGTCGGCGCCATCGGCTTCACCGCGCGACAGCCGCGTCACCCGCTCCGGGCTGACGAGGGTATAATAGAGTGCACCGAGCAGGAATTGCGACCGCCACACGATCGTCGTCCGCGGCAGATGCGGCAGGCTTTCCTCGATCGCCTCGATAAAGGCGTTGGTGGTGTCGTCGAAGATCTCGGCGATGATGCGCCCCACCACGGCGTTGCCTTCGGCCGACATCACCGCCCGCAACCGCGTGAAGCGCGCGCCGCCGCCGGCAAGGTCGCTGCTCGATGAAAACGCCGGCTGCACATAGGCCCGCACGATCGCTTCCAGCCGGTCCTGAACGTCGCGGACGCGCCTTGCCGCCACCAGCAACTCGATGCGGCGCTTGTTCATCGGACCGCAATGGCGCTTGTAGATCTCGAGCAGCAGCCCGTCTTTGCTCTTGAAATGATAGGTAATGCTGCCCGGATTGGCGCCGGCTTCCAGCGCGATGTCGCGGATCGACACGGCATTGAAGCCGTGCGTCGAGAACAGCAGTTCAGCCGCGCTCAGGATGGCTTCCCGCATGTTGGGATTTCGCGTCATGGCATTTGCTTTCCGCTCTCGACTTTTGTACGTTTGTACAAAATATCAGGTCTAGTCAACAAACATCTGGGCGGCGCGCGGCCCCCGCGGCTGGACGGAATGACGAGGGAGAGGCGCCGGATGCACCGGATCATCGTTACCTGTCTGATCTTTGCCGGCGCACTGGCCTGGCGCGGCACCGGCCCTGCCATCGCGGTCGATCTGGAACCGCGGCTGATACTGGCGCCATCGGGCGTCTTGCGGGCCGGACTCTATCCGGGCACGCCGACCTCGATCCTGCCGGACGCCGGATCGGGCGAGCCGCGCGGCGTCGGCTACGATCTCGGCAAGGAGCTCGCGCGGCGGCTCGGCGTCCCCTATGAGCCGGTCGTGTTCGCCAAGAACGCCGAAGTCCTCGCCGCCGTCAAAACCGGAGAGGTCGATGTCGCCTTTACCAATGCGACGGCGGTGCGGGCGCGCGATATGGACTTTGGCGCGCCCTTTCTCGAAATCGAACTCGGCTATCTCGTCCCGCGCGGGTCCGCGCTGACAACGCCAGCAGAGGTGGACGCGCCAGGATTGCGTGTCGGCGTGACCACCGGCAGTTCCTCCGACGCCACCCTTTCGCGCGACTTCAAGCATGCCCAGATCATTCGCGCCGCCACCTTCGATGTCGCGATCGAGATGATGTCGGCCGGCGCGATCAATGCCTATGCGACCAATAAGGCCGCGCTGTACGAAATGGCGGAGAAATTACCGGGGTCGAAGGTTCTCGAAGGCCGCTGGGGGATCGAGCGGCACGCCATCGCCATTCCAAAAGGACGCGAGCAGGCAATGGCTTTCATTCGCCAGTTCACCAACGAGGTGAAGTCGGAAGGCGTGGTGGGAGCCGCGATCGCACGCGCCGGATTGCGCGGCGCCACGATTTCGGCTGCGGAATAGCCGCAGCGGACTGCCGCGCACGAACGATGCACGGCCGATGAATTTCTCAAATGATACGTCCAACAAGGAAGGATTTCACCTCATGCCCTCACGCAGAGCAATCATCCGCGGTATCGCCGCCACCGCCCTGTTTACGCTGGCCGGCACGAACGTTTATGCGGAGACGTTCCCGACCAAGCCCGTGCGTATCCTGGTACCCTACGCTGCCGGCGGCGCCGTCGACGTGCTGGCGCGCACGCTCGGGCAATCGCTGTCGAAGACCTGGGGACAGCAGCCGGTCATCGAAAATCGTCCGGGCGCCGGCGGCATCATCGCGTCGCAGGCGCTCACGCAATCGGCGCCGGACGGCTACACGCTGATCCTGGTCGCAAGCGGCCATCCGCTGAACCAGTTCTTCTATCCAAAACTGCCCTACGACACCTTCAAGGATTTTACCGCGATCAGCGAGATCGCCTATTCGCCGCTGGCGATCGTGGTGTCCAAAGACAGTCCGGTGAAGAATTTGCAGGAGTTGCTGGCGACGGCGCGCGCAAAGCCGGAGTCTTTATCGTACGGCATGTCCGGCAACGGCACCTCGGCCCATCTCGCCGGCGAGCTTCTCAACTACATGGCCAAGGTGAAGATCCAGTCCATTCCGTATAAGGGCGGCGCCCCAGCGCTGACCGCCGTCATCGCCGGCGAGATTCCCATGAGCGTCAATCCGCTGCCCGAAGTCGTCGGCCAGCTCGAGGGCAATGCGGTGCGCGCGCTTGCGGTGACGACGGCCCAGCGTTCGAAGGCATTGCTTGACGTTCCCACCGTCGCGGAAGCCGGCCTGCCCGGCTATGACGCGTCCGTCTGGTGGGGCTTTCTCGGACCCGCCGGCATGGCGCCTGACCTGGTCGCCAAGATCCACGACGACCTTGCCGCCGCCTTGAAAGATCCGGTGGTCCTCACTGCGCTGGAAAAGATGGGCGCCACACCGGTCGGTAGCTCGCCCAAGGATTTCGACGCCTACATGCGCACTGAGGCCGCGAAATGGGAGCCGGTGCTGAAAGAGGCCAATATCAAGATGCAGTGAGGGAAACGGCAGCCGGCCAACGCCGGCCGCCGTTTAACCGATCGGGTGAAAGGCACCGGCCGATATTACTTGCGCCCGGCCGACGGGCTGTCCGGAATTTCGTGATGCAGCCGCTGCGAGGGCACCCCCCTTTGCGAGACGAATAATTTTTGCTACATAAGACTACTTTAACGTGCATTCATTTTTTACGAGATTTTAAGGAGCGGGCGCAAAGCGCGCCTCCCATATTTGTCGGGAGTTGCCCGAATGGCAAAACGTCCGAACAAGCGCAACGCAAAGAAGAAAGCCTCGAAGCCCGCCGTTACCCAGGCAAACTCCGGCGACGAGTTCGTCACGATCCGCGCGCAAAACGGCGTGCTGGTGGCGAGACCCGATCACCCGGAACGTCTTCCGCGTCTGGCGCAGCAGTGGAACTATATTCTGCGCGGGCGGGCGCGGTGGGCTTCCAGTCCGGATCTTCGCTCTACGATCAGTGACCGGGCGATCGAAGACCTTATCAGCATCGGCGTCCATCGCGACTTTCTCCGGCAACTTGCCCTTGTCGACCGCATCGAAGTGGAATTGCACGACTGGGAACGGAGCGACGCCGACGCAACCCGAATTCACGAAGCCGCCGCCGAACTCCCCTGGGAGTACCTGATCAGCGCCGCGACCCGCAGCGAGGGGCGTTTTCAATCCCTGCTCATTACGCGTCTCTTCCGCAACGGTTCGTCGGCCGTCATTCCGAACCCTCCCGAGCAGGTTTTGTTCGTCGAGAGCGCGCCGGGCCGGCTGAAGGACACCTACGTCTTCGGCGACGAGGAGGATCGTATCCGGGCGGCCGTGGGTGCGACCGGCCCGTCTGAAGACGACATGCTGATCAAGAAAACACCGCAGATTTCCGAGCTGAGAGAGGAAGTAAAGAAAGACAAGTGGGATGCAATCCACGTCACCGGCATCGATGCGCATCAGGCGGGCTGGTTCGTCAAGGGATTTTACGACGTCTTTCCGAAGGAGAAGTCGGCGATCTGGGGCGACATATCCACCGCGTCCGGCCGCCTGCTCGATGGAATGGTACTGCGTGAGGCCGGCGAGAGCGAACGTCCCGTCCGCTACGATGGCCCTAACGGATTGGCCGACATTCTGGTGAGTTCAAGGAAGCCACCATACGTCGTTACCCTGAATCTGTTCTATTCGGGAGCGCACACGGCCCGCGAACTGGTCGCCAGGGGCGCCCATGCCGCTCTTGGATTTCTCGACGAGATTGACGACGAACTGTGCGAGCTTTTCTTTCAGGCCTTCTATTGGGCGTGGTGCCGGCCGCAAAAGGAGAGTAATCCCCTCACCATTCCCGAGGCGTTTCAGGCGGCTTGGGAAAAAATGCGGAGCAGCGATCGTCTGCACGGTACGTCCATCGTGATCTGGATGGGCCGAAGCATATTCGATCAGCCGCACACGTCGTCTTCATCAAAGAACGTCCGGTCGAAAGCAGCGACAGCAAGGACAAAAAAGCTGGAGATTGAGAAGCAGCGAGAACGCCGGCTTGCTCATCTAAAACGGCTCGGGAATACCCCAATCGACAAGCTGATCCTGGTTGACCTCGACGTCGGGCCTGAGGTCAATTATTCGTTGCTGCACAATAGCCGGCAACTGCTTTCCAAGTTCACCTTGACCAAACTGGTGGAAGGCCCGCTCGAGGACATCGCAGTACAAGTGGAGCTATACGTCGGCGCCGAGAGCTACCCCTATCGACAGACGATCGAGGTACTCAACGAAGTGCAGCTCGCGCTGGCATCGCAAGTGATGATTCCGCTGACCGCGAGCCTCTCGCGCGCCTTGCGCGAGCGCGTGCAATCGACCGTCTATGTCAAGGTAACCTGTGGAGGGCGTACGGCCTGCGAGGAGACCCGGCGTGTTACCCTGATCCCGGTCGATGAGTGGCTCGACGACACCGAGAACAATCCCTGGCTGCCCTCGTTTGTGCTGCCGAGAGATCCGGCGATTCTCAAGATCATCAACTCAGCGCGCCGATACCTGATCGGGATCGTGGACGATCTGGGCGCGGGCTTTGACGGCTACCAACAGGAAGATCCGGACGCCGTCGACAAGCAAGTGCAGTCGATGTGGACCGCTCTCGTTAGTGAGTATCGGCTTCAATATATCAATCCGCCGCCGGCTTATTCGACCAAGACGCAACGCCTGCGCACGCCCAGCGAGATCGTCGGGTCC